>Ga0306924_10008289_pt1 | contig 10467 bp, 10 predicted proteins | sample sta12Can44000111_FD_203756 | JGI IMG/M metagenome (GOLD analysis project Ga0306924, IMG submission 203756) | Lab enrichment of tropical soil microbial communities from Luquillo Experimental Forest, Puerto Rico - statanox.12C.anox.44.000.111 (v2)... | ecosystem: Environmental > Terrestrial >...
CCCGGACAACGCAGTTGCGGTCATGAAAAATGCGCCGGTACCACGATTCAAGACCCGGCTAGCGATGGCGACCCACGCTTGCGCACACGCTTACGATCACTACGGGCAGTTGGTTGAATATTTGCGGACGAACGGCATCGTGCCGCCGGCATCCCGACCGCAGCCGTCCCCAACGGCGAGCGAGACTTCTGAACGCTCTGGCGCCCCTCAGCCGCTTATTTTGCAGGAAGACGACGGCGAACGCCGCGTCGGTCGGCCGCCCGAAACAGATTTCCATTTCACGATCAAGGTTGACGGACAAAATGGTAACGCGCAGGACTCAACGGTCGCGACGACTATTCTGGCTCCCGGCGACTCCATTCCGTTTCACATGCACCACAATGCCGAGGAGGTTGTCATCCTTGAAGAAGGCGGCGCGACGGTAACTGTGGGGAATAAGCGTGGCGTCGCCGGTGCGCGCTCCATCGCGTTTATCCCACGTGACACTTGGGTTTCCATCGTGAACAGTAGCACGCATCCTGTCCACATTTTCGGAATGTTTACGCGCCAGGGATTTGAGAGCTATTTGCGGGCGATCAGCGTTCGGGAAGGGGAGACAGGGACGGCTATCAACCCCGCCGAACGAGAGCAATTGCGTTCAATGGGCCACGCCACTTACTGGGATACCTCAAAGGGACCGACCCCACCCGTTAGCGAGACTGCTCAGAACCCTGCCGCCCCTCAGCCACTCATCTTGCAGGAGAGCGACGGGGAACGACGTGTGGGCCGTCCAGTAGCCTCAAGCGCCAGCTTGGGACAGTTCAGTGGCAGGACGAAACCGTTCTCTTTCACGATCAAAGTTGACGGGCAAAACGGAAACGCGAAGGACTTCTTGGTGATGACCAATATGCTGGATCCAGGTGACGTCATCCCATTTCACCAGCACCACAACGCCGAAGAGGTCATTATTCTGGAGGAGGGTGGCGCAACAGTGATCGTCGGCGACAAGCGCGCTGTCGCTGGTCCGCATTCCATAATGTTTATTCCGCGTGACACTTGGATTTCCCTCGCCAACACAAGCGGACATTCCATTCACATGTACGGACTCTTCTCGCGACAAGGCTTCGAACGCTACGAACGCGCAGCCAGCGTTCTAGAGGGCCAGCCTGCCGCGCCCCTTGGCGCGGAGGAGCTAGCTCGTCTCCGCGCCACCGGCCACGCTACGTTCTGGGACACTTCAAAAGGCCCATACCCGCCCGGCGTGGCGCGCCCCTAGCTAGAGCGAGTGCAGGCAAATGCGGATTGTCATCATGGGAGCGGGCATGGCGGGCCTCAGCGCGGCACTCGGCTTAGCGCGTGCCGGACATCAGATCACGCTTCTCGAGCGGGATTCGGTTTTCCAAGATTGCGGCTGGGAGACTGCCTTGCAAAGGTCTCGCGACGGGATTGCTCATTTCTTGCTCAGTGTAGTCCCTGCTAAAGACCAGGAGTCCCAGATGCTCAACTACATCGCCCGCATCCTACCGGAAGTCAGAGAGCGTTTCGCGCTGTCCTGCGAACTCGACGCCGTGCGTATCCGCGCCTGGCAGGGAGACCGGATTGATTTCATGCATCGTGCGGGTTGCTATCCCCAGTTTATGTGGGTCGGCGCTGCTGCCGTCGCTCTTCAGGATGGAGAGGTCTGTCGCAAGACGCTCCGCCGCATAGGAATGCTCGATCGGCTGTCCGTATTCGACAAGGACATTGCACTGCAACAACGCGTGGAAGAGTTGTTGACACGGGCATCGATGAGTCCACCACCGCCACTAGGGCCTTCCCGCGCGGAACTAACGAGAGTCGCAGCCGAATCGATGGTGCGAACCAATGCAAAACAAGCAACAGGTGGGCGCACCTCATGCGAAAGAGACTTGAACGAGTGACCGTCTTGCGTCGCAAAAGGAGGAAGTAATGCGTAGCTGCTTGATCGCGACCCTCATTCTGTCTGCGTTTCTCCGCGAGTGAAGTGAATGGACTTTCTTGTGTTGGCAGCGAGACTACAAAGATTCTCTTTCATGTCTTCTCCTTTCCGATGCTGCTACGAAAGACTTTTTGCGAGGCTTCGCTAAACATGTATACACAGCGCCGATGGCCCGCGCCCTGGGTCTTCAGCCTGCTCATTCTGCCCCTCGGAATGATTTACGGCTTCAACTTCACCGCGCTGCCCTTCTTGCTTGCAAAAGCGGGCGTTCCTGTGGATCGCATCGCGACCGTCACTGCGATCGGCAGTCTGCCTGGTGTTCTCGGGCTGCTCACGGCTCCTCTTGTCGATATCAAGCTGCGCCGAAGAACGTGGTTGGCTATTGGAACCTTCGGGACATCCGTTGCGGCCTGCATTTATTTTCCTCTCATTGGTGCCTCCCATTTGATTCTGATGACGGCGCTGATTTTTGCTGGGGGCATGGTGACTTTTCTCGTCATGGCCGCGTGCGGTGGGCTGATAGTCAGGATGCTCACTTCGACGGATCAGTCCAAAGCATCCGCATGGCTACAGGTGGGAATATTGGGCGGAGGCGCGCTCAGCGCCGCGATGATCCTATGGCTCGTGGCGCGAATGCCGCTAGTTGCGGCTGGCATCTGTTTCGCCGTCATGATGGCCCTCGTCGGATATCTTCCCTTCACCATTCATGAACCTGCCCCCGAACCTTCCTCATGGTTTCGTGGGCGTTTCACCGTCATCGGCAAAGAGATCGGGGCCTTGGCCCGTTCACGGGAACGCCGGTGGGGTTCATTGCTTCTCCTCTCCCCCTGCGCGACGGGAGCAGCGCAAAGCCTGCTGCCCGCCATCGCTTCGCATTATGGTGTTGGCGGGGGCGGCGTGATGTGGATGAACGGCATTGGAGGAGGCGCTGCGCTGGCGCTCGGCGCGCTGTGCAGCACGCTCGTTCCAGGTAACTGGGATCGTCGTCTCACTTATGCGGCTGCGGGAGTCACCAACGCGCTCGCGGCCATTTTCCTGTTAGCTGCAAATCGACCGGCAGTGTACCTGGCGGGTACGGCCTTCTATCTCGCCACAGAAGGTCTTTGCGCTGCCCGGAGCGTGGCTCTTCTCGTGGAGATCGTCGGGCCAGAGGCCCGGGACGCCAGCACTTTGTACTCTTTGCTGAATGCTGCCGTCAGCCTTCCATTCGTTTATGTGACTTGGCTCGATGGCGTCGGCTTTCGCTACTTTGGGCTGCGAGGACTGTTGTTGACGGATGCAGGGCTCAATTTCGTTGTCTTTGGCATCGTTGCCATAGTCTTCATAACTGGTGGTCTCGGCTTGCGGCGCGTTTCGCAGACGTCGGCTCTAGAATCTGACTTGCCCTCAGCCTGAGAAGAATCTCGTGCTGTGAGCTACCGGCTTCTAAAGATCGGACCGCGTTTTGAGCCGAATCGATGGTGCGAGCCAATGCAAACAAGCAACAGGTGGGCGCACCTCATGCGAAAGAGACTTGAACGAGTGACCGTCTTGCGTGGCAAAAGGAGGAAGCAATGCGTAGCTGCTTGATCGCGACCCTCATTCTGTCTGTGTTTCTGCCGCCTAGCATCGCGCAGCAACAGTCTCCGGATATGATTCTGCTCAACGGCAGGATTTTCACAAGTGATTCGGCGCAGCCGTATGTCGAGGCGCTTGCGATTAGAGGCGAACGCGTCGTCGCGACCGGAAATACCAAAGAAGTTAGCGCGCTCGCAGGTCCGCAAACGAAGCGCATCGACCTAGACGGACGAGTGGTCATTCCAGGAATTAACGACGCGCATTATCACTGCGATGCGGAGCCGAACGCTTCCATCTGCAATTCCATGGCATGGATCCAACGTGGAGCGAAGTGGCTGACCAGCTAGCCGCAACCGAAGCGAAAGCTCCTCGGGGGTCTTTTATCATTGGCGACATCGGGCCGACTGCTCTGGACGACCCGCAAGCGACCGGAACATCGCTGGACAAATTGGCGCCGAACCATCCCGTGATGCTGAGAACATGGTCGAGGCACGCAGTCATTCTGAATCGTATTGGCCTGGCGAAGTTAGGAGTGAAAGAGGACGAGCCAGATCCGCTCGGCGGCCGGTTTCTGCGTTCCGCGGACAACGGGAAGCTGACGGGGGTTGCCTTTGAGTACGCCGCTTTCCGATTACATCAGGCGGTTACTGCGCTCGCAAGCGAATCTGAGGCTTTACAGCAGATGCGAGCGTTTCTTAGCCAAGCAGCCCGTTTTGGCATCACTTCCGTGCAGGATATGTCTATGCCGGCAGGTGCCGAGCGATGCGTCGCTCTACTAGAGAAAGCTCCGACTCCGATACGTGTGCGAGTCATGCGGATGGCGGGCACTTCGGCCAATGGCCGCGACACGAGGGAGGGAAGGTCGCTGCCGCGAAATCCCACACCGCTGATCACAGTCAGCGGCACGAAGTGGGTTCTCGACGGCAGCCCTATCGAAAGTTCCGCAGCCATGCGGAAGCCTTACGCCGACAATTCCAAGAGCTCCGGCTGGCTGAACTTCAACGAGAAAGAGATGGAGGCCATGTTGCGCGAGTCGTTGAAAAACGACGACCAGTTGCTGGCGCACATCGTAGGGGATCGCACGACTGCGGCCTTTCTGACGGCAATGGAAGCGACAGGCGGCAAGACAATATGGGAGAAGCGCCGGGTGCGTATCGAGCACGGCGATGGCATCATGCCGGACCTCGTTTCGCGGACAAAGGACTTGGGCGTGGTAGTTGTACAGAATCCGACGCACGTGACGATTCGCGAGTTGCTGGTGAAGCGGTACGGCCAGGAACGCACAGAGCAAATGTCCCTATTTCGCTCCTTATTAGCCTGAATAATTCGCGAATTTAGAGACACGAAAAGCCTCCCTCATGGTAAAAAGCTGTTGTCTAGGCAGTTTTAAGACCAATCCGGAGGCTTTCGTGTCCGAGCATACCACGACACAGTGTGTTCTCTTCCCGGGAATTTTCAAGCGGCCGGTAGTTGCAAAGTTCGATCAAGTGCAAGGCAGTTCCGATGGCGGAGCGGTCTTACTCAAGGCCGCCGACCGAGAGTTAGGTCTGATAGCGGAGTTGGCGTCTTGTCTGAAAGATGACCGACAAAAGGCTAAGGTCCGCCACGAATTGGATGAGCTGCTTACGCAGCGGGTCATGGCCATCGCCTGCGGCTACGAAGACGCCAACGATGCCGCACGGCTGGCTTCCGACCCAGTGCACAAGCTATTGGTCGGTCGTGATCCCGTGGAAGGAGAAGATTTGGCTTCGCAGCCGACCCTTTCGCGTTTTGAAAATAGCGTGGGTCGTAAAGAGTTGTTTCGTATGGCGGAAGCATTGGCCGACACGGTGATCGAGCGACATCGTAAACGGCTGCACGGCCGTGCTCGCCTGATCACTGTCGATCTGGACCCCACCGATGATCCCACGCATGGTGCGCAGCAGTTGACATTTTTCAATTGGCATTACGATACCTACTGCTACCTGCCGGTGGTCGGATTTCTGACCTTCAACCACGAGGCGGAGCAGTATCTGGTCACCGCGGTGTTGCGTCCGGGGAACGCGCCGGGGTCGAAGGGAGCGGTAGGGCTGCTGCGCCGTCTGATCGATCGACTGAGGGAAGCTTTCCCGGAGGCCAAGATACGGGTACGCCTGGATGGTGGTTTTGCGGCGCCGGAAGTTCTGGATCTTTTGGACTGCGAGCCGAGGGTGGAATACCTTGTAAATTTCGCGGCCAATGCAGTATTAGCACGCAAAGCTGAGTCGGACATGAAACGCGCTCGTCGTAAATCGAAGATCTCTGGACAGACCGAGCATGTCTACGGTGAGTGTCAGTACCGGACACGCAAGACCTGGCCATGGAAACGTCGCGTCATTTATAAAGCGGAGGTCGTGCGAGCGGAGGGTAAGAAACCCAAGGACAATCCGCGCTTCGTGGTGAGCAACATGAAGCAGAGCCCGCGCTGGCTCTACGAGGAGGTCTACTGTCAACGAGGGGATCTCGAGAATCGCATCAAGGAACTGCACTATGGGATGGAAATCGGAAGAACCAGTTGCACCAGTTTCTGGGCCAATCAGTTCCGCGTGCTGATGACCGCCGCAGCTTACGTGTTGATGCAGGAGCTGCGCTCAAGCTTGGCCGGTACCGCTTCGGCCCGGGCGCAAGTCTCCACGTTGCGGGAGCGCTTTCTGAAACTCGGGGCCCGCGTGGTCTCGTCGGTGCGACGCATCGTGCTGCACTTGCCGCGATCGTTTCCCTATTCCCATAGCTTCCATCGCCTCGCTTTGAGCTTGGGTGCGCAAAGCGGCTAGCGGGCTGGCAAGAACGCGGCAGGAAATTCCTCCTCGTTACGCAACGATACGGGTGTCGCTCTTTTGACGAAGACCGCGCCTTACATCTGCTTAAATGCTCTAGAATCAACCTCTCGGTTTCCTAAAATCTTTGTCTGGTCAAGTATGGTTCACGACTGAGACAAAAAGCAGAAAAATAGGCCGCGAAGTCACACTTCATGAATAAAGTGGGTTAGAGGCTGGCATTCCGCTGGCCTTCGGCTCCGACGGACCCAACAACCCGTATCTCAACATCATGCTAGCTTCGATTTACCCTGGAAAGCTAAAAGAAGCGCTGACACGGGAACAGGCTGTGATTGCCTATACGCTGACTTCGGCCTACGCAGAATTTGCCGAAAAGGACAAAGGCAGCCTTGCGCCGGGTAAATTGGCCGACCTCGCTGTGCTCTCTCAAGATATCTTCACGATTCCGCCACAAGACTTGCCAAAGACAGAGTCCTTGCTGACCCTGGTTGGCGGAAAGGTCGCCTACGACGCGCACGCGGTTCGCATCCAGTAGCCACGCTGAGAGTCAACGCGAACGGGGTGTGAGCTAGGGTGCCGGTCGGCGGCCCCAGGCTGCCCACATGATGGGCGACGGTGTCAAAAAGTCAGCTGCTTCCAACCGAGCTAGATCTTGCTCGAACTCGTCTTGAGTGATGTAACCCGCCTCGATCATGGCTTCGCGGAGTTGCTCGTAGTTCGCCCGCATCAGGGAGGCGCCCGGAGTTGCAGCCGAAATCATAAACATCCGTCCCTCTGCTCCCACCCCAATAAGCCCGTTCGCCCGCAATCGGCCAAACAGCAGGCGTCCAAAGCCCCTCCTGATCCCACGGCTTTCGAACAGCCTTGTCATGGCAACTTGCGTTTTCAGGAGGACCTCGCCCCTACTCACCATCGGATCAGCTACGAGAGAGAGCGTATCGAAATCCTCGTCGACCAGCCATCCCCCGGGCTTAAGAGCTGCCACCAAACGCTCCAGCACGCTCTCGCGTTCTGGCAGGTGGATCAATACCAGACGCGCGTGCACGAGATCGAACATCGCCCCGGGCAAAGGATCCGTGACGATATTGTGCCGCCATACTTCGACATTCCGTAGCTTCCTGCTTTCGAGGAAGCGCGGGTCGATGTCTGTAACGACGACGCGTCCCGAGGGCCCCACGCGCTCGCCGAGCCAGGCGGCAATCGATCCGCCGCCACCTCCCACTTCGAGGCACCACCATCCTGCGCTGACACCGCATTGCTCCAGGTGGCGGATGGTCCCGGGGTCATACATTTCAGAAAGCGCGGCAAATCGCGCGGACGCTCCACAGCCGGCGTTATCGAACACGTAGGTGGAGTCAACTGAGTGTCGCGCCTTGGTTTCCATAAGCCTCCTTGCATTCTGCTTGCGATGCGGGTCAGTCGGGGAGTTGATCGCTCTCGGGCTCACGTAGCCAATGACTGGCAATGAGAATAGCCACCAGCGCAAAGACAGCGACTGTCCCTGCCGAGTGGGCGAGCCGAGCGGCGGGACCTCGACCGGGCATGAAGTTGGAGAGCTGCGTCACAATCATCGCAGACAAGATGCCGATCGCTCTCCCACCGATGTTTATAACGAAACTTTCCCCAGTTCCTCGCAAATGTGTGGGGAACACTCGGGGCACGTAGTTCCCCCAAAAACTATAGAGTCCGTTGAAAAGAAGATGGGCGCAGAAGACCCCGATCTTGAGGAATCCCAGATTCCGGGTTGCCGCGAAAAAGAAAGCCCACCCGAACACTGCCAAGGCCGGGCCGACGAACACGCGCAGCATACGCCTCTGAGTCACGATATAGCCCACAATCATGGCGAACGCGAGCCGTCCTGCCAACGTTCCCAGCTCTTGAATCATATATACGCCGCTCACGGTTTGCTGTATCTGGCGCGGTGGAAGCTGGCGCACCTGTGCGAGCCCGGGAACAATGCGCGGTGTGTGCTGCAAGGCTCCAAAGGGCAGGGCGGCGCTACACGCCATCATGAGTGTCGCGACCAGAGTCGTCTTACGCAAAGCTGGCTGGAAAAGCTCCGCGAGGCGGGGCCGCTTGAGCACCCCTTTGGTTTTCTTGTCCCGCCAGAGGGGCGAGTCCGGCAACCAGGGACGGACGATCATAAGTGGAATCGCCGGAATCAGCCCGGAGAGAAGCGTATAGCGCCACGCTTCGTGGCCGCCAAGTATCGCCGGCAATTGCTCCGCGTAGGTCACAGCAAGATAGTACACGCCCGTCACCATTAAGCCTCCGAAACCAAACGCCATTTGGGTGTATCCGAGCACCCGTGCGCGGCGCACGGGATGGGGGAAGAGTTCGGCCAGCCACGCAATTGCTGCTACCTGTTCCACGCAAGTGCCGACCCATGTTGTGCAGCGTAGAAGCAGCAGCAGGCGTATTGAATTAGAAAAACTGGCGCCGCATGCCGAGAAACCATAAAGCAAAATGCTCCAGACGAGCACGCGACGGCGGCCCAGAAGGTCGGTTAAATAACCACCAAACAGACCGAAGATTCCGCCTGCCAAAGCGGGGAGGAAGAAGAACAATCCGACCCACAAGTTGAATTCTGAGGTCCCGACCTTCAGACGTCCGAGGGTAGTCAACACAGGCGCGACGATGAGAGCAGTCATCAAGGATTCGTACAGATCGAAAGCAAATCCCAGTGCGGCAACACCGCAGATAAGCCACTGGATGGATGTTAGTGGAGGGAGCCGGACGACTCCACCAGCGTTTGTGGCCCCACTGTCAGCCATGCTTTGTTCTACGGATCCAAGTTTCATTGAGTCGGTCTTCTTGGCCTCACCCTATGCTCAGGCTGTGTGAAATACAACTTCAAAATAATCAACAATTGTTGATATGCTCTCATCAATGGAATTTACCTCTCGACAGCTGAGGGCCTTTCAGCTTGTCGCGCAGCATCGCAGTTTCACACGCGCGGCAGAAGTGCTCTTCATTACTCCTTCAGGACTGAGCGTGCTAATACGAGAGTTGGAAAACCAACTCGGATTCCGTCTGTTTGATCGCACCACCCGCCGAGTTGTATTGACAGCATGCGGAACCGAATTGCTCGCAGTTACTCAGCGGCACCTGCACGAGCTGGATGCGGCTGTCTCGCGGATTGGACGAACCGCGGAGGAGGCTACTTACGTGCTATCGGTCGGGGCGCCGCCTTTGGTTGCGTCCAATATCCTGCCGCAGGCGATCAAGGAATTCCGAAATCAACGACCCGACGTGTGCATTCAAATATTCGATGCCAACATCACCACGATTTTGGAGAGAGTCGAAGCCGGCAAACTCGACATGGGCTTGGGAATCTTTAGGAACGTGCCGGGCATTCGGCGCACGCCATTCTTTCGGTTCTCTCTGATGGTCATACGCGCGGACAGGGATGCCGCACTCCATCGGGTTGCGACTCCGTGGTCTGCGTTAAAGGGAGAAACTCTGATCTCGCTGCCGCCAACCAGTCCCATCCAGCAAATTGTGGACAAACATTTGATGAAAACTCGAGTCATATGCAAACGTGGTGCACTCGTTAATTCGCTGGATACGCAGATCGCTTTGGTTGAGGCGGACGAAGGGGTTGCTATTATTCCTTCCTTTGGGCTTCCTGCTTGCCGAAATCGAAAGGTAGTGATGAGCCGGCTGAGCAATCCTGTCGTAAGCTTGGAATTCCAGCAGATCCGCGATCGTGGAAGGAAACTCGCACCGGTCGCCGACGAATTCACAGGTTTCCTCAAAAGCTATATTGGCAGATGGGCCGGGCGCGCTGGAATTTTGTAAGCGATTTGCCATTAATTGGCGGATGGTCGCTAGCCTACACCTTACCGGATTACGGAGGAGTCGCTCGTCAACCGCCTGGGAATAGTAGTTGAAGTCAGCGGATCTCGCCGATGCGCTGCCCCGTCAGCATTTCGTACAGCACGGCGCTTAGGGAAAGGATGTCGCTGCGACCATCCAGCTCTTTCCCCTCGATTTGCTCTGGCGACATGTAGTGAAAGGTGCCGACGACCGCCTGTGCTGCGGAATTATTGCGCCGAGTTTTGAAGTCTGACCGACCCGAGAGATAAACCATCCGCTTAACCCTTTATATCACGCTTGTCCCAATTAGGTTTTCAATCCGTGAAAGAAAAAAGGCCGAGCATCTGATAGCTTGAGGTT
>Ga0306924_10008291_pt1 | contig 10466 bp, 8 predicted proteins | sample sta12Can44000111_FD_203756 | JGI IMG/M metagenome (GOLD analysis project Ga0306924, IMG submission 203756) | Lab enrichment of tropical soil microbial communities from Luquillo Experimental Forest, Puerto Rico - statanox.12C.anox.44.000.111 (v2)... | ecosystem: Environmental > Terrestrial > Soil...
CGATCCGCCTGCGAGAGCAGGGCGCGCGCGTCGTCCAGGAACGCGGCGCCGCGCGCCGTCAGCGCGACGTGGCGGGTCGTTCGCTCGAGCAGCCTCGTCCCGAGGTCCTCCTCGAGCAGGCGCACGTGGCGGCCGAGGGCGGTGGGCAGCATCGCGAGCCTTTGCGCCGCCCGCCCGAAGTGCAGCTCCTCCGCGACGGCGACGAAACACCTGAGCTCGTGCAGGTCCACGCGGTCCTCCCGGCGACCCAGATTATCTCGAGAATTTGCATAATCCAACGCGCTCACGCGCGCCGCCCCGACCTCCCTAGCTTCTCGCTCGACACCGCGTCGCGCGCGCCCCGCGGACGACGGAGGAGGACGCCATGGCGGCATCGATCGAGCAGCGCACCGTCCATCGGATCGCGTGGCGCATCGTGCCGTTCGTGATGGTGCTGTACTTCGTCGCCTTCGTCGACCGCGTGAACATCGGCTTCGCCGCCCTGACGATGAACAGGGACGTCGGCCTCTCGGCCTCGGCGTACGGCTTCGGCGCGGGGATCTTCTTCCTGGGTTACTTCCTGTTCGAGGTCCCGTCGAACCTGATCCTCGAGAGGGTGGGGGCCCGGCTGTGGATCGCGCGCGTCATGATCACGTGGGGGCTCATCTCCGGCGCCATGGCGCTGGTCCGGGGTCCCGTCGGCTTCTACGTGCTGCGGTTCCTCCTCGGCGCGGCCGAGGCCGGGTTCTTCCCCGGGATCATCCTGTACCTGAGCTACTGGTTCCCCGCCCGGCACCGCGCCGGCGTGACGGCGCTCTTCATGGCTGCGGCGCCGGTGTCCACCGCGCTCGGCTCGCCGGTCTCGGCGGCGCTGCTCGAGATGAACGGCGTGCTCGGGCTCAGGGGGTGGCAGTGGCTGTTCATCCTCGAGGCCATCCCGGCCCTGATCCTGGGCGTCGTCGTCCTCTTCTACCTGACGGACCGACCGGCGCTCGCCCGGTGGCTGCCCGAGGACGAGCGCACCTGGCTCGTGAGCACCATGGACGCGGAGGTCGAGGCGCGCTCCGGTCACGCCAGCCACTCCCCGTGGCGCGGGCTCCTCGACCCCCGCGTGCTGGCGCTCTCGCTCGTCTACTTCGGGACGTCCGCGGGGCTCTACACGCTCGGCATCTGGGCGCCCCAGATCATCAAGCAGCTCGGCGTGAGCTCGATGACGGTCGGCCTCCTGAACATGGTCCCCCCCACGATCTCCGTCGTCGCGATGGTGATCTGGGCGCGCCACTCCGACCGCACCCTGGAGCGCTCGTGGCACGTCGTCGGGCCCTGCCTGCTCGCCTCGGGCGGGCTCGTCATGGCGGGCTCGAGCGCCACGCTGGTGTCCCTCGTGCTCGCCCTCACGTTCGTGAACATCGGGATCAGCTGCGCGAAGCCGCCGCTCTGGTCGCTGCCCACGGTCTTCCTGTCGGGCCCGGCGGCCGCCGCGGGCATCGCGACCATCAACTCGATCGGCAACCTGGGGGGCTTCGTCGGCCCGTCGATCATCGGCTGGATCAAGCAGCGCACCGGGAGCTTCACGGGCGGGCTGTACGTGGTGGCCGGCTTCCTCCTCGTGTCCGCCGCGGTGATCCTGTTGCTGGCGCGTCGCGCGGGTCGCCCCGCGGCGGCCGCGATGGCGGACGCGCACACCCGCTCGCACGCGTGATCCGCTCCTGGGGCGCGCGAGCCACGTGATGGAGGAGACACAGATGCGGGAGTACAGGATCGCAGCCATCCCGGCCGACGGCATCGGGACCGAGGTCATCGCCGCCGGCCTGGAGGTGCTCCAGGCAGCGGCGGCGCGCGACGGGGGCTTCCGCCTCTCCGTCGAGGAGTTCCCCTGGGGCTCGGAGCTCTACCTGAAGCACGGACACTACATCCCGGAGGGCGGGCTCGAGCGCCTGAAGGCCTTCGACGCGATCTTCTTCGGCGCCGTCGGCGACCCGCGCGTCCCGGACCACGTCTCGCTGTGGGGGCTGCGGCTCCCGATCGCCCAGGGCTTCGATCAATACGCGAACGTGCGGCCTGCCCGCGTCCTGCCGGGCGTGAGGAGCCCCCTGGGGCGCGGGGACGAGATCGACTGGGTGATCATCCGCGAGAACTCGGAGGGCGAGTACGCCGGGCACGGCGGGCGCGCCCACCGCGGGCTGCCGCTCGAGGTCGGCACCGAGACCGCGGTCTTCACGCGCAAGGGCGTCGAGCGGATCCACCGCTTCGCGTTCGAGCTCGCGCGGAAGCGGCCCCGGAGGCACCTCACGCTCGTCACGAAGTCGAACGCGCAGCGCCACGGCATGGTGATGTGGGACGAGATCTTCTTCGAGGTCGCGGAGGCGTACCCGGACGTGCGGTTCGATCGCGAGCTGGTGGACGCGGTCACGACGCGCATGGTGCTGAAGCCGCAGACCCTCGACGTCCTCGTCGCCACCAACCTCCACGCCGACATCCTGTCGGATCTCGCCGCGGCGCTGTCGGGCAGCCTCGGAATCGCGCCGACCGCGAACCTCAACCCGGAGCGGCAGTTCCCTTCGATGTTCGAGCCCATCCACGGCTCGGCGTTCGACATCGCAGGCAAGGGCGTCGCGAACCCCGTCGCGACCTTCTGGACGGCGTCGATGATGCTGGAGCACCTCGGCGAGGCCGCCGCCGCGGCGCGCGTCCTGGCGGCGACCGAGGCAGTCACCGGCAGCGGGCTCCTGACGCCGGACCTCGGGGGCACGGCGAAGACCGCCGAGGTGACCCGCGCCGTGTGCGAGCGCCTCCGGCACGCGCCGTGATCGAGCGGAACGGCCGCCCCGCGGGAGGGGATGGGCTCAGTCCCCTCGAGCGGGCGAGGACGCGAGCAGCGCGTCGAGGAGCGCCCCGCCGTCGTTGAATGCGGACCAGCCGTCGCCGACGAGCACGTGCGCGATGCGCGGGTGGAGCGCGCGGACGCGGCGGACGGATTCGAGGAGGCGGGCCGGATCGCGGAGCTTCTGGCGGGGGAGCAGCATCAGCGCGCCCGCGTGGTGCGCGCGCACCGCGTCCCCGAAGATCGCGGTCGTCTCCTCGAGCACGAGCGCGAGCTCCCCGTCGGTCTTGGAGCCGCCGAGCTCGCGGACGCGAAGTCCTGGGAACGGCTCGTCCCCGTCGGAGAGCCACGCGGCGCACGCGACCGGAAACGTGGCGCGCTCACCGGCGGGGCCGAGGAGCTGGGCCCCCGTGCGCGCCGAGAGCTCGCGGGCTGCCCGGACGTGGTCGGACGTGGTGAGCACGATCGACGCGGCGCCGCCGAGCGCGTCCAGGTGGTGGACGTCATGATCGGCGAGGGGAGGGGGATCCACGAGGACGTTGCCGCCCTCGCGCCGCCAGAGGATCCCGTTGAAGTCGATGCGGAGCGGCTCGTCGTACCGGGACCACGTGAACAGATCGGGGCGGTGCAGCTGCTTCATGCGGGAACCCTATACGGGCTCGAAGGCCGGCGCGCCGTGCCGCGTGGGAGCGGTGCAGGCACGCGCCGAGCGCCCGTCCGTCTCACCCGAACGAATCAACCTGACGGTCCGGATCGTATTCACTCCACCTCGCGCGCGTGCTACCGAGGACGCTCGTCATGAAATCCGTCATCGCCTTCGTCGGCAGCGCGCGCAAGCAAGGGGTGACGTACCGCGCGACGCGCCAGTTCCTCGACGACCTGGAGTCGTTCGGCGACGTCCGGAGCGAGCTCGTATTCCTGAGCGAGTACGACATCGGCCTGTGTCGCGGCTGCAAGGCGTGCTTCATCCAGGGTGAGGAATTCTGCCCGCTCCACGACGACCGGGACCTGCTCATCGAGAAGATGGCGAGGTCCGACGGCGTCGTCCTCGCCTCGCCGGTCTACTCGTTCCAGGTCTCCGCCCACCTGAAGGCGTTCCTCGACCGGCTGGGCTTCGCGTTCCACCGACCGCGCTTTCACGGTAAGGCGTACACGTCGATCGCGGTCGAGGGGCTCTACGGGGGCAGGGGCGTCGTGAAGTACCTCGACTTCGTCGGGGGCGCGCTGGGCTTCAACGTGGTGAAGGGCAGCCGCATCGTCTGCAGGAAGAACCCAGACACGGCGCACCAGCCGATGCTGGCCCGGGAGCTCCAGCAGATGGAGGCGGCCCTCGCCCGGCAGAGCAGGCGATTCCACGAGCAGCTGATGAGCCCGCCGTTTCCCGAACCGACGACGTTCCAGCTCTTCGCGTTCAGGATGGCCCGCACGAGCATCGAGCTGCAGCTCGCTGACGACAGGCCAGATCACGCGTATTACCGCGAGCGCGGCTGGTTCGAGTCCGACTACTACTACCCGACGAAGCTCGGCCTGCTGAAGCGCGCCGCCGGAGCCGCGTTCGACCGGATGGCAGCGCGCAGCTCGAGGGCGACGGAGCACCCCTAGGGCAGAGCGCTGACTGGTTGCGCACGCGGCGCGTGCGGAGCCGAGCGACGGCTACCCCTGTGGCGTTTCCGCGCACCCCTGGTACCATCCGGGGTGAACACGGGGGTTTCGACCCTGCGCAACCTTCCCGAGTCATCCGACGAAGCCAGGCTCGCCGGCGCGACGCCGCCGCCGTCGCAGCCCACCGCCGACAGCGCCGCCCAGCCGTGGCTTCGCCTCCCGTTCTGGGCGCGCCTCGTCGTGTTCGCGGCGGTCAACTTCGCCTCGTCCGTCCTGGGGCTGGCCCTCACCCCGGGCCCGAGCCGCGTCGCGCTCTTCTGGCCGGCGGCGGGCCTGGTCGTCGGCGCGCTCCTCGTGGCGGAGCGCCGCCGGTGGGCCTCGCTCCTGATCGCGGCCAGCGTCCCCATCGCCGTGTTCAACCTCGCCGTCGGGCAGTCGGCCGTCGTGGTGGGTGCGTTCGCGACGACGAACGTCCTCTCCGCGCTCGCGTCCGTGTACTTGACGCGCCGGCTCTGCAACGGAGACCCGCGGCTCGAGAGCGCGGCCCATGTGCTCGCGTTCACCGGCGCGGGGCCGGTGTTCGCGCTGGGCAGCTTCGGGTTGCTGCCCGCGGCGGCGCTCTCGACGGTCTACGGGTATCCACTGCTTCAGATCTGGACCGGCCTGTGGGCCGGCGCGGCGCTCGGCGTGCTGACGATCGGCTCGGTGATCCTCGCCTGGTCCAGGCGAGGCGCGGAGCCACGCCCCGGCCCTCGGGCCGGTGGTGTCGAGCGTTCGTCATTCGTCGCGCTCTTCGCGATCGTCCTCTGGGTCGTGTTCGTTCGAGCGCACGACGGCAGCACCTTCTCTCACGAGACGCTGCTGCTGCCGTTCCTCGTGTGGGCGGCGCTCCGCCTCGGGATGAGAGGCGCGACCACGACGGGGCTCGTCATGACGCTCGTCGCGCTCGCCGCGACGGTCGCGGGGCGTGGAGTGTTCGCACGGGCGGACGCGCCGATGGCGGGCGCGGTCGCCGCCCAGGTGTTCTGCGCGATCGCGTTCCTGACCGAGCTCTTCATGGCGGGCATCGTGGAGACGCACCGCCGGGGAGCCGAGGCGCTGCGTCACAGCGAGGAGAAGTACCGCGTCCTCGTGGAGAACCAGACCGATCTGGTGGTGAAGGTCGACCCGGACGGTCGGTTCCTGTTCGTGAGCCCGAGCTACTGCCGGATCTTCGGCAAGAGCGAGGCGGAGCTCCTCGGGAACACGTTCATGCCGCTCGTGCACGAGGACGATCGCGAGCCGACCGCGCGCGCCATGGAGGCGCTCTACCGTCCGCCGCACGCCGCCTACATGGAGCAGCGCGCCCTCACGGCGCAGGGCTGGCGCTGGTTCGCCTGGGCGGACACGGCCGTCCTCGATCGGTCGGGGCGGGTGGTGGCGGTGGTGGGGGTCGGACGGGACATCACCGATCGGCGCGCGGTCGAGGAGCGCCTCCGGCAAGCGGAGAAGCTGGAGGCGATCGGTCGGCTGGCGGGGGGCGTCGCTCACGACTTCAACAACCAGCTCACCGGGATCCTCGGCGGCGCGGAGCACCTGCGGAGCGCGCTCTGCGCCCCGGAGCAGCGCGAGGTCGCGGACGGCATCCGGGACGCCGCGCTGCGCTCGGCCCGGCTCACCCGCCAGCTGCTGGCCTTCTCGCGGAAGGCGCCTCCCCGGGCCCGCGACGTCGACGCCCACGCGATCGTCGACGACGTCGTGGCGCTGCTCGCTCGCAGCATCGACAAGCGCATCGCGGTCCGTACGGAGCTGACCGCCGCGCCGGCGTTCGTGCGCGTGGATCCGGATCGGCTGCACTCCGCGCTGCTGAACGTCGCGCTGAACGCGAGGGACGCCATGCCCGAGGGCGGCACGCTCGAGTTCCGGACGCGGGAGGTCGAGCTGGACGGGGCGCGCTGCGCCGAGCTGGTGCCCTTCGAGCTCGAGCCGGGGCGCTACGTCGAGGTCCGCGTGCGCGACACGGGGACGGGCCTGAGCGCCGAGGCGTCCGCGCACCTCTTCGAGCCGTTCTTCACCACGAAGGGCGTCGGCAGGGGGTCGGGGCTCGGCCTGCCCGAGGTGTACGGCACCGTCAAGGTGTATCGCGGCGCCGTCACCGTCGAGAGCGCGCCGGGGCAGGGCACCGCGGTGACGCTGCTCCTGCCCGGCGTCCGCGCGGCGCCCGGCGGCAGCGCGCGCGACGAGGCCCTGGGCGCGCGCGTCGAGCGCCTCTCGCGCGTTCGCGTCCTCATCGTCGACGACGAGCGCAACGTCCGCCTCTCGCTGGGCCTGCTGCTCCGGACCGCCGGGCACGACGTGGTCGAGTGCGAGCACGCTCGTGACGCGATCGAGCGCTACGCCAGCCAGAAGGGCGAGATCGACGTCGCGATCCTCGACATGATGATGCCCGACATGACCGGTCGAGAGCTCCTGGCGGAGCTGCGCGCCGTCAGCCCGGGGTTGCCGGTCATCATCTCCTCCGGGTACAGCGCCGGCGCGGAGCTCGAGTCGGTTCGCGCGGACGGCAACGTGACCTTCCTGCCGAAGCCGTACACGACGGAGGATCTCGAGCGAGCGCTCCTCGCGGCCGTGAATGGACCGGCGAGGGCGGCGTCGGACGGTGCGCGCCAGGGCGGCTGACGTCCCTCGTCGGGGCACTCGCCTTCGCGATGAGTGTCCCGTACCGTGAACGTCCCGATGAAGCTGCGTGTCGGAGATCGCGCGCCGGCGGTCGTGCTGGACGCGCTGGACGGTTCGCGGCTCGATTGCGCGAGCCCGAACGGCCCGGTCGTGCTGGTGCTCACGCGCTATGCAGGCTGCCCGGTCTGCCAGCTCCACGTCGGCCGCATCGCGGCGGCGATGCCCGAGCTCCGCGCACGCTCGTGCGCGGTGTGGATGGTGTTTCAGTCGACGCCGGCGCGCCTCCGGGCGGCGATGGCGGAGTGGAAGCCGGGGTTCGCGGCGGTCGCCGATCCCACCGCCCGGCTGTACGACGCGTTCGGGGCAGGTACGAGCCTGGCCGGCTTCGTTCATCCTCGGTCGCTGTCGGCGCTGGGACGAGCGATGGCCGCGGGCAAGCGACACGGTCGCTTCGAGGGGCGCGAGCTGCAGATGCCTGCGGAGTTCGTGATCGATCACCGCGGGCGAATCGCGCTGGCGCACTACGGGCGCGACGTCGGCGACCACGTCCCGGCGCCGGCGCTCCTGGCTGCCGTCGACTCGGTGAGGCAGCTCACCGTGGCCAGCTCGAGGTGAAGGTCGGCGTCTCCCTCTCCCCGGGGGTGCGCGGCCTCCCGGCCTCCACCGGGGCGCGCTCCGCGCGGCGAATGTCTCGACAACGTCACCATTCCGGCTCACGGGCTGCAGCGCCCTGCGATAGGCAGGACCGCAACCATGAAGCCCCTCCTCCTGCTCGCGTCGCTGCTCGTCCCCGTCGCGGCCGCCTCCACGGAGCCCGTCACGATCAAGCTCGGTACGCTGGCGCCGGCCGGCTCCGCCTGGCACGAGGCGCTGAAGGACATGGCCGCCCGATGGGAGGAGGCCTCGGGCGGCCAGGTGAAGCTCCGCGTCTACGCGGGCGGCGCCCAGGGCGACGAGAGCGACATGATCCGGAAGCTCCGGATCGGGCAGCTCCAGGCCGTCGCGATCACGAACGTCGGGATGCACGACGTCGTCCCGGAGCCCCAGGCCTTCTCGACGCCGGTGCTCTTCCAGGACGAGGCCGAGATGGAGTGCGCCTTCGGCCGCGTGAGAGAGCGGATCGAGTCTTCGTTCCTCCGCCGAGACCTCGTCGTGCTGCAGTGGAGCCGCGTCGGGACCGCGGCGTTCTTCTGCAACGCACCGTTCAGGTCGGTGAACGAGGTGGCACGGGCGAAGACGTTCGCGTGGGAGGGCGACCCGGGGATGGTGAAAGTGTGGCGCACGGCGGGGTTTCACCCGGTGGTGCTGTCCGTCACGGACCTCATGCCCGCGCTCTCCACCGGGATGATCGACTGCGTGAGCAACGTGCCGGTGTACATGCTCACGTCTCGCGCGTTCGAGCGGGCGCGGAACATGCTCGATCTGCCCCTGGGGTTCGTCCTCGGCGCCACGATCGTGCGGAAGGATGCGTGGGAACGGATCGCGCCCGAGGTCCGCGGCCGGCTCGTCCGGATCTCGCGCCAGGTCGGGGAGAAGATCGACGCGGAGATCCGCCGCCTCAACGCGGATGCGGTGGAGGCGATGAAGCGGCAGGGGCTGACCGTGGTGCCGGTGGATCGCGAGCAGTGGCGTCCGGCACTCGAGAAGAGCTGGAGCACGATCCGCAGCGACGTCGTCCCGCCGGACTTCTTCGACGAGGTGCACTCCGCGCGGGACGCGTGCCGCAAGGACGCAGCGACCCACGCCAGGCGCTGAGCGAATCCAGGCGCGGCGCGATGAATCGTCGATGACACGTCCTCGCCCGCGAGATAGTCTCCGCCACCTCGTCCACGCGCCGCCAGCGGCGGCAGCGTTCAACCGCGTTGGCGGAGACCCATGGCCAAGAAGAAGACCCAGCCCAAGCGCAACTCCCGCTACCGGGAGGACCTCCTCGACGCCCCTGACTGGCTGAAGCAGAAGAAGATGCCGCACCGCGAGAAGTTCCTCGGCGGCAAGCGCATCCTGCCCAAGGGGCTGACCGGCAAGGAGCCGGTGGAACACCTCGTCGACGAGACGTTCCTCGCCTACAACGCCGCCCGGCTGAAGGAGGGCTGCCAGCTCTTCACGGAGCGGATGCTGGAGTCCGACGTCACCATCGGCATGAGCGTCTCCGGTGCCCTCACGCCGGCCGGACTCGGCTGCTCGTCGATCGTTCCGCTCATCAAGGCGGGGTTCGTGGACTGGATCGTGTCGACGGGCGCGAACCTCTACCACGACATGCACTTCGCGCTGAACTACCCGGTGCGCGTGGGCAGCTTCAAGTTCGACGACACCGCGCTGCGCGAGAACGACATCGTCCGCATCTACGACGTGCTGCTCGGCTACAGCGACTGCCTGATGGCCACGGACGAGATCCTCCGCAACATCCTCTGCCAGCCGGAGTTCCAGAAGGAGATGGGCACCGCGGAGCTCCATTACCTGCTCGGGAAGTACTGCGCGGAGTGGGAGCGCAAGGCCGGCCTGAAGGACGTCTCGGTGCTGGCGGCCGCGTACCGCGCCGGCGTGCCCTGCTACACCTCGTCCCCGGGCGACTCCACGATCGGCATGAACATCGCCGGCGTGGAGCTGCGCGGGAGCAAGCTGCGCGTGAACCCCTCCATCGACGTCAACGAGACGACCGCCTACGTCCTCGCCGCCAAGCGCGGGGGCGGCAAGAGCGCGGTGGTGCTGTGGGGCGGGGGGAGTCCGAAGAACTTCATGCTGCAGACCGAGCCGCAGATCCAGGAGGTGCTCCGCATCAAGGAGTACGGCCAGGACTACTTCCTCCAGGTCACCGACGCTCGCCCCGACACCGGCGGCCTCTCCGGTGCGACGCCGAGCGAGGCGGTGAGCTGGGGCAAGGTGGATCCGGACCGGCTCCCCGACGCGGTGGTCTGCTACACCGACACCACGCTGGCCATGCCCATCCTCACCCACTACGCGCTCGCCAAGCACAAGCCGCGCAAGCTCCGCCGGCTGTACGACCAGCGCGGCAAGCTGGTGAAGGCGCTCGCTCGCGAGTACTTCAAGCACAATGCGGTGAAGATGCTCGACGGCTCCGAGCCGACGATCGACTGAGGGCGCCGCGGCCGGGGAGCGCGTCCCCGGCCTCTTCCGCAGGGAGGCCTCCGCCATGACCCCGAAGGATCTCGAGGCGCTCGCGGCCCAGCACGGTACGCCGCTCGTCGTGGTCGACCACGACGTCATCCGTGCCAACTACGCCGCCTTCCGCAGGCACCTGCCCAAGGTGCAGGCCTACTACGCGGTGAAGGCCAACCCCGACCCCGCCATCGTCCGGACCCTGTACCGGGCCGGCGCGAGCTTCGACGTCGCCTCCCTGCAGGAGTTCATGCTCGTGCACCGGAACATCGAGCACCTGCCGGCC
>Ga0306924_10008294_pt1 | contig 10465 bp, 9 predicted proteins | sample sta12Can44000111_FD_203756 | JGI IMG/M metagenome (GOLD analysis project Ga0306924, IMG submission 203756) | Lab enrichment of tropical soil microbial communities from Luquillo Experimental Forest, Puerto Rico - statanox.12C.anox.44.000.111 (v2)... | ecosystem: Environmental > Terrestrial > Soil...
CCCGCAAAGCGGCACGTCGGTCGAATACCTGCTGCCGCACCAGACCAATGTCCGCCGCATCTTCATCGACAACACCACCACGCCGGTGACGTTCTGGGCCGGCAACAATCACCACGCCGCCATCGTCAAGGTCGAGCCGCTGGATTAGGGCGCGACGGGTCACGGCTGAGGTTGCTGGGCCCTCTTGCGCAATTCTTCAGCGATTCTCGTTTGCAGTTCGGCCGCGATCTTACGTCCCCAGGCCTGCCCGATCTCCATACTCTCTTTCGCGACGATCGGCATCCTGTCGATGAGCTTCTGACCCGTCGGGCTGCGATAAAAGACCACCAGATCGCGTATTTCATCGGGCGTGAAGTTGCGCGCATAGAGCGCGGCCATGTCGTTCGCGAGCTCGTCGAGGCGCGCGTTCGCGCTATCGAGCATGATCGGAAGGATGACGTCCATTTCCTTCTCGAGCTGCGGCCGTCCCTGGACGAACGCGGGCTTGAGAGCCTGGAAGATGGTCGGCACCAACAGCTTGAATTGGTCGGTCGCCCGCATGGCGAGGACCAATTCTCTGCCTGCCTTCAGTCCGTCGTCAGGCGCCGGCTGCGCGACGATCGCGCCTGGGCAGAGGCCGCCGCCCAGGCAGAAAGCCGCGAATCCCGCGATCAACAATCGTCTCGACATTGGGTCCTCCCGATCCCTGTTCTGTCGGTCGGCACCAGGCCCCGTCGACTTCGGCGTCCCGAAGGTGTCTCGCTCGGAAGGCAAGCATAAAGGATTACGAACCAAAGTACGACGCAGGATTGAGACTGATCAACTTCCCACGACCAAAGTGTGACATTCCCGTGGCTTGTCGCATCGGGAAGGGGCATCGCATAATGGGCGCCGGCAGATATCCAACATACCGCGTTTGGGCGCCAAGCCAGCGCGAGGGAGTGCGGGCATGAGCGAGCCGATCTACGATGTGCCTCCGGAATGGCGCCGGCGCGCCTTCATCGACGACGCCAAGTACGAGGCGATGTATGAACGCTCAGTGAAGGACCCGAACGGGTTCTGGGGCGAACATGCCGGCCGCATCGATTGGTTCAAGCCGTTCACCAAGGTCAAGAACAGCTCGTTCGATCCGCACCGCGTCTCGATCAAGTGGTTCGAGGACGGTGTCACCAACATTGCCCACAACTGCATCGACCGCCATCTCGCCAAGCGCGGCGACCAGGTCGCGATCATCTGGGAGGGCGACGATCCCAAGGACGACCGCAAGATCAGTTATCTCGAGCTTCATGGTGAGGTGTGCCGGTTCGCCAACGTCCTCAAGGCGTGTGGCGTCAAGAAGGGCGACCGCGTCACCATCTACCTGCCGATGATCCCCGAAGCGGCTTATGCGATGCTGGCCTGTGCGCGGATCGGCGCAATTCATTCGGTCGTGTTCGGCGGCTTCTCGCCGGACTCGCTCGCCGGCCGCATCGAGGATGCCAAGTCCACCGTCATCGTCACTGCCGACGAAGGCCTGCGCGGCGGCCGCAAGGTTCCACTCAAGGCCAACGCCGACCTCGCTGCCGACCGCGCCGCCCAAGCGGGCCTGCGGGTCGAAACCATGGTGGTGGTGCGCCGCACTGGCGCTCCCGTGAACATGAAATCCGGCCGCGATGTCTATTACGACGAGATCGCCGAGACGGTGACGGCGCAGTGTCCCTGCGAGCCGATGAACGCCGAGGATCCGCTGTTCATCCTCTACACCTCGGGCTCGACCGGCAAGCCCAAGGGCGTGCTCCATACCACCGGCGGCTATCTCGTCTACGCCGCGATGACCCACCAATACGTGTTCGACTATCACGACGGCGACATCTACTGGTGCACCGCCGATGTCGGCTGGGTCACCGGGCACAGCTACATCGTCTACGGGCCGCTGGCGAACGGCGCCACCACGGTGATGTTCGAAGGCGTGCCGAACTACCCGACCAATTCACGGTTCTGGGAGGTCATCGACAAGCACAAGGTCAACATCTTCTACACCGCGCCGACCGCGATCCGCGCGCTGATGCAGTCCGGCGACGCCCCCGTAAAGAAGACCTCGCGCGCGAGCCTGCGGCTGCTCGGCACCGTCGGCGAGCCTATCAATCCGGAAGCGTGGGAATGGTACTACCGCGTGATCGGCGAGCGGCGCTGCCCGATCGTCGATACCTGGTGGCAGACCGAGACCGGCGGGATACTCATTACGCCACTGCCCGGCGCGACCAGGCTGAAGCCCGGTTCGGCGACGCGGCCGTTCTTCGGCGTGCAGCCGGAAATCGTCGATGCCGAAGGCAAGGTGATGGCGGGCGCGACCGCCGGCAATCTGTGCATCGCCGATTCCTGGCCCGGGATGATGCGCACCGTCTATGGCGACCATGAGCGCTTCGTGCAGACCTATTTCTCCACCTATGTCGGCAAGTATTTCACCGGCGACGGCTGCCGGCGCGACGCTGACGGCTATTACTGGATCACCGGCCGGGTCGACGACGTGATCAACGTGGCCGGGCACCGGCTCGGCACCGCGGAAGTCGAATCGGCGCTGGTCGCACACCCCAAGGTCTCCGAGGCCGCCGTGGTCGGCTATCCCCACGACATCAAGGGCCAGGGCATCTACGCCTATGTGACCCTGATGACGGGCGAAGAGCCCACCGAGGAGTTGCGCAAGGAGCTCGTGACCTGGGTGCGCAAGGAGATCGGCCCGATCGCCTCGCCCGACCTGATCCAGTTCGCGCCGAGCCTGCCCAAGACCCGCTCCGGCAAGATCATGCGGCGCATCCTGCGCAAGATCGCCGAGGACGAGTACGGCAATCTCGGCGACACCTCGACGCTCGCCGAACCGGCCGTAGTGAGCGACCTCATCGACAATCGCCAGAACCGCAAGAGTGCGTGACGCTGGAAAACCGTGGCCGCCCGATAAGCGCTGCGGCTTCCCTGAATCCGCGCAACGCCTCTAACGGACCGATGCCGGCCCAAACGCCGACGGCGGGGCCCGGCCGAGAGGCCCGTCGCCGGGATCGCCTACATCAGGCCGGGCCGCGGGCGGGCGGGGCGGCGCGGCGCGCACCTGAGGCGGCCGGCGCGGCGGCACCGGCGTCACGCTCGCGGGCGCTGACGGAGCGACCGCGGCAGATTGCGCCGCCGGGTCCGCATCGCGCGGCGACGGCTCGCGCGGCGCAGGAGCCTCCGGCGCCATGATGCTGACCGGCGGGATCGACTTGGACGATGGGAAATCGTAGCGAGGCGCCACCGATCCCGGGCCGGATGCTGCTGCCGGCAACGCGACCGGTGGGCCGGCGGCTGCGACCACGCCCTCGGCCGGGCGGGGCGCATTCCAGATCGCGGTGTATTTCTTCACCTGCTCCTCGAAGGTCTGGTCGCGCAGGTTGCCGAGCACCCTTGTGGAATCGCGAAACCGGGTCAGCGTGTCGCAGCGATCCGCCGTGCACGCTTCGCGCTCCTTCAACACCTGCGCGACGAGGCCGAACCGGTCGAGCTCGAGCGCCGTGCGGAGGGGCGCGAGTTCGGCGACATAGCCTGCGTCGCCGCGTTGCGCATAGGCGGTGCCGTCATCGAGCAGCGCGATCTGCGCGGTCACGTATTTCACTGCGGAGGCGACGGCCTCGGGGCTCGCGAACACCGCTTTCTCGCAAGCGGCCTCGACGGCTTCGCCGGCAAGCTCATCGAGACAGGACAGCGCCGATCCCGGCGCAATCGAGCCCGCCATCAATGCCGTCTTGCGATCATCGAGGGCGCGGCGTTCGCTGCCGGGATTGGGGTCCTTCGCGGCAACGTCGCGCTGCTGCACATAGAGCCAAGCGCCCATGACCACGGCCGCGATCAGGCCGACACGGAACAGCGCGTTGATCAGCGCCACGCCGCCCGCCCGTCTGACCGCGAGCAACACCGCCACCACGAGCACGGCAGCCGCCGCCCCCGCCAGCCAGATTGGAACCGCTAGGGTTCCCGCCGCAGCATCCACACCCGGCATCATCTGCCCCCTGTTTCGAATGCTAAGCCCGCCCGCCCCAACGGGATTTCGCCATTATGCCGTACCGGACGAGGCGTGGCTACCATCAATCTCGCCAGCGCCCATCTCCGCGCTTGGTCGGAGCAGGCGAATTGGCTATTAGAAGGACCCCTTACCATCGGCACATTGGTCACAATCGCATGAACGATCAAGCATCCGGACCCGCGCCGCGGTCGGGCGGCCCGGTCGACCCGGCTTCCATCGAAGACCTGGTCGCGGCCAACCGTATCCTGGCCGACCAGGGCGTCCTCGACGGCTATGGCCATGTGAGCATGCGTCATCCCCATGCGCCCGATCGATATTTCCTGTCGCGCTCCAAGTCGCCGGCGATCATCACCGCGGCGGACATCATGGAATATGACCTCGATTCCAATCCGGTCGATCAGGCCGGGCGACTCATGTACATTGAGCGCTTCATCCACGGCGAGATCTACAAGGCACGTCCCGATGTCAACGCCATCGTGCACAGCCATTCGCCCACGGTCATCCCCTTCAGCGTGACCAATGTCAAGCTGCGGGCGATCTGTCACATGTCGGCCTTCCTCAAACAGGATGTGCCCAATTTCGAGATTCGCGACTGCGACGGCATGACCGACTTGCTGATTCGCAACGCCAAGCACGGCCGCGGCCTGGCACAGACGCTCGCCGGCAACAATGTTGCGCTGATGCGGGGCCACGGCAATGTGTGCGTCGGGGCGAACATCATGACGGCGGTCTATCGGGCGGTATACACCGAGGTCAATGCGCGGTTGCAGGCGCAGGCGATCGCGCTCGGCGGCACGATCGAATTTCTCGCGCCGGAAGAATGCGACTTGATCACGGGACGCAAGGACACCAATTTCCAACGTCCATGGGCGATGTGGAAGAGCCGCATCGCCACGGCGTGACGGTCATTACCGCCTCGCGTCCGCAAGCCACGCACGATCAAAGACGGGAGCCCGCAATAATGAGTGCGAAACTGCCTGGCGTATTGCTTTGCGCCGCGCTCGGCCTGTCCCATTTGGGCCTCGCGGTCCCCGGCGCGCGGGCTGAACCACTCGTCACCCAGGGCATCGGCACGTCGAGCTGCGGCCGCCTCGTCACCGATCTCGTCCCCAGCGAGGGCCTCAACAATCCCGTCAACATCATGCTCTATGCGTGGGTCCAGGGTTATATCAGCGCTGCCAACATCGCGCTGCTCGAAGACGGCAGCAAGCACGTGGACCTCTCGACCCTCGACGAAGGCAAGGTGCTCGACCTGGTGATCGGCTATTGCCGGGCCAATCCCGAGAAGAAGCCGGTGACCGCGATCGACGAACTCATCCGCAAGTCGACCAAGGTCAAGGCGAAGTGGGAGTCCGGCACCATCGACTGGGATGGGTGATGGAAGCGGGTGGGAAAGCGTAGGGTGGGCAAAAGCCAACGGGGCCAGCCTTCGGCCAGCCCGATGACAGGCTCCGCGTGTCCACCTTCCAACTTCCGAGTGGGCGCAAAGAGCGCCTTTGCCCACCCTACACGCCGACCTTCACGCTACACCAGCGCCAGCACCCGGGTGAGGCCGCCGGTGGCGTCCTTCACCTTGGGGGCGCCGACCACGAGGGTCGCGCCGTTCGCGGGAACCTTGCCGAGATTGGCGACGTTTTCGAGCCCCCACCGCCCTGAAGCGAGCCACAGCTTGTGGGTCTTGAAGTCCCGCGACGGCCCGTTGTCGAGCGACAGTGTATCGACCGCGATGCCCGCCACCTTGCGTTCCCGCATCATCCACTCGGCCGCCTCGGGGGCGAAGCCCGGAAAATGAAAGGTGCCGTCGATGTCGCGCCCGCTGTATCTCGCCTCGTCGGTCACCAACAGCTCGCCCCAGCCGGAATAGAGCGCGACGCAGCACCCCTCCGGCAGCCGGCCGTTCCGGCTTTCCCACAGGGCGAGATCGTCGCCCGACAGCAGATAGTCGGCGTCCTGCTCGGCCTTGTAGGCGATGTCGACGACGGCGAGAGGCACCACCAACTGGTCGATCGCGAGCTTGTCCGCCGTCGCGCCGCGCTCGGAGAAGTGAATGGGCGCGTCCAGGTGGGTGCCGGCGTGCTCGCTCAGGCGCCACCAGAAGAGATTGTAGCCGTCCCTCCTGATGGCGAATTCACGCTGCATCTCGATGCCCGGCTTGCCGTTGAAAGTCGGGAATTCCGGCGACATGGTGTGGGTGAGATCGACCACATTGGTGAAGCTCTTGGGCGCTGCGAGCGCCGTGCCGCCGGCCACGCCCGTCGCCGCGAATCCCGCCGCGGCAGCGGCCTTCACGAAGCCACGGCGCGTCACCGCTTCGCGCACGGCGCGCTCGCATCCGGCTAAGCACATGTCATCCCCCTGTTTTCCGCCGCGGCCCGGCCGACGGCGGCGGTCGGCGGGATTGTGGCGCCGGCAGCGCGGTCCTGGCAAGGCGTGGGCAACCGGTTGCATCCGGGCCGCCATTGCGGCCATACCATGCCATGCTGGTGATCGACGATGTTTCCATACGCGTGGCCGGCCGGCTCCTGATCGAGCGGGCGACGGCCCAGATTCCATCCGGCGCCCGGGTCGGCCTCGTCGGTCGCAACGGCACCGGCAAGAGCACGCTGTTTCGCGCCATTATCGGCGACCTCGCGCTCGAACAGGGCCGCTTTTCCTGGCCCACCCGCGCCACCATCGGCCGGCTGCCTCAGGAAGCGCCCGACGGGCCGGAAAGGCTGATCGAGATCGTGCTCGCCGGCAACCACGAGCGCAGCCTCCTCATCGCCGAAGCGGAAACCGCCACCGACCCCCATCGCATCGCCGACATCCAGTCACGGCTCGCCGACATCGGCGCCCATGCCGCGCCGGCGCGCGCCGCCGCGATCCTCGCCGGGCTCGGCTTCTCGCACGCCGACCAGCAGCGCGCCTGCGCCGAATTCTCCGGCGGCTGGCGCATGCGGGTCGCGCTCGCGGCCGCGCTGTTCGCCGAGCCCGACATCCTGCTGCTCGACGAGCCCACCAACTATCTCGACCTCGAAGGCACTTTGTGGCTCGAAGACCACATCGCCCGCTATCCCCGCACCGTCATCGTCATCAGCCACGACCGCGACCTGCTCGACAAGGCCGTCGATTCGATCCTGCATCTCGACCGCGGCAAGCTCACCTTCTATCGCGGCAACTACACTTCGTTCGAGCGCCAGCGCAACGAGCGCCTCGCCCTCGACCTCGCCCTCGCCAAGAAGCAGGACGTCCAGCGTAAGCGGCTCACCGCCTTCGTCGAGCGGTTCCGCGCCAAGGCCACCAAGGCGCGCCAGGCGCAATCCCGCCTCAAGCTGCTCGCCAAGCTGCAGCCGATCGACGTGCGCATCGAGGACAATGTGCGCGAACTCACGATCCCCTCCCCCGACAAGCCGCTGTCGCCGCCGATCATCGCGCTGGACGACACCGATGTCGGCTACGAGCCGGAGCGGCCGGTGCTGCGCCGTCTGTCGCTGCGCGTCGATGCCGACGACCGCATCGCACTCGTCGGCGCCAACGGCAACGGCAAATCGACCCTGACCAAGCTGTTGACCGGGCGGCTGGCACCGTTCTCGGGAACGGTGACGCGGGCCGACAAGATCAGGATCGCCTATTTCGCGCAGCACCAGCTCGACGAACTCAATCCCGGCGCCAGCGCCTATGATCACGTCCGCAAGCTGATGCCTGACGCGCCCGAGGCGAAGGTGCGCGCCCGCGCCGGCGCGATCGGCTTTTCCGCCGCCATGGCGGACACGCCGGTCGCCAACCTGTCGGGTGGCGAGAAGGCACGCTTGCTGCTCGGCCTCGCCACCTTCGAGGGGCCGCATCTCGTCGTGCTCGACGAGCCGACCAACCATCTCGACATCGACAGCCGCGCCGCGCTGATCGAGGCCATCAACGAGTATTCGGGCGCCGTGATCATGGTGTCTCACGACCGCTACCTGCTGGAGGCCTGCGCCGACCGGCTGTGGCTCGTCGCCGACGGCGAGGTCAAGCCGTTCGACGGCGACCTCGACGATTACCGCCGTCTGGTGCTCGGCGCCGGCAATGGCGAGGATCGCGCGGCGAAGGACGAGGGCAGGCAATCGCGCGCCGACCTGCGCCGCGCCGCCGCCGAAAGGCGCGCCGAGCTGGCGCCGCTCAAGCGCCGCATCGAGGGATTCGACAAGACCATCGCCCGCCTGACCAGGCGCATCGCCGAGATCGACGCCACGCTCGCCGATCCCAAGCTCTACGACCGCGACCCCGCCCGCGTCGCCGCCCTCGGCAAGCAACGCGCCGATGCCGCGAGCGAACTCGCGCGCGCGGAGGACCAGTGGCTCGCACTCAGCGGCGAATACGAGGAAGCGGTGGGGGAGTAGAACGCGTCGAAACGAATGTCAGGAGGCCACCATGAACGAGGAAGTCCTCAACACCAGCGTGCGCAAGTTCCTCAAGAAGCTCGGCGTCACGGCGCAGCGCGAGATCGAGACTGCAGTGCGCGAGGCGGCGGCGACCGGCCGGATCAAGGACAGCGACCGGTTGCCGGCGAAGGCCGTGGTCACGGTGGGCGGGATAAACCTCGCGTTCGAGATCGACGGCGACATCGAGCTGGCGTGAGGCATCGGAGAATCCCTCCCCGTCTTCGGGGAGGGTGGCCGAGCGAAAGCGAGGCCGGGTGGGGAACGGTGGGGCAGTCAATCGAAGGAAAGCAAGAACCCCACCCCCGGCCATCCCCGAAGGTGGGGAGGGAGAACTCGCGTTCACTCCCGCGCCAGCGCGGCCTTGTAGAGCGCCAGCGCGTCCTCGCGTAGTGCGCGGCGCGAGGCGTCGCGGCTGTAGAACATGTGCCCGCCGCCATAGACCGCGAGCTTGACGCGATCGGCCGACCCGAACACCGGAAGCTGGTCGAGGATGAGTTCGGTCGCGAAATAGGGCGTCACCAGGTCATTCGCTCCATGGGTCACCAGTACATAAAGGTCGCGGTCGCCGGCGAGCGCATTGCGCAGATCGTCGACCACCTCCGGGCCGACGCGGCCACGGCCCCAGGTCCATTGCCCATTCACCTCGTTGTTGAGCAGGTGATAGGGCTGATCGACCCGCCAGCGCAGCGGACCCTGGTAGAGCGCCGTCATGGCGCTGGTGAGCGGCGGCCCCATGGCGTCGAGCACCGGGTCGGAAAACCGCGAATTTGACGCCGAGGGCGTTGGATCGAAGGCGGTAACGGTCGGATCATAGGCGCTCGCGACCCGGCCACGCTGGCGGTTGAGCGCACGCTGGAACGTGGCATTGTCGACGCGCGCCGCGAGCCGACGCACCTCGGAGGGCTCGAGCCCGGTATAGGCCGAGATCCGCGGCGTCATCCGCTCGATCGCGCCGGCATCCTTCTCGCCCTTCAGGAGATCCTGCAGATAGTCGCCCGACGCGTAGCTCTCGACTTCGCGCAGCCTGTCGCGGTCGAACGGTCCCTTGGCCTCGAGCACGGTCGCGGCCATCGAGGGCAGGCGTGCCACCCACGACATGGGATCGTGTCGGCGGTTGCCCAGGGTCGCAAAGTCGAGCACCGGCGAGATCATCACCAGACCGCGCACGCCGACGCCCTGTCCGGAGAGCGCGCGGGCGACCTTGGGAACGCGAAAGCCGCCATAGCTCTCGCCCACCACGAACTTGACCGAGTTCTGGCGGCCGTTCTTCTCGATCCATTTGCGGATCATCACCGCGAGAGCGTTGGCATCGCCGTCCACGGAATAGAACTGCCGGCGCACATTGTCGCCGGGCGCGGCGATGCGGCTGTAGCCGGTCCCGACCGGATCGATGAAGACGAGGTCGGTGAAGTCGAGCCAAGTCTCGGCATTGGGCCCGAGCATCGGCGACATCGAAGAGGTGACGTTGTCGAGCGGCAGCCGCCACGGACCGACGGCGCCGATGTCGAGATAGGCCGAGGCGGCGCCCGGCCCGCCATTGAACAGGAAGGTCACGGGGCGGTTGTCGGCGGGAGTGCCCATGACATAGGCCAGATAAGCAATTTCGGCCTGGAGGGCGCCGCTTTCGGCATCGTTGAGCGGGATCGAGCCGGCCGTCGCTTTGAAGTGCAGCGTGCGTCCAGGCAGTTCGACGGTGTGGTCGGTCACGGAGTCGGCGGGAAGGCGCGCAACGTTGTCGTTCTGCGCACGCGGGCGGGCCGCCGGTCCCGCCGCCGGCGCATTGCCGCGTCCGGCCTCGGTCGCCGGTTGCGGCGCGGACTGGGCGGGCTGCGCGGGCTGAGCATATGCACCAGGCAAACCAACGGCCGCGGTCACCACCGCACCTGCGATCGCCATCGCCGCAAGCAGCTTCTTGCCGCGCCGTCCGTCCATCAGATCATTCATTGAAAAGGTCCCTGGCGTTGCGAAAGGGCGTCCGGTCGGCGTGACCGAAAAGTCCGCAACCTTTCGGATTCATGCCTTTGGAGCATGTTCCGGCCCGAAAAGTCTTTCAACT
>Ga0306924_10008295_pt1 | contig 10464 bp, 9 predicted proteins | sample sta12Can44000111_FD_203756 | JGI IMG/M metagenome (GOLD analysis project Ga0306924, IMG submission 203756) | Lab enrichment of tropical soil microbial communities from Luquillo Experimental Forest, Puerto Rico - statanox.12C.anox.44.000.111 (v2)... | ecosystem: Environmental > Terrestrial > Soil...
ACGCCATGAATTTGAAAAACCGATTTCGCAATATCGAGACCGATCGTGCTAACCTCGCCCATGGACGGCTCCCCTCAAAGTGGTTCGTTTCGACGAAGCCACCCTATGGCACCTTGATGCCGCAGAGCGGGCGCCGTCCACAGCATCAAAAGCAGACATCACGCTGTCCATTGGCCATGTCCGCTTTACCCCTCAGAGGGGACATTGGCTGCTTTGAAGCATGGCTCATCGCACGGCATTGCTTCCGATAAACTCCGTTACCGGAGGCAATCAGCGGCTACGCGACACGGGCACGGTTCGACGGAGCCAGATTCCCGCAGATTTATATCTGTCTCTCTCGGGCAACAGCCGAGTTTTCGTGCGAACTCAGTGACTTAATGCGCGCCCGATTTTCCGCTTGACTCGCGTAACGAGAATCTTCCAGAAAAGCGTATTCACCGAAACTACGCCAGGAGCCCGGACGGCATGCCGCGCCGGGTTTTTTGTTGCGCGACCGCGCGTGCGGCCGCGCGCGGCGTGTTTCTCGTCTTTGCAGAAAAAACAGGGAAATACAGGAGATCACAGCCATGCAGTTTCAGAAAGGCCAAAGCGGAAATCCGGCCGGACGGCCGCGCGGGGCGCTCAATCGGGTAACCCTGCTGGCGCAAGCGACCGCACAGACGCCGTCACGCGGCGGCGCAAAGGAGTTCGCCGCCTCCATCGAGCGCCAGCGCGCCCAGATCGCCGCCATTGCCAAAGCGCTCGGCATTCAGCCGACGCGATAACGGGCGCGTGTTGCGCGACCTCAATAACTTGGTATCTGATCAGAGATCATCTCTTTATTATTTACGAATAGTCAATGTTTATGGCCAATTCCATTATTAGCGCATCCTGAGCCCTCACATGGCCAATGAAGCGCCAGAATGATCATCGCATTTGGGCGTAAAACCGATTGTCGATTAATAACCGCTGTCTTGCCGAGATCAAGACAAATATTGACGATCAAGTAGGTCATCAATGGTTTATCGCGCATTGGGAGACCATTGTTATCCAACTGATATCTACCAAGAGCATATGTCGGGGTCGGCCAAAAGCCAGCAGTATCGCCAGCGGCTAAAAAAAGCCTATTCACGCAAGGGTGGCTCGTGGGCATCGGGTAAACAAGTGCCGGATAGGTTGGGTTTGATTGCTTGATTACATATATACTTCCTTGAGATAAAGGCACGGGAGTAAGTCCGCTCAAAAATGATTGAACGCGATAACCACCGAATTTTCCTCCTGACTCGGGAGAACTTAAATTTGTTCCATCTGTCTGTATTCCCACTTCACTAGATAGCCAGTTGCTTGCAAATATTAACGGCCGAGATGGGAGGCTTCCGACATTCGACGGATTTTGGCTTATGTTTTCTTGAGCTAAGATCATATCAATAGCATTTGAAAGACCTTGTTGTGCCGAAAGGAATGTCTGCAAGTCAGTATTGGGATTAGGAATTGTGAATTGCCCATTTACATTAAACTGAGGGATTAAACGCATTAAGCCTTCCGGGCTACACAACAATTCTGACTGCACGGATAAAGTAGCTGCACTAGAAAGAGACGAAGCAGACACTGCGATGGCGAGGACAACAGTTCTAATATGGAAAATAAACATAGCCGCGATTCTCCGAATGAACTCCGAACCGGCACGATTTTTGCGTTTTTCCCGCGCTTTGGCAAGCCAAGCGGCGGTCGCGAGCAGCCTGCCTTGATTCTTCGGACCAGTTTTAGCTTGAGATGGCGTCCCTCTGAACTGCTCCCGATCCTTTTCCAGCCACTCTCGATCAGGGCGGGTCGACTGCCGCTATGTGTTGCCGCGACAAGCGCAAGGTCACTCCCAAAGACTGCTCTGATGCCATCGCTTCCGACGCGACTGCGGTGTGCCATCGCCACAGTTTCTCGGCTCATGTGGTGTTTCAACCACACTACTTTGCAACGGTCTTTGCTGCGGCGCATGAGTCCGCTATGGCACACAGCAATCGGTGTAGGGTGGGCAAAGGCGCGTGCTCGGTATTCACGCATGGGCAAAATCGCGCGGCGCCTTTGCCCACGCGGCGCTAGCGCAGCGGGCGATTTTGCCCACCCTACGCGCTGGACCTGCGCCAGGGAGTAGCAAGCCGGTGAACCCTCGACGATAAAACTGCCAACTAACGCGGCGCTCGCGGGTCGTGCCGCATGTAGAACTTGCGCTCGTCCTCGTGCGTGGTGCGAAACCCGAGCCGTTCGTAGAGCCGCAGGGCAGGATTGGTCTTTACCACCCCGAGAGTGATTGCCTGGCCGACTCTCGCCGCCTCTTCGATCAAGTCCTTGACCACCTCAGTGCCAATGCCCTGCCGTCGCAAAGCGCGGTCTACGAATAGCTGGCCGAGGAACAGCGCATCGTCTCTCACGAAGCTCTGCAGCCAACCAATATCCGTCCCGTCGAGCGTGATGATCCTAACCTGCGTCATGTCCCAGCGCTGGCGAAAGCCAGCGACCTGAGCGTCCATGTTCAGGTTCAGCTCCTCGATGATGTTCTCCATTCCTTCGAAATAGAGACGCGCGCAATAATCGAAGTCTCCGGGGCGAGCTGGTCTAAGAGCTATCCGCGTCGCCAAATGCTCGGTCATGGATCAGGTAGAGTCAAACGCAGTTGACCGCTCATAGGGCACCCTACGTGGAAGGGGCGCGAGGTGCCAGTGGCTACCTCTACTGGTCTGGCAGCGGCGTCCCTTCCTTTCAAACTGGAGCACGTAAACCACGTAGCAGAATGACCGCGTATGGCACATAGCGCACGTACCGCCGGTGTCCGCTCTCAAGCAAGAGCCGACTTTCCTCCCTAATTCAGGAACTTAATGGCAGCTCAATTTTCCGCTTGACTCGTGTAACGAGAATCTTCGAGAAAAGCGTATTCACCGAAACTACGCCAGAAGCCCGGACGGCATGCCGCGCCGGGTTTTTTGTTGCGCGCCCGCGACTGCGGCCGCGCGCGGCGGGTTTCTCGTGTTTGCAGAAAAAACAGGGAAATACAGGAGATCACAGCCATGCAGTTTCAGAAAGGCCAAAGCGGAAATTCCTCCGGACGCCCGCGCGGATCGCTCAATCGGGCAACGGTCCTGGCGCAGGAATTGTTGTCCGCACGCGTCGAGAGCATCGCCGGCAAGCTGATCGAGCTCGCGGAGAGCGGCGACATGCGGGCCATTCGCGTGTGCATGGAGCGGCTTATGCCGGTGATCAAGCACCAGCCGATCGCCGTGGAGCTGCCGCCGATCGAGAAGGCGGCCGACAGTGTCGAAGCGGTGGCAAGCATTGCCGCTGCGGTCGCGGCCGGCGAGCTGACGGCAACCGAGGCCGCCGAATTGGCCAAGGTCGTCGATGTTTACGTCGGCGCGCTCGCCACCAGAGGGTTCGACGAACGTCTGACCAAGCTCGAGAACGGGATTAGCGGCGCGCCTGCCGTGCCGGCGCGTGGCGCGGTGCGCGACGACGCGACTGTCTGAGGCACGCGCGCAAAGAAAGCGCGCTTCGGTGACCCATAGTTTCCGGTTGCTTTTAACAATGGATCGCGCAACCGCAGCTTGTGAGCCGGCGCTCGCGCTGCTAACTCACGCTCCCCGCGGACGTCTCGTCCTCGAACACGGAGATCACCGGCGGCGAGCCGCTCAATCCCAGCTCCTGCCACCGCGCCACCACGTTCTCGTAAGCCTGCTTGGACAGCTTGGTGCGCTTGGAGAAGGTCTTGATGAAGCGATAGTCCATGCAGGCATTGATCAGACATTTCGATCCCCACGGCCTGATCTCCGGCGGGTTCAGGCTGGGATCGAGATAGGTGCTCCAGGTCTCGCGCAGAATGTCGATCGATTGCGCCGGGCGCGAACGCGTCGCCATGGCCCAGAGCACCTGGTTGACATTGGTGGGATCGACGTCGTCGTCGACGACGATGACGTATTTTCCGAAATAGGCGCCGGCCGTGCATTGCGCGGCGAGCGCCATCACCTGCGGCGCATGGCCGGCATACATCTGCTTGATCGAGACCACGGTGATGCCCCAACCCGCGGCCTCGGGGATCGACCACACGCCCTTGATGCCGGGCACGCCGAGTTTCTGCAGGTCGGCCCAGATGCCGGCGGAACGCAAAGCCGCCCAAAACAGTCCGGCCTCATTGGCCGCGGTGTCCGCCATCAAGGCGCACGTCAAGGTCGGATTGTCGCGGTAGCGAACGCGCTCGACCCGCATGAAGGGCGTCGCCCCGCTCGGCCGGCCGTAATAGCCGGTGAACTCGCCGAACGGTCCTTCGGCGAAGGTCTCATCCGGATAAAGAAAGCCTTCGAGCACGATCTCGGCGCGCGCCGGCAACGGCAGGCCCGTGAGCTCGCTGGTGAAGACCTCGATCGGCGCGCCGTTGATGCCGGAATAATACTCGTATTCGCATTCCGTTTTCGGCAGGCTGGTTGCGGCAACCAGAAACAGCAACGGATCGATGCCATAAGCGGCGGCGATCGGCATCGGCTTGCCCATCTTCCACCACTTCTCACGATCGATGGTGGCGTCCTTGCCCGGCGACGTGTAGACGCCGACCTCGCGCGGGCCTTTGATCATCATGCGATAGGTGCCGACGTTGATGCGGCCGGTCTCCGGATCCTTGGTCACCACCGCGTCGCCGGTGCCGAGATACATCCCGCCGTCGAGCGGCCACATGCGTTGCGCCGGAAAGATGCGGATATCGATGTCGTCGCCCTCGACGACGTTCTGGTTGCAGATCGCCTGATCGGCCGCAATCTCCTTCGGCGGCATTTTCCGACCCAGCTTTTGCTGCAGGATTTGCACCGCCTTGAGCGGATGATCCACCGGCTGCTCGCCGATCATCAGGCAGAAGCGCGAGAGGTTGCATCCAATCATGTTGTAGAGCGCGCGGTGCCCGGGATGGCCCTTGATGTTCTCGAACAGAAGCGCAGGCGACTTCTCGCCGCCGACGAGATACGTGATCGTTGCCGCTTCGAGATCGGGATCGACTTCCGCGGTGATGCGCTTGAGCTCGCCGAGCGCTTCGACCTTCTCCAGCCAAGCATCGAGATCGCTCGCGTTGGCGCCGCGAGCAATCGTCTTGGCCTCGGCTTTCGCGCGCTGTGGTTCGCCGCCGGCCGCGCCCACCGTGACGCTCATGTCCATACCCGTCTCCCGTCTTGTTCTGTCGCCGATCGATGGAAGTTTAGCGCGCTTAGAGGTGAAGTGGATACGGGTCGGCGTGACCGCGCGCCGGCGTGGAGCCAAAGGGCGCGGGCCAAGAAAAAGCCCGGCGCATCGGCCGGGCTGTTCGCTCGTGACGCGGCGCGGCGATCAGAGGCCCGCCATGACGCTCTCGAGGCCCAAGAGATGGGCGAGCGATTTGAGCTCCCGCCGCTGGTCGTCGCTGAAGCTCATCACCAGCGGGAAGCCGGCGGATTTGAGCCCCTCGACATTGATCTTGCTCATGTCGATCGACGTCATGCGGCTGCCGCCCTGCGTCGGCTTCTTGCTGTATTCCATCTTGCGCAATTCGGCCTCGACCGCGGGCCAGTAGCGCTCCTGCTCCGGCGTCAAGTTGAGCCTTTTCTTGATGCTGGCGAGCTGCGAATCGTTGAGCACGAGGTTGGACCGAGGCTTGGGGGGTGGCTTGGCCACTGCGGAGGCCAGCGCCACTTTGGTGGGCGCAGCCGGCGCAGCCGGCTTTGGTGTCGCCTCGACCATGACCGGAGCGTCGGCGTCGGTGGCCGCATAGGTCGGCTGCGGACTGAACAGAGTGATCCCGCTGTCGGCCGACGCCAATGCCACCATTCGCGACACCGGCTCGACCGCGGCGTTCGCCCAATCCGCCGGGAAGCGCAAATTCACGCTGTCGGATGGCGCCCGGTCCGCTAGCGCCATGTCGGCTCGCGCTATGTCGGCTCGCGCTATGTCGGCGGCGGCAGCGACGATTGTGGACGACGCCGCCGGCTGCAGCGAAAGGCCCTCCCGCGCATTAAAGCCCGCGGCCAGACCGCCCACGCCGGCCCCGCCCAGAATGGCAAGGCACGCCAACGCGCTTTTGCTGATACCCCAAGACCGCCCCCGCATGTCCCCCCGCACTGCTGACCCTGCCCCGAATGTGGCTTCATCTTCTTTGCAAACCGAGCGTAATTATGGCTGCGCCGGGACATTTCTTCGGCGGCTTTCTCCTTATCCAAGAGGAGGTTAGCGCCCCCTTCGCGCGGCCGGCAGGCATAACAAAAGCCCGGCGTCGCCGCCGGGCTCTTAGGTTTGCTGTGGAGAGCGGGCGAGCGCTTATGCCGCCTCTTCCTCCACCACCACGTCTTCGTCCTCGCCCTCCCCCTCGGCCTCCGCAGGCTTGGGACCGCGGCGAGGACCCTTGGCAAGGGCGGCTTCGATCTCCTTGATCGCTTCGGTCTCGGTGATGCGCTGCACCACCGAGATTTCGCGCGAGAGCCGGTCGAGCGCGGCCTCGTAGAGTTGGCGCTCCGAGTAGGACTGCTCGGGCTGGGTCTCCGAACGGTAAAGGTCGCGCACCACCTCGGCGATCGCAACGATGTCGCCGGAGTTGATCTTGGCTTCGTATTCCTGCGCGCGGCGCGACCACATGGTGCGCTTGATGCGGGCGCGGCCTTTCAACGTTTCCAGCGCGCGCCTGACCAGCGGCGGTTCGGCGAGCTTGCGCATGCCGACGGAAGCGATCTTGGCAGTCGGAACCCGCAACGTCATCTTGTCCTTGACGAAGTTGATGACGAAGAGCTCGAGCTTGGCGCCCGCGACCTCCTGCTCCTCGATCGCGAGAATCTGGCCCACGCCGTGGGACGGATAGACGATGAACTCGTTGGTCCTGAAGCCCTGACGCTGGGTCGTCTTCTTGCTGGTCATTCCGGGGGAAACTCCTTCATCCGGCTTGCGCCGGAGGGGTGTCTTGGCCACGGGGGCCCCACGGCGCGTCGCCGCGCGGGGAGATGCCCTCCGGCGGACGCCCGCTGAGGTTTTCTTGGTCCGCCGGCTCATGGCGGTGGTTCTCTTCGACCGATGGCGCGTTTTTCCTGCCACGGCTGTTTGCGTGGGTCTCACGTCCCTGGTTGAGGTTCCTCGGAAACCACCCGAAAAATAATGCTCCCCACCGGGGAGCGGCTCGGGTGCGCTGTTTTGCTCATTTTCTAACTATATAGCACATTTTCCGCCAAAATCAAAGCCTTGCGGCGCTGCAAACGCCCGTTTCCGGGCATTTTTGCATTACATTTTCGTCACGCCTGGTTAACGGGAGACTTTAGTCGCCGGTTCCGGGATTGGGCGAGAACTGCGTTTGGAGCTTGTTCGGCACGTCCTCCCAGGCCTTGGCGTCGGCCGGAGGCTCCTTCTTCTGCGTGATATTGGGCCAGATTTTCGCGAAATCAGCGTTGAGCTTCAGGAGGTTCTCCAGCCCGGGCTCGGTGTCCGGCTTGATCGCGTCGACCGGGCATTCCGGTTCGCACACGCCGCAATCGATGCATTCGTCGGGATGGATGACGAGCATGTTCTCGCCCTCGTAGAAGCAATCCACCGGGCACACCTCGACGCAGTCCATGTATTTGCACTTAATGCAACTTTCGACGACGACGTAAGTCATTTCCGAACTCTCCGGACGCGCGCTGACTAGCGCATGGGCTGCTGGCAAGCAAGGGTTGGCACCTTGCGGACCGGTTTGCCAGCCGGCCAGACCTACCGGGGCGCCTTAGGGATCGCCCTCGCCCCGCCGGTGCCCGGCCGCAGAAGGGGGCGAGGGCTCGAGCGTCTCGCACAACGCGCGCGCCTCATCCGCCGAGCCGCGGCGCTCGGCAAAGGCCACGACTTTGAGCACGCGGACCGCGCGGTCGAGCGCGACCGTCACCACGTCGCCGGGCCGCACCGCGCGGCTTGGCGCATCAACGCGCCGGCCATTGATGCGCACGTGACCGGAGGCCGCGAGATCCGCCGCCGCCGCGCGCGTGCGCACCACCCGCGCGTGCCAAAGCCATTTGTCGATGCGCTGCCGGTCCAAGCCGCGCGCGCCTCAGCGCGGCTCCTTGGTGTTCGCCTCGAGCTGCTCCTTGAGCGCGGCAAGCTTGGCGAACGGTGAATTCGGGTCGGGCTCGCGATCGCGGCGGTCCCTGCCCTCGCCGCGGCCCTTGATGTATTTCGCGCGCAGCGCCGGATCGCGGTCCGGACGGTCGCCGCGCGGCGCCCGCTCGGCGCGCTCGCCGCGCTGCGGCCGCTCCCCGCCGCGCCGCGGTTGCTCCGCTCGCGGCGGGCGAGGAGCGCGCGGATGACGCTCAGGACGATCCGCCCGCTGCTCTCGCTCACGCCGCTGCGTGCGGTCGGGACGGCTGCGCGGCTGCGCGTCGGGCGCGGGCGAAGCCTCAGCCGTGCCCGCCGCGGGCGCTGCCTCGCCGTCGGCGCCGACTGCGGCCGTTGCGACGGGAGTAGCCGCAACGATCTGCGCCCCCGGCTGACGTTGGGGGCGCCGCTGGCGCGGCCCACGTTCATGGCGCGGCTTGCGCGCATGCTCGTCGCGACGGACCGGCCGCCAAACCTCAATGAATTCCTCGGCCGCAAATTCCGTCTTGGGTGCGACCTCCGAGGGCGGCTGAGACACCGTGACGTCCTGCGCCACTTCTTCGGCCTGCGCGGAGACGGCAAGGGTTGGCGCTTGTGCGACGCTGACCCCCGGCTCCGCCGCGTCGGCGAGCGCCGGCGCGTTCGCCCGCTCGACCGGCGCGTTCGGCGCGGATGCCGCTGCTTCGACCACCGCGTCTTCGACCGCAGGCGCATCTGCCGTCGCTGCCTGCGTCATTTCGACCGAAGGTTCGGGCCTCGGTTCACCGTCGACTGCGGGCGCCGCTGCAGCGGCGTCATCGGTCGAGACAGCTTGCGCCAGCGTGGCTTGCGCGGAGCGCGCCGCCGGCGGCGTCGATTCCACCGGCGGCGGCGGCAATTCGGCCGGCTTCGGCCGCTTGTCCATGCGATAGCCGAGCGAGCGCAAGACGGAGGCGAAATCCTCGCCCGAGCAGCCCGCGAGCGACGTCATGCCGACGGTCACGGTGAATCCGAAGCCTTCGATCGCGCCCGGCGGCTTCGCCCCCGCTGCACCAGCGCGCCATGCGAGCGCCGGGCGGATGAGATCGGCGAGCCGCTCCAAAATATCGACCCGCACGGCGCGTGCGCCACACACCCGATAACCCGCGGTGCGGTAGAGCACCTTTGCGATCTCCTGGTCGGCGGCGATCGAGGTGCGGCCGCTGGCGGCAAGTTGCTCGATCGCTTCGAGCCCCTTTCGCTCCGAGCCGCCATGTTTGAGCGCCCACAGTTGCGTCGCCAGCACCCGCGGCGCCGGCTTGAGCAACGCCGGCAGATAGATGTGATAGGCACCGAAGCGCACGCCGTATTTGCGCAGCGTCGCGCGAGCGGGCTGGTCGAGGCCCTTGACCTCGTCCGCGACCTTCTGGCGATCGAGCACGCCGAGCGCTTCCGTGAGCTGGAACGCTACGCCGCGCGCGATGCCGGTTATGTCTTCAGCGGCGGCGAGCCGGAACAGCGCCTCCAAGAGTCTCTCGATGTGGGACTTGAGCCACAGATCGAGTCGCGCCTGCACCGCGTCGCGCGGCGCGCCGGTGAGATGCTCGTCGGCGATGATGCGCACGCGCGGCTTGAGCGCCTCCTCGCCGGCAACGAGCTTGCCAACGGGTTGCCCGAGCCACCTGATGATGCCGTCGGTTGCGAGCACGAACTGCCCGTCTGCCGCTTGCGCGAGACGCGTTGCGCGCGCGTCGATTTCTCCCGCCAGCGCCTTCTGCGCGGCGCCCGCGAGCGCTTTGGCTTCGGAGCCCGCGGCGGAGGCGGCGGCCGTGAACATGAAGCCGTCGAGCCGGCCGATGGCGTGACCCTCGACCACGACCTCTCCGCTCTTGCTGATGTCGGTTTCGAGCACCGCGTTCTCGCGCAGCCGGCGCATCAACACGCTAGTGCGGCGATCGACGAAGCGCTCGGTCAACCTATCATGCAGCGCGTCCGACAACTTATCTTCGACCGCGCGCGTGACGCCTTGCCAGTGCTCGGGGTCGACCAGCCAGTCCGGACGGTTCGCGGCAAACGTCCAGGTGCGGATGTGCGCGATACGGTTCGACAGCGTATCGATATCGCCGTCGGTGTGATCCGCCTGCTCGACCTGGCGCGCGAACCAGTCGGTCGGGATCGTGCCTTCCCGCATCAGGAAGCCATAGAGCGTCGTGGCGAGCTCGGCATGGGTGGCGGGCGAGATTTTGCGATAGTCGGGTACCTGGCAGACATCCCACAGTCGCTCGACCGCCGCGCGTGTCTTCGCGAGCAAGCGGATATCGTCGTCGCGCGACGCGTGTTCCAGCACCAGGATGTCCTCGGCGATGGGCGCGCGGGTGAGGCCATTCTGTTTCGGTGTGTCTGCGAGCGAAGCCTGCAGCGCTC
>Ga0306924_10008296_pt1 | contig 10464 bp, 8 predicted proteins | sample sta12Can44000111_FD_203756 | JGI IMG/M metagenome (GOLD analysis project Ga0306924, IMG submission 203756) | Lab enrichment of tropical soil microbial communities from Luquillo Experimental Forest, Puerto Rico - statanox.12C.anox.44.000.111 (v2)... | ecosystem: Environmental > Terrestrial > Soil...
CGCGAAAGCCGTCATTTTCGGGTCGCACGGCTCGATGGAGCCGTCCTGGATACCCTCGCGGATCAGGCGACGGATCCCCTGGTCGATCTCGGACTTGAGCGATTTGATGTGGCGGCTCATGGCGGGCGAGAGATCCTGGTCCTCGGCCCGCACCATGCACCAGCCGAATTCGGAGCCGACCGCCTCACCGTAGTGACGCAGCACGGCATTCAGCCGCCCGCGCGCCGGTACCGCCAGCTCGCGTACGGCGCGGAACGCGGCACGGATCTGCTCGACGCCGGCCACGAAGCACTCGAACAGCAGCTGCTCCTTGCTGGTGACGTAGTAGTACACCGTCGGCTTGGTGACCTCGAGCCGTGCGGCGATGTCATCGAGCGAGGTGTTGTGGTAGCCCTTGCGGTTGAACTCGCGTGCTGCAGCGCGGATCACCGCATCGCGCTTGAGCTCGCGATCGCGCAGCCGCTCGCGGTTCCCGCGCCACGGGGAAGCGGCGGCGGCGGCCTTGCCCGCGGACGACGGGCTGTGACGGCGGCTGTTCATGGCGGCGAGAGTATTATAGCGGTGTAGTGGCCCGGCACGTTACGGCGCAACCGGTGGTCGCTGCCCACGGGGCCGCGTTGACCGGTCGCCGGTGCGCGCATCATACTGGCGAGTATAGCACTCCTACCCGTGGGTAAAGAAACAGGTAGATGAGCCCATGAACGCCCGTCCTGGCACCAGCGCCGCGGCCGCCGGCAGTGCGCCGGCGCTCGCGCAGCCGCCGCTGCGCTTCGTTTCCGCGGCCTCGCTCTTCGACGGCCACGACGCCGCGATCAACATGATACGGCGGCTGCTGCAGGCGCGCGGCGCGGAGGTGGTCCATCTGGGCCACAACCGCAGCGTCGCCGACATCGTGCGCGCTGCCATCGACGAGGATGCCGACGCAATCGCTGTCAGCTCCTACCAGGGCGGACACAACGAGTACTTCGCCTACATGGTCGACATGCTGCGCGAGCGCGGCTACCCCCACGTGCGCGTGGTGGTCGGCGGCGGCGGCACGATCGCGCCGCACGAGATCGAGGCGCTCGAGCGCTACGGGGTCGAAAAGATCTACACCCCGGAGGACGGCCGCCGTCTCGGACTCGGCGGGATGATCGACGATGTCTTTGCGCGCATCGGCGCCGTGCGCAAGCCTCCTTACGAATTCCGGCCGCTCAATGCGCGTGATCACGGGCTGATCGCCCGCACCATCAGCGTCCTCGAGGGCGCCGACTACGAGGGCAGCGGCGGCGCGCAGGTGGAGCAGATCCGCCGTGCGCTCGCGCGCTCGCGGCAGCAGGTGCCGGTCATCGGCATCACCGGCACGGGCGGCGCGGGCAAGTCGAGCCTGACCGATGAGCTGCTCGCACGGCTGACGCGCCATTTCCCGGAGATCCAGGTGGCGGTGGTGGCGATGGATCCGACGCGGCGGCGCAGCGGCGGAGCGCTGCTCGGCGATCGCATCCGCATGAACAGTCTCTCGTCCGAGAACATCTTCATGCGCTCGCTCGCCACGCGGCGGGCACATCTGGCGACTTCCGCCGTGCTGAAGGACGTGATCGCCCTCTACCAGGCGGCGGGCTTCGATCTCGTCATGGTCGAGACTGCCGGCATCGGCCAGTCCGACAGCGAGATCGTGGACCTGGTCGACCTGTCGCTGTACGTGATGACGGGCGAGTATGGCGCCGCCAGTCAGCTCGAGAAGATCGACATGCTCGATTTCGCCGACTTCATCGTGCTCAACAAGAGCGAGAAGCGCGGCGCCGAGGACAGCCTGCGCGATGTGCGCAAGCAGTGGCGGCGCAACCATCCCGAGCGCGCGCGGCTACCCGACGCGGAGCTGCCGGTGTTCCCGACCATCGCCAGCCGCTTCAACGATCCGGGAGTCAATCGCCTCTTCGCCGCGCTGTGCGCCACGCTCGCGCAGAAGCGCATCGGCGCTCATTCCTGGGCGCTCGATGATCCGGGTCCCACCGAGCTCGCCCAGCGTGCGCCTCTCATTCCGGCCGCGCGCACGCGTTACCTGGCAGAGATCGCCCAGGGCGGGCGCGCGACGCGTACGCGCATCGAGGCGCAGGTGGCAGCCGCCCGGCGCGCCTTCGGCGCTTACGGGTCGCTGCGCGCGCTGCACGATGCGCCGTTGCCTGCGCCACTCGAGCGCTATTCGCAGGAAGCGCTCACCGAGGCCGCGGCGGACGCGACGCGGCGCGCGCTGCGCGCCGCCTACAACGACGCGCTCGATGAGGTCGGATCGGAGGCGCTGGCGCAGCTCAAGGCCTGGCCCGCGCGGCGCGAGGCGGCGACCGAGCCGACCTATACCTACACGGTGCGCGATCGCGAAGTCACCGGCGAGAACTACACCGAGAGCCTGTCGCGCTCGCGGATCCCGAAGCTCGCGGTGCCGCAGCTTACGGACTGGGGTGAGCTGCTGCATTTCCTCCTGACCGAAAATCTCCCGGGTCACTACCCCTACACCGGCGGGGTCTACCCTTACCGCCGCGAGGAGGAGGATCCGACACGCATGTTCGCGGGCGAGGGTGGACCCGAGCGCACCAACCGCCGCTTCCATTACCTGGCGCACGGTCACGGGCCGCGGCTCTCGACCGCATTCGATTCGACGACGCTCTACGGCGAGGATCCGGACACGCGCCCGGACGTCTATGGCAGAACTGGCAACTCCGGGGTGTCGATCGCGACACTCGATGACATGAAAAAGCTCTACTCGGGCTTCGATCTGTGCGATCCGGCGACATCCGTATCCATGACCATCAACGGGCCGGCGCCAATCATCCTCGCGATGTTCATGAACACCGCGATCGATCAGCAGGTGGAACGCCATCTGCGCGCGGCGGGTGAGTGGGGTGCGGCGGAGGAAAAGATCGCGGCGCTGCACGCTGCGAGCGCCGCGCGCGGTGTGCCACCGCCCGCCTACAAGGGGCCGCTGCCGGCCCACCACGATGGCTCGGGGCTGGGACTTCTCGGTGTGAGCGCCGATGAGCTCGTCGACCGCGCCACGTACGAGCGCCTTCGTGCGCAGGCGCTGCAGGCGGTGCGCGGTACCGTGCAGGCCGACATCCTCAAGGAGGACCAGGCGCAGAACACCTGCATCTTCTCCACCGAGTTCGCGCTGCGCATGATGGGCGACGTGCAGCAGTACTTCATCGATCAGCGCGTGCGCAACTTCTATTCGGTGTCGATTTCCGGCTATCACATCGCGGAAGCGGGGGCCAATCCTCTCTCGCAGCTTGCCTTCACCCTCGCCAACGGCTTCACCATCGTCGAGTACTATCTGGCGCGCGGCATGAAGATCGATGACTTCGCGCCCAACCTGTCGTTCTTCTTCTCGAACGGCATGGACCCGGAGTATGTGGTCATCGGCCGTGTCGCTCGGCGCATCTGGGCGCGCGCCATGCGCGAGCGTTACCAGGCTTCAGCGCGCAGTCAGATGCTCAAATACCACGTGCAGACCTCGGGCCGCAGCCTGCACGCGCGCGAGATCGCCTTCAACGACATCCGTACGACGCTCCAGGCGCTGTACGCGCTGTTCGACAACTGCAACAGTCTGCACACCAACGCCTACGACGAAGCGCTCACCACTCCCACCGAGGAGAGCGTCCGTCGCGCGGTCGCGATCCAGCTCGTCATCAATCGCGAGCTCGGTCTCAACAAGATTCAGAACCCCTGGCAGGGCTCATTCGCCATCGACTACCTCACCGATCTGGTGGAGGAGGCGGTCTACCGCGAGTTCGAGTCGCTGTCGGAGCGCGGAGGCGTGCTCGGCGCGATGGAGACCATGTACCAGCGCGGCAAGATCCAGGAGGAATCGCTCTACTACGAAACCCGCAAGCACGACGGCTCGCTGCCGATCGTCGGTGTCAATACCTTCCTCGCCGGCGGCGATGCCCTCGATGAGCACAAGGGCGCGGAGCTGATCCGCTCGACCGAAGAGGAGAAGCAGGATCAGGTCGCCGCGGTGCGGGCCTTCCAGGCGCGCAACGCGCAGCGCGCGCCCGCGGCGCTCGCCAGGCTGCAGCAGGTCGCGGCGCGGGGCGGCAACGTATTCGCCGAGCTCATGGAGTCCGTCAAGGTCTGCTCGCTGGGGCAGATCTCGCGGGCCTTGTATCAGGTGGGCGGTCAGTATCGGCGCAACATGTGAGGTCAGGTTCCCCGAGTGCGGCGAGGATCGCCGCCCGGGCCCGGTCGCGCAGCTCGATGACGGCGTGCTCACCGCGCCCGGGTAGAGGTGTCAGCGGCGGCAACAGCTCCATCTGCAGTGCACCGGGGCTCGGCAGGGCACCACTTGGCGGCAGCGCGCGGCGCGTGCCGCGCAGCACGACCGGCAGCACTGGACAGCCGGCGCGCGTCGCGCTGGCGAAGGCGCCGATGTGGAACTTCAGTAGTCCCGGCGTGCGGGTGAAGGTGCCCTCGGGGAAGAACACCAGCGAATGTCCCTGGGTGGCGTTGCGCAGGACGCGCCGCGCATCGCGCGCGCCGCGTCGCCGGTCGAAGCGGTCGACGAACTCCGAGCCGAGCCGCTCGAGCAGCGTTCCCGCGAAGGGTACCCGGGCCATCTCGCGCTTGATCACGAAGCCGAATCGCGGCGGCAGCGCCGCCGTGAGCACGATGCCATCGAGGTAGCTCGCGTGGTTGCACACCACCACGCACTGTCCCTGCGGCAGACGTTCCGGGAACCTCACGATGAGGGGTATGCCGGCGAAGCGCAGGAAGGTGCGTGACGCGGCGCGTGCGGCGGCGCGGCGGCGCCCGACCCCCGGCAGCACCACGAGCAGCGCCAGCGCGCTCACACCCGCGGCGAGGAAGGTGAGCAGCATCCACAGGGCATAGGCGGCCCGTGCCGGAGCGAGGAGCAGCGAGCTGGCGGATTTGGGGGTATTCAAGAGCGTGTCGCGGGTCAGTGGGCAGCGGACCTTGCGAAGTGTGAACCGGTTCTCTTTATGTTAATGCTGGACTGTAGATGTGAAGGTGGTCACGTCGATTGCAGGGCCGCGCTCACCATACTGGCGCACCACATTATCGGGAAGGCCGGGTCCTCAGGCGGCGAAGTGCGCAGCCGGCGAAGCTCAGCCCTCCAGCGAGATCAGGTTTGTCGAATACCGCCATCGCCGTGACCGCCAACACCGATTCCGCCGATCCCGCCGTGTCGCGTTTTCTCGATGCGGTGTGGATGGAACGGGGCCTGTCGCCGAATACGCTGGCGGCCTACCGCGCCGATCTCACGGCGCTTGCCCGTTGGCTCGCCGAGCGCAACGTGCCGATCATGCGCACCTCGCGCGCGGACCTGCAGGATTTCATCGCCTGGCGGGTGCGCGCCGGCGCCCGGCCGCGCTCCACCGCGCGCCAGCTCTCGAGCTTCCGCCGCTTCTTCCGCTACTTCATGCGCGAGGGCGTCATCCGCGAGGATCCTACCGCGCAGATCGCCATGCCGAAGATCGGCCGCTCGCTGCCGCGCTCGCTCACCGAGGAGGAGGTCGAGTCGCTGCTGTCGGCGCCGGTCGTGAGCGACCCCCTCGGCAACCGCGACCGCACCATGCTCGAAGTGCTGTACGCCACGGGATTGCGGGTATCGGAGCTGGTGAACCTGCGCCAGGGTCAGATCAACCTCAACCAGGGTGTGATCCGCATCCTCGGCAAGGGCGATCGGGAACGTCTCATCCCGCTCGGCGAGGAGGCCATGCGCGCCCTCAAGGAATTCAGCCGCGGCGCGCGCAGCGAGATCCTCCTCGAGCGGCAGACCGATTACCTGTTCCCGACGCGGCGCGGCGACCGCATGACGCGGCAGGCCTTCTGGCACATCATCAAGCGTTACGCGCGCAAGGCCGGCATCGCCAAGGAGCTCTCGCCGCACACGCTCCGCCACGCCTTCGCTACCCACCTTCTGAACCACGGCGCCGATCTGCGCGTCGTGCAGATGCTGCTCGGGCACAGTGACCTTTCGACGACGCAGATCTACACGCACGTGGCGCGCGAGCGTCTCAAAGAGCTGCACGCGCAACATCATCCCCGCGGTTGATCCCCTGCGGCGTGGCCGGCCCTGCCGGGGTGCGCATGCTAGACTCACCCTCGGGATCAGGCACTGCGCCGCAGCCGAACCACGTGCCGCCGTGCTGGTCGAACTCTCCCACAAGTGGCGGAAGTCTTTCATGATTGCCAAAAGGTTGCTGGTGTTGCTCGCGCTGTGCGGCGCGTCGATTGGACTGCCCGCGCAGCCCGAGTCGCCATCCAAGGCGGACCCGCGCACCGAAGTCGCGTCTCACATTCCGGGGGCTCGCCCCGAGGAGCTGCGCGCCACGGCCATCCCGGGCATCTGGGAGCTCACGCGCGGCGCCGACATCGTCTACGTCACGGCCGACGGTAAGTACGCGTTTACCGGCGATATGGTCGAGCTCGCCAGCGACAAGAACCTCACCGAACAGCACCGGCGGGAGCTGCGCGTCAAGGCGATCGGCAACTTTCCGGAAAGCGAGATGCTGATCTTCGGTCCCAAGGATCCGAAATACACCGTCACCGTGTTCACCGACGTCGATTGTCCCTACTGCCGCAAGCTCCACAGTCAGATCGCCACCTACAACCGTCTCGGCATCCGCGTGCGCTACGTGCTTTACCCGCGCACCGGCCCCAACACCGAGTCCTGGACCAAGGCGGAACAGGTGTGGTGCTCGAGCGATCGCAATGCCGCGCTGACACGGGCCAAGCTCGGTGAGGAGCTGAAGACCAAGCCGTGCGCCGACAATCCCGTGGCGCGCAGCTACGCTCTCGGCCAGGAGTTCGCGCTCGAGGGAACGCCGGCGATCGTCATGCCGAGTGGCGAGATGCTGCCGGGCTATGTGCCACCGGACGTGCTCGCGGCACACCTCAAGGACGAGAAGTAGCCCGGACGCTCAGCGCTCGAGCAGCTTCAATTTGTCGGGCTTCCCTTCCCACTCCCGGGCATCGGGCGGCGCGTCCTTCTTTTCGGTGATCACCGGCCATTGCTTGGCGAGCTCGGCGTTCAGCTGTTTGAACTGCTCCTGGCCGGCGGGTAACTCCTCCTCGGAGAAGATCGCCTCGACCGGACACTCCGGCTCGCACAGCGTGCAGTCGATGCACTCCTCGGGGTCGATGGCGAGGAAGTTCGGCCCTTCGTGGAAGCAGTCGACCGGACAAACCTCGACGCAATCCATGTATTTGCACTTGATGCAGTTTTCAGTGACGACGAAAGTCATGGGTTTCAGTGGACGCTAAGCAACGGCGCAGACATTGTGCCATGCCGGCGCCGCGCGGGTGAATCAGGCCGCGCCCCTCCAGGTGCAGCAGGGCACCACGCTTAGCCTCACCGGTGAGCCTCCGTCGCTGAGCCAGAGGCGTGATTTCGTGGGGGCCCCAGTGCCAGGCGCCGGTCGATACTGGTGAAATGATAGGGCTCGCGGCCGGCCGCCCGGTCCTCGAGGTAACGTCGCAGCGTGAAATCGGTGCTCGGAAAAGCGATGTCGCCCCAGGGGATGTCCGCCGCGTCGACCAACGCCACCTCGAGGCTCTCGGCACCTGCCGCGTAGCGGGCTGCGGGCAGCGTTGCGCGGAAGAAGACGTGCACCTGCTCGGCGTGTAACACGTGCACCACTGACAGTAGCGAGCCGATGTTGACCTCCGCCAGCGCCTCCTCGCGCGACTCGCGTGCCGCAGCCTCCTGCAGCGTCTCGCCGTTCTCCATGAAACCCGCCGGCACCGTCCAGTAGCCGCGCCGCGGCTCGATCGCGCGCCGGCACAGGAGGATGCGGCCTTCGTGCTCGGCGACGCAGCCCACCACCAGCCGCGGATTCTCGTAATGGATCGCACCGCACGCATCGCAGACGTGACGCGGCAGATGGTCGCCCGGCGGGATGAGCAGCCGCACCGTGGCGCCGCATTGACTACAGAACTTCATGGTGTGCCGTGGAGGATACGGAGCGCGCCGCGCCTTGTCGACGCGCGCCGGCGCTGTACGCCTGTCGACCGTGCGCGGGCCGATCCCGATAGCCCGCCGCGCTGACCAAAAGCCCCCCTTCTGGGGGGCGATGGCTCTTGCTCGTAACCTGCTGAGTGCCTCCCTGCTGAGTGCCTCGCAATTTGACCGGAAGCTTCCCAAGCAGCGACGCCCATCGGCCGTCATCGCCGGGTCGCACCCCCCAGGGGGTGGATATCCGCTCAACGATCAGATCGACGAACTCGCGCGCGATCTCGAGCGGCGACCCCGGGATCTGTGGCGCTGACGGGCGCGCCGCCTGCCGACCGGCGCTGTTGGATTGGTGCGTATGTCTTTGGTTGGCGACAACAGCTGCTGTTTGCGGCCCTCAGTTGGCCCTCACGTGGAGGCACGCATCAATGTAGGCCGTCGCCGATAGCTTCGCCAGGAGGAACCGTGTCTAGTGAGCGAAAGGAGGTGTACCGTGAAACGAGCAACATTAGCTTTGGCTGCGTTGGTTGCCGCTACGGTTGCCCTGGCGCAGCAGACACCAGCGCCAACTCCACCCGAAGCTCGAACGAGCACAACTCCGCAGGAGCGGACAGCTCCGCGCCTGAGCGAAACTGACAAGCTGAGTCTGATGAATAACTGCACGAGGCTCGTGCAAGCTGCCCATCCCAGCGTGCCGGAGAAAGACATCAAGGCATATTGCGAAAAGAAGGTGAATAGTTACGCATCCCTGCGCTAACTCGTCCCGCCTTGGGGCCCTGAGTCGATGGCGCCGAACAAAAACGCGACGTGCTCGGCGAGCAGTTCATATTCTGTCGCGACGAGTGCTCTCTCGGCGGCGTTGGCGATGACTCTGTCGCGGTAGTGAACCCCGCGATCTGTCGAGAGTGACTCACTGTCCTTACACATCGGCGGCTCCTTGCAGATGGGAACACTCATCGACGTCTGTGTATTCCGCCGCCGGCCGCGATCGGGCGCTCGTTTCAACCCCTCGCCGGGCGCGCCCAATGCAGTACCCGCGCGGCTCTGGTTACTGAAGGGCGCGTCTACCGCGTGACAAAGACCGAGAAAAGCCCAAACCCCGTGACGACGTACATCGCCACGATCGCTGTAACGGCTGTCAGCCGCTCGATTGCCCGGAGACCCGGTGCACTGAAGCGCCGTCGGTCGGTGGCGCTGGAAGCGCGCCGGACGCCCGCCGCGCGTAGCGTGATGTCAGCGCTCACGCGGCAACCGCGGCGCCACCTGGCGATGAGAGCGCCATCCGCAGTGCGCTCCCACTGACAAAGCGCGTTGCCGTCCTTGGCGCTTGCCGCGCGCTGCGGCCTGTCCTCTGCAACCATGAGCCTCTCCTTCCAAGGACCATCCCTGGTTCATGGGCAGGAAACACCTGGCACTTTCGTGTTATTCCAAGGTCTCGACGCGCGGATCGCCCGAGTCACTCCGGAAACTTCAACGCCCGCTGGATCGCCTGGAAGCGCGGCTCCCTGGGCAGGTTAGGTTGCGCCACCGTGATGTTCAACGCCGCCTATAGGACATGCCCGAGGTCGGAGTCGCATTTGACATCACAAGTCACTGACTTTGGGCGCGTTTCAGCGATTCGGTTCTCGCGCGTACCCGTAAATGTACCCGCGCGAGCATCCCGTGACCCGTCGCGGCGGGTTCAGTTGGGGCCTTCCGGTGTAGCTACCTGATGTCCGGCCGCCGCAAGAACCTGACGCACACCTCACGCTGGGTGTGCAGCTCCGAGTTGCTCGCACACTCCCGCGCTATCCAACCAGACCCGAGTCTGCGATCGGCACATGGCCACGGCACGTCGATGCGTGTGTGGCCCCATTCGCTCCCCGCCGCCAAAAAAATCCTAGAGCTGGCGTCGGCACTTTGAGTCACGCCACCTAATCGCTGATTGGTTCTTCGATGCAGGTTGCTGCGGGTTCGATAAAGGATCGCAGGTTCAAATCCCGGGCAGGATTCTCGAATATCCGCAGGAGGAGGGCGCTGCGGCACGTAGCGTGAAGTGGTAGCGGGGGCGTGCTTTGTGATGTACCGCAGGCCATTCGAGGCGAGGCACGGCTGCGGTGAGCGCAACTGCTGAAGGTCGGCGACCCGGAACCAGAACTTCACACGGTAGAGCGTTGCAGCAGCGCATACCATTTGGGAAGTAGTACGCAAGCAGCCCCTGATGCCCCAGCAGACGACGCAGATAACGAGCCCCACGAGAAACAGGGCTAATGTCGATGGCTCTGGGACGTTCTTAAAGGTGTAATTGACGGGGCCGACCACTGACAGGACCGGCTCTGGATATCCAGGTTGCGGAACGTATGCCCAGGTCGCAGAGACAGTCCCGCCTCCGTCAGTCGAAATAGACTCATCCCCGGGCAGACTGGAAAGTTGGATCTCAGCATCGAATTTGCCGGTATGTACCCCGGGAGTGGTTGCCGTGACATAGGCGCCAGAGAGCATAGTCATATCAACGTTGTAGACGTGGCGGTCGAGCG
>Ga0306924_10008300_pt1 | contig 10462 bp, 9 predicted proteins | sample sta12Can44000111_FD_203756 | JGI IMG/M metagenome (GOLD analysis project Ga0306924, IMG submission 203756) | Lab enrichment of tropical soil microbial communities from Luquillo Experimental Forest, Puerto Rico - statanox.12C.anox.44.000.111 (v2)... | ecosystem: Environmental > Terrestrial > Soil...
GATGCGCGGCTTGTCGGGGTCGCCCGAGTGGCGGGCCAGCAATTCCTCGGCCTCCTCGCGGCCGTCGCGGCCAAAATAACCGTGCAGCAGATAGACCATCGCCCACAGATGGCGGCCTTCCTCGACATTGACCTGGAACAGGTTGCGCAGATCGTAGAGCGACGGACAGGTGTCGCCGAGCCGGCGTTGCTGCTCGACCGAGGCGGGCTCGGTGTCGCCCTGGGTCACGATCAGCCGGCGCAACGCCGAGCGGTGCTCGCCCGGCACCTGCTGCCATACCAGCTCGCCCAAGGCGTCGCCAAAACCGATGCGGCGGTCGGGCACCGGATCGGCGAGAAAGATGCCCCAGCGGTATTCCGGCATCTTGACCATGCCATAGCTCGCCCAGCCCTGCTCATCGACCGCGGTGGCGGTGCGCAGATAGATATCGGCACCGGCGAATACCGCCGGTCCCATCTCCTTCCACCAGTCGAGAAAGTGCGGCTGCCAATGCTCGAGCGCGCGCTGCAATGCGCGGTTGTCGCCGAGACCAACATTGTTCGGGATGCGTTCCCAATAGTCGATCGCCATGCTTGGTCTCCGATTTCTATATCCGTTCGCGGTCGAAACCCGGCCTGCCGCCGCTGCCGTAGCGCTTCAAGGCGCCGTTCTCGCCGGTCGCGTTGGGCCGGGAAAAGATCCAATTCTGCCAGGCCGACAGACGGCCGAAGATCTTGGTCGCGACAGTCTCGCCGCCGGCAAAGCGCAAATTCGCCTCCATGCCGGTCAGCGCGTCGGGCGAGAGGCTCGCGCGCTCTTCGAGCGCCAGCCGGATCTCTTCCTCCCAGTCGAGCTCGTCCGGGGCGAAGGTGACCAACCCGAGGTCGAGTGCCGTGACGGCATCGAGCGGAGCGCCGGCATGCGTTTCGAGTGCCGCGGCCGCTGCCTCGTCATTGAAGCGGGTTGCCACTCGGGTCCGACCGTTGACCATCGCAAGATCGCCGAAATTGAGCGCGGAAAGGGCGATCCGAGGCCCCTCGGCCAACATGTAGCTGCGGTCGGCGGCGAGCGCCAACTCGAACAGGGAGCCGGCAAAGCACGAGCCCGCGTCGATCACCGCAAAGAGGCTGCGCGACGAGACATCGAGTCGCTGCAGGGTCCGACGCAAGAAGGCGATCGTCTCACGCACGAACCAATTGTCGCGATGGGCGGCCATCGTCGTATCGCAGGCCAGCACCGCGTCGAGGTCGCCTGCGGTCTTCAGCACCCATGTGCCGATCTGGTGATGGTTGGCGCGCAGCATCAGCAGCGCGTCATCCAATTCGCGCGCGACGGCCAACGGCCACCACTTGGCACCGGCCGCGAGGATGCCGGAGAGGGTGCCCGGCACCTCACCGCCCTGCGGTGCGGTCACCGTCAACGTGGCAACCCGTTGGTCGGGTTCGATGGCGACCGCGACCCATGGGTAGCGATAGCCGTGCTCGCCGATGCTGCGCTCGAGCGGCGCGAGGAATACCCCGGTGCCATCGGCCGGGCGGTCGATCTCTGCGGCCAGGGCCGCGGCGCGCTCGGCGACCAGCTCCTTGAACCGCGCAGGCGGCGCCACCCGATCGACGAGCCCCCAGTCCTGCGCACGATCGGCGCGCACACCTTCGGCGGTGGTGCAGAACACATCGGCGAGGTCGCGGCGGACCTTGCGCTTGTCGACCAGCCGGGTCAGCCCGCCGGTGCCGGGCAGCACCCCGAGCAGCGCCACTTCCGGCAGACTGACCGTGCTCGACCGGTCGTCGACCATGACGATCTCGTCGCAGGCGAGCGCCAGCTCGTAGCCGCCGCCGGCGCAGGCGCCGTTGACCGCGGCGATGAACTTGAGGCCCGAGTGAGCGCTCGCATCCTCGATGCCGTTGCGCGTCTCGTTGGTGAATTTGCAGAAATCGACCTTGGCCGCATGGCTCGCTTGGCCGAGCATGTAAATGTTGGCGCCGGCGCAGAAGACCCGCTCCTTGCCACTGGTCAAGACCACCACGCGCACCTCGGGATGCTCGAAGCGGATGCGGTTCAGCGCGTCGGCGAGCTCGATATCGACACCCAGGTCATAGGAATTGAGCTTGAGCCGATAGCCGGGATAGAGCCCGCCTTCTTCGGCAACATCGAGGGTCAGAGTGGCGACCGGCCCGTCACAGGCAAGCCGCCAATGCCGATAGCGCGAAGGATCGGTGTCGAAGGTGATCATTGGCACGAGATGCGCGCAGCCAGTGTAGAATTTGAATCGGGCTCACCGCCAGGCGTCGATCGAGACCGTGCGCTCATAGCGTGCGCCGAACATCTTCCATGCCCCTTGGGCCTCACCGCCCGTCACGATGATGTTGATCTCTTTTGGCTCGAACATCTGCACGATTTCGTCGGGTTTGGCCCTGAGCCGGCTCGCATAGGGCTCGACACCGGCCACCGCCAATGGGCGCAGCAAGGTCTGAACCCATTGGTCGTCCCAATATTCCCGCGCCGGCAGCAACGCATTTGCCGCGCACCAGTCGATCAGCTTTTGCTTGGTCTCCATGCCGCGCTCGACAAAGAGACGTGCGACAATCGGGTCCATCACCAGCAATGGCGGAAAATGCGCACCCGCAGACAGGCAGCGCCGCATTTTCTCCTGCCAGGTCTCGCGCGGCCCATAACCCTCTTGCACATAGCGCAGGCCAAAGAACACGCTGACCGCGCTGTCGCTCGGCTCAAAGCCCTTTTGCACGTGGAGCGGCTCCCGCGGGCTGCGTTCCTCGTTCTCGGCAAAGCAAGCGCTGTAGGCGAGACCGTTGCCGAGTGTGCCCATATAGGTCTCGTTCGGGACCGATCCTCCTTGCAGGTTTTGCGACAGCAAGCTGTAGGCCCGGCCGATTGTCACGTTGGCGTGATTGTAGGGACCCATCGCGCCGATCCCGCAATTCATGCCGATCTCGTGACGGATGGGCCCGTTGATCACCGCCATATTCGTCATCGAGGTGGTGCTGCTGGATTTGGCGGTCGATTCGCTGGCCGCCAGCGCCAGGATCACCGGAAAGTATTCCGGACGCGCGCCCGCCATCACCGCGTTCACCGCAACCTTTTCGACGGTGTATTCCCAAAATTCGCGGAACGAGGTCGGCCGCATTCTGCCGACCACCTTCTCGGGCGAATGGCTTGTAGCTTTGAGCATTGCCGCGACGCGCGCCTCGGTCGGCAATGTGACCGGCAAATAGTCGGTCCAGTGATTATCTATAAATGCCTGCCGTAGATTTTCTTCGGTGTCCGCCGGCAACAGCCGCGGCGTCGAGCGGTCGAATGACACGCCGCTCAAATCCTCCGTCTCAAGCGCGCCGGTCAATCCTTCGACCACCTCTTGCATAAATGGCCTGCCGGAGGTCGGGTCCCTGCCTTCGATGTAGGCGCGCAGCTCCGAGCGCGAGAGATCGACGACGGGTTGCGGCACAAAGGCCTGCCGGGTCCGCGGCATGCCGTTGGCCTGGGCAGTTGCCCGCGCGAGACGGGCGAAGACATCGGTATGCACCGCGACACTTGGCACGCCAGCTTCTTCGAGCAACATCGTCAACCCGACGACCGTCGGGCTACAGGTGCTTCACAAGCCGAACCCAAGTATCGCCCCCTCGCCTTCGGTTGCGATCTTTGTGCGCATCTCGGCATCGTCGACCCAGCTTTGCCGCGGTTTGATCATGCGCGTCCTGAGGTTCGTGCCGAACCAGTCCTCGAGCTCGCGCATAAAGTTCTCCGAATTGTCGAAGAGGCAATCGACGAGGTAGACGAGCTTGCCGTCGAGGCTCTCCGGGCGCTGCGCCAGGCGTTTGCCGACGACCTTGGGCGGATATCCCCGCGGATCGTGCACCATCACGATACCGGCCATATGCTACTCCCGATGCTATTGCGGGCCCCTCCCAAGGCGCTGGGCCGCACGCCAATTTAGACAATTACCCCGCCCAGATCCAGCGCTTGTCAGCTCAGCGGGCCCTTACCAGTGGGCGCCCTTAAATGGGTATCGCTGTCACAACTTTGCTGCGAGCGTGTCGGAGATATCTGGCTCGGCCTTGAGCAATCGGCGCAGACGGGCGACCCTGGCGCGCCGCAGGGCGACGCCGCGCGTAAAATCGTGGAAACCGTCGACCAATTCCCGGTTGGTCGAGCGGCGGACGAGCTGTGCCGCCTCGGTTTCGTACATCCGCTCCTCTTCGCTGCCGGGCGGGTCCGCGTGCAGCAGCAGCCGCAGGAACGGGAACGAGACGCTGTCGACCGGCGAGGGCTGCACCTGGTTGGCCTCTACCTGCTGCTGGATCTGAGCGGCGCGGACGGGGTCGAGCATTTTGGGCACGTCGAGAATTCCATTGCCGAGATAGGTGGTGCTGCCGTTCCCTGGATCGGCGCTCTGGAACAACGCCAGACGGCAGGCTTCGACCCGCTGCCAGCCTGCAGGATAACTTCCGCCGTAGAGCTGGACCCACAACGCGCAGGCCGCGGCGATTTGCGGGGTGCTCGCCGAGGTCCCCGCACCATCCATGTTGAACCCGTCGGTGGTCCGGAACAGCATCCACGCGACATTGGGGGTGTAGGCGGCAATGGCTTTTTTCATGACATCGTCGGGCCCCCAATTGCCCTGCAATTCGCCAAGCTTGCTGGTGACGTAAGGGGTCTTGTCGTAGGTGGCGCCGACCGCCGTGACGACGCGATTGAAGGCGCTGGGGTAGACCGTGAGGTGGGTCGGAAGCTCCGAGTAGTTGTCGCCCGAAGCCGCCACGATGACTATACCGGCGTCGTAGAGATTATTGACAGCGTCGGCCCAGCTCTCCGACGGCAACCCGCCGTGGCTGATCGTCACGACGTCGCATTTGTTGGCAGGATTGCTGTTTGCCGGGTCTCCGCTGGGACCCAATACGTAGTCCATGCCTTGCGCCATGGCACTGCTGAAGAAATGCACAACCGAGGGGCCGATCCGCACCGGCACCACTTCCGCATCCGGAGCGCCACCGATGTCTCCGCCGTATTGCATGCCCTGATAGATCAGGTCGACGGTGTTGCCGGAGACGAGCGCCAGAGTTGCGGCGCCGTGGCCGGGATTGCGCAATGGGCCGCTGGTGCCGGGGTCGGTCGTGTTGGTATTGTTCTCGTAAAAATTATAGCCGAGATCGCGCCTGATGTGGCGCGGCGTCGAAACCTGTGGCGGCCAATAGCCGGTATCGAGATGCGCAATGCGCACGCCATTGCCGGTTGCAGTGCTGCGCACCTGCGCGAACCCGGTGAAGCCGGCCGCCAGATGCCACCCCGGGCTTACCAGTGTGGCGGGCGGCCAATCCTTGTCGTATCCCTGTTGCGCCGCCGTGGCGGGAGCCGCCGGCGCGCCTGGGGCTTCCTGCATCAGGTCGGGCTCGACATACATCGAATATCCGGCGGCGCGCGCGACACAGTGAGCCTCGTCCCAGGGATGGCGGTCGCGCCCGGCGCTGGCCGTCGCGGTCAGCCAATGATCGGCCGGCTGGGCTGCTGAAAACATCGGGCCGGCGTGATGCGCCTTGAACAACGGCTCCAGCCGATAACCCGGGATCGTCAGGGGCTGCGGGCCCGCCAGCAGCCCGGCAAACGGCCGGTTGCGGACTTTGACGAGCAGGTTGCCGCTATACTGGATCACATCCGCTCCCCCGATTGACGCCGCGCCTGGCTGTTAACCCTACCTGAAGTGGTAGAGAAAGTTAAGAAAGACCGGCAAAGCGGGAGCTAAGCTACTGCCGCATTTTCCGTCACCCCGGCGAAGGCCGGGGTCCATCATGCCGCGGCGCGAACCTCTCGCGCCAGTCCACGCATAGCCAACAGTCGAAAAGGCCTCAGTGGCGGCCAATGGGTCCCGGCCTTCGCCGGGACGACAAGACGGGCACCGGGCTTACCCGTTGTGACACGATCTCATCGCGCGCGGCCCGGAGCTCTCACATCGGCCGGCCGGGCTTTGCCTCGCGCAGCGGGGTGCCGCTCTCGGCGAGCTGTCGCAATAGCGCGGTGGGCGCCCAGCGCTCGCCATATTGCTGGTGCCAAGCCTGGATCTGGCGGTAGACCTCGCCGACCCCGATGCCGTCGGCCCAATACATGAGCCCGCCGCGATAGCGCGGAAAGCCAAAGCCATTGAGCCACATCACATCGATGTCGCTGGCGCGGTAGGCCTTGCCCTCTTCGAGGATCTTGCACGCCTCGTTGACCGAGGCGAACAGCAGCCGGCGGAGGATCTCCTCGTCGCTGAAGCTCCGCTGCGGGATGCCGAGCTCGGCGGTCTTTTGCTTGATCATGCGAGCGAGCTCGGGGTCGGGGTGCGGGGTGCGGTCGCCCTTTTCGTAGCGGAACCAGCCGGCTCCGGTCTTCTGGCCCAGGCGACCCGTTTCGACGATCATGTCGGCGATCGGCATCTTGCGGTAGCTCGGGTTTTCCGCGGCACGGCGCTGGCGGCTGTCATAGCCGATGTCGAGACCCGACAGATCGGCGGTCGCAAACGGCCCAATCGGATAGCCGAAATCGACCATGACCTTGTCGACCTGCTCGGGAAGCGCTCCTTCCTCGACCATCAGGTTCATCTCGGTGCCAAACGGGGTGCGGCTCCGATTGGCGACAAAGCCGTCGCCATTGCCGGCCATGGCACTGATCTTGCCGATCCTGCGGCCGAGCACCATCCCGGTCGCCAAGGTGTCGGGGGCGCTCTTCGCCCCTTTGACGACCTCGAACAATTTCATGACGTTGGCCGGGGCGAAGAAATGCGTGCCGGCGACATCCTGCGGCCGCCTGGTCGCACCCGCCATGATGTCGATATCGATGCCCGAGGTGTTGGTGTAGAGCAGCGCCCCGGGCTTCATGACCTCATCGAGCTTTCTGAACACCTCCTCCTTGACTGGGATGCGCTCGAACACCGCTTCGATGACAACGTCGCATTGGGCGATGTCGTCATAGCTCTTGACCGGCTCGATCAATTTAAGCCGGCGCTCCATCTCCGCCTCTGTGAGGCTGCCGCGCCGCACACTCGTCTCGTAATTGGCGCGGATACGCTGAAGGCCGCGGTCGAGCGCCTCTTGGCTCACCTCGAGCAGCTTCACCGGAAAGCCGAACTCGGCAAAGCTCATCGCGATGCCACCGCCCATCGTGCCGGCGCCGACAATTGCGGCGGCCTCGGTCGGACGCAGCGGCGTCTCGCGCGGGATGTCGGGCAGCTTGGCGACCTCGCGCTCGGCAAAGAACGCATAGCGGAGAGCGCGCGCCTCGGCCGAATTTTCGAGCTCGTCAAAGAGCTCCCGCTCACGCCGGGCGCCGTCGTCGAACGGCATCGTGCAGGCCGCTTCGACCGCGGCGATGCAGTGGTAGGGCGCCTTCTGATTGCGCGCGCGCCGGGCGATCGATTTGCGCATCGCCTCGAAGATGCCGGGATCGGACTTGGCTTCGGCGAGCTTCTCGTCACGGTCGCGGATGCGCGGCACCGGCCGGGTATCGGCAATGCGGCGCGCAAAGGCGATTGCCGCGGCTCGCAGGTCGCTGCCCTCCGGCACCAGCTCGTCGATAATGCCGAGCTTGTTGGCCTCATCGGCCGGGACATGACGGCCCGAGGTGATCATTTCCATCGCTGCCTTCGGACCGATCAGCCGCGGCAGCCGCTGGGTTCCGCCACTGCCCGGCAATATGCCGATCAACACCTCCGGCAGGCCGACCTTGGCGCTCGGCACGGCGATGCGATAATGCGAGGCGAGCGCGATCTCCAGCCCGCCGCCCAGCGCATAGCCGTGGATCGCGGCGACCACCGGCTTCGCGCTGGCGTCGAGCACCTCGTGCGTGCGCCTTCCCGGCACCGGCGGCGGGCGGCGCGTGCCGAACTGGCGAATATCGGCGCCGGCGATGAATGACCGCCCGGCGCCGATCAGCACCATCGCCTTGATCGAGGGATCGGCATTGCCGCGCTCGACATTCTCGACGATGCCTTCGGGGACGCCGGGCGAGAGCGCATTGACCGGCGGGTTGTCGATGGTGATGACGCCGATCCCATCGACATTCTCAAAGCGAACCAATACCCCTTCCGCCATCTCACCCTCCTAGGAATTCACAATGAGACGGTGAGACAGTGAGATAAAGACGCTTTTAGAATCTCGTTGCCTCACTGCCTCACTGCCTCATTGTTCAATTACACTGTAGCTGCGGTTCCCAGAATTACCGTGCTCTGCGACGACAGCACGCCGCCATTGCCGTGCGCCAACGCGGTCTGGCAATCGGCGACCTGGCGCGCACCGCATTCGTGGCGCAGCTGCCGTGTCGCCTCGATCAGCAAAAACAGCCCATACATTCCGGGGTGGCAATAGGACAACCCGCCGCCATTGGTGTTGACCGGCAGACTGCCGCCAGGCGCGATGCGGCCGCCCTCGACAAACGATCCGCCTTCGCCCTTGGCGCAGAACCCGAGATCCTCAAGAAACAGGATCGTGTTGATCGTGAACGCGTCGTAGAGCTCGACGACATCGACGTCTTTGGCGCCGAGCCCGGCCATCGCATAGGCGGCGCGGCCCGACGGCAATGCCCCGGTCACGGTCAGATCGGGCATGCTCGAGATATTGGCATGGGTGATCGCCTGGCCGCAGCCGAGCATATAGACCGGCGCCTTTTTCAGGGACCGTGCGCGCTCGGGCGTGGTCATGATCACGGCACCACCGCCATCGGTCACCAGACAGCAATCGCGCACCGTGAACGGGTAGCTGATCATGCGCGCCGACAGCACTTCGGCGATCGTCAGCGGCTTCTTCTCCCAGGCGACCGGGTTGAGCAAAGCCCATTCGCGTGCCGCGACGGCGACCGTGGCGAGTTGCTCGCGCGTCGTGCCGTATTGGTGCATGTGGCGCGAGGCGGCGAGCGCATAGGCGGTCGAGGGCAAAAACGGCCGAAACGGCGTCTCGTAGGGATTGTATTCGCGCACCGAGGCGTGCCGCCGTCCGATCGTGCGCTGGGTCGAGCCATAGGCGATGACCGCGACCTTGCACAGACCGAGCTGCAGTGCCGCCTGGGCATGCGCGAGGTGGAACATGAAGGACGAGCCGCCGAGGATCGTCGTGTCGACAAAAGCCGGCGAGATGCCGAGATACTCGGCGAGCGCCAAACCCGATGTCCGACTCTGCGCCGTGGCACAGACAAGCCCATCGACATCGCGCAGAGCGAGCCCGCAATCGCCGAGGGCGCGGTGGATGCCTTGCGCCATCAGGTCGATCGGGCTCATGTCCTGGGCGACTGCGCCGAGATCGGATTCGGCGACGCCGACGATTGCGGCCGCGCCGCGTTGCAGCCCGTCCATCAGGTGCCCTCCGCCGGCACAAAGACCGGATAGGGCGGCTCGTCGCCGCCGAGCCGGTGGACCAGAAATTTGACCCGCATGCCGATGCGCACCGCCTCGGGTGGCAGATCCTCGACCCGGCTCATCAGCCGAAAACCTTCGTCGCAATCGATCAGCGCGACATTGTAGGGGGCGCCCTCGCGCGCCGGATGGACGACCGTCGTCGCATAGACCGTACCGAGTCCGGCGCTGACCCGCCATTCGAGACGGTCGCTGCCGGTAAACGGGCAAATGACGCGGGGATAGAACACCGCTTTGCCGGCTTCCGGGCTCCACTGATAGGCCAGCTCGCCCTTTTCCAGGTGTGCCTGATAGACCGCCAGAGGTGATTGCTCGATCCGCTCCATCCCCTCCTCCCTCGCCGTCGCGGTATTCTGTCGGCGCCTGGGGCCGACGGCAAGCCCTGGGCAGGCCGCATTGTCGAGGTATGTATTCATGGACAAGACATTCGAAGCAGTCGTCAACCGGCATTAGGCAGCCGAGAACGCGCATCGCATGGCGGAAACTCTAGCTGAGCTCCATCCCGACTGCCTGTTCGAGGATCTGCCGCTGGGGAAGACCTATCGCGGGCGCGCCGGCGCGGAGGCTTATTATCGGCTGTGGTGGGATGCGTTTGATCTCGAAGTAAGAGGCGAACGCGCCACTGGTCGGAGGATGGCGCCTTTATGATCGCACAGACCCGGTATCAGGGCACCCATCGAGGCCGGTTTCTCGATTACGAGCCGACCGGCAAGCCCGTCGATTTGCCGCTCGCGGTCGTCATCCCGTTTCGCGACGGTCTGATGGCCGGAGAGCGCTTCTACTATGATCTCGCGACGCTGCTCAGACAGATCGGCGTGTTGCCCGCTCTTGGCGCCGAATGATGCGGGTAGCGGTTATCGGAGCGACAGGTGTCATTGGCCGGCACGTCGTTCCGCGCCTTCGCGAGCACGGACACGAGGTGCGCGCCCTCGTGCGTGCCGAGACAGATGCCGGGGCCTTGCGCGCGGTTGGGATCGACGCCGCGCAGGGCGATAGCGAAGGGCTGCCGATGCGGGTCGTGGTCCATTCCGCCGCGATCCAGGACCGCGACGGGGCCGGTTTGGTGCCCGACAAGATACGCCGGCGGTT
>Ga0306924_10008305_pt1 | contig 10459 bp, 9 predicted proteins | sample sta12Can44000111_FD_203756 | JGI IMG/M metagenome (GOLD analysis project Ga0306924, IMG submission 203756) | Lab enrichment of tropical soil microbial communities from Luquillo Experimental Forest, Puerto Rico - statanox.12C.anox.44.000.111 (v2)... | ecosystem: Environmental > Terrestrial > Soil...
GCATTCTCCAGCACCGACTTAAAGACAGGCTCAAGCTCACCGGGCGACGCGCTGATGACGCGCAACACCTCCGAGGTAGCCGTCTGTTGCTCAAGCGCTTCGCTCAGATCATCCGTGCGTTGGCGCAGCTCGTTGAGCAGCCGCGTATTCTCGATGGCAATGACGGCCTGCGCGGCGAAGCTCGTGAGCAGCGCGATTTGCTGCTCGGTGAACGGGCGCACCTCCTGGCGGTAGATAGTGATTACTCCGACCAGCTCGTCGTCCTTGAGCATTGGCACGTTGAGATGAGATCGCACACCCACGAGCGCGATCCAAGGTACGGGTACTTTCTCTTCTGCTTGGTCGAGGGTGTGAACCACCTTCTTTGTTCGCAAAAGTCGGTCGAGGGCAATGCCGGTAGGCGGTACAAACGGACCGCGCTTCCAAATGAAATCGGCAAGAGCGGGTGGCGCCCCGACCAAAGCCGCTGGGTGAAACAAGCCATTGTCATATCGGTACAGCATACCCAATTGCGCTTCGCACAGTCGAGTCGCGTTCGTTAGCAAAGCCTCGAACACCGGCCCCAATTCGCCTGGCGAACTGCTAATCACCTTGAGCACGTCGGCGGTGGCGGTCTGCTGCTGCAATGACTCGCGCAGCTCGTTGAGCAGCCGCGCGTTCTCGATAGCGATGACTGCCTGGGCGGCGAAGTTCGTAAGCAGTTCGATTTGCTTTTCAGCGAACGGCTGTACCTCCTGACGATAAATGCTGATTATACCGACCAGTTTATCCTCCTTGAGCATTGGCACCGAGACGACCGTCTGAAAGCCACCAAGCTCTGCGCCGGCAATCACAAAAGGATCGCGCTGAATGTAGGTTTCTCTCTTTCTGATATCGACGATTTGAACGACTTGTTTCGTCATGGCTACGCGGCCAAGAGTGGTATCGGGGCTCGGACGCAGCGGCGCACGCTTGCGAGCCTCGATGAATGCTGGAGGCGCATTGTGAAATGCAGTGGCATGGAAAGCGTCGCCATCGTACAAATAGAGCGTACCGAACTTGGCTCCGCAGATTTGCGTGGCATTCGCCAGTATCGCCTGGAACACAGGCTCCAGCTCGCCGGGCGAGCTTGAGATGATTTGCAACACCTCCGAGGTCGCGGTGTGCTCCGCCAGCGCACCAGCAAGTTGCTTGCGCGCCTCGGTCAGTTCGAGGGTAAGAGCGCTGACTTGCTCCTGAAGATCGGCAAGAGTTGAACTGGTTGGGCGCGCCGCCGTTGACGCGATGTTGCGCTTGACGTGCTGCGTTTTCGCTGGTTTACGGCCCATAGTTCGACGCCGTCTCGCCGAGCCCTTCTACCGGGCCGACGACCATACGCTATCACATCTTGGGGACCGTTGTGCACCACAGCAAAATTGGCTGTCGATTGGCTGCTTGCGCGGGCCAGGGCTGAAGGCAAGCGCGATGCGTCAGTAGCAGGTCCTAACGGATGGCTGGAGCAGCAGGAAGCCGAGGTTTGATTACCTCCGCCATGCGGTCGGCGGACGTTCCGGGTGGGAAGAACCCGATGTATTTTCCGGTATCGTCGACCAGATAGATGAACGCAGAGTGGTCGACCACATAATCCGGGCTGTCGGGCGGAAACTTGGCGTAATAGACCTTGTAGGAGAGGGCGACCCGCCCGATCATCTCGGCACTGCCAGTCAGGCCGATCAGCCGCGGGTGGAACAGCGGCACGTAGTCGGCGAGATGAGCGGCAGTGTCGCGCTCGGGATCGAGGGTAATGAAGAGCGGTTGAACTGCTTCGCCCGCGGAGCCTAGCCCATCGACCGCCAAGCCGATCTGCTGCAGGTCGGTCGGGCACACGTCCGGACAATAGCTGTAGCCGAAATAGATCAGCAGTAGTTTGCCGCGAAAATCTTGGTCGGTGCGCGGTTTGCCGGTGTGGTCGATCAAGGCGAACGGCCCGCCGATCGGGCCGCGGTTCCACATCAGGTCGTCCATCAGGCGCGCGGCCGACCTTTCGTCAGGTGATTGCGCCGACGACCATCCTACCCCGGCCAGCAGGAGGCCCGCCGCGAGGCCGAGAATGCGGCGCCGGATCACGCGCCGAAACTGAGTCGCGCCGCCGCCGAGGCTAGCAGCAGCCTGTCCGGCATGATCTTCTGCACGGAATCGACGAAGGTCTGACCACTGCAGTGCATGGGCACCACCACATCGGGCGCGAACGTCTTCAGCTCGGCGACAACCTGATCGGTATAGTCGGGCGTCGCAGGTCCGAGATGGAAGCCACCAATCAGCGCATGCAATTTCTTGATGCCGGAGACCTCCTGCGCCTGTCGGATGGTGTTGAGAATGCCGACGTGGCCGCACGAGGTGATGACAACGAGGCCGCGATCCTTCACGTTGAAGCAGGTCGCGTGCTCGTGGGTATGCTCATCTGGGACGACCTTGCCCTGCAGTTCCGCCGTCGTGAAATGCGTGTACTTCGTGGCGTCGCAGCCGAGCCCGTCCTTGATCCCATACTCCACCATGGTGTTGGGCAAGACCTTCTCGATGCCGGAGCGCTTGATCTGCCCAGTGGTGAAGGCGTGGCCGGCGATCACAGTCGGGTGCTCGCACAGGACGGTCGCGACCTTATGAGCCGCAAGAGCGCGCCGGTCGAGCGCGCCGAAGTCGGTCAATTGGCCGGGCGCCCCGATCAGGCGGTGGCAGAAATTATCCTCGCCGCCGGCGTAGAGCTTCACGTCCGCCGGCAGCGCGCCACGGTACCTGTCGAGGAATCCCATCAAGCCGCCGAAATGATCGAAATGGCCGTGGCTGATGATCAAGGCATCGATCTTTTTCACGTCGACGCCCATGATGCCCATGTTGTTGATAAGTACGTCGGGCGTGTAGCCGTAATCGAGCATCAGGGCGCGGGACTCGTTCCCGCGTTGGGATTCGAGCCAGAGCGACAAGCCCCATTGGGTGTGAATCACATTTGGAAACCCAGCCGAGATGGGGGTCGGCTGCACGCTCACCCCGTTGACCTTGCCGGGGCGCAGGAAGAGATTGTGGGTGGAGTCGACCAGCACCCGAATCGAGAGCTTGTCGACCACCGGCACTTCAATCGGCGCCGCCGAGGCGAACTCGACGCAGGTAAATCCGCCGGCTGCCGAAGCTGCTGCCATTGCTGCCGAAGCTTTCAGAAAGTCGCGCCGTTTGAGCGTATCAACCATAGAATTTCTCCCTGGACCTGGATGAATTGCCCGAGGTCTCGTGCCCAGAGCGCCTCTCATAAAGTATTTTAGCTTAGTACCACCCACCAAGCCATCGAAAGCTTCCCAGTAAGCCGGTCAGGTAACATGTCCTAATCGGGGGTCAAAAGCCCGCATAAGCAGCTCAGACGTGCCGCTTGTTCGTCACCGGCGACCAAACCGGCCGACCGTCGGCGCCGATATGCCGCATCGCGACCGTGTGGCCGCATAGCGAGCGCATAGCATCAGCCCGAGCCGCAATAGATGAGCAGATCGCGCAGCCATGGCCGCGAATGCCGCAGCTAGACCCATTGACCCATGTTTTCGCCGGTCGCGATCGGCAGTACCGTGAGCTAGACCCGCTCTTGCACCACCAGCTGGCCGCGCTGCTCAGGGCTTAGATTGAACGTTGGCACGGCCGCGACCTCGGCCGCTTCACGCCTAGGTGCCTGCAGGTCGCCGAGGACTTGCGCGCGCTTGCGGATTAGCGATGCGCGCCAGGAGCGGGATGCTGTCCCGCGAGGGTCAGTGTTGCTTGGCTTTTGGTCACGCGAAAGCAACGACATGGATCGTCAATGCCACGGCCGGCAGCGCTATGCAAGCCCCGTGGCGGACGATGCGCAATCGCCTCCATAATTGCATATCGAGAAGCCCCGCCATCGGATCAGCTCCGCGAGCGCAAAAATCGAATGTCCATACGCTACAGCGGTTTGATTTCCACCTTGCGGAATTTCACTACGCCCCTGTCGTTCGCGACGCCCTTGTCGTCTTTCAGCCCCAGGCCATGCTGAAGCGCAATTCGGCCGTTGGCAAATTTACTGTCCTGCGCGCCGTCAACTGTTTTCTGCCCGTTAAGCGTCACGGTAAATGTCGAGTCCTTGGCGGTGATCTCATAGACGTTCCATTTGCCGGCCGCTTTAGGCATGGGCGAAACCTTTGCGACATTGACAATCGCCCCGGTGCCATAGGTCGGATCGGGTCGCTGGTCCCAGATGTTGACCTCGTAAGCGGTGGCCCCGCCTACCTTGGCGGGATCGGTGCAACGGATGAAGATACCGCTGTTGGCGGCATCATCGACCCAGAACTCGGCCCTGAGCTGAAAATCGCTATAGGCGTTCTTCGAGACTAGAAAGCCGTTGCCTTTATCGGCAACGGCAGCACCGTCCTCGATCCGCCAGTTGGCATCGCCAATTTGATTCCAATTATCCAGGCTCTTGCCGTCGAACAGTACGATCCAGCCTGCCTCGCTCTGGGCCCCAGCCTGTTGCGAATACGGCAGGCCGGCCAGCCCGACCAGAAGCAGCGCAGTTGATATTGTCGCGGCAAAGCGTTTCATAATGTCCTCCCTCATTGAATATTGCTTGACTTCCGATGTAGCACTAAAGCCGACTTCTCAGGTGTTAGCCTAGTCATGGCTGAGCTTGTCCCGGCCTCCACGTCACGAGCGACCATCATGACTGCGGCCGGGGGATGCGAAAGATTACCACATCACTGCCAACTTTGAGAGAGGCTTGGACCGGGCTCAGAGCCGAGCACGCGGCCGAAACAGAGGCCGCTCCGGCGCGCGCGAACCGGCTGACGTCAGCCGGAACACCGCCGGTTGCCGCCGCCTGTCAGGTGGCCTTGAGCCGCAAGCGTGGCGGATATCTTGCGCAGCGACATCCCGCCCGCCTGCAATTGCTTGGCCAGCGCCACGACATCCGGCCAGTTGGGGCTTGGACATTCGCCAAGCTCTGTGGTGCCGCGAGCGCAAGCGCCGGAGGGCTTGTCGGTTACTGTAACGGCGGCATTGCTTAGAGCGAGTAGCCCATCCCCAAGCCAGCTAGCCGGTCTGCGTTACTGTAACTATCAACCAAGCTGAGATCCGTGTCCCGATCACATTCCTTCCAACACCTGATAGACGAACCCCTGGACAGCCACCTGGAGGGCTTCGGGATCTTGGCGCTGCCCAGATCGCAGAAGCTGTCGTCGGACGAGACCATCGATGTCCGGCGGGTCTAACTGAACGCGGACGAAAAACGATCCTTCACGCCGGCGTTTACGGTAAGCGCGCATTCGTTCTGCTGGTGTCAAGGGTGAATGGGCTCGCATCTCTGCGGGGTCTGTACTCACTTTCGATTCTCCTATCACTGATCCTAATCTTTCCACCAGCCTATGAATCGATCGGATGACAGCTCGGTGTAGCGCACCGTGTGCTGGATATTCTTGTGGCCGAGGTAGTGCTGCAACGATCGCGTATCGACCCCCTGGTTTGCCAGCTTGAAGCCGCAGGCATGGCGCAGCATGTGCGGATGTACGCCAAATGCCATCTTGGCGGCTTTACCAAGCCTTTCCAGCATGCGGCGAAAGCCGACCGGACTCATGGGTGCCCCACGCTCGCTCAAGAACACGTAGCGCCCTGGCTCCTGCTCGCGCTGCAACCGGCGTAAGGCCCGTAGCTCTTTGCCGGTGAGCGGATGCACGCTCGGCATGCCGTTCTTGACGCGGGCGACATGCAGAAGACCATGCACCAGGTCCGCCTGCTCCCACCGCAGCGCACTCAGTTCGGACGCTCGGAGGCCATGCCTGTAGGTGAGCAAGACCATGGTCGCGTCCCGGTGGCCATGGCGGTTGCCGCCGGCAGCCTTCATAAGCCGTTCGACCTCACGCTCCGTCAGGTACTCCCGCTGGCGGTAATGGGCGTTGGGCAGGCGGCCTCGGCTAACTGTTCTCTTTACAGGGATTGGTGGCTTGGCCTGATGGGTCGCGTTCATTGGGGTAAAACCCATGTTTGCTTTGTCTGATGTTCTCATAACACACTTTTTAAGAACAGTTGTCAGCCATAATGGTTAAGACACCTTAGCGATTGCCGACGACCAGCCTGCGACTGTCGGAGGCAGACTCTCTCCCTGAGCCCCGCGGCGAGGTCACGCTCTAGCGTCCAAAATGCGGACGCTGGGCAGCCCGCCGACAGGATCATTTGAACAGCTCAGGGCGGGGGTCGGGAATGAAGCCCTCGCGATTGGGCATCGCGATCCGCGGAAGCGACTTGGCGTCGAGAACGGTTGATTTATCGATGATGTGGCCCTCCGCCAGGATATAGGCGCAGACCGCATAGACATCGTCTGAAGCGAGCGAGCCCGGCGCCGTAAACGGCATGGCACGCCGGACGTAGTCGAACAGCGTCGTGGCATAGGGCCAGTAGCTCTCGACGGTGAGCACCGGATTTTTGGTAGCGAGCGTGCCGCGGCCGCCGATGAGACGCAGCTGCGCGCCGTTCGGCATGTTGGGCAGTCCCGCCACGCCCATCAGGTCGGCGCCGTGGCATGCCGCGCAAGCGCTCTCATAGACCGTCTTTCCCCTGGCATAGTCCCCGCTTCCGGGCGGCAGCCCCTTGCCGTCGGAGGGAACGGCAATGGCGATCGGCGCGATGTCCTGCTCGGAGGCGGCCGTGCCGATCTCGAAGCGGGCCGGATATCCCTGCGCGCGCGCGACGGCAGGCGCGATGACTGCGGCGACTGCGAGGAGCGCGGCGGCTACGCGCGCCCCACGCAAACCGGCAGGCCGCTCAGCTCGACGGATGAGCATTCTTCACGCTCCCGTCTGCCGCAATGCCCCAGCTCTGGACCGCGTTCATGTGATAGAACAGCGAGCCGGATTCAAGTGCGCCGCGCTCCGCGATGAGCTGCTCGTGGGTCGGCTGCGAATACCCGGTCTCGTCGGTCGCGCGACTCTGAATCACCGCGGGCAAGCCGTCCCAAATCCACGGAAAGCGGAAGCGGGTCTGGCAGATCGGCATCACCGGCTCCTGCACCGAAGCGAGGCTCCAGCTTTTGCCGCCGTCGGTCGAAATCTCGACGCGGGCAATCTTGCCACGCCCCGACCACGCCAGACCGGTGATCTCGTAGAAGCCAGCGCCAGGAAGCCGCATCTCGCCGGAAGGGAAGGTGATCACCGACTTCGCCTCCATGGTGAATGTGAACATGCGCGCCTTGCCCGTGGCGGTGATCAGGTCGGTGTATTTCGAGGTTTCCTCGCGCGTGTAGAACGGCTGCTCACTGACCTCAAGCCGGCGCAGCCATTTGATGGAGATGTTGCCTTCCCAGCCCGGCAGGAACAGCCGCATGGGATAGCCCTGCTCCGGACGCATCGCCTCACCGTTTTGCGCAAACACGACGAGCGCGTCAGAGAGGCACTTGTCGAGCGGCACGCTGCGCGTCATCACCGCGGCATCGGCGCCCTCGGCGAGCACCCAGGCGGCGTTCGGCTTGAGGCCGGTCTGCCGCAGCAGCGTGGAGAGCGGCACACCCGTCCATTCCGACGTCGAAACGAGCCCGTGGGTGCGCTGCACGGTGGGTTCGCGCGCCTTCATGATCTCGCTCCCGCTCGATCCCGAGCACTCCATGAAATAGGTGCGTGAAACCGTCGGGAAGCGCTTGAGATCGGACAGCGAGTATTTGATCGGACGATCGACCAACCCGTGGATAACAAGTCGGTGACCCGCCGGATCAATGTTGGGGATGCCGCCGTGGTGGCGCTCGTAATGCAAGCCGGACGGCGTGATGATCCCGTAGCCGCTTTGCATGGGTGTGAACGATGCCGTGCGGGTCGGGTTGGCCCAGCGCACCTCGCTCTCGAACTGCGAACGCGATCCGTAACCGCCGTCGATGCCCATCAGGCGGCCCTGCTCCTTGGTTGAATCGGCCGGAACCGGGTATTCGACCGCCCCCGCGGGAGCCTTGGCGCGGGCGTGGCGCGGCAGCATCGCGGTCATGCCCACCGCCGCGACCGTTCCTGCCCCGCCAAGCAATCCCCGCCGTGTTGCTGCGAGCGCGAACATGCCGTCCTTGCATTCGCACTGCTCCAGAGCGGCAAGTTCTCTGGCCTGCGCCTCCTCAATCGGCTCGCCGATGCGGGAAAGCGCCTCTTCGAGCGCACGGGTTTTCTCTGCGACGGGTTCGGGGCTGGCCATGGCATAAATCTCCTCGCCGGGGAATGGCCGCAATGCTACCCGGCACGTCGGCCTGCCGAAAGCTCCTGTCGGCGCCGAATGCTTTTGTCGTCGCGGTCGGAAGACGCCCTGCGGGCCCGATCTTCAGACAATGTGGCTAGCCCGACGTCAGACACTGAGGCTCGACAGACGCGAGCGGTCTTGTTGGGCGCACAACGGGCGAGCCCTGGTTCCTGACTTCGCCGTGACCAGAGCTGGTCGGTCTGCTCTTGCTCGGCAGCGATTTCCCGCTTGGATGATGCGACCTGCCCCAGTGGATATCCGTCCACATCGACCGCCGATCGTGGCGATCGCAGCGGCCAAGGAGTGGTCGGGATCATCAATTCCCAAGCAAGCAATAAGAGAGTGATCTGCGCGTCTCTCACGCGGAACAGCGCTGATAAAGCTTGAGCCTATCGAACGTCGGGCCCACGGAAATCTGGTTGGTATCGTTCGGCCGGATGATGAGATTGACTGCTTTTTTTGGTCCCCGCCCTGCCGGGTTGGAGCATTGTAAACGGGCGGAGTAGATAGGACCCTTTGGGCTTGGCGTTTCCGCCACATAGTCTACGGTACAGCTTACCGCTGAGGCGACATATGCCTTGGCTGAAAGGACGATGGCCGACTTGTCGGCGTCCTTGCAGATTTCAGCGGTGGGCACCCAAGTTCCCCAGTATGCTTCGGGGATCGCACTCAGCCGAACGCCATAGGGGGCCGCGACCTGCGGCGCCAGCACGGCGCAACAAGCGAAAATGCCTGCCGTGTACGTGCGCTTTGCCTTTTTGTCACTCATGCATGTTGTCCTTGCCTGGATTAACATCCGAGTTGCGACGGTGGCCAAGGCCGGCCAAGGCGCGCGCTCGGATGGATGTTCTGAAAGCATCCACCGGGTTATTGGCGCTGCCATTTTCCAGCTTGATGAAGTTCAGCCCAGAGAAACGCTTCTTCCGAAGCAGTATCGGTAAATCGCAATAGTCCTTCCCGGCCATTCTCACGAACTCCAACTACAACGGCGGTCCTGCCGTCCGTAGTGCACTTGTAGACTTCGTTTTCATTAAATCTCATTGAGTGTCCTCCAAACTGTGCTTGCGGGTGTTCGCAAGGAACGTCAACGCACCGGACCGTACGAAATTATACAAAATTATTGAAAATTATATCCTTGAGTTTCGCACCAGTGGTCATCTAGGAGCCACCCGGCAGCGCGCCCATGGGTCGCCTCTTGTTCTGAAGTGTCGAAGCAGATGTTCGCCGTGAGGGCGGTATGACCATCAATCAATTACTCATCCTCGCCGTGCTGCTGATCGCAATCGCGCTGCTTGTCCTGATTTTGCAACTGTAGGAGAAGTTCGCGGCCTCCCTCCCCCTGAGCCCCCGTGGTGAGTGGCTCCCATCGCGGAGCGGGGGCGCAAGGCGGGTTGGCGCATGCCTGCTGGCGACGCCCGGCGACTTCCAAGCCGGCCGAAACGGAGTGGATTTGACCTCGTCAGCCCGCGGCACCAGGAGTGGTCGCGCTGCGCGCTTGAGCCATTTAGCGGGGCGCGTGAACTCGGCGAGACGTAACTGGGCCGTCAATGGCGCCTTCAGAGGTTGCGCTTGGCATTTTGAGTGGCTCGCTTCTGGACGGGCTCGACTCGTACCTTGGCTGCAAGAGCAGAGTTGCCGCGCCTAACCGTTAAGTCGATTTCTGTGCCGACCGGCGTGAGTCCAATAAAATTACGAAGCTGCGCGGAGCTTTTGATAGGAATACCGTTTGCTGTTGTAACTAGGTCTCCCTTCGCCAGACCGGCCAGCGCCGCCGGTGATTGCTGCTCAACGGATTCGATAATTGCCCCTTCGACCTCCTCGCCGCGATTTGACTCGGAGCCGGACCCATTCGAGCTTCGCAGAGTTATGCCTATACGGCCGCGCTTCACCTCGCCGTTCGCAATTAGCTGAGCCATCACAAGACGCGCCATATTGATCGGAACGGCAAAACTAATCCCGACATTACCTCCAGTTCGCGAAAGAATGGCCGTATTAATTCCAATCAAACGGCCATCTAGCGTAATTAGAGCGCCTCCAGAATTGCCAGGATTGACGGAAGCGTCTGTTTGGATGAAATCCTCGTATCCTTCGATCCCTAGTCCAGTTCTGCCCAAAGCCGAGACGATGCCCGAAGTAACAGTTTGACCCAAACCGAACGGATTACCGATGGCCAAAACGAAGTCGCCAACCTCAAGTAGGTCGCTGTCGCCGAATGGAATGGCTATTAAATTTTCGACCTTTATGCTCA
>Ga0306924_10008306_pt1 | contig 10459 bp, 5 predicted proteins | sample sta12Can44000111_FD_203756 | JGI IMG/M metagenome (GOLD analysis project Ga0306924, IMG submission 203756) | Lab enrichment of tropical soil microbial communities from Luquillo Experimental Forest, Puerto Rico - statanox.12C.anox.44.000.111 (v2)... | ecosystem: Environmental > Terrestrial > Soil...
AGTCGAAACCGCCCTCGTGCGCTTCCCCGGCGAACCGCACGGTCTGACGCGTCGCCCCAGCCACGCCCTGGCCAAAGCCGTCTACACTCTGAACTGGTTCGACTCCCACCGCAAAAAATAATCAACCGCACGCACAGGAAAAACCTTTTACTATAACTAGATAGTATTATATACCTTAGCGTTAACTACAGACCGTGCACAGCTTGCTCATCTTCGTCCCACGAACCGCAGACGCGCCGTCACCGCTCTTCCCTGCCCGCCCGCGAATACCCCGAAATTCGGCGCATCCACGTTGTTTACCACCACGTCCGGGTTTTGCCGGTTGGCCACATTCACCAGCGCTACACGCAAGGCGAAGATGCGTTCCTTGAAGGTGAATTTCTTCTCGAGGCTTACCGTCAAGTTGGCATACGACGGAAACCGGTAACTGTTCGGGGCACCCACCAGAAACTGCTGCTGGTTGACCGCGCTGTACGGGAATCCCGTGCGGTAATCGAAAAAATAAGCAAACAAAAGTCCCCACCACGGGGTCGGCACGCTGCCCCAGGTAATCAGCCGGTTCGGCGCGTCCCACGAGAGTGGCCCGGGCTGTTGCGGCGCGAAATACAACTGCCCGAGCACCGGATCCAAATCCTGATCGGTAGTGGCCTTCGATCGCGTGTACGCCCCGAACAACTCCGTGGTGTTGGCAAACGTATGCCGCACGGAAACCGTAATCCCGCGATACTTGTCCCGCCGCGAGGTCTCGAGCAGGAAGTCCGAGCCCAATTGATTCGGCGTGACCGTTTCGTACACCAATCCGTGATGCTCGTCGCGCGCCAGCAATTCCAGCTTCACGATCGTGTTGCCAATCTTCTGTTCGTACGCCGCACTCGCGATATCGAAGTACGGCTGCTGCAAACTCTGCAAGCCGTTCGGGGGCCGCACGAAAAAACTCGTTGCCGGACCCTGCACCGGCGCGGTCCCCGCTGCGTTATAAAGTGTGTCGATTTGCCACTGACCATACGTCTGCCCGATCACCGAGAGGTTTAGCGGGATGTTGTACATTCCCCAGCCCACCGAAATTTTTGCATTGCCGTCCCGGAACGGCAGGTAGTTCACCGCGATCTGCGGTTCCGCCATGCCCGCCTGGAACAACCGGTCCCAGTCCGCGCGCACACCCACTTGCGCAATCACATGCGCACCCATGGCCCAGGAATCCTGCACAAAGCCACCCGCGTAGGTGTTTGATAAGGTGAAACGCGGATAACCCGCAAACGTCGTCAAGCGGTCCAGCGTGAGGTCGGCGCGCAGCGCCTGGATCTCCCCGCGCTCGGCGTACGAGATCAACTCCACCCATCCGAGGTTCGCTCCGCCCGACAACGTGTGCGTGCCCAGCCAATGCAACGGCGAACTGATGACATCGAAGAATCCCTGGTAGCGCCGCCCCATCTGTTCGCTTCGCAGATAATTGTTCCCTTCCACGCCGTCGACCAGTTCAATGTACGGAGCGTCCCCTTTGGGATTTGCGTCGGCATAGGACCGCTCGATGCCCACGCCAAATTCCAGCAGCGTGTTGTGAACGTAACTCTGTTCCTTCACCGATCCGAAGAAACGGTTCGAACTGGTGTCCAGAGTCGCGGACACCGGGTGCAGCGCGTCGAGCCCGAAATTCGTCACGCTGTCGTTGTTGTAGAGAAAGTTGATGTGCAGGCTGTTGTTGGTCGAAATCTTCCAGAGCAGTTTCGACCAGCTGTCTCCGCCCCAATCCGTCGACGTGTTCTGCCCGCTCGGCAATCCGTTTTCGATCGACAGCGTGTGCGTCAGGTCGAACGCCTGCAGGAACCAGAAATGCTCCTTGACGATGGGCCCGGAAAATACGACGCGCGGGTAGAAATTCCCGAACTGCAGACCGTCCTGCACACTGATTCCTGGAATAAAATCGGTCGTTGTGAACCGCCAATGGTCGTCGCCTTCTTTGGTTTCGTAGCTCAGCACCGCCGCTCCAGGATGCTGGTAGGCCGCGCTGAACCGGGACGTTTGTATCTCCGCCATGCGTACCGCCTCGACGATCATCTTCGTGCTTAGCCCGTTGTCCGCCGGATCGCTCGATTCCACTCCATCGATGGTGTACAGCGTCGTGGTATTGCGCGAACCCGCGACATGGATCAGTCCCTGGTTGTCCTTCAACACCTGCGGCATGGCCACCAGGCTTTGCGTCAGGTCGTGCCCGCTCGGTACCGGAATATCGCGTATCTCCGCCGCCGAGAGCGTCGCGGTGCTTTGCGTCGTGGTCGGGTCGATCGTGTTTTCGGTCGCGGTTACATCCACCTGCTCGCGCACCTCTTCCTCATGGTTCAGGGTGAAAGCAAACTCCCCGGCTCCGCTGCTCACCTGAATCTTCTGATTCTGCAGTACGAAGAACCCTTTCTTTTCGATTCGCACCTGGTATTCGCCGGGCGGGACATTCGGAAAGAAAAAAAAGCCCGCGTCGTCGGTCAGTCCAGAAAAAAGCTGCCCGCCGGGACCCTCAAGTTTCACCTGAGCCGCTCCGACGGGCAATCCGTTCTCGTCGTTCACTCGCCCTTTCAGCGCGAGTGGGCTGTCCGTGGCACGGCTAACGCTTCCGGGCGTCAAAAGCGTCAGCACCGCGACCACAAATGTTAGCAACCGCCTCACCCTGGGCTCACCCCTGAGCTCAGTCCGGGCATTAAACTTCTGCTTGAAAGTTTGCCGGTAACCACCGTTGCGTTATTGCAACCTTCAAGTTTTACTTGAATTGTCGGCATGCCGACAATTTCGCCTTGCGGGGTCCGCCCTACGGACCCCGGATTGCCAATCGGCGCGAAGACTATTTCTTCTTTTTCGTCTTCGCCTGCTTCTCTTCCACCACGGCTTGCGCTGCCGCCAGCCGCGCGATCGGCACGCGGAACGGCGAAGCACTCACGTAGTCCAGGCCCACTCGGTGGCAGAACTTTACGCTATCCGCATCGCCACCATGCTCGCCGCAGATGCCGATCTCCAGCTTTGGACGCACCTTGCGGCCCTTTTCGATGCCCCATTCGATCAGCATTCCCACGCCCTGCTGATCCAGGGTTTGGAACGGATCGCCGTGGAAGATTCCGGTTTTCTTTTCGTCGACGTAGTCCGGCAAGAAGCGTCCCGCATCGTCCCGCGAGAGACCCATGACCGTCTGCGTCAGGTCATTCGTGCCGAAGGAGAAAAATTCCGCGACTTCGGCGATTTCATCCGCAAGCAACGCCGCGCGCGGCAACTCCACCATCGTTCCGACCAGGTAGTGCAACTTTACGCCCGCCTGCTTGATCAGGTCGTCCGCCACTTTCCGTGTCTGCTGGTCCAGAATGCTCATCTCTTTCTTGTCGAGCGTCAGCGGAATCATGATTTCCGGCAGCACCGGAATCTTCGCCTTCACGCATTCGATGGCCGCTTCGATGATGGCGCGCACCTGCATGTCCAGAATTTCCGGATAGGTGATCGCCAGCCGGCAGCCACGGTGCCCCAGCATGGGATTCGCTTCGTGCAGTTGATCCACGCGTCGCGCCACGGTCTCGACGCTCACGCCCAGGTCCTTGGCCAACTCGGCCTGCTTCTCGTGGTCGTGCGGCACGAACTCGTGCAGCGGCGGATCGATGAGGCGGATCGTCACCGGCATTCCGTTCATCACTTTGAAGATACCGAGAAAGTCCCGCCGCTGGAACGGCAGTAACTTGTCCAGCGCCTTGACGCGTGCTTCCTTGTTGTCGGCCACGATCATTTCCTGGATCGCGCGTTGACGTTCCTGACCCTTTTCGGGGAATTCGAAGTCGGTGAAGAACATGTGCTCCGTGCGCACCAGTCCGATGCCTTCGGCGCCGAACTCCACGGCCTTGCGAGCGTCCTGCGGGGTATCCGCATTCGTGCGCACGCCGATCTTCCGGATTTCATCGGCCCACTTCATGAAAGTCTGATACGCTTTCGGCAGTTCGGGCGTCACCAGTTGCAACGGTTCGGCGTATACCGTGCCTTCCCCGCCATCCAGCGTCAGCCAGTCGCCTTCCTTCACGACCTTGCCGTTCTTGCTTGCGGTGATGGTCTTGTTCCTGTAGCTGATGTCGAGCGTCTCGGCGCCAACGATGCAGCACTTGCCCCAACCGCGCGCCACAACGGCCGCGTGCGAAGTCTTGCCGCCAGTCGCCGTCAAGATGCCCTGGGCCACGGCCATGCCACCGACGTCCTCGGGACTGGTTTCACGCCGCACGAGAATCACTTTCTCGCCTCGCTTGCTCCACTCCTCGGCATCCGCCGCGCTGAACACCGCTTTGCCCACGGCCGCGCCCGGCACCGCGTCGATACCGCGACCGAAGATTTTCGACTCCAGGGATTTCCGATCGACCTTCGGATCGATCACCGGATAGAACAAACGCTCAATGTCTTCCGGCTTGATGCGCAGCATGGCTTCTTCCTTGGTGATGAGCTTCTCATTCACCATGTCCACAGCCATCTTGAACGCCGCCGCCGGGGTGCGTTTGCCGGTGCGCGTCTGCAGCATATATAAGGTCCCGTCTTCTACGGTGAACTCCATATCCTGCATGTCCTTGTAGTGCTTCTCGAGCTTTTGGCGAACCTTCTCGAGTTGCGCATAGACCTTGGGCATGGCCTTTTTCAGTTCGGTCAGGTGTACGGGTGTGCGAATGCCGGCGACCACGTCTTCGCCTTGCGCGTTTGTCAGGTAGTCGCCGTAGAACACCGCTTGGCCCGTGCTTGGGTCGCGCGTGAAGCATACGCCCGTGCCGGAGTTATCGCCCGTGTTGCCGAACACCATCTGCACCACATTCACTGCGGTGCCGTGCAAGCCGGTGATTTTCTCCACCCGTCGATAGGTGACCGCCTTCTCCGCCATCCAGGAACCAAACACCGCGCCAATCGCGCCCCACAACTGCTCCATCGGGTCTTCCGGAAAGTCCTGGCGGGATTTTTCCTTGAAATACGCCTTATACACCTGCACCAATTCCTTCCAGCCGCTTGCCGGAACCTCCGTGTCCAGCCTCTTTCCGAGGCGATCCTTCATTGCGCGCAGGCGGTGCTCCAGGTCTTCCTTCGAGAGTCCCATCACCACCGTCGAATACATCTGTACAAAGCGGCGATATGCGTCATAGGCAAAGCGCTCGTTCCTCGTGGCCTTCGCCAAGCCCTCGACCGACTTGTCGTTCAGGCCCAGGTTCAGAATGGTTTCCATCATGCCCGGCATGGAGCGCGCCGAACCGGACCGCACGCTCACGAGCAGCGGGTTCTTCGGATCACCCAGCTTCTTCTTGGTGACCTTCTCCAACTTCGCGACGTTCTCTTTGACCTGCTTGGCAAGTTCGGAGGGATACTTCATGTCATTCTTGTAGTAGTAGTCGCAGGTCTCCGTCGAGATAGTGAAACCGGCAGGCACCGGAAGACCGATCTTGGTCATCTCCGCCAGGCCCGCGCCTTTGCCGCCGAGCAGATCGCGCCACTTGCCGTCTCCTTCTGCTTTTCCTGCACCGAAGAAATACACCCACTTTTTCACGGTAAGCCTCACTTGTTGTTGGACTGCGGCAACGTTCGTTGCAAACTTCCGAACGCCGCCTCTCTGCACCTAGACTCGCGCTGGCCCTTTCCACTCAGTTGGGTTTGGAGTGGATTCCGACTCGCGCGCCTGCTGGCCGCAGGTAGGCCGACAGCTTTCCGAAGAAACCTGTCGAGAAACCCGGCTCGCACCTCGCTCGAAACGCTTCAAGTAAAACTTCAAATGTCGGCATGCCGACATTCCTGTTTCGGAACGGAGCCTTGCAAACCTTCAAGCGTTACTTTAATTGTCGGCGTGCCGACATTCTCTCGACGGTTTACCTCGCCTCTTCCCCACCCAGCTCCGAAAAGTCCGCGATGGTGGTGAACTCGCGCAGCAACTCCGCCAGCAGCGACAGCCGGTTGTTCCGCACCGCTTCGTCTTCGGCCATTACCATAACCTCGACAAAGAATTGATCGACCACCCCGCGCAGTGCGGCGATATGCTCGAGCGCTTCCGTGTATCGTCCCGCGCGCTTGTCCTCGGTGACCTTCCCCGCCGCTTTGCGGAGCGCCGCGTACAACTGTCTCTCGGCGTCTTTTTCGAATAGCTCCACGTTCACGTGCTGGGGTCGGTCGGCGGGCAGGCTGGCCTTCTCCAGAATCTTGCGGATGCGCTTGAAGGAAACCGCCAGCGGCTCAAAGTTCTTCGACTTGCGAATGCCCTTGAGCGCCTTGAGCCGCTTTTCGACATCCACCAGATCGTCCGACCCGGCGCGGAACACGGCGTTCACTTCGTCGTAGGCGTAACCCGCTTTTTCGCGCAGAACGAAGCGCGCACGTTCCAGCAAAAATTCTAAGACTTGCGCCTCCTGCTGCGCGGTGACGGATTTCCTTGGCGGGTGGGTCAGCAGGGCCTTCGCCGCCGCGCCAATCGCTTGCGGAAGCGACACGTACACGCGCTTGTCCAGAATGATTTTCACGACACCTAGCGCGGCGCGCCGCAACGCATACGGATCGCTGGAACCGGTCGGTATCGCGCCCACCGTAAAGCAGCCAACAATGGAGTCGAGTTTGTCGGCCAGGGCCACGGCGCAGCCGGTCAGGTTGCGTGGGATCGGATCATCGAGGCCCACCGGACGGTAGTGATCATAAACGGCATCCGCCACCTCGTCCGATTCGCCCTGGGCGCGGGCATACAGCCCGCCGACTACACCCTGCAACTCGGTGAACTCGCGAACCATCTCGGTCGCAAGGTCGCATTTTGCCAGCTCCGCCGCACGGTCCGCATCGGCCACGTGCGCTTGCATCACGCCGAGGCTGTACCACTGCTCGGCAAGTCCGCGGGCGATGGCGCGGACCCGTTCGACCTTGTCGTAGTAACTGCCGAGCCGGGATTCATAGGTGACCTTTTGCAGCTTCGGCAGGATGTCGGCGAGCTTCGTTTTCTGGTCGGCATCCCAGAAAAAACGCGCGTCCGCGAAACGAGCACGCAGCACGCGCTCGTGCCCTTCGCGCACCAGGCCCTTCGTATCCCGCGCCAGGTTAATGACTGCGAAAAAGTGCGGAGCCAGTTCCCCGCTTGCCGCAAACTTTGTGGGGCCTCGCTTCTCCACAGCAAAATATTTCTGGTGTCCGCGCATAACGGTAATCAGGATTTCGTCTGGCAGTTCGAGGAAGGAAGGGTCGAAGTCGCCCTCGATGACGGCCGGATACTCGTTCAGATATGTTACCAGTTCGAGAAGACTCTTGTCCTCATGTACGTGGTAGCCGCCACGCTTGGCGTGCGCGGCAAGTTCACGTTCGATTTTCTCGAGGCGCTCCTGCTGGCGCACGATGACGCCATTGGCCCGCAACTTCCTCTCGTAGTCGGCGAAGTTCTTCACCGCAATGGATGGCTTACCGAGAAAGCGATGGCCGCGCGTGGTATCCCCGGCGGTTACGCCCCCGAAGGAGAACTTCAGCGCCTTGCCATCCAGCAGGGCGACAATCCACCGGATCGGGCGTATGAAACGCGCGCCCTTCAGGCCGGTCCAGGTCATGGTTTTCGGCCAAGAGATGTCGTGGATCACCCGAGGCAGGATCTCGAACAACAGGTCGTGCGAAGACCGCCCGCGCCGGATGGTCTTAGCGGCAACGAATTCACCCTTGGCGGTTTGTACAGTATGAAGTTGGTGCAGCGGCACGCCCTGCTTTTCGGCAAAGCTGACCGCCGCACGCGTTGGCGCCCCATCGGCGTCGTAGGCCACCATCTTCGGCGGGCCGGTCACTGCAACCTCGACGTCCGCTTGCTTGACGATCAACCCGCGAACCCATGCCGCCAGGCGGCGCGGTCCGCCAAAGGTCTCGATTATGACGCTCTCGTTCAGGTTCTCGGCGATCAGGTGCTTCTCGAGAATAGTTTTCAATTCTGCAACCGCACGCGGCAACATCCCTGCCGGAATCTCTTCGGCGCCGATTTCAAACAGCAACTCGATGCGGCGGGCGGTCTGGGTGGCTGCGGTTGGCTTCAAAGTCTTGCGGTCCCCTGTGGAATGCACCCGGGTGCTTCCCTTGCTCCGCGCTGCGCTCATCGGCGCACCACAATCCCATTCGAAAGACCTTCAAGTAATACTTGAATTGTCGGCTTGCCGACATTTTTCACCGGCAGGGCTCCCCTCATGCGCGCACCTCGTAGCCTGGCTTGCCGGTGGCTCGAGACGGCGCGCTACCCTTCCCTTGCTCCATCTGCTGAAGGTACGCAGCCGCAGCGCGGCAGGCCAGGGTGCGCACCCGTTGCATCAAAGCGGCACGTTCGGTCGTCGAAATCACTCCCCGGGCATCCATCAGGTTGAACAGGTGCGAGCATTTCAGGCAGTGGTCATAGGCGGCCAGCAGAGGGAACATTACCCGTGATCGCGCGGGCGCATCGCCCGGTAACTGCTTCCAGCCGTCGAGTAACTCCTTGGCTTCCTTTTCGTGCAACTCAAACTCGGCGCGCAGGGCCTTGGCGTCGCTCCGGTCAAAACTGTACTCGGACAACTGCTGCTCTTCGGCAAGGCGAATCTCGCCGTAGGTCTTGTCCGCGCTCCAGCGGAGGTCGTAGATGCTGGGCACGTCTTGGAGGAACTGGCCGATGCGCTCGAGGCCGTAGGTGATCTCGACGGAGATGGGATCGAGATCGATGCCGCCGCTCTGCTGGAAGTAGGTGAACTGGGTAATCTCGAGGCCGTCGAGCAACACCTGCCAGCCGATGCCCCACGCGCCCAGCGTGGGCGATTCCCAATTGTCTTCCTCGAAGCGAATGTCGTGGGCGCGCAAGTCAATACCGATGGCTTCGAGGCTGTGAAGGTAAATCTCCTGAATGTCCGCGGGCGAGGGTTTGAGAATCACCTGATACTGGAAGTGCTTGTACAGACGATTGGGATTTTCGCCGTACCGGCCGTCGGCGGGGCGCCGCGAGGGTTGCACATAGCCGACGCGATACGGGGGGGAACCGAGAACGCGCAGAAAAGTTTCGGGGTGCATCGTGCCGGCGCCGACCTCGACGTCATACGGCTGTTGAAGCACGCAACCTTGCTGGTCCCAGAAATGCATCAGCTTCAGGATGAGTTCCTGAAACGTGAGACCTTTGCGTTTTGGCTGGGGTTCAAGCTTTACTTTGGTTTTCGCCGCCATGCGCATTCCCTTTCCACAAAAAAGCTTCGAGTAATACTTGAATTGTCGGCATGCCGACAATTTCACTCGTGCTTCCTCCGGTCAACAAACACCGACTGCTGACTCCCAAATTGCGACCAACGGACTTCGGCAGCCACAGCCAGGTCGCGGCTGCCCACCGGCTTCAGAATTCGTCCTCCCGCGAATTGCCGGAGCGTACCCAATCCTACGTCTCGAGCAGCGCGCGAGTACTCAGCTTGCGCTCCGCGTGATGTTCGATCCAGCCCAAGTTTGCTTCGCGCAATTCCTTCACGCCTGGCAACGTCGCCAACCGGTCGTCCAATACGTCCAGGCGCTGCTTGGCGAAAATCTCGGCAAGGGCCCGCGTCTCGTACGTCATCAGCTTCATCCCGCCCCGGCGGTGTTGCTCGTCGAGCAGTCCCTGAAAGTGTGTCGACTGATACGCCGCTCCCTTCTCGAAGGGCTTGCCGCACGCGGCGCAAGCATCGAAACGCGGAAGCCACCCCGCCAGGCGCACCGTCCAGAAGGTGAAGTAGCTGAGCGGGAGAGCGGACGAACCGCGACGTTCTACCTCGCGAGCGGTCAGCAGGATCAGCCGGAACATAGCTTCATTGGTTTCGTGTTCCGGCAGCACCAATTCGGCGATCTCGCTGACCAGCGCGAGTCCAGTGCTGAGACGGTAGTCGCTCTGCACCTTGTGAAAGGACTCGAGCAACTCGGTCTGCTGAATGCGCACCAGGTCACGCGTTTCGCGCTCGACGTACCAAATCTGCACGTGCGACAACAACTCCAGCGTGGAGCCGTAACGGTTCTTCAGGCGGCGCGCGCCCCCGGCTACACCCCGCATGCGTCCCGAGGTACGACCCAGAAAACTGACCAGGCGATCGGCCTCACCCAGCGGAAAGGTTTTCAGGATGATGGCTTCCGTTTCGCGGGCAGGCATGCGCAATGTCGGCGCGTCGACAGTTTGCGGAGGACCTACGGCCCCCCGCGGAAAGCGCGCGCCAGTGCAGAACTGTATTGTTTACCATACGCAGGCAGGTATCGCAATGCGCGGAATGCGAAAGATGTGCAGAAATCCGTTCTGGCGCGAAGACAACGCGCGGGGCACCTGCTTCGCGGCAGCTCCCCCGTGCGGTACACTTCTCCGACCCGCCAAAGTGCACCGCGCTCTCGCGAACTGGCACGGGAAGCGGTGCGCAACTTCAGGAGAAACGCGATGCTGCGACGATCATGGATGTTTGCGCTGGCGCTGCTCTTCCCTGCCGCAAACGCGATGCGGCCGCAGACG
>Ga0306924_10008309_pt1 | contig 10457 bp, 9 predicted proteins | sample sta12Can44000111_FD_203756 | JGI IMG/M metagenome (GOLD analysis project Ga0306924, IMG submission 203756) | Lab enrichment of tropical soil microbial communities from Luquillo Experimental Forest, Puerto Rico - statanox.12C.anox.44.000.111 (v2)... | ecosystem: Environmental > Terrestrial > Soil...
CGTCGTCGTCTCGAACGTGCGCACCGCGCGCGACACCTCGCCGCCCGACGCGATCCGCACGCACGCCACCACCGTTTCTTTGTGCACGTCCAAACCGGCACAGCGCGGATGCAGCACCTCCATGCGTTCCTCCCCTCAGCCGCCGCCGGCGTGGGGTACCCTATCAGGGAACTCTATAAATCGTGCTCTAGACCACGTGGGTCCTTGGCACACGCCAGGGTGCTCGAGTACCCCCGGTCCAACTCATTCCCGGGTTCTTAACACCAAGACGACGATCGACCTCTGGGCCGGCGACCCCAAGCATATCACCGGTTTCATCCCCCAGGGTCGGCGCACTGCCGGTGCGTAACTCATTCGAGGGCGGTCGTTAGCCACATTAGAAATTAACCTTCCGCGGGATTGCCGCCTCTTGCCGGCTGAGACGCTGATATTCTCGCACTGCCGGTTTTGCGGCGCGTGGTTACTGACTTTGCATGATCGCCCCGCGCCGGTGGCGCGGCGCCGCAGAGGCAAACGGCGCGTTTTTATTAGGCCGGGATTTCTTCGGCGATCGGCACGCACTCGACCCGGTGGGCGTGCAATGCCGGGAGCACCTCGCGGGCAAAGCGGCGAATCTGCTCGATGAACATCTCGTGCGGCAGGACACCGCGATTGAGGCTGACCTGCACGGTATTGGCGCCCGCACTTTCTGCCGCGTCGATGATCCGTCTTACAACCTCGTCCGACGTGCCCCAGGGCATGTGCTCGGCTTGCCGTTCGACATCTGCCATCGTCAATCCACGAAAATCTTCGCGGGCGAGTTGCGCGGCGCGCAAATTCTCGGGGCTGACATAATCAGTCGACCCTGCACTCGAATAGCCGGTCTGGCGCTGCCGGTCGGTCTCGGTGAAGTTGCCGTGGCTAAACAATGTGCGATTGAAATAGAGGTGATGGGGGCCCATCTCGCGCACCGCCCGCGCTTTGCTGTCGGCGACATAGGCGCTGATCCCAAGCGACAGATGGTCGGGCGTGATCCGGTGGTCCGATTGCGCGAGGCAACGCGCGTAGTAGCGGATGATGTCGTCCCGCAAGCCTTGCGAACGGCCGAGACCGGGGGTGATCGGCAAATCGTGCCGGGCGGCAAACTCGATCGATTCCTTGCTGCCGACGATCGGCATCCAGATCGGTGGGCGGGGCCGCTGCGCCGGGCGCGGCCACAGTGCGACGTCTTTGTAAGACCAGAACACGCCGTCATAGGAGAAGATCTCTTCGGTCCAAGCTCGGGTGATGATGTCGAAAGCCTCTTCGAAGCGGGCGCGCGACTGCGCCAACGGCACGTTGTGCACCTGGTATTCGCGCGGAATGCCGCGGGCAAACCCGGAGATCAGCCGCCCGTTCGACATGCAGTCGAGCATCGCCAACTCTTCAGCCAATCTGAGCGGTTCGTGCAGGGGCAAGAGATTACCGTAGATCAGCAATTTGAGGTTTTTGGTCCGCTGTGCGGCGGCCGCCGCCAGGAGGTTCGGTGAGTTCATCAGCTCGTAGGGCGAGCAGTGGTGCTCGTTGAACCCGACCCCGTCATAGCCGAGCCGGTCGAGTTCCTCCCAGGCTTCGAGATGCTCGGCATAGGTCCGTACCGCGACCTCGGATTTGAAGTATTTGTTGGCTAAGGGGTAGGGCAGCTCGTTGCCGACCTTCAAATGATCGAGCTGATCGCCGTAAGCCAAGAGATCGAAAACAAAAACCTTCATCGCATCGCCCCTCCCGGGCGGGTATTTTGTGTCGACGCACGGTAGGTGTCGTCAAAACGCGTTTCAACCGAAATCCGGACGGCCTATCGTGATGGTTCCGAATGTTCGGCAAGGAGTGAGAAACAATGGACCAAACCGCCGCGGCGCCGAACTGCCTCGACGGAGTTCGGGTTCTCGACCTCTCGCAATTCGAGGCTGGCCCGTCCTGCACCGAGGCGCTCGCCTGGCTCGGCGCCGAGGTCGTCAAGGTGGAGAACCCAAAGGGCGGCGAACCCGGCCGGATATTGGGGAGCGGCCCGAAGCCCGACACCGACGCGTATTACTTCATGATCTACAATGCCAACAAGAAATCGGTCACGGTCAATCTCAAGTCACAGCGCGGCCTTGCCATCGTCAAGGAGATGGCGAAGCGTGCCGACGTCTTCGTCGAGAACTTTGCCCGGTGCGATCGAGCGGTTGGGGCTCGGCTGGGACGATCTCCACGCGCTGAACCCACGCCTCGTCTATGCCCAGGTCAAGGGATTCGGCCAGGGCAGCCCCTATGAGAACAATCTCGCTTTCGACATGATCGCCCACGGTGGCACGATGGCGATCACCGGCGAGCGCGACGGGCGCCCGTGCAAGCCCGGGCCGACCCTGGGCGACACCGGCACCGGCATGCTGCTGGCCATCGGCATTTTGGGCGCGCTCTATCAGCGCCACACCACCGGCCGCGGCCGCCGGGTCCAGATCGCAATGCGGGACGCGCAATTGCAATACACCCGCGGAGCCTTTGTGCAGCATGCCCGCACCGGCCAGCCGGCGATGCGCAATGGTGCCAAGCTGCTGGCCGGCGGCATGGCGCCGGCGGGCATCTATCCGTGCAAGCCCGGCGGCCCAAACGATACGTCTACCTGTTTACGAGCCACGCCAATCCGGAGCACTGGCGGTGCCGGTTGAGGGTCATCGGGCGTGGGGATCTGCTCGACAACCCGCGCTTTGCAACGCGCGAGACGCGCGGCCAGCACGAAGCCGAAATTGATCAGATGATCTCCGACTGGACGCGGCGGCACGACAAGCACGAAGCGATGCGGCTGGTCGGCGCCGCCGGGGTTCCAGCGGGTGCCGTGCTCGACACCGGCGACCTGCTGGTCGAGCCGAGCTTCGCCGAGCGCGGCATCATCCAGACCATGCAGCATCCGAACGGCGAGTTGCGCATGCCGACCTTCCCAGTGCGCTTCGACGGCGCCCCGGCACCGGTCGAGCCGTCGCCGCTATTGGGCGAGCACACGACGGAAGTCTTCGGCGACTGGCTCGGCATAGAAGCCAGCGATCTCGCGGAATTGCGCGACGACGGGGTCATATGACGATCTGCGGCGGATGGTGGGCTCAAAGAAAATCAACCCTGATGTGATCTAGCTCACACGTGTACGCAGACGGGGCGGATAACCTCTCTTCTCCGACGCGGGTGTCGGTGATTGGGAGGTCGGTATGACGAAAGGTATGCCCGGCGCAGATAGCTCGACTTTGGTCACGAGCCAGATCGGAGGTCGCAATCTCATTGATTTAGCAACCGAAGTGTTCGGCACGACACCCGTCCTGTGGGGTCGGTATTTCACGAGCGTCAGCACGACCGGTGTTGTCGAATATCGGCATTTGAAAGAAAACCAGATCCTCCGTGCAAATAATATTCGCATTTTACCAATTGCACGCCAAACAAAAAATGTCAACGGGACGGTTGCCGATGGTAGCGCAGATGCAACAGCTAATGTCGAGGACTTGATCGAAACCTTCGGCGCTGATTATCTTGCATCACAAGGTGGTCAGGTTTTGATGTTTCTTGACGTCGAAGGTGCGCCTTCGCTCTCTGCACCATATTACCGCGGCTGGGCCGCCACCTTGGTTGCCCACAGCCAAGATTTTTCGGGCGGCAAGGTGACGGTGCTACCTTGCGTCTACGGGACCCAGGCCGATGACGACACGTGGAACGCGGTCGTGGCAGGTGTCGGTCCGGCTGTTAGCTTCCATGGTGCATGGATCGCCCGCTGGCGTGTGTCCGGCTGTGCCGAACTCCTGGATTTTGACGAACGTATTGTACGGCCGAGGTCTCTCCCGTCGTCTTTCAAAATACTATTGTGGCAATTCTCCAATGATTGCCATGGCGGTGACGGGTTCGATTGCGACGAGACGAATCCGGCAATAGATCTGCAGCAAGATTTGCTAAGCAAGTTAGTATTGCCGCCCGACACGTCTGTCGCGTAGAGGGTCTGTGGCAGCCTCAATAGTGTGACAAGGGGTATAAGTCTCGCTGTTGGGTCCACAGCCTTTTGACAGTCTCCACTCCGGGCTCGGCGGGCGAAGCCCGCCGAGCCTTTGCAGCGTTACTCACATTGGCATAAACAATCTCAATGAAGTTTTGCACGACAACTCACCGGCTGTTCATTGCCGCAGCTACGGTTCTTGTTTGTGTCGTCACTCTCAGTCAAGCAACTACTTTTGCATATAGCAGTTGTGTTCGCTTGGACAAAGGCGAGCGCGCCGTCCACGTTATATATGGACGTTTCGTTCGCGGAAAATTGAAGGTGAGCTATTGCCTTTACGGGCGAGCTGGCCAGCAGGTACGGATTACAATCAAACCTTTGGGAAACTTGAATACTGAGGGGCAACTTAGGTTTGTCGGCAGTCCCTCGCAACCCGACTGGGCCCCCGGGAACCCGGGAGGGGTTGTTGTCGACGAAGCGTTGCCCTGGGCAGGCGAGTATCGGCTCTCCGTCGGCCAGCGCTACAACGAGAAGAAAATCGGCAGGTTCAGCATCGAAATCTCGAGTGAATGAGCCGGTTGGGGTTCACACGGCTAGCTCACGAGCTTCGCCATGCCCCTGACACTTGTTTCCCCGCAAAAGCGGCGCAAAAATAGGGATCTGCGGGTACCGTTGTGCCCCCGAACGAATAGCCAGGACACTTCTTACATCTCGCGATCGAGTTTGCGTCAGGGTCTCTGAACGATCGCGCTATTGAGGGAAGAAAAAATGCGCATACGTCTAAATGTTATCGACGGACTCAGGATCGTGGCGATCGGGCTTTTCTGTGCCGTCGCCGTCCCAGGAGACAGCGCAAAAGCCCAGGCCCCGGCTGCCGGCCCGGCCCTGGGGGCTGCCGCCCTTGCCGCCCGGGGTTGGCCCGGTAGAAAAATTCGCCGATGTCAGCGGCACGCCGCAAGGCCAGTTTCTCGAAGGGGGCTCGTTCGACACCCAGGGCAATCTGTGGTTCGTGGCGATCGGCAGCGGCTGGATCTCGTACCTGGCGCCCGATGGCAAGCTGGTCCCGGTGGTCAACTGCAACCCGCTGCCCGAGCTCGGCCAAACCTGTGAGCCGCAGGGCAGCCGCTGGCTCGACGGCAAGCTTTACCTGACGTCGCGGCACCGCGGCATCCTCGTCTACGACCCGCAGACCAAAGAACTCAAGACATTGGTCTATACCTACCGCAACCAGCTGTTCAAAGGCCCCAACGACCTCGATTTCGACGCCGAGGGCAACCTATTCTTCACCGACCCTTGGGCAACCGGCCCCGGACCCAACCTGTCGGACCGCACGGGAGCGATCTATCAATATTCGCGCGACGGTGTGTTGCGCAAGGCGATGGATAGCGGCAACTTCCCGAACGGCATCGCCGTCTCACCCGATGATTCGGTTCTGGCGATCGGCGACTGCACTGCTGGGCGGATGTGTACGCGCGCTTTATGACTGGCCCGACGATGGGTTGCCCGCAGTGCCCGAAAGATCCTACTCACACGATGTTCGCAGGCGTCAAGGCGGGCACCTATTGTCCCGGCAACGGCTGCCCCGACGGCATCCATTACGATGTGAAGGGCAACCTTTGGGCGCAAATGGCGGGGCTCGGCGGCATTGTAGAGATCGACCCGCGGGGGATCATCGTCGGCTTCGTGCCGATCCCAAACGGCGATGCGGCAACGACCAACTTCGCCTTCGGCGGCCCCAACAATCAGTACATCTATTTCGAGGGCGCGATCAGCGGGACCTTCTGGCGCTTCAAGGCGCCTTATCCCGGCCTGATCGGCCCGGGCGGTGTGCGCCTGCCAGCGCAGTAGATGACCCACCGCTCGGTGCTCATCGCGGAGGTTCGCGCTTTATTTGCTGTGCTCTGTAATCTTGGTCAGCGCCGCTCGGCTCGGGCAGTGAGCGATCACTTTGCCGAGAACCAAGACGAACCAGATTTTATGAGGGGCGCAATTGGCCTGCGACCGGAGGCGCAAGGATCTAACGTTTACCCCGCTACGCATAATCTTCGGCATGGCTGTCGTAACGGCCGCGCTCGTCCTTTGGCTGGAGGCGTTTTAGCGGAATACCTTTGATGGGCCGGACCGCAAAGCCGTCGGCCCGGTTAATAGGCCGCGGCCGCCCGCGGCGGAGGGGGCTGCTGAACCGCTTAGTGCATATAACCGATCGGAGGCCGCAATAGCGCCGTATTATGGGACGAATGCCACCCCTCCCTGAATGACGCCTGGGACTGGCTCGACCACGCCGAGGCGGCGCAGAAGGCCGCCGAGCAACTCACCGATCGCGAGGCGAAGGAGGTCATGTTACAGTTAGGCCAATTATACCTCCGCCTGGCACAAATGCCTTCGCACAGGCTAGGGCGCGGGAAGGGTGAGTTCGTGCTCGCCACTTAGCTCGGGATGCCGGAACGCCGCGCCCCAGCGCAGCGGCGTCAAGCCGCGGTCGAGCGAGCAAGGCGAAGGTCCCATCCGGATATCGATCGAGAAAGGATTCGAGTTCCCAAAGCGCGAGCTCCAACGCGACCTCGCTCTCGGCGGAAAGTTCGCCGGAGCGCTCGCTGTTGTCGTCGGCATCGGCGGCGCGTTCCTGGCTGGTCCTACGCGTAGAACCCGCCAGAGGAAGCTGCTCGAAGAGCAGAAGGACGGCAAAAAAGCGGATGCGCCAGGCCGGCAAGGTCGAAAGCCGGCAAATCGACCTTAATTGCTGCCCCGAAGAGGGGCGACGGCTGAGGCGGGTCCTCGGAGGCGCGCTTTCGGAAGGTTCAGACCTTCGCATAGGCACGAGTACAAAGCAGCCGATCAATATTTTGGCGATATGCGAGCAGGACCACCCGTAACCAGCACTTGAGCCGGATCCAGGATAGGGAGTGCCGAGGAAACAACCGCGATGTCAACTCTGCGTTGGACTTGCCCGGACATATCCGACATCGCCGCATCGCGAAGTTCCGTCGAATAATGTCCTCCCGCGTGGCTGTCGGCATTGACCTGAGCGGTAGCAGCGGAACCGCAACAGGCGACCGCCGAAACCGAGCCGAAAACGACATCAGCGCGGCTCGTGCTGATCCCGTAAGTTTGCGTGCTCGCTTGCGCGAGGCTGGGATTGTTTCCCCCAACGGTGCCGACGGCGGCGGCATTTATCCAGGCCCCACCGTTGGCGCCGTTGACAGAGATTTGGCTCGAGACGTCCGCCTGGACGAGCCCGCTGCTGCTGGCGGAGGCTGTCGCCCGCGCGGCCGGATAATTTCGAAAAGGAAATTCCGCGATCAGGCTGTTGCTCAAATTCGTCCGGGCGTTCGCCGAAACAGATGTTTGAGCTTTGGTCCCGAGCGCATGGGCTGCTGCGTCGCTGACGGCTACCGCCGCGCCGGCGGTAACCTGATCCATTTCGGCGCCCGTCAATAGTCGGGCTCCGCCTGAATTTTGTAGGGCTGTCGTTTCGCAGCCGGCGACCATTGCCGTCGCCAAGGCTATCGCATTCCAACGAGAACGGCCGTCCATGCGCGCCTGGATTCCCCCTCCAATGGACACCCCTGACCCCATGCGGAATTACTATATGCTAATACCACATCTTGGGCTCTCACCTATCAACAAATACAGAATGGCGATTTTTATGGCAAGGCCCAGGGTTACAGGCAAGCGTCCGAGCAGAGGCGGATCGGTTCGCCGCGATCAGTAGATTAGCTATAACTACGGGCTCGCGATCGATCCCCTCCCAGAAGATAATCTTAGTATTGCCTGGTTCATCAGACGAATGATACAATCGCGTAGGTTATGACCCTAACGGGTTAGATTCGGGGGGATCAATCTATGGGTCGAGGGGAAGCCCTGCGAAGAGTGGGCGTGCCGCTCGCTCGCGGAGAGGGCACCGAAACGGCCCAGTCACGGCAGACGGAGACGAAAGTCGTGACTGCACGGCCCAAGGTTGTGCGTAGGAAGTCGAGCGTTTCGATTGCATTGATCGATCCGAAGCCGCTGACGCGGAGATCGATCGCAGATATGCTGGCCGAGGCTCTCCCCGATTACCTGACGGTAGCAGCTTCCAGCTGCGAGGAACTGTTCGAGGTTCAGGGCAAATCGATCGTCTCGCCACGTCTCATCGTTGTTTACATAAGAAGCGCAGGCGTTACCGACTGTTGCGTACAGAATGCGCTCGAGTTCGTCAGGCTTCGGCCGCCCGAGGCGCAGGTGGTTGTCCTTTCCGACCGCGACGATGTCGAAGACGTAAACGAGGCTCTGACATATGGCGTCCGGGGCTACATTCCTACGTCCGTCGAAGCTGAGGTGGCTTTCGCAGCGCTCAGACTCATCGACGCAGGAGGTACCTATATTCCGGCGGACGGGCGACGCTCGGCAACGGCGAAGCCCGGTATCGGGGTCGAGAGCGAGCGGCGGGAGCCGCCGGTAGAGCTGGACCTGACACCCGTGAACTTTCGGTGCTCGATCTTCTGCGCGAGGGCAAACCAAACAAACTGATCACGACCGGATTGAATATGGAGGAGAGCACCGTGAAAGTGCACGTCCGGAACATTTTGAAGAAACTCCACGCGGCCAACCGCACGCACGCTGCCTCCGTCGCCAATCGCCTATTCGGTCAGCATACACAACCAATCATCGACCCGCTGTTGTCGGCTCCGGACGCCAGATCGAGTTCAGAGCCCAGGAACGCCGAAGCGGTAGGTGGTTGAGAGGATAACGCTGTATTTCGGGGCCGTGCTGGTCAGCCCAAAGCCGACCTGCAGGTCCGCGAGAACCCCACGGCCCAAGATCGTCGACGCGCCGAAAGTCAGGATCGACTGGACAGAATTCGATCCTTTGAATGTGACATCATAGATGGTCGTATTCTGCAGGAAATTTTGCTGCAGAATACCACGCAACGTGGTCTCCGGGCTTGTCGCGAGAAAGGCGCCGGTCTGGAAGTTGATCTGGTCGCCCGGATTAATCTGACTCGATTGAAATGCCTTTGTGTAACCCCCGGTTGCTACAAAGACCAGTGGATCCTGTCGCTTCAGCAGGGTCAGCGAAGGGGTCAGCTTGCTCTGTCCGCTGAGCAGCGGGACTTGATTGCTACTGAGAGGACCGGTCGGAATTTCGTAAGTGATTCGGCCAAGCACATCTGGAATCCAGCCAACCTCGTGCACAAAGGTCTTGGCCAGCCGACAGTAAGATCGCCGAAAGAGTTAACCCAGCGGTTGGACGTTTGCTGCACAGGCGCGACGGTGATATCAGTTACCTGCTGCTGCACGAGGTTGTATGGGACCCCGATTTCGAACTGGGACTCCCAAGGCAAGCCGAGCCGTAGATCGAGAGCCCAGGTGTACTCGTTGCGGTTCACCTCGGAGATAATCAGGTTGGGCGACTCGCGGCGCGTGTACCCGAACAAAGGCTCGACTTCGGCGAAGCCGTTTGGCACAAGCAAGTTTCCAGTGGCGACGAGCGTCCGTTCAAGCGCGCGCTCAGCATCATCCTCGCTGACGTCGAACTGCCCGGGCGCCGGCGGACTGGTGCGCGCTACTTGCTGTGTCGGAGCGACCCCCGATGCCAGGCGCACTTTGTCAGGTGTCCGCGGCGCTGGGGCTGACTGATCCGGATCGAGCGCAGCGACTTCGTTTTTAGCCGACAGCTTTACGGTTCGCGACTTTGCCGCTCTTCGCGATGCGGCTGCAGGCGGGTTAGTGGCGTCTGGACTCCCAGTCCCCATTTGTCGCTCCAGGTTTTCAACCCGCCGGACCAGGCTCTGGATCATCGCTGGGCACGCGTTGAAACAGGGAGTGCCATTCCACCAACGACAAGAGTAGCGATCGCCGTGCTCATCAACATACGGCGCAGGTATAGTGCTCTCAATCGATCTTCCCCCAACTACCGTCAGTCCCCGCGACGGCCCTAAAACGATACTTAGGGATTATTCGACCATGACAAACTCACTGGTTTTGGTTGCAGACTGTTCAATGGTTTGCGCCTGTCGGCACGCGCAACGACGAATCCAACATGGCCCATCGGCTCGCCATAGCCGAGCCACATGCGCTGGAATTTGTCGATCGTCATCGTGCGATTTCCCCAGGCAGGGTCGGCAATTAGCACCCGGTTCCCGATGACCCCCTGAAGACGACGAAATGATTGTAGCCGAGAGCATTAAGCCGTTATGGGGGCAACAACGAGGATTTTGTTCTCGTTGGTTTGAGGAGAAGAGAGAAGTCCGGGGGCGTTTAAGAGCCGATCGAGGGCGGCGTTGAGGCGGCTATAGAGGCGATCAAGCAGGGTGTGTTTGTGGGGCGGAAGGTTTGCATCTCCGGGAACGGGGTCGAGGCGGGCGGCGCTCAAGGGTGCGTAGACGCGCTCGAACAGCTTCAAGAAGATGAGGCAGATGGAATAGCCCCGGGGGCTTAGAAGGTAGCGGCGCGAGCGGGGCAGCTTTTCGACGAGGCCTTTAACGCGGAGCTTAGAGAGATCGTAT
>Ga0306924_10008311_pt1 | contig 10454 bp, 9 predicted proteins | sample sta12Can44000111_FD_203756 | JGI IMG/M metagenome (GOLD analysis project Ga0306924, IMG submission 203756) | Lab enrichment of tropical soil microbial communities from Luquillo Experimental Forest, Puerto Rico - statanox.12C.anox.44.000.111 (v2)... | ecosystem: Environmental > Terrestrial > Soil...
GAACTAATTGCTCATTTACCGAGAGATCTTAGCGTCGAATGCTTCCCGTGTAGCGAGCGTCGATGGAACCTGCCACTCGAGACTTATCTGCAGCGGCCGTCGAATTCGATCAGCTGGCGGTCGCTTGGCTGACGATGTTTGTGGTCGGCAGTGACCTGTTCGTGATCTCGCCGCTACTGCCGCTGATCGCGGCAGATTACGCAGTAACGCCTGCCGCGGCGGGATGGAGTGTGACTGTATTTGCGGTCACCTATATGCTGAGCGCTCCGCTTCTCGGTCATATTGCCGATCGGATCGGCCGCGGTCGGGTTCTGACTTATTGCCTCTGCGCCTTTGGCGCAGCCAATCTGTTGACGGCGATCGCCGGCAATTTTTCCTGGCTGCTCGTCACCAGAATTGCTGCGGGCGCCGCGGCAGCCGGCGTGTCGCCCTCGGTATATGCCCTCGCTGGAGCGAGCGGCCCACCGGAACAGCGCGCCAGCCGCCTCGCGATCGTCGTATCCGGTCTGCTGATGTCGCTTTCTTTCGGCACACCGGTAGGCCTGTTGACCGCCGCGTCGTTCTGTTGGCCGGCGGTATTCTTCGTCCTTGGCGCGCTAAGCCTGCTGCTCGCATGGGCAAACCATCGCGTCTGGTACCACCCGGCAACCCCGAGGAGCGGTGCCACGCCGGAAGAGCGGCTGACACCGGCTGTCGTCGCCGCGCGGCTTGCACCGACGGTGCTGTGGAGCACCGCGCTTTACTCCGTTTACACCTATCTCGGGGAAGGCTTGCGCGTATCGGGATATTCGACCGGCGAAATCGCGCAGGTGATCCTGTTTTATGGGAGCGGGGCGATTGCCGGCACCCTCCTGGGCGGGCGCATTGCCGACCGTTTGGGAGCAAAACCGACCATCTCGATTGGTCTGCTGGGACTTTGCTCGAGTCTTTTGCTGCTGCTGATCGCGCTGAATTCGGAGATGCTTGTCAACTGCGCCTTTGGACTCGCCTCGTTGTCGGCGCAGTTGTTCTTCCCGGCTCAGCAGCTCAGGCTGGCCAACCAGTTTCCCCACAACCGAGCAGCAATTCTCGCCTGGAACAACAGCGCCCTGTTTTTGGGCATTTCGCTGGGCTCTTTGGTGGGTGGGCAAGTCGTTACCCGAGGCGGCTTTGACATCGATCTTGTGATGGCGGCCGCTATCGCCATTGTCGGATGGATTTCAAACCAGGACGGCTGTCGACGCGGCGCCGAGGTCCGGATCACACTGCCGCATCGGCGCTTCGGGTTAGGGGCAGGCTGATCGTCACCGTCGTCCCCGATCCGATCTCGCTCACTATGGTGAGCACCCCGCCGTGCAGTTCGACGACCGATTTTGCAAAGGGCAGGCCGAGCCCAGCACCCTGATGCGTGCTGTCGAGCACAGAATTTACGCGGTAGAAGGGTTGCACCACTAAAGGGATATCCTCGGACCGGATGCCAATTCCAGTGTCCCGGATATGAATGCGCAGCGCGACATCGTCGATTTCGCTCGAGATCGTGACACACCCGCCCGCCGGCGTGAATTTTATCGCGTTGCCGATCAGGTTGACGAACACTTGCTTTAGCTTAACCGGGTCTCCTTCGAGCGTCGGCCAGGTGGACGGCTCGCCATCGACGACGATTGCTACATTTGCAGCCTCTGCGGTCGACCCAAGCATTATCAGGCTATCGGCAAAAAGCGTGCCGGGTTGGGTGGCGACGCGCTCGATTTGGAGTTTGCCGGCCTCGATTTTGGAGAGATCCAACATCTCTTCAACGAGGGAAAGCAAATGCATGCCGCTCTCGTGGATGTGCTGCGCGTACTCCTTGTAGGCCGGAACACTCATCGGCCCCATGATCTCGCGATGCATCATCTCTCCAAAGCCGATGATCGCGTTGAGGGGGGTGCGCAATTCGTGGCTCATATTGGCGAGGAACATCGACTTTGCGTGGTTGGCTTTGGCCAGCTCGACAGTCCTCTCCTCAACGCGGGTCTCCAACGTCGCGTTCAGCTCGCGCAGTTCGGCCTCGGCCCGCTTCTGGGCGGCGTAGCGGGCGCCAAGGGCGTCGGCCATGGCATTAAAGGTCGCGCCCAGATGGCCGATTTCCGACGCGTGATGGCGCACCGTCACCCGCGCGTCATAGTTGCCGTTACGCCATTCCGTCGCGAAATCGACCAGACCGCTGATCGGTTCCTGGAGGAATCTGCGCCCGCCGAGCACCGCGGCAAAGGTCGCGGCGAGCAGACCAAACACGATCAATGCTATTCCGCGCGCGGTCGCACTGTCGATCGCGGCGAAAGCTTCGGCCTTTGACTGCCCGGCACTGAGAAAGAAATCTCGTGGCGGCAGCGCCGCTGGGACATAGCCGAATATTCGCGTCGTGCCGTCTACTCCGACCGCCTCCTCCCACCCCGTGGTGTTGCCGTCCATGATCGGGGCGTGGCCCTGTCGCATGTTTTTGCCGACCAGCGCCTCGGGGTTCGGCAGCCTTGCGATGATGTTTCCCTCGCGGTCCGCGATCAGGATCGAGGATGTCGGCGACAGCCCCCGCTCCTTGAGGTGCTCGGACAGCCAACGCAGATCGAGCCCCGCGAACACGACGCCGGCGGGCTGACCGGCGCCGTCGAAGCGCAACGCGAAATGGATCATGCGTTGGCCGGTTGTCGGGTCGGCCCAATAGTTGCCGACGGCGAGTCCGTCCTGGGCCATCGCCCGTTTGAAGAACGGCTTGTCCGCAACCGAGGAATAGGCAAGCGGACTGCTTGAGCAAAATATCCTGCCCTCCGTGTCCGCCGCAGCCAGCAGACTATAATTTGCGTATTGGTAGGCTAATGACCCGAATAGTTGATTGCAGGCATCGCTGTCCTGCAACTTGACGGGAGTGAGTTGAGCGAGCGCCAGCAGCAATTGGCGAGCGCCTTCGCGCAGCTCGCCGATTTCTTCGCCGAATTGCTTGGTAATCTGTACTACTTGCTGGCGGATGTCGGTTTCGCGAGCCTTGCGCAGCTCATATTCGTTGTAGGCCTGGATGAGTATCGCCGGACAAATAGCAATCAACACGAGGATAATCAGACGAGCTGTCAAACTGACGTGCGGTATACGCAGCCAGGCAGGTCGACGCTTGGGGGCTATCGTCCGGCCGAGCGCTGGCCTTGCTTCATGCGTGGTCATTGGCCCTATCTCCGAAACCCCGGCCGCCGGTCGGATGGATGGCTTCGCCCCGGGTGTTGCGGGCAGAGGTTGCCTTACTAGCCCGCAATTTGCCTAAAATTGGTTAATCGATGCTTAACGAATATGGGTAACGATGTACGTTTTCGCTGCTCACCCTGTTCGAGACATTCAATCCCGCCTTCTCGATTACCTCTTTAAGCCGGCACATCGCCCTGCAGCATGATCCGGTAGAGGTATCGCAGCTGGTTCATATCGTAGTCGCCATTGGCCTTGTGCAGCAATGATCGGTTGTCCCACATGACGAGGTCGCCCGCACGCCACTGGTGACGGTACTGGTGGTGTGGTTGCGTCGCGTGCTCGAGCAAGTCGGCGAGCAAGCTCAAAGCGTCCGCTTCCGGCATGCCGACAATACCTTCGGTGCGGATTGGATTGATATAGAGTGCCTTGCGTCCGCTTTCCGGGTGGGTACGCACAATCGGATGGGCCACCAAGGCGGGGACACGGCTGCGGCTTTCCGAATTCAGGTCCATCAGCTTTCGCGCGCCGAAGCGGCTCTGGTAGACGTGGATCGCCTTCAGCCCGTCGAGGCGGCGCTTGGTCTCCGGTGGCAGTTCGTCATAGGCGAGGTGCATATTGACGTATTGCGTATCACCGCCGCGGTCGGGCAGGCGCACCGCGTGCAAAACAGTGGCCTTAGGCGGCCGCGTCGCGTTCGAATGGTCGGTGTGATAGCCGTCCCCCGGAATGTATCGTTCGCCGTCAGGATAGAAATCCTGGTTCGAGATGTAATGAACGAGCGGGCACTCGGGCAACGCAAAGCGCGAATTGTGCTGCGGGAACACCTCACCGAACCGGCCGACTGCCTCTGTCAGTTGATGGGGTGTCAAACGCTGGTCGCGGAACACCAGCACCGAACATTCAATAAAGGCGCGATTGAGGCGGGCTTGGACAATCGAGTCGATGGCCTTGGTCAGATCGATGCCGTGGACTTCCGCCCCGGTGTGTTTGGAAAGCGGAGCAATCGTATAGTCCATCAACCGGTTTCCATCGGCAGAGTCGGATCGGTCGCCCATTCGCTGAGCGAAGCGTCATAGAGCCTGACATCGGGGTGGCCGAGCATAACTAGCGCGAGCGCGTCAGCGCTTGCTGCAATCCCGCCGCCGCAATAGGTGATGACGCGCTTGTCGAACGCCCCAATCGCCTCGAAGCGCCTGCGCAGCTCGCTGGCCGGCAGAAACTCGTTGGTCTCGGGATCGAGCAGATGTGCCGCCGGAAGATTGACGCTGCCCTTGATGCGGCCGGGCCTGCCGTAGCTGTTGCCGCCGGTTCCGGCGTGCTGCTCGGGCAGCAAGGCATTGACCGTGCAAGCTCCCGCTTTGCCGATCGCACTCATGACGTCCTCCTTGCCGACCATCAGCGGTCGTTGCTCGCGGACGACAAAATGGCCGGCCGGGCGGGGCTTTGCCGGGCCAGTCTCGACCGGACGTCCCTCGCGCGTCCATTTCTGCCAGCCGCCGTTCAGCACCGCCGCATCATCAAAGCCGAAGACGCGCAGCGACCACCATACCCGCGTCGCCCACCAAGGATTGGCGGTGCTGTAGAGCACGACCCGCGTCCGCTCCCCCACGCCAAACCGGCTCATCGCCGAAGCGAACGCGTCAGCCGCGGGCAGCATGAAGCGGAGGTGGTGCTTCTTGTCCGAGAGATCACCTTGCACATCCACGAAATGCGCACCGGGGATATGGCCCTTTTCGAAATCCGCACGGCCCGAGACGACTTGGTAGGTGGTCTTGGGGTCCGGGATGAGATGCGTTGTACAGTCGAGAATGCGCAGCTCCGGGTCACCGAGCTGGCGCTCCAACGCCGCGGTTTCTACGAGGAATTCGGGGTGGGCGAAGGCTTCGCTAGCGCTCATGTCAGCCTCATTTACTCGGCCGCTTCCGCCAACCGGGTTGGGTGAAAATTCTTCGGCAGCCCGGCCTTGGCGATCGCGCCATGCTGGACGACGTTGGGCAAGACGCCATGGACGAGCTCGCGCACCGCGATCAGCCGGTCGAGGTCAATCCCGGTCTCGAAGCCCATCGCAGCGAGCATGAAGGCGAGGTCCTCGGTTACGATGTTGCCGGTGGCGCCCGGGGCGTAGGGGCAGCCGCCCAGCCCGCCCAACGAGGCGTCGAAGGCGCGCGCGCCGGCGTTGAGGGCCGCCAGCACGTTGGCGAGGCCGAGCCCGCGCGTGTCGTGGAAATGGCCGGCCACCGGCAATGGCGCGACATCAGCCATGACGCGGCGGAAGACACGCTCGACCGCGGCCGGCTGGCCGTAGCCGACCGTGTCGGCAAGCATGATCGCGTCGGAGCCAGCCTCGGCGACCTCGACAGCAATGCGGCGCACCCGATCCTCATCGACCGGGCCCTCGATCGTGCAGCCAAAGGCGGTCGCGAGACCGCAGGCGACGCGCGGGCGCCGGTCTTCGGGCCCAGTCCGGCACAGCGCCACGACACGGCCAAAATCCTCGACCGATTCCTCGGTGCTGCGGCGGACGTTCGAGCGGTTGTGCCCTTCGCTGACCGAAATCACGAAATTCATCTCGTGAACCCCGAGCGCCAATCCGCGCTCGGCGCCTTTGAGGTTCGGGATCAGCGCCGAGACGGTGAGCCCCGGCAATGACAGCGCATGACGCACGACCGCCTCGGCGTCGGCGAGCTGGGGCAGCAATTTCGGCGGCACAAACGAGCTGACCTCGATCTCCCGCACCCCGGCGGCGTATTCGGCGTCGAGCCAGGCGAGCTTCTGCTCGGTCGGGAGGATCTCGGCAATGCTCTGCAGGCCGTCGCGGAGCCCGACTTCGCGAACATAGGCACGCTCGCTCATTCTTTCCTCCATGGAAGGACGCTCATGCATCAAAGCTAGACCCGGCGACGCGCTCTAGCAACGGCCTCAGACGACGTGCTCGGGGGTCAGCGCACATGCCTCGTCGGTGTCGGCCAGCTCGATCTGGATCGTCGCGTGCTCGATGGCGAAGCGATGGTGCAGCTGCTGCGCGATCGCATTGAGCACACCATCGCCCGGGTGGCCGGCGGGCATTATGAGATGGCAGGTCAGCGCGGTCTCCGTCGTGCTCATGCCCCAGATGTGGAGATCGTGCAGCCCCGCTACTCCCGGCAGAGCCAGGAGGTGGGCGCGTACCGCCGCGGCATCGACCCGTTCCGGCACCGCATTCAGGGCGAGGCCGATCGCGCTCTTAAAAAGGCCCCAGGTACCGAGCACGATGACGGCCGAAACGAAGAGGCTCACCGCCGGGTCGAGCCATCGCCAATCGGTCAGCCAAATGACGATGCCGGCCACCACCACGCCGGCCGTGACGAGCGCATCGGCGGCGAGGTGCAGAAAGGCGCTCTTTATATTGAGGTCGGCCGAACCCGAGGCGAACAGCAGCGCCGTTCCGCCATTGATGAAGATGCCGATTGCGGCGACCACGACAACGATACCGCTGGCGATCGGCACCGGATGGGCAATGCGCCAGATCGCCTCCCATGCGATGCCGCCGGTCACCACTAGCAGAATGATCGCGTTGGCGAGCGCCGCGAGGATCGAGCTGCTGCGCAGCCCATAGGTGAACCGGCCGCTCGGCTGGCGACGGCTCAGCACCGCGGCCCCCCAGGACAGCGACAGGCCAAGCACATCGCTCAGATTGTGGCCGGCATCGGCGAGCAGCGCGAGCGAACCGGAAATGATCCCGGCGACCGCTTCGCCGGCGACGTAGGCAAGATTCAGCGCGATCCCGATCGCAAAGGCGCGCCCGTAGCTCGCAGGGGAGTTCCCGTGAGCACTGTGCGCGTGGCTTTGGTGATCGTGGCTCATGCTGTACGGGCTACTGAACTCCCAACAGCTCCACGTCGAACATCAAAGTGGCGTTCGGCGGGATCACGCCGCCAGCGCCGCGGGCGCCGTAACCGAGTTCGGGCGGGATGATCAGGGTGCGCTTGCCGCCGACCTTCATTCCGGCGACCCCTTCGTCCCAGCCGCGGATCACTTGATGCGCTCCCAGCGTGAACTGAAACGGCTGCCCGCGGTCGACCGAGCTGTCGAACTTCGCGCCTTTAGCGCCGTTGTTGAACAGCCATCCGGTGTAATGCACTGAGACCTTGTTGCCCGCCGATGCCGTGGCGCCATCGCCGGTCTTGGTGTCGGTGTATTTCAGTCCATTCGGCATCTCGATCACCTGGTTGGTTGCCGCGTCCGATCGCCCGAGCGGCGTCACAGCGGCGAGGATGGCGAGCGCCAGGGCGGCGCAAGCAAAGCGGTTCAGCATCGTGATCACTCTGGTGAGAAATGGGTTCATATCGGCGTCGGACTAGAACATGTCGAGATCATATCCTGAAGCCCCAGATGTAAGGCGTCATTGATGACGTCCCCCCAGGTTGATACCTGCTGACCTGCTCTAGCGCTGCGGCTACGTCATCTTCGATCGCTAGCGTCTTCCTCATGCATCAAAGCATATTCAAATCGCAGTCTTGACGGCAAATGCTCGCACCGAGCACCGGTTTCGTGCGGTGCTCTGGGCTGATATAAAAGCACCGCTGGCGAGCCGGGACGGGAGATGCCGCTGAACGTTCATAACCGCAAAGGGTTGCCGAATGACCGGCGCCACAGCCGACCTTAAAGAGCTGCTTGCGCATGTCGCGCAGGGTTGCAGCCTCAGTGAGAGCGAAGCGGAGGCGGCGTTCGACATCATCATGAGCGGCGACGCGACACCGTCGCAGATGGGTGCCTTTCTGATGGCGCTCAGGGTGCGCGGCGAGACTGTCGACGAGATCACCGGCGCGGCGCGGATCATGCGCGCGAAAGCCGTTGGGATCGACGCACCGCCCGGCACGATCGACACCTGCGGCACCGGAGGGGACGCCTCCGGCAGCTTCAACATCTCGACCGCGAGCGCGCTGGTTGTGGCGGGCTGTGGCGTGCCGGTCGCGAAGCACGGCAATCGCGCGCTCTCTTCGAAATCGGGATCGGCGGACGTGCTGACCGCGCTTGGCGTCAATATCGACGCCGACCTCACAATCGTCCGCCAATGCCTGTGGGAAGTTGGCCTCGGCTTTCTGATGGCCCCCCGCCATCACAGCGCCACGCGCCATGTCGCGCCGACCCGCGTCGAGCTCGGAACGCGGACGATCTTCAACCTGCTCGGGCCATTGTCGAGCCCAGCAATGGCGCGCCGCCAACTGGTCGGCGTGTTCGCGCCCGAATGGGTCCGGCCGATGGCCGAGGTGCTGGGGCGGCTCGGTGCAGAGCACGCCTGGGTCGTGCACGGCGACGGGCTCGACGAGCTGACGACAACAGGCACGACGACGGTCGCCGCGTTTGCGGACGGCAAGGTCGAGACGTTCGAGGTCGCCCCGGAGGATTTCGGCCTACCGAGAGCTCGGCTCGAAGATATTCGCGGCGGCGAACCGCAGCACAACGCCGAACTGATGGGCGATCTGCTAGGCGGCGCCGAGGGGCCACTGCGCGACGTTGTGCTGCTGAACAGCGGCGCCGCACTGCTCGTCGCCGGCCGGGTTCCGACCGTCGAAGCGGGGATCGAACTCGCCGCCCGGTCCATCGACTCGAGTGCAGCGCGGCGGGTGCTCGACGAACTGGTCACTCGCACGAATACGGTCGCGATCGCGGAGGCGGTTTTGCGATGAGCGACGTGCTGGCCGAGATCTGCGCTGAAAAGCGCGCATACATCTCTCACGCCAAAGCCGCGCGTTCCCAGGCACAGTTGCTCGCCGACATCTCTCAGGCGCCGCCGGCACGGAAGTTTGCCGCGGCTCTGGAGGGGCATCTTGGCGAGGGTCGCTACGGTCTGATAGCGGAGATCAAAAAGGCGTCGCCGAGCGCCGGGTTGATCCGCGATGATTTCGAGCCGCGGGCGCGCGCCCGCGCTTATGCGGCGGGCGGGGCAAGCTGCCTGTCGGTGCTGACGGATGCACCCTATTTTCAGGGCAGCGATGAAGACCTCAAAGCGGCACGCGAGTCGGTCGGCCTGCCAGTGCTGCGCAAGGATTTCATCCTTGACCCGTATCAGGTCCTAGAAAGCCGGCTCATCGGCGCCGACTGCATTCTGCTGATCATGGCGGTGCTGTCCGATGCCGAGGCCGCGGAGCTGGCCGCCGCCGCGGGGGAGCTCGGTCTCGACGTGCTCGCCGAAATCCATGACGCGACCGAACTCGACCGCGCTCTGCGCCTACCCGTGCGGCTGATCGGCATCAACAACCGCAACCTTAAGACGCTGGAAACCGATCTGCGGACCGCCGAAACCCTCGCACCGGAGGTGCCGGGAGACCGCATCGTCGTCGCCGAGAGCGGGATCCGCCGAACCACGGATCTCGACCGCCTCGCGGCCGCCGGGGCGCGTTGTTTCCTGGTCGGCGAAAGCCTGATGCGCGAGCCCGATGTCGCCGCGGCGACCCGCCGGCTGCTCGGCCTCCCCGCCGGCGCCGGCTTTACCCATCTCGACACCGAGGGGCGGGCGCGAATGGTCGACGTTTCCGATAAAGACGAGACCGACCGCGTCGCGGTCGCGGGTGCGCGCATCGTGATGCGACCGGAGACGCTCGAACGAATCCGCGCCGGCGATGTCGCCAAGGGCGATGTCCTTGCGGTCGCCCGGCTCGCCGGGATCATGGCGGCAAAGCGGACCGCGGAACTGATCCCGCTGTGCCATCCGCTGGCCTTGACGTCGGTCAAAGTCGAGCTCGAATGCGCGCCCGAGCGCTCGGCGGTCGAGATTACCGCGACCTGCCGGCTGCGCGGCCGCACCGGGGTCGAAATGGAAGCGTTGACCGCAGCGAGTGTCGCCGCGCTGACGGTTTACGACATGTGCAAAGCCGTCGACCGCGGAATGGTCGTGACCGATCTGCGCCTGCTGCGCAAATCGGGCGGCAAATCAGGGAACTGGGAGGCAGAACCGTGATCTCCGTCGAAGAAGCGCTGTCACGTCTGCTCGCGCCGCTCGAAAAGCTGCCGCCCGAGCAGGTCTCAATCGTCGACGGGCTTGGCCGCGTCCTGGCCGAAGACGTCGCGGCTCGCCGGACGCAGCCGCCCTTCGCGGTCTCGGCGATGGACGGCTACGCCGTGCGCGCCGAGGACGTCGCGGCGGTCCCGGTCGAATTGCGAATTGTGGCAGAAGTGCCCGCCGGTGCGGGGTTTGGCGGCCATGTCGGCCCGCGCGAAACCGCGCGGATCTTTACCGGCGCGCCGTTGCCAGCAGGCACCGACACGATCGTCATCCAGGAAGA
>Ga0306924_10008314_pt1 | contig 10450 bp, 8 predicted proteins | sample sta12Can44000111_FD_203756 | JGI IMG/M metagenome (GOLD analysis project Ga0306924, IMG submission 203756) | Lab enrichment of tropical soil microbial communities from Luquillo Experimental Forest, Puerto Rico - statanox.12C.anox.44.000.111 (v2)... | ecosystem: Environmental > Terrestrial > Soil...
GCGATAGGGGTAGCAGCGCCCCCTCTCGAGGGCGAGTCCGAAATGCTGGCCGAGCGCTTTGATCGCGTCGGCATGGTCGACATAAGGGTCGGCGTTCGCCATGCCGACGATGATCGGTCGAAAGCTCCGGTCGTCCTGCCCGCCCGGCGGGAGCATCGCGGTGACTAGCGGATTGCCTTCATCGTCGCGCAAGGTCAGGAATAGCGGCATCTCGCGCTGAATATGCGCTTTGAGCCCGATCTCCTGCTCAAAAAACACTTTTGATAACGGCTGGAAAGTCTGGGCCGCCTTCTCTTGCTCCTTGCGAAAAAACTTTTCGACGGCGTGGCGCATGTCGTCGGATTCAGCGGCCGCCTCGGCCTCGGTCTCGATCCGGAACCACGTGTTCCCGCCTGGAGCATCGCAAACGTATTTCATGCATCCTCCAACATTCCATACGACGAGCGGAGTCGCGAGCCGCCAACGGCAGGCGCTGCATTGTCAGCGGAGGACAACATGCCGGCAAGGCCGAGCCCGCGACCTTTCGATCATTATAGCAGCATTTTCGCGCAGCGTTGCCCGGCAGTAACGTTTTTTGCGATCGGGGGCGCGGGATCAGCGCATCGGGTTAGACGATGCGCGGCGGGCTAGGCTCGGTCCACTCTCGCCACAGCGAAATCAGCGCGGCCATGACCGCTGGGCCAAGAAACAACCCCAATATGCCGAAAGTCTCCAATCCGCCGAGGATGCCCAGCAGCACCCACAGAAACGGCAAACGGACCGCCCCGCCAATCAGCACGGGGCGCACGAAGTGGTCGGCGACAAACACCACAGCGATCCCGAAACCGAGCACGGCGACGGCGGAGGCCGCGCTGCCGGCCGCTGCGAGGTAGAGGGCGGCAGCGCCAAAGACCACCGGGGCGCCGAACGGGATCACCGCCAGTATCCCGGTCAGCACGGCAATCGTCACGGGATGCGGCAGGCCGGCGAGGATATAGGCGATGCCGAGCAGGACACCCTCGCCGAGCCCAACGAGCACCAAGCCGTTCACGGTGCCGAGCACCGCGTGGATCATGTGTCGCCCGATCCGTTCGCCCTGGGCGCCCAACCAACGATCGCTCAACTCAATCAGCCGGCGGTTCAAGGCAGCACCGTCGCGAAACAGGAAGAACAGGGTGAGCAAGGTGAACCCGAAGAGGATCAGCCGGTGGATGATCTCGGCGCCGACTTCGCGAGCGGATGCCGCCGGGACCCGCGAATAGATGCGCCCCAGCAGCTCCTCAGCCGCCCTCGGGTCGCTCAAATTGGTGCGCCACCACTCCTCGAGCGGGTAGCCGATGCCGGGGAGTTGCGGCACCCAATCCGGCACTGGTATCCCGTTGTGCCGCGCATCGACGAGGTATTGAACAAAGACCTGGGTCTCGCGCGCTACCTCCACTGCAGCATAGACAAACGGCACGATGAAGACGAGCCCGACCGAGAAGGTGAGGAGGAGTGGCGCAAAAATTCGCCGACCGTGTCCGCCAAGCAGGCTAACCACGCGCTGATAGAGTGGCCAGAGGGCGATCGCCAACACCGCGGCCCAGGCGAGTGCCGCGAGGTATCGGTGCAGGATCCACAGTCCGAGCAGGACCAGGACGGCAGCCAGCACCATGCGGGCAATGCGCTGCGGGGCGCGGTCGATCCCATTTTCGCCGGATTGCGCAAGCGCATCGGCATTGTCGTCCATCGAGCTGCCCCTTCCACGCGATTGCGCCCGCGAGCCGGTACAGTATCACCCGTCGCGCGTCGGGCGCGGCTCGTCCCGGATCTTGTGCGAACCTGGTCGCAAGGATAGGCTGATCAGCAGCAGCGTAAAGTCGCGAAGTTGGCGAGGAGGAGGTTGTTGATGGGCTATACTCTTGGGAAATTCTCGGATGCGTGTCATCGCATCCTGGCGGACGATCCGGGTGTCGAAGGCCGCAAGAAGGTCTGTGCGCTGGTCCAGGAGGTCCTCAAGGACGACGCTTTCGTCGCCGCTCATCTCGGTGACGACGTTCTCGAGCGGAAAATCCTTTACGAGGATCCGGAACTCGGGTTCTGCATTCTTGGCCATGTCAATCACGGTGCGCGAGAGAGCAAACCGCACGATCATGGCCCGAGCTGGGCCATCTATGGTCAGGCGCGCGGCGAGACAGTGATGAGCGACTGGGAAATGGTCGAGCCCGCGACCGAGGACAGACCCGGCAGGGTGCGTCTCGTCAGAAAATACACACTTACGCCCGGCACCGCTCATGTTTACAACGAGGGCGATCTGCACTCGCCGAGGCGCAGCGGCGCGACCAGGCTGATTCGCATCGAAGGCCGCAATTTGGAGAAAATCCGCCGCCTCGCATACGAGGAGGTTTAGGCGGTCCGGGGTTTCTCTCGACATAAAAAAGGGCGCCGTCGGCGCCCTTTTTTATCCGCTAGGAACTATCGCATCGAGGTAGGTGGCGGGCCGCCCTCGACGATCTCGACGCGGCGATTTTGTGGTTCGCGAACGCCATCCGGCGTCGGCACGCGAAGGTCGTTCTCGCCTCGCCCCGTGACGACAAGATTGGTCTGCGGCACCCCGTCCTGCACCAGCACAGCGGCAACTGCGTTGGCCCGCCGCTCGGACAGCCGCTGGTTGTAGTCGGCCGAGCCCGAGGTATCGGTGAAACCGGTGACTTGCACGGTCACTGGCGATCCCGATTTGAACGCCTGCGCGGCGAGCGCGATGACTTCCCGCCCGCTCGGCCCCACGACCGCGCTGTTCCAGTCAAAGAAGACCAGGTAAGGCGGCGGCGGCGATGGCGGAGCCGGTGGCGGCGGGGGCGGAGGTGGCGGTGGCGGTGGCGGCGGCGAGGCGCAAGCCGCAACCGTGAGCATTAAACAGAATAAGAGCAGGCGTTTCATGCGTTCCTCCACTGGTTGAACAGCGGAGCTTAGGAGAAATTTGCCGAGCGCGCCAGAGTCCCGGATTCAGCCGACTGCTGCACCCTGGGTGTTCACATAGATAGAATAGATCGATCGGCTGGCCGCCATCATCAGGCGGTTGCGCTTGCGCCCTCCGAAACACAGATTGGCGCAACGTTCGGGGAGTGTGATGCGGCCGATCATCGTCCCGTCCGGGGCAAACACGACGACGCCGTTCAGTGCCTCGCTACCACCCCAACCGCACCACAGATTGCCATCGACATCACAGCGGAAGCCGTCCGGGCTTCCGTCCTCGGCATTGACGAAGACGCGGCCATTGGCGAGTCTGGTGCCATTCTCGACGACGTCATAGATGTGGATCAGACGAGTCGGCCGGGCCCGTGATTCGACGATGTAGAGCTTGGACTCGTCCGGGGAGAAGCACAGTCCGTTCGGGAAATTGAGATCACCCGCCACCACTGTCGCCCGACCCGTCCCGGCATCGACCCGATAGACATTGGTCGGCAATTCGGGCGCAGCCTTGTCCCCCTCGTAATTGCCGAGAATCCCGAAGGCCGGATCACTAAACCAGATCGAACCGTCGGATTTGGCGATGACATCGTTCGGTGAATTGAGCCGCTTGCCGTCAAACCGGTCAAGAATGACGGTGATCGAGCCGTCATATTCGGTGCGGGTGACGCGCCGCCCCTCATGCTCGCAAGTGACAAGGCGGCCTTGGCGGTCGCGGGTATTGCCATTGGCATGATCCGAGGGTCTACGAAACACGCTGACGGTGCCGGTTTCCTCCTCCCACTTCATGATGCGGTTGTTGGGGATGTCGCTCCACAAGAGATAACGGCCATCGCCAAACCACGCCGGGCCCTCCGCCCAGCGAAACCCGGTAGCGAGACGCTCGAGGCCCGCATTCATCGGCGGCTTGATTTCGTCGAAGCGCGGATCGAGCGTCTGGACTGCGGGATCGGGATAGCTTCGAGCCGGCTCCCAGTGGAGGTGTACGGGAGCGGTATCTGTCGCGCCGCCGCCGGTCGTGTTCATCTCGTACAGTCCCCCCATCCCTCCGGCCTTCTCGTCAGCGAGCGGACGAGAAGATCGGAGGGAGCGTCCGCTCAGATCGCCTTTTCCTCGCGTAAGGCGGCGATTTCGTCCTTGCTGAGCCCCAATAAGCTGCCATAGACGGCCTCGGTGTCCGCGCCGAGCAGCGGCGCCGCAGCGATCGGCACTTTCGAGGCGCTCATCTTGACCGGCCAGCCCGGCATCTTGAAGTCGCCGCGCACCGGATGCTTCACGGTGACAAAGATTTCGCGTCGATTGAGGTCGGGATCGTTCGACAGCTCCATCGTATCCATCACCGCGCCGGCGGGAATGCCCTGCTCGCCGAGGCGCCGCATGACCTCGAGCTTGTCGTACTGGACGGTCCATTTAGAAAGCATTTCGTCGACTACATGGCGGTTCTTGAAACGCTCCTCCGGGCTGTCGAAACGCGGATCGCCGATCAGATCCTCCCGCCCCATCATCTTTAAGATTCGTTCCCAATGCGCTTGGCTGGCGCGCGACGTATAGATGTAGCAATAATCGTTGGGTCCGCCGCCCTTGCACGGATAGGTCTCGCTTGGCGAATTGGTGCCCATGATGCTCTGATTACCCATGCGCGGAGCAGCATGGCCCCACAGATACTGGGCAGCATAGGAAATGCGGCCGTAATTGATGACGCAGTCCTGCATCGCACAGCGGATCAGCTGGCCCTCGCCGGTGAACTGGCGCTGATAGAGAGCGGCGAGGACGCCGATCGCAGCATGCAGCCCAGTGCCGGTGTCGCCGATTGTCGGGCCGGGCTTGATCGGGCGGCCGTCGGGCTCGCCAGTGATCGACATGGCACCCCCGGTTGCTTGCGCGATCATGTCGAAAGCGAGGTAATTCCTGTAGGGGCTGTCGTCGCCGAAGCCCTTGACCGAGACATAGATGATGCGGGGGTTGATTTCGCGCACCACATCGTAGCCAAAGCCGAGCCGTTCGATGACGCCCGGGGCGAAGTTCTCGGCAAAGACATCGGCCTTTTCGATCAGCCCGCGCAGGATGGCGCGCCCCTTGTCGGTCTTCAGATTGGCGGTGACGCTCTTCTTGTTGGCGTTGAGCAGCATGAAGTATTGGGAATCGACGCCCTTTTTGTCGGTCGACGCGCCGCGGCCCTGCTCGCCCCTGGTCGGCTCTTCGACCTTGATCACCTCGGCGCCGAGCCATCCCAGGGTCAGGGTGCAGGACGTCCCCGCTTCGAATTGGGTGAGATCCACAACTCGCACGCCGCTCAGCGCGCCACGTTGGGCTGTTGTGGTTCTGCCGATAGCGTCGGGCGTAAGGTCGTCAGGCATAAGCTTCCTCCTGGTCGTAATCGATTACCGCGATGCGCGGCGTGGATCACATCGGCCGACTCTCAGCCTTCTTCCGAGCGTCGTCAACGCTTTCACGCTATTCGTCCTCGATCGCGCGCAGCGACGAATGACTGCGACCGAGCCTGCGGTCGATCCAGAAGACGATCAATGTCACATAGAGCGGCAGGGTAAAGGCGAGAAACGCGATCGAGTAGAAGAGCGTCTGGTTGCGCAATGCGATGGCGGGTTTCTCGATCTCGTCGAGCGGCACGGCGATGCCCAAAAGCTGGTCGTGACCATAGCGCGCCGGAATCTCGACGACTCGCCCGATATAGTTCCGGCCAGCGACGTCGTAGACAAAATTTCCAGGAGCGGCGCTCTTCCGATATGCCGCAAACAGCCCAGCGGCAGCTGGATCTTTCAGCTCGGACAATTGCGGCAACGCTACCGTACTCTGGCCACTACGACGCAGAAGCTCCGTGAGCCGGGCTTGGTCGGGATATGCCACGATCCCACCAGAACGGGTGAACATAAAGGCGATGCTTTCTGGGGTGATGCGCTGCTTACTCAAGAAATCCGACAAATCTGTTTCGGTCAGGTCGGCTCCGAAAACGCCGGGCGTAGTGGCGCGGAAGCCGCGGCTCAAAGTGAAACCGGGTTCATGGTTCAAGACAAAGATGTAAAGATCGCTCGCCTCGACATGATCACTGTGCAGTGCCGGTCCATACCATGGACGCTGCCTCGGGTCGAATTCCGGCACAACAGCGTCATTGCGTCCAACCTCGGCACCGTCATCGTCGAGAAATATCCAGCTCTCTACCCGTTCTCCATTTTTTCCGGACGTGATGATCTTATTCGTAAAGGCAGCGTTATCCGGCGCTTTGAAGGCATCACGAAACCGCGCCCGGGCTTCTCCTGCGATACGGGTCACCCCAAAATAATCGCCGTTATCGAGGCCGACGTACAAAGAGAGGATCTGAGGGTAGAAACGTAGCACTCTTAGAAGCATCGTCATAGAAGGCCGGCCATTGTCGCCGAGCGGTGCATTGATCTCGGGTACCTGCGAAGCGATGCCGACAATCGCGTATAGGGGATCGTAGAGCAGCTTGACCCGATCCGAGATTTTCTCTCCCGTCTCGGCCATCTGGCGCTCGGCCGCCGCAACCATCAACTCGGTCGATTTGCGTAAGTTGTACCAGATGATACCGCCGGCGAGCACGACAACGATAAGAACCAAGAGCGCGGTGATGCCCAGATAGGCTGGCCAGGCAGATTTTGCCGGGAGCGCTGCGGGTTGTGACCGCCCGAGCCAAGCGTGCGGGGATGGTTGCCCAGTCACCATAGCCCACTCCCCAGACGCGTTGCCTGCGCGACCATGGAACCGCGGTGCCCTCTGCTGAAAAGTCGGCGGCCAGCCGACCAGCGTCACCGGGTTCGGCCGCTCAACCGACGGCCGGCCCCTGTGGCGCGTTCGCGCCAGCTAGTTTGGTGTCCAAGTCAAGGCACGGGTCTCGGCGAACTCGCGGTGCAGCTTGACCCAGGAATCGCCAGCGTCGTGACTGGCGAACAGTTCGCCGTAATGGCTGCAAGCGAGAATGCGGTCGGGTTGCGCCTGATGAGTGGCGAAGGCCCAGATCGGCGAATTGGGCTCGACCGGCAACGGCAATGCCTGCCAGCTCCGTCCGCCGTCTTTGGAACGCTGGATGGCTCCGGTGCTGCCGATCGCCCCATCGCCGGTGGCGACAAAAAGGACCTTGGAATCGTCGGCTTTCAGCGCGAGGCTGCGGCAGTAGGGCAAGCGAAAATGCTTGCCGACCCTCAACCCTTGCCAACTTTCACCACCGTCGGTGCTGGCAAAGATCTCCCGCGGCGTGCTGGTCAGCACGGTTTTAGCGCCGTTGACGCTGACCGCCGTGTCGTGGATGTCGGGATCGTCGAGCCCACCGGCGATCCGCGTCCAGCTATCACCGCCATCGCGGCTGCGCCGGACGCCGTCGACCTCGATACCGGCCCACACGATGCGGTGATCCGACGGATCGACGCTCAGCGCCGTCACCCGCGGGACGCGAACATTTGGGCATTCTTCGGCGATGTCGGCGCGAAGCTTCTCCCAATGCCGCCCACCGTCGGCCGATCGGTACAAAGCCGCTGGCCGGGTGCCGGCGAACAGGATATTCGGGTCGGTCGGATCGTAGGCGACCTTCCAGACATGCAGGGCATTCATCGGCGAGTCGAGCCGCTCGAAGTGCTCACCGCCGTCGTCACTTTGGTAGACGCCATCATCGGCGCCGGCCAGCAGGGTACGGGGACGTTGCGGATGAACCGCGAAGCCGAAAACGCGGCTCTCCGACCACAGACCCGACCTTACCTGCCGCCAGCTGTCGCCACCATCGGGGCTGACCCACGCGCCGGTACCAACGGTGCCGACACAGATTGTGAAATTGCCGGCCATCTGTTTCCTCCCTCGGCTCCGTTATTTCGGCCGCGTTTCCCATCCGGTGTGAGAGATGTCGATGACCACGCCGTCGGGACCCGCCCATTTCATCTCGAAATTGCGATGGCCGCCGGCAGCCATCTCCTGATCGAGCCCTGGTTTCTCCTCGAGCCGTTCGCCTTGGGCATGCTCCAGCCGCGTGGCGGCCTCATCGAGGTCGTCGACCTCAAAGCCAAAGTGATGGATGCCGCTGTAGTTAGGTCCATTGGCGCCGACATCGGCGGATTTCTCGGTCTTCCAGTTCAAGACCGCCAGATTGATATAGCCATCAGTGAGGAACACCGCACCATTAGGAGCGCGCCGGATCTCCTGCATGCCGAAGGCCTCTTTATAGAAGGCCGCGGTCTTTCCGGGATCTTTCGTGGTTAGGGCGATGTGCTTGATCCTGGGCATCGGTTTCTCCTTCTGCGCTAGCTGAGCCTGTGCATCAGAATGCGCCCGTTTCGCTGCTCCGGCAAGACCGCCACTTCGCGCTTGCATAGCTATCGACGGGGATTCCGGTTGGGCGTTCGCCCTAGACCGAACAACCTTGGTTAACCCTCTTTTCCGCTACCGATGGCCCGCGTAATCTCGTCTCGACCGACGGGCCGGAGGCGAAGTGCCGGCAGGGAAGGGTCATTCTCGATGGCAATCCGGGGCAGGGACAGGATTTCACGACATCGCAGGAGGGCTCGCAAAAGAATCCTCGCGGCGATATTTCTCCTCGTTGGCATCCTGTTGTGGGGCGTCGCTGCGACTGTGGACCTCAAACCCGAGTCGTTAGATTACGCAGGGATTACACTCGGCGGGGCTGCTGTCGTTGCAGGCATCATTCTGTTCGCCACTACGCTGTAAGGCCAATGTTGCGGCGCCTCTCCGAGGAATGCGAGCGGATTTGAGTATCGAGGGCCTATTCTCGGTTCTCTGTCAGTTGAATCGGTTCGCCCGTGGGAAGCCGGCAGGCACGAGGCGGCCTGCGCCGCCGCGCGAACCGAGCCACGGGCCGAGATCGCTCTCGGTGCGGGTGCGGCTCTCGCCCTGGCGCCAGGAGAGGCCATCGGTGAGGCGGAACACCTTGCAATCCGCGAGCCCGCCCGATTTGTAGCGCTGCAGAATGACGCCGCGGCCGCGCGTCATCAACGGGATGTCGTCGAGCTTGACGATCAGCATCTTCCGGTTGTCGCCGACACAGGCGACGGCATCGCCGTTTTCGGCGCGCACGCACACGCAGGCGCTAGCCCCCTCACCCGGGGTCAATACCTGCTTTCCCGCGCGGGTCTGCGCCACCGCTTCCTCGCCGTCGACGACAAAACCGCGCCCGTCGCTCGCGGCAACCAGCAGCTCCATGCCTGGCCGATAGGGAAACAGCGCGACCACGTCGTCGCGGTTCGGCAAATCGATCATCAGCCGCAGGGGCTCGCCGTGTCCACGTCCGCCGGGCAGCCGATCGATCCCGATCGTGTAAAACCGTCCGTTGGTGCCAAAGATAATAAGGCGGTCAGTCGTCTCGGCGGCGATTGCAAAGCGCGGACCGTCGCCCTCTTTGTATTTCTGCTCCGCAGCCGACACGTTGTGCCCCTTGATGGCGCGGATCCAACCCTTCTTCGAACACAGCACGGTTACCGCTTCGCGTTCGACCAGCGCTTCGGCGGGGATCTCGACAGGTTCGGGAGCAGCGGCGAGCTCGGTGCGCCGGCGGCCAGGCGGTGTGTCGCCGCCGAACTCGGCTGCGGTCTCGGTGACTTCGTTTGCCACGGCGCGCCATTGCTTCTGCTCGCTCGACAACAGCTTAGTGAGCTGCGTCTCTTCGGCCGAAAGCGAGTCGAGTTCCTTGCGGATCGCGATCTCCTCGAGGCGGCGCAAGACGCGCAGCCGCATGTTCAAGATCGCCTCAGCTTGTACTTCGGTCAGCGCCCAGCGGGCGATCATCTCGGCCTTCGGGTCGTCGCCTTCGCGGATGATGCGGATCACCTCGTCAAGATTGACGTAGACGATGATCTGGCCGCGCAGGACCTCCATACGGTGGGCGACCGCTGCAAGCCGATGGCGGCTGGTGCGCTGCAGTACGGCCCGGCGATGATCGAGAAATGCCTGCAACACCTCCTTCAGGCTCATCACCCGCGGCACGCCGAGCGGGTCAAGCACATTGAGGTTGAGGGGCACGCGCACCTCGAGCTCGGTCAGCCGAAAGAGCTGCTCCATCAACAGCTCGGTATCGACATTGCGCGTCTTCGGCTCGAGCACGAGGCGGACGTCCTCAGCCGACTCGTCCCGCACATCGGCGAGCAGCGGCAGCTTCTTTTCTTCGAGCAAGCCTGCAATCTTCTCGACCAGCCGCCCTTTCTGCACCTGAAACGGCACTTCGGTGACGACGATCTGGTAGAGCCCGTGGCCGAGTGCCTCGGTCGTCCAACGCGCGCGCAGCCGAAAGCTGCCGCGGCCGATCTCATAGGCTTGGCGAAGGCTTTCCGGCGGCTCGACCAGCACTCCGCCCGTCGGGAAGTCCGGTCCTAGCACAAGGCCGGCAAGTTCGCCCGGTGCGCAATCCGGGTTCTCGATCAAGTGGAACAATGCCGCGCACAGCTCGCCGGCATTATGCGGTGGAATGCTGGTCGCCATGCCGACCGCGATGCCGGCGGCGCCATTGGCGAGCAGGTTGGGAAAGCGGGCGGGCAAGACGACCGGCTCACGG
>Ga0306924_10008316_pt1 | contig 10448 bp, 8 predicted proteins | sample sta12Can44000111_FD_203756 | JGI IMG/M metagenome (GOLD analysis project Ga0306924, IMG submission 203756) | Lab enrichment of tropical soil microbial communities from Luquillo Experimental Forest, Puerto Rico - statanox.12C.anox.44.000.111 (v2)... | ecosystem: Environmental > Terrestrial > Soil...
TGACGGCTTGGCGGAGCGCGGCGGTGGCCTCGAGATCGACCGCGGCCGTGGCGGGGTCGATGGCCACACCGTACCACTCGCGGGCGGCGGTGATCGAGACATATCCCAAGGTCACGTCGCGCGCCACGAGCTGTGGGGCACGCGTGAAGGGATCGCCGTACCCTCCGCTTCCCGACACGCACATGCTCACGAGATCGCCGTGGGCGATCGGCTGGATGGCCTTCGAATGCAGGACCTGGGCCTTCTCCGTTCCGGGATTCAGGATGGTGGCGCCGAGCGCTCCCGGCCGACCGCCGTGGAGGCCGGGAGGCGCGAACTTGTGGCGATCGGTCAGGTTCGACAGCGAGCCCGCCTCGCCGAGGAAGCGGATGTCCTTGCGCAGGCCGCAGCTTCCCCGGAACTTCCCCGCCCCGGCGGAGTCGGGGATGAGCTCGAGCCGCTCGATCACGATGGGGAAGTTGCTCTCGTTCACCTCGATGGGAATGTTCTCGAGGTTGAAGGAGCCGCACACGGCCTCCGCGCCGTCCTTGGTCGGCCGCCCGCCCATGCCCCCCACCACGATGTCGTAGTAGACGAAGCGCTTGCCCCGCCGCGGGTCCCGTCCTTCGAAGATGGGATTGGCCCAGTGCGAGGAGGCGGCGATGACTCGCTCAGGCACAGCCTGGGCGAGGGCAGCCAGGACGACGTCCACGATGCGCTGCTGCATGACGGCGCGCCCACCGGCCGCCGCGGGCGGACGCGGATTGAAGAGCGAGCCTTCGGGGGCCCGCGCCTTGATGGGGCGCATCGTCCCCGCGTTCTGGGGAATCGTCTGCTGAACGAGGGCCGACTTCACCGTGTGCCACGTGTAGGAGAGCGTGTAGTTGAAGGCGCTGTTCATGCCGGAGCGCGTCTGCGGGCTCGAGCCCTCGAAGTCCACCGTCACCTCGTCGCCTTCCACGATGACGGTGACGTGGACGCGGAGCGGCCCGCTGTCGCGGCCGCAGTCGTCGTAGAAGTCCTCGGCGGTGTAACGCCCCGGCGGCAGCTCCCGGATGGCCGCGCGCATCTCGCGCTCCGAATGGGCGAGGATGTCGTCCCACGCCGCCAGCACTGTCTCCGCACCGTAGCGGTCGAAGAGCTCGAGCAGGCGCCGCTCGCCCACGCGCGCGGCGTTGCGCATGGCCTTGAGATCGCCCTCCACGATGTCGGGCACGCGCACGTTGCCCGTGATGAGCCGCATGATCTCGCGGTTCACCTCCCCGCCCCGCCAGAGGCGCGTGGGCAGGACGCGGATGCCCTCCTGGTAGAACTCCGTCATGCCCTCCACGGCCTGGGAGCCGGCGGCCGCTCCACCCACGTCGACCTGGTGCGCGCAGTCGACCACGAAGCCCACGAGCCGACGGCCGTGGAACACGGGAGCGGTGATGAAGAAATCCGGCAGATGCCCCGAGCCCATGAAGAGGTCGTTGAGGATGATGGCGTCTCCCGGCTCCATGGTCTCGGCGGGGTACGCCCGCATCACATGACGCACGATGGAGGGCATGGCTCCCAGGTGGCCGGGGCTGAAGTCGCCCTGGGCGATCATCTCGCCCCGCGCGTTGAAGAGCGCGGCGGAGAAGTCGCGCCCCTCCCGTACCGCCTGCGAGTAGGCGGTTTGGCGGAGGGCCGTTCCTGCCTCGTCGGCGATGGACTGGAGCGCCGCCCACACCACGCCGCGGGTGATCGGGTCCACGCGCGCACCGATCACGCTCATGCCGAGCCCCCGATCTCGACGACCAGATTCCGGTGGCGATCGACGACCGCCTCGTCGCCGGGCAGGAGAATCACCGTCGTCTCGCGCTCTTCAATCACTGCGGGGCCCTTCACGGCAACGCCGGGGGCGAGGCGGTAGCGATCATGGACGCGGCAGTCGACGAAGCCGCCGCACTCCGGGAAATACACGGGCCGGGGCTTCTTGGCCACGCTCCCGCCCGCGACGGGCGCGGCTCCGGACATGGCCATGGCGGGTACGCCACAGCTGATCTCGAGCTTCCAGTTGGTTGCCTCGAGCGGCGTTCCCGGCGCTTCGGCGTAGCCGTAGCGCGACGCATAGACAGCGGCGTGCGCCCGCTCGATCGCCGCGAGCGACTCCGGACCGAGGCGGCCCGCGGGAATCTCCACGCTGAGCTCGTGCCCTTGCCCCGCGTAGCGCACCTCGGCGAGCCGGCGTGTGCGCCACTGGCCAGCCAGACCCGTGGCGGTGATTTGGGCAGCGCCGTCCGCTTCCATGGCCGCGTAGAGCGCGTTGATCTCCTCCCACGGCGCGGCGCCGAGCGCGGCCACGAAGGTGCGGGCAAGATCGAAGCGGGGATCCGCGGTGAGCAGGCCCATGGCGGAGGCGACGCCGGCGGCGAAGGGCACGATGACGCGGGCCACGCCGAGGCTCCGCGCCAGCCGCGCCCCGTGAATGGGCCCCGCGCCACCGAAGGTGACGCAGGCGAGGTTGCGGGGATCCTTCCCACGCCCGATCGAAACCACGCGGATCGCGCCCTCCATGTTGAGCGTCACGAGCTGGTGGATGCCCCACGCCGCCTCGACCACGCTCACGCCGAGGGGCTTGGCCACGTGGGTCTCGATGGCCGCGGTGGCCGCAGCCACGTCGAGCCGTCGCGCCCCGCCCAGGAAGAAGCCCGCGTCGAGGTAGCCGAGCACGAGATTCGCGTCGGTGACGGTGGGCTCGAGGCCGCCCAGGCCATAGCAGGCGGGTCCTGGATCCGCGCCCGCGCTGTCCGGGCCCACGCGCAGGAGCCCGCGCTCGATGCGCGCCCGGCTCCCGCCTCCCGCACCGATCTCGACCAGATCCACGCTGGGGACCTGGACGGGCAGGCCGCTGCCCTTGCGCATCCCGATCATGTCGACCTCGAGCTGATCCGTGCTCGCGGGCACGCTACGCTCGATGAGGGCCGCCTTGGCGGTGGTGCCGCCCATGTCGAAGGCGATCAAATCCTCGTGGCCGGTGAGCCGGCCGATGTGGGCGGCGAGGATGGCACCGGCGGCCGGGCCTGAGTCGAGCGAGCGCACGGGGAACGCGGCAGCGGTCTCCGCGGTGGCGATGCCTCCATTGTTCTGCATCACGTAGAGCCGGCGGGCGAAGCCCAGCGCCGCGAGGCGAGCGCGGAGGGCGTGAAGGTACTGCGCGAACCGCGGCGTGATGTAGGCGTTGACCACCGTGGTGTTGGTCCGCTCGTACTCGCGGTACTGGGGCGAGACATCGGAAGAGAGGACCACGGGCAGGCCAGGCAGGATCTCTCCGGCCAGCTCACGAATCGCCGCCTCGTGCGCCGGATTGGCGTACGAGTGCAGGAAGGCCACGGCCACCGCTTCCGCGCCGGCGTCGCGACACGCCACGAGGGCGGCGCGCGCCTCCGCCTCGTCGAGCGGCACGTGGACGCGCCCGTCGGCCTGCACGCGCTCCGTCACCTCCACGATCTGGTCGCGGGGAATCAACGGCGGGTGCTTGTCGAGGAAGAAGTCGTTCAGGTTGTAGCGGAACTGGCGCTGGATCTCGAGGACGTCGCGAAAGCCGCGGGTGGTGACGAGGAAGGTCCGCGCCCCTCGACGCTCGATGACGAGATTGGCCCCCAGCGTCGTCCCGTGCACGATCTGATCGACGTCGGCGAGGCGCACGCGGGCCGTCGCGAGGAGCGCGGCGAGGCCGCGCACCACGCCTTCGGACGGATCACGCGGGGTGGTCAGCTCCTTGCCGACGAACACCGCGCCCGCGTTCACCTCCTGCAGCACGAAGTCGGTGAAGGTGCCGCCGATGTCGAAGCCCAGGCGCCAGGAGGAGGTCACGAGCGAACTCGGCGAGAGCGAGACGCGCGGGAAGATCGAGGCCGAGCGGTCAGAGTCACCGGTGAACTATAGCATTGTCGGACGTCGCCCTGGCCCCGGCGCCTCTCGACTACAATGGCTGCCCGTGATGGTCATCGTGCTCACCGGCGCGCCTGCTTCGGGCAAGTCCACCGTGGCCGAGCGTCTCGCCTCGTGCCTCGATCGCGCGGCTCACATCCAGGTCGACTTCTTCCGGAAGATCGTCAAGGGCGGCTACGCGTCGCCGCATCACTGGAGCGACGAGGTCGACCGGCAATATCGGATCGCCCGCACGAGCGCGGCGCAGACCGCACGCAATCTCGCCGCGGCCGGATTCCTCCCCATCCTGGACGACATCGTTCCCCCCGCGTGGGTCGACGAGTGGCGGCGCGAGCTGGACGGGCTCGACTGTCGCTTCGTCGTGCTGCGTCCTCGGCTCGACGTGGCGCAGCGCCGCAACCGAGAGCGGCCGACTTGGAGCGTGGACGAGACCCTCCTTGCCGAGCTCCACGCCATGCGGGAAGGGCCGCACACGAAGGGCTGGCTCGTTGTCGACAACTCGGAGGGGACGGTGGACGATGCGGTGGCGACCGTGGCCCGCGGGCTCGCGCTCGTCACTCGTCCGTGCTGAGGAGAATCCCGCGCGGCAGCTCAGCGAGGCGATCCCAAGCGCGCCGATCCTGAATGGATCCACGCGCCGATCAGGAACCTCGAGAGCTAGCGCTTCTTCCGCTTCGAGCCCAAGAAGCTCAGGCCGGTCAGGCCAGCGACCGGGAGGAGCATGGAGTTCGGCTCGGGTACGCGTCCTCTTCCCGTCTCGAAGATGGCCCCGCTGTTCGCGGTGTCAGTCCAGTTGGGACTCTCCGTCGATCCCGTGTTCAAGAAGGCATGATGTACGGCGCCAGGGGCAGCGTCTCCGCGGGGTCTGCCTGGGCCAAGGGACGCTGCAAGTAGAGGACAGAGGCGGCAGGGACGAGCACAAAGACGATGCCTCTCATTCTCCCAGCACTCCGTGGATCATCCACCGGGGAAGTTCTTCGGGGTTTGACGCTGCTAGTGGGCGGGAACGCGAGGAGCGCGAGCGGCCAGGCGGACGTCCACGCCGTGGCGCGACTCAGGCGAGGGCGTTGCGGACGGCGTGGACCACCAGCTGCAGATCGTAGGGCTTGCCGATGATCTCCAGGGCGTCTGTCTCGCCCACCAGCTTGTCGAGCGCGGGCTTGTTGGTGGTGGTGAGCACGAAGCGGCACCCCTGCAGCGGCTCCAAGTTCCGCACGAGGCGCAAGAACGTCCAGTTGGCCTCGTAGGGCGGTGAGATGTCGTACACGATCACCGTCGGCACGTGATGCTCGATGAAGCCGACGAGGTCGAGCTCGCCGCTCTTCACGTCCGGGATGTGGCCCACCACGGTGTGGAATCCCTCCGACTCCAGCACCGTACGGAGAAGGTCCACCGTGTCGTTGCTCGAGTTGAAGATCGCGATGATCGGCCGTCGCGGGCCGGGGGCCGGCGCCGGTTCCTCACTGCGCTCACCCGATGGTCCCGCGTGCATGGTGCCTCGTCCTCTCTCGTCCGTCGGTGAATGGCCCACGCCGTTTCTCTCTACCTCGTGCGTCGCGCGAGGCTTGCCACGATGGTCGCGAGCTCCGCGGGATCCACCGGCTTGGGCACGTGCATGTTGAATCCAGCCGTGAGGCTCCGGATCCGATCCTCCGTCCGATTGAGCGCGGTCAGTGCAATAACCGGCGTTCGCCCTCCCTGCTCCGGAGCAAGCGCGCGCACCGCCCGCACGAACGCGTAGCCGTCGTCGCCCGGCATCTGGACGTCAGACACGATCACGTCGGGTTGCCACGCCGCGAGCACGTCCAGAGCGGCGTCGGCCGACTCGCATCCTCTCACATCGCCACCGGCGTGGGCTAGAGCTTCCGCCACGGGCTGCACGACCGCCGGGTCGTCGTCCACGAGGAGGATCCGCACCCCATGGAGCGCGGCCGGGGTGGCCGCTCGGTCGGGGACAACGGGGCGCACGGGCGCCGAGGCGTCGCCGAGCGGCAGCTCCAGCACGAACGTTGAACCGTGGCCCGGGCCCGCGCTCTCCAGGAACACGCTGCCCCCGTGCAGCTCGACGAGATGTCGGACGAGGGCGAGGCCGACACCCAGCCCGGACGAGGCCGACGCCCCTCTGCCCTCGCCAGGCTGGGCGCGATCGAAGACGTGAGGCAGTCGATCCGTGGCAATGCCCTTTCCCGTATCGCTGACCACGATTTCCGCGCGCGAGCCTGCCTGTCGCAACGTCACCTCGATGGCGCCGCCCCCCGGGGTGAACTTTACCGCGTTGTCGAGAAGATTGCCCAGCACTTGCTGGAGCCGTCCCGGGTCGCCGTTCACGAAAGGCTCGAGCGGCCCGAGGACCTCGTGGAGGCGAACGTCCTTGGCGGCCGCCACGGGGCGGATATCATCGAGGGCGGCCACCACGAGCCGCCGGAGATCGACGGGCTGATGGACGAGCTGGATCCGTCCGCTCTCCACCACGCAGAGGTCGAGGAGATCGTCGAGCAAACGCGTCTGCGCCGCGGTGTTCCGGAGGATGACCTGGACGGCGTGCCGGGCCCGTTCCTCGCTGAGTTGCCCGCTCTCCAGCATGCGCGCCCACCCCGCCACCGCGTTGAGCGGATTGCGGAGCTCGTGCGAGAGACGGGAGAGGAACTCGTCCTTCGCCTTATTGGCCGCCTCCGCCGCCGCGAGCGCTCTCTCCGTCTCCTGCTTCATCCGCTCGCTCTCGAGGGCGACCACGAGCTGGCCCGACACCAGCTCGGCGAGACCGAGATCGGCGCGTCCGTACCGTCGGGGCGACTCTGTGACGGCGAAGGTCATGGCGCCCAGCACGACGCGGCGGCCCACCATCGGGACGACCATCCACGACTTGGGGCCGATCCTCCGCAGCAGGGCGAGTTGCTCGTTCCCCCGGGCCTCTGCCGCGAGGTGGGCGGCCGTCACCCGGGGAATGACGATGGAGCGGCGCGTGCGCAGGGCGGCCCGCACGCCGTGCGGCGAGTCGGCGTTGAATCCATGCACGGCACGGACCTCGTCGACCAGCGGCTCCTTGGCCGCGTCCACATGAGCGTAGGCCATGCGCGAGATCTCGTCCGGCTCGCGGAGGAAGTCGATGGCGCAGAGATCTCCGAGGGCGGGAACGACAAGGTGGGCGAGCCGGAAGAGGAGCTGCCCCTGCTCCAGGCCGGAGCCCATGAGCGCGGTCACTTCCCCAAGCAAGGAGGCACGTGACTCGCGAGATCCCCGCGAGTCCTTCACTCCCGTGCTCCCGTCGACTGTCGAATCATGCGCTCCCAGGAGGCCTGCATCGTCGCGAACCGTGGAATCCGCCCGTCGAGAACGCAAATGTGATGCCGAATTTGGAGCCGCTCGCTCCTTGCTGCCATGCTCGGTATGAGCTGCCAGAAATGACTAGCGCAAATCGTCCAGTCGGAAACCTCGACCGGGTAAAAAAGTTCACGCGTGATGATCTCCGTCCGTACAGACCATCGACAGAGACAGTAACCCGGAAGGCTAAGCTCTGTGTGGAACACCCGGAGGACAGCATGGCTGTTGTGAGGAATCCCAAAGCGCCCGACCTTCGCTCGGACGCATGGCCGCCGCCGCGGCCGCGTTCAGTCAGGGATGCGGCGGCAGCCGGAGGAGCTCGCGCGCGTTGTCGTGACGAAGACGTCGGAGAGCGACCGCATCGAGCCCGAGCGGATCCAGCTCGGCCACCGGATCGTCGACGCCGAGCCGGAAGGGATAGTCGCTGCCGAGAACGACGCGCTCGGTACCGAAGGTCTCCAGGGCGAAGCGCAACACGCGCGGCGAATGGGTCAGCGAGTCGATCCACACGCGATGCGCGTAGCGGCTGGGCGGCTCGGGAATGGCGGCGTGCGCCGCGTCGGCCACGTGCCAGCCCTTGTCGAGGCGCGGCAGGATATACGGGAAGGCGCCGCCTCCGTGCGCGAAGCACCAGCGAATGGTCGGCCAGCGATCGAGCACGCCCCCGAAGATCACGCGGGTCATAGCAAGCGCCGTCTCGAGCGGGAAGCCGGCGATCTGGGTCAGGTTGTCACGGCGGAAGCGCGCGTCACCGAGAATGGGCGCCTGCGGGTGCACGAGCACCGCCACGTTGAGTGCCGCTGCCGCCGTCCACACCGGAGCCAGGCTCGCGTCGTCGAGATCACGACCGTCGACGTTGGCGCCCACCTCTACCGCGGCGAAGCCGAGGGTGGTCGCCGCGCGCTCCAGCTCCTTCACGGCCAGGTCGGGCGCCTGCAGCGGGAGACCGGCGGCTCCCCGGAAGCGGTTGGGATGGCGCGCCACGAGCTCGGCGATGACGTCGTTCTGCATGCGGTGCCATTCCGCGGCCGCCGCGGGCGGCGCCCAGTAGCAAAAGGTCGGCGGCGCAGGGGAAAGGAGCTGGATCGACACACCCGTGCGATCCATGTCCTCCACCCGGCGGGCGGGATCGAAGGCGTGTGGAGTGAGGTTGCGATTGAACGTCGTCCCGAGGAAGAGCTTGCAGCCCGTGGCGGGATCGCCCTCGAGCCGGGGCCAGCGGTCGCCGCCGAACGTGGCGGCAAAGTCCGGCCAGTTCGAGGCGAAGATGTGCGTGTGGACATCGATGGCGTCGCTCACGAGCTCGCGCGCCTCTCCTGGGGTGGTGGCGCCGTCGACCCTCCCGGATCGAACTCGACGGGCAGGAGCATGGAAGTGCCCTCCCGCGGCCGATCGGCAATGAGCTTCAGGAGAAGGGTGGCTGCCGTCGCGCCCACCTGCTCGAAGTCCACGATGACGGTGGCGAGAGCGGGCGCGCCGAGGCGCGGGCCGGGAAGGCCGGCGAGGCCCGCGATGGAAAGGTCGGTGGGCACTCGGAGCCCGAGCTTCTGTGCCGCGGCGTGCGCCGCCTGAGCCATCACGTCGTTGCTGCAGAGGAGCGCGGTGGGCCGCTCATCACGCTGCAGGAGGTCCAGCGCGCGCTCATAGGCCTCGGCCGCGGTGAAGTTGGTCTTCGTCTCGAGCGAGGGATCGGCGGCCACGCCCGCCGCGGCCAGCGCCTCTCGGAACGCTGCCAACCGGTCGCGATGCAGGGGCGAGCTCGGCACACCGCCGATGAAGCCGATACGCTGATGACCGAGGGCCAGGAGATGGCGCGTGGCCGCGTCGGTACCCGCCGTCGCGTCGAAGGTGAGCGAGGTGACGCCAGGCAGCGACGGATCGCCGGGGATGAGCACGGCGGGCACGCGATGCGTGCCGAGCGCGGTGATGCGGCGATCGCCGTGCCGGAACATCAGCACGATGACGCCGCGGCAGAGTCCGCTCCGGTGGAGGGCGACGAAGTCGCGGTCCTCCAGGAAGGACAGGAGCATCAGGTGCGAGGCTTCCTGCAGCACGCGGCTGATGCCCTTCAGCGCCGCCAAGTGGAACGGGCTCGTGAAGGTGTATTCGGCGGTGCGCGGGATGACCACCGCGACGACATCCGCCCCGCCTCCCGCCAAGCCACGGGCCAGCGCGTTCGGCGCGTAGCCGAGCCGGTGCGCCGCCCGCTCCACGCGCCGGCGCGTGGCCCGCGAGATGCGCTCATCACCGGTGAGGGCGCGGGAGACGGTGGAGACGGCGACGCGGGCCGCCCGCGCCACGTCGCCCTGAGTAACAGGGCCGGGCGCGCCGCGGCGGCGCGACAGTTTCGCGGAGCGCCGGCGCGTCGATTCCATAGAGCGCGGGCAGTATAACAAAGCGGGTCGAGGCGGCGATCTGCCGTAGCAACTCATAAGTCAGGGTTACCCTCCAATACCGGTCAACTCAGAAGTGAGGGTTACTGAAGCGGGAGGCGGCAAGGGGCGGTGGGGGTCCGGGGCGGCGAGGGCCCAGAGGCGGTCGAGCGCCGCCTCGAGATCGCGCTGGAGTTGGAGCGGATTGAGCCGCTGGTAAAGGGTCTCGAGTTCGTCCTGCTTGGCGGGCGCCAACACCCCCGCCGCGCACAGCCGCTGATAGGGCGTCTGGGGCCGATCGAACGTGCGATGCAGGCGGGCTCCCATGCGCTGCTTGCTCACGAGCTTTTCGACCGGCTGGAAGAAGTTCACATGCAAGCGCGCCAGGGCGTAGACGCGGGCCAGCTGGACATAGGCGCGCTTGGAGGCGAAGCGATCATAGCCGATGAGATGGCGGACGACGGCCCCGTTCTTTGGCTCCACATGCGCGCTGTCGTTCTTCTTCCAGGCGCGGCTGCGGGTGAAGGGGATGCCCTCGCGGATACAGTACCCATACAGAGTCTGGTTGATGAACTCCGAGCCGTTGTCGCTATCCAGGCCCCGCAGGGGCCTGGGCAAACGCTGCCGGACTTCATGGCTGGCGGCGGTCACGCGATGCTGCCCTTTGCCCCAGACCGCGTGCAGCTCGACCCAGCTCGTGGCGATATCGACGGCGCAGAGTGTGCAGAGGGAAGAGCCCTCGGTGCTCGACGCGCAGTGGGCCACCAGGTCGATCTCGCAGTAGCCGGGCACGGCTTCGTCCCCGTCGGCAAAGGTGCGGAGGGGGATCTGTTGTTTGAGCCACGAGCTGGGCTGGGTGGT
>Ga0306924_10008317_pt1 | contig 10448 bp, 7 predicted proteins | sample sta12Can44000111_FD_203756 | JGI IMG/M metagenome (GOLD analysis project Ga0306924, IMG submission 203756) | Lab enrichment of tropical soil microbial communities from Luquillo Experimental Forest, Puerto Rico - statanox.12C.anox.44.000.111 (v2)... | ecosystem: Environmental > Terrestrial > Soil...
GCGGCTCGCTGACGAGGTTCGGGTGAACGTTCAGCTGATCGATGGCGAAAACGGCGCGCATCTATGGGCGGACCGGTTCGATACCGACCTGGCGAACCTGGCGGCGGCGCAAGACGAGATTACCGGTCGTCTCGCCCGGGCTCTCAAGGTCGAGCTCGTAGCGGATGTCGGTCGGCGGATCGATCGGGAGCGCGCGGTCGATCCCGATGCCCGCGATCTCGTCATGCGCGGGCGGGCTCTGCTCTTAAAGGCTGGCTCCGTTGCAGCCTGGCAGGAGGCTGTGGCCGCGTTCGAACGCGCACTTGAGATCGACCCTCGTTCGGTCGACGCACGGATCGGCCTCGCAACCGCCTTGGGTCGCAGTGTGGCTGATGGTCGGAGCAGCTCCGTTCAGCAGGATTTGGCGCGCGCCGAGCTGCTGCTGCTCGAAGCGCTGGCAGATGCGAACAGCGCATCGGCCCACGCAGAGATGGGGCGTATTCGCCGACTGCAGAACCGCTTGGCCGAAGCAAAGATCGAGTTGGAGACAGCGATTGCGCTCGATCGAAATCTCGTCGGAGCGTTGCGCCAGCTCGGTCAAACCATGATGTACCTCGGCCAACCAGAGGCGGGGATCCCATACATAGAAAAGGCATTGCTGCTCAGTCCCCGCGACAGTGACCTCGCGAGCGTCTATCGGGCGTTGGGCGTGTGCCATCTCCTTTTGGGCCATGTTGATCAGGCAGTCGAGCTTCTTAGCCGGGCGCGCGCGGAAAATTCTCGGTTCTGGTATATCCATTATTGGCTGGCGGCGGCGCTCGGCCTCAAGGGCGCACTCGACGAGGCCAGGGCCGCTTTGGCCGAGTCGATCAGGCTCAACCCCGAAGTCAATTCGCTGTCACGGCAGCGGAGCGCCCAGCCGTGGGGCACTCCCCACTATTGGGCGCTTTACGAGAACACCGTGAATGTCGGCCTCCGCCGGGCGGGATTCCCCGGCGAAATGACCGCCCGCCGTCTGGCTGCAGTCCTCGCCGCCGATGTGGCGGGATACTCGCGCCTGATCGGGGCGGACGAGCACGGTACCCTCCAAGCTTTCAAGGCGATCCTGGCCGAACTGATCGATCCGGCGATCGCCGCACATAACGGCCGGCTGGTCAAGACGACGGGCGACGGCTTCCTCGTCGAGTTCAGCAGCGTGGTCGATGCCCTGCATTGTGCGACCGAAGTACAGGCACGCATGGCCGACCGGAACGCTAATGTGCCGAGGGATGCGCGCATCGAGTTCCGGATCGGGATCAATGCGGGCGACATTGTCGTCGAGGACAGTGACATCTTTGGCGACAGTGTGAATATCGTGGCGCGACTTGAAGGCTTGGCAGAGCCAGGCGGCATCTGCGTGTCGGAGCGCGTGCAAGAGGACGCGGCGGGCAAACTCGACCTCGCCTTCGAGGACATAGGCGAGCAGGAACTCAAGAACATCGCTCGTCCCGTGCGCGTCTTCCGCGTCCGTTCAGGTCCGCCTGCACAGGATGCGAAACATGCCGCCCGACCTTCCCGCACGCTGCCCGACAAGCCCTCGGTTGCCGTACTTCCGTTTACCAATATGAGCGGCGACCCGGAGCAGGAGTTCTTCGCCGATGGGATTACCGAAGACATCATCAACGCGCTGTCGCCCTATCCCTCCTTGTTCGTGATCGCCCGCAACTCCTGCTTCACCTACAAAGGCCGTGCGGTCGATGTAAAGCAGGTCGGGCGCGAGTTGGGCGTGCGGTATGTGCTTGAAGGCAGCCTGCGCAAATCCGGCAACCGCATCCGCGTCACTGCTCAGCTGGTCGAGGCCGAAACCGGCAAGCATGTCTGGGGCGAGCACTACGACCGCGAGCTCGCCGACATCTTCGCATTGCAGGACGAGATCACCGAAGCAGTGACGATCGCGATTGCTCCTGCTATCGCCGACGCCGAGCAACACCGCGCCCTGCGCAGGCCGCCCGGGAGTCTCGATGCTTGGACCGCCTACCAGCGCGGTCTGTGGCATGTCAGCAAACGGACCGCCGAAGACAACGTACTCGCGGAGAAATTCTTTCAGCAGGCTGTCGATCTCGACCCGAACTTTGCCGGGGGGTACGGGGGGCTCGCGATCGTCGAGGACCAGGCCCTCGAATTTCGCCAGCGTGATCTGCTCGACACCCTGAGCTCGAGCGAGGCCCTCGCCCGCCGGGCGGTGGCACTCGGTGGCGGCGACGCCGAGGCCCGTTCGCTCCTCTCTGCCGCACTTTGGAGGCGCGGCGATTATGAGGGCGCGCTAGCCGAGGCCGAGCGCGCATTGGCAACGACGCCAAATTTGGCCGCTGCGCACCACATGCTCGCCGCAACGCTGATCTTCTCGGGGCGTCCGAAGGAAGGCATCGCGGCTCTTGAAAAAGCCATCAGGCTCGACCCGCGCGAACCGCGATCGGAATATCGTTTGAACGAGATGACGCTGGCACTTTATTTCTGCCGGGACTACTCGGCAGCCGTCGACGCGGCTAAACAGGCGATCCGGTCATACCCTGATTTTGCGCACCCTTACCGTTGGCTCGCCGCGGCGCTCGGCCAGCTCGGTCGGATCGACGACGCGAAGGAAGCCTTAGAGAAAGCCATCGCGATCGCGCCGGCTGCGTTCGAGATGTTTGTGCGCGGGCGCGTGCCGTGGATGCGGGTCGATGACTACGCCCACATGCTCGAGGGTCTGCGCAAGGCCGGCTGGCAGAGCTGATTGGACCAGTCCAGTCAGCCGGCCGCTCGTCGTCAAATCTGGAGGTCGTCGGCCTTCTTGTTCAACGAGGCGACCAGGGCGTCGATGCCGCTGGTGCGCAATAGCGCGGCGAACTCCGAGCGTCGGGTTGCCACTTCGCTGATCGCGCTGTCAAGATAGACGTCTCTGGCTTGCCACGCGATGTCATTGTCGTGCATCACGAAATTGATCGACACGGGTTCGCCATTCGATTTGACGATGCGAGTCTTGATCATCGTACCGTGCCTGATCTGCTGCTCGCCAAGAACTTCGAAACGTTCGCCGGAGTATCCGTCGAACCGAGTAGCGTAAAGCGCGGTTAGGTATCGCCCGTAGGCCTGTGCCACGCGCTGCTTCTGGTCTGTCGCTAGCCTCGCCCAGGACGGCCCGATCGATAGCCGCGCCATATACGGCACGTCGAACATGCGAAGCACGATCGGCTCGAGCTTCTGGTAACGCCCCCTCGCCCCCAAAGTCGCAGCGTGCTGCATCACGTCCTGCAGCTGAACGTAGAACTGCCTTATCACGTCCGTCGGGCCTGGCGAAGTCGCCCTCGCGCTCGGCGAGAACAACAGCAACGAGGCGGCCAACGCGAACGAGCACCGGGTGAGATTGAGAGATGGGTGTTCTCGACAGCGCAGCATGTCACCTCCATTCGCACGGATCAGCCAATGACATAGGCGGAGCGCGTGCGATCGTCGAGGGGATCACGCGCTGTGCTAAGGACGACTGTGGCGGCGCAGCAGCTGGGTCAGCGCATCGATGCTTTCCCAATCCTCGCAGCGATCGACCGCGTCTTCGACGCGAGACACCCCTTCGGGGGTCAGCACGACACCGGCAAGCTCGCGGAATTTCGCGCGGAGCTCCGCCTCGTCAAAGGGCCGCTGAAAATCGCCACGGTAGCTGTCGCAGGCCTTGGTGACCTGACGGCCGTCGGTCAGGGTCACCGTCACTCGCGCCGGCCGCAGCCGCGGTGCGATGGCGCTCATTTCCGGGTCTTCCGTCACCTGCACGCGGTGACGCAGCACAGCGATGACCGGATCCTGAAGCGCACTGTCGTCCAGCTCGGCGAAACCGGCATTCCCTCTGACGACGATGACCGCGGCGGCATGGGGTAGTGAGTATTTCGAGGCAAAGTAATTGGGCGGGTCCGGATTGCGCATGACCGACGCAAAGCGATAGGTCGCGATATCGATGCGCGCGACCTGATCTGGGCTCGGCCGCAATTCGGCCAGCGCCTCGCGCAGGCAATCGAGTGCGGAGTGGATCGGATTGCAGCAGGCGTAGAGCCGGAAATAGTTGCGGGTGATCTCCCAGCGCGTGCCGAGCTCGTCGAGAATGGCATCTGCGGCGAAGGCGCTGCCGACCAGCTGGCCGAGAGCCTCCTCGATCGCATCCTCTTGCGCCTCGAACCCGGCGAGCGCCAATTCCGGCGCCAGGGCCGCGGCAAAGCCGCTCATGCCGCCGGCGACGTTGAGCGTCGTGGCGCCCGCGACCGCGTTCGTGTAGCTCGGGGTCAAGAGCAGGGTCGCAGCAATGCGCATGGCGCGGCTGATGCCGGCGGCATCGAGGCCACGCAGGCGGGCACCCGCCGCCGCGGCGGCCAGCAGCGAGACCTGGCCGTTCTGATGGGCCAGCGGCCGCGGCGTGAACCCGCCGGCAAGCCGCCCGGCGACATCGTATCCGAGCAGGAGCGCCGACAGCAGCTCACGGCCCGGGCGCTGAGCATGTTCGCCGACCGCCAGAACCCCAGGCAGAACCTGCATCGCTGCCTGGCCGGAGACCAGGCGCAGGCCTTCGCACAGCTCTATCGAGCGCCCGGCGATGCCGTTCAGCAATGCCGCGGTGCGCGGGTCATGGGTCGGCCAGCCGCGCGCATAGACCATGGCCCCGGGGCCGGCGGTTCCCGCCAGGCGGTCGCGCAATTGCCTGACCTCGGGCCGTTCAGCACCGGCGAGGATGACCCCCAAGGTGTCGAGGAATACCAGCTTGGTGTGCCGCCGCACCGGCTCGGGAACGTCCTCCCACTGCGTCTGCGCGACAAACTCCGCGAGCTTTTCGATGTGTTCGCCCATTATCCAGCTGCCCTTCGGATATGGCGGGGCCGAATTGAACCGTGTTTATATCGAGCGCGCGGGGATGTGCCGATAAAGGAGATCGCTGTGGCCATCGATTACCAGAAGCGCGACGGGGTCGCCTACATCACCTTGAACAACCCCGCCAAGGCCAACATTCTGGACAAGGCGACATCCGACGCCATCTCGCAGGCCTGGATCGACCTCTGGGAGGACCGCGACATCCGCTGCGCGATCCTGACGGGTGCCGGCGATCGGCATTTCTGTGGTGGCCACAATCTGGCGCCGCGCCCGGACCTGACCGCCGACGACCGCGAATATCTGCGCACCCAGCGCATTTACTGGCCGCTCGCCGGCACGGTGCATGGACAGAAGACCGGGGTCGACGGTCGGATGGGCGACCACTATCCGCGGGTGTGGAAGCCGGTCATCGCCGCGGTCAACGGCTGGGCCGCCGGTGCGGGGCTCTACATTCTGCTCGGTTCGACCGACATCCGCATCGCCAGCCTCGAGCATGCGCGGTTCAAATTCGCGCTCTTATCGCAGGGCTGGCTCGGCCACGGGCCGGGTGCGAGCCTGCTGGTCCGCCAGCTCCGCTATCTCGACGCGATGAAGATGCTGCTGACCGACGAGCCGGTCGATGCGCAGGAGGCGCTGCGGATCGGGCTCGTCAACGAGGTCGTCCCGCACGCGCAATTGATGGAGCGCGCGGAAAAGATCGCCCGCCACATCGTCACCTTGCCGCCGGTCGCGGTGCGCATGATGAAAGAGTTTGTGGTCCGCTTTGGCGACCTGCCAACCGACCAGGCCTGGCATGTGCAGAACCTGATCAACACGCTATTGATCCAGACGACTACCGATGGCGAGGAAGGCCGCCGCGCCTTTAACGAAAAGCGGCCGCCGAACTTTACCGGCGCCCTGCGCCGCCGCGGCGAGGCTTGGGAGGAGCCATCGGCGGAGGATGCGCGGCGGCTCGACGAGGCCTATCGCAGCGGCGAGTTCTAGGACAGGCACATGAAGCGACGCGCGTTCTTCGCCGTTCTTAGCGGGGTGGCGGCATGGCCGTTCGTCGGGCACGCCGAGCAGCCCGCGCGGGTTCGCCGTGTCGGCGTGCTGATGCCTTACGCCGAGAACGACCCGATCACGCGAGCGTTTGTGACGGCCTTTGCGCAAGCACTGGAGCGTTTCGAGTGGGTCGAGGGTAAGAACATCCGGATCGACCATCGCTTTGCCTCGGGCGACCCGGCACTCTTCAAAACTTACGCGGCGGAACTGGTCGGCCTCGGACGCAATTCTCGCAAGCAGCCCGCCGGCGGTCGCGGCGCTGCGGGAGCAGACGCGCACGATACCGATCGTTTTCGCAGGCGTGGCCGATCCCGTCGGTATGGGCTTTGTTCAAAGCCTCGCGCGACCCGGCGGCAACATCACGGGGTTCAGCGTCAGTGACGCGCCGATCATGGGAAAACGTCTCCAATTGCTAAAGGAGGTCGCACCCGGCGTCACGCGAGTCGCTGCGATCTTCAACCCGGACCTCACCGCGCCCTCGGCGTTCAATACCGCAATCGAGGCAGCCGCTCCGTCCCTGGGAATGACCGTGAAGCTTGTCCCCGTCCACGACGCTGCAGCGATTGAGGAAGCCATCGCAGCCCAGGCGCGCGAACCAGGCGGCAGCCTGATCAGTCTGCCGGACAGCTTTACGTTGTCACATCGCGACGTGATCATCGCCGCAGCAATCCGTTACAAGCTGCCCCTAATGGGCTATGCGAGGGCCGGCGGCCTAATAGACTATGGGCTCAACCCAGTTGAAGTGCAGGCGCAGGCGGCGTCGTACATCGACCGCATCCTGAAGGGCGCCAGCCCCGCCGACCTCCCCGTTCAGCAGCCAACGAAATTCTTGCTGGTCATCAATCTAAAGACCGCCAAGGCGCTGGGCCTCACGGTGCCTCCGGATATGCTCGACTTGGCCGACGAGGTGATCGAATAGCGGTCTGCTATCCGAGCGCGCCCGACTGACGCAGCGCGGCGATCTGGTCGGGCGAAAAATCGAGCACCTCTCGCAAAACCCGTTCGGTATCAGCGCCGAGCTCCGGTGCGGCGCCAGAGGCGCAGCCGAAGCTGGCCCGCCACGGCAAGCCGGGTAAAACACGGGCGCCATGCGCTTCCCAGAACCCGCGCTCGCGCAGATGATCGCTGCCAACGAGGTCGAGCGAGGTGGCTAGGGCGGCTGCCGGGATGCCGGCGCGCAGAAAATCGGCGGCCACCGTTTTGGCGGCGCGGGGACGCAGCCAGACGGCGAGCGCATCATTAATAACGGCTCGCTGCTCCGTACGTTCGCAAGAGCCGAGCCCCGCTATTGGTGACAAGGACGGAACGATGGCGCAAAGCCTGCGCCACTCCGCGTCGCTCGTGACGACGATGGCGATCCAGTCCTCCTCGTCGGCGCAGCGATAGGCGCCGTGCGGAACGTAAAGGTCGGAACGGTTCCCTTGGGGCTGCGGCGGCGCGCCAAGCTGCGTCGCGAGCAACGGCTCAGCCATCGTCCACAGCATCGCCTCGATCATCGAGAAATCGACCCGCGCCACCCGGCCCGTTCGTCGTCGATGCCAGAGCCCAGCCGCTACGATAAAGGCCAGCATCAGGCCGCACATCGGGTCGAGCCAGGCAAAGCCGACTCGCGGCGCGACATCGGGGTGGCGGTTGAGCCCGGCAAACCCGGCATAACATTGCAGCAGGGTCCCATAGGCGACGGCGTGTGCCTCGGGGCCGATGCGCCCAAGGCCGGATGCGGAGGCATAGATCAGATTGGGATTGAGCGCGCGGAGGGCGTCGGCGCCGAGGCCCAGCCGCTCCATGACCCCGGTCGCGAAATTCTCGACCAGCACATCAGATTCGGCGGCGAGCCGCCGCGCGACGGCGACGGCTTCCTCGTTCTTCAGGTCGAGGACGACGCTGCGCTTGCCCTGGCCGAGCACCGTGTGCAATTCCGACGCGCGGCCCGGGTCGCCGCGGCCGGGCGCCTCGATCTTGATCACCTCGGCACCCATCGCGGCGAGATAGCGCGTCGCCGTCGGGCCAGCGATGACCCAGCTGAAATCGAGGACGCGAATGCCGGAGAGCGGCATCGGCCCGCGCGGATCGCGATGCTTGTGGGCGGCGGAGGTGACCCGCAGCCCAAAGGGCGGTCCTGGTGCCCGGACTGTTTGCCCGCCGATGTCGAGTGGCCGCCAGAAGTTGCGATGCAGAAGCTGGAGCGAATTCAATTGTTCCGCCGGCTCGCGCAGCGGAAAGCTCGGCACATGCGCCGCTTGCGCCTGGTCGGCGATCCATTGCTTCCCGTAGCGGCGGCTCCAGGCCGACATCAAGGCGTGCAGCGCGTCCCAATTGGCGACCCGATCCGGCTTCCTAGCGAAACGCGGATCGGCTCCCCAATCGGGCGAGCCCATGACCGCGAGCCATGCCGCCCACTGGCGGTCTTCCCGCGGCGAGATCGCGGCATAGCCGTCGCTCGCGGGCAGGATCGTGACGGTGGCCCCGTTGCCGTCCGTCAGCCGCCGCCGCGACCAGATTTTCCCGCCTAGCCCGGCGCGCGCCAGCTCGGTTGCCGCCATCGTCGCCAAAGCTTCGAGGATCGAGACGTCGATGACGGCGCCGGGCTCCGCGCTCAGCGTCGCGTGCATGCCGGCGCAGGCGGCAGCGAGCCCGCCGATGAAGGCGGACTGCTCGCCGACCGGACGCATCGGCGGCTCGGCAAGATCATCGACCTGACCGGTCAGCAGGCGCGCCATGCCGCTGGCGAAGAACAAGGTCAGATCGCTCGCCGGATCGTCCGCCCGCGGTCCGGTCTGTCCAAAGGGCGAGACGAAGACAAGCGCTGATTTTGGGTTGAACCGGCGCAGGCTCGTGGGATCGGATCCGCGAGCGCCAAGATCCCGCGGCTGGCCCTCACAGACGATCAGGTCGGCGGTTGCAAGCGCCGCCGCCTGGTCACCGACGATGTTTTTCCCATGGTTGAGATAGGTGGCAAGCGGGGACGACTTGTCTGGGTCGACGCAGTCAACATCGGCGCCGATATCGGCAAAGAGACGCCCGCACACGGCGGCGGCCAGACCGTCACCGACTTGCACGACCCGGAGGCCTGCCAGCAGTGCCATTGCGACGCGAGCGCCCGGGATCAGCGGGGGAAAGTGCCGGCTACGCGAGCTTGAACCCCTGGCGGGCCAGCAGTTTCCAATTCCCGTCCTGCTTTTGCCAGACCTGCAATGCACCAATCCTGACATTGGTGGGCTTGCCGTCGGTCTCCATTTCGGATTCGTACAAATGACGCGCGATGGCAGCGTTGCCGATCACCGCAATGCTGAGTTCGGGAAAGGTAAGTGACTTGATGGTCGCCTTGCTCGTCATCACCCCATCGACGAACTCGGCCTTATTCTGGACCTTGCCGCTGGAGTGGCCGTAGCTCAGCTGGTCGTCCGCCAGCTGCTCCAATCGGCTCTTGTCCTTCCCCATCAGTGCCTTTCTCAGTGCCTCGACCGCCTTGTCGACGGCAGCCTCCTCCGTCGATTCGGCAAGCGACCGCCCGCTTCGCGAAAGGCTCGATATGCCGAACGCGACAACGCCGACGGCGGCGAGATCACGGCGAGTCATTTCCATGGCTTCCTCCCAAGGCACCAGAGAACTTGTTGGGTATATATTCGATCAGCTCACCCATCGAGGCAATTGGCAAAGACACCGTGCGGGAGGCGTTGCGGAGCGGCCTCATAGCCCGCGGCGATCCGCAGTCGAAGGTCCTCCCTTCCCGGTCCGGTCGACCGGCGAGAACAGCAGTTCGCGCGGTGAGGGTATCGTGGGATAAATCCGCACAAGCAATTGATCGTGTGTGAGCTAGCTCACACACGATCGTGGGCGGGTTCCCCGAAAATGACAACTGGATCCGCATGTCGGCGGATCGCAAGTTGCCCTCTCGCGTAATCGGTCTATGTTGCAGCCTATAGAAATCGGTCGGCGGGGTTGTGGGCGAAGGTTCCACCAGCGAACCAACGGACGCTATTTTCCGCCGTATCGCCCACACGATAATACAGCAATGACCCTGGGTGATTACAACCTGGCCGCGTCGGGGACAGGTTCTGGCAGGCGCAGGCTTGAGCGCCGGCTGGCAGCGATCCTCGGTGCCGACATCATGGGCTACAGCGCCTTGATGGAGCGCAACGAGGAAGAAACGCACCGGCGCGTCGGAGCCGAGCTCGACCGGTTTCGCCGAGAGGTCGAAAAATCCCACGGTCGTGTGTTCAGCTTTGCCGGCGATGGCCTGATGGCCGAATTTCCCAGCGCGGTCGAGGCATTGAAATGCGCCCTTCGCGTTCAAGCGGAAGCCGCCAAACACAACGCGAAACTCCCCACCAGCGAGCGGATCCTCTTCCGGATTGGCCTCAATTCTGGGGAGCTGCTCCAGCAAAAGGGGCGCATCGGCGGCACTGCAGTAAACATTGCTGCGCGCCTAGAACAAATTGCCGAACCCGGCGGCGTCAGCCTGTCGAGCTCTGTGTTTGAGCAAGCCAGACGAATTGTCGCCGCCAGCTATGAATTCCTCGGTGACCAGCACCTCAAGAATATCAGGAACCCGG
>Ga0306924_10008326_pt1 | contig 10446 bp, 6 predicted proteins | sample sta12Can44000111_FD_203756 | JGI IMG/M metagenome (GOLD analysis project Ga0306924, IMG submission 203756) | Lab enrichment of tropical soil microbial communities from Luquillo Experimental Forest, Puerto Rico - statanox.12C.anox.44.000.111 (v2)... | ecosystem: Environmental > Terrestrial > Soil...
GTCAAGTCTCCCGGCACATATCCCCCGCTGGGAATATCCATCGGCGCCCGCTCAGGACTAACCGGATTCGTTGGGGTGCTGTCCCGTCAGGTCGCACGTCACAATGTCACGATCAACGCGTTGCTACCGGGGCGATTCGAAACCGACCGGCTCCGCGAGACCCTTCAATTCGCCGCAAGAGTGGCGGGCCATTCGACCGAAGATGAAACGCTTCGTGTGCGCGCGACGATTCCGGCGGGTCGTTTTGGCAGACCAGAAGAGTTTGGTGCCTTTGCCGCGTTCCTTTGCAGCACCCACGCAGGGTACCTGACTGGTCAAAATATTGTCCTCGACGGCGGCGCGTACCCTGGATTGACCTGACAATCAGGCGCATCGTACCGGTTTCAACTCTCCGTTGAGAATTCTGACCTTCTCGCCGCGAAAGGTAGAAAGTACGAAACCATCGAACCGCTCGTTATAAGTTCGGCTATAATCGCACAGTAGGCCCAGAGCCTGTTCCTCACCGACGAAAAGGCCGTTGATACTGTCGGATCGGTAATGAACCCCAGCCGCATCGCGAGCCAGCGCAATATTGCCGGCAAGTTTGTTGATCTCGTTCCCAAGGGTCAGCGGCTGACCTTTCCAAGGGACCAAGTTCGCTCCATCGGCTGTCGCCTCAACCGGATTAGACAGCGGATAGTCTTCGTTGAAAAACGCTTTCAGAATGGTAGCGCAAGCCCCGGCATTTGAAGCGTGCGCTGCCGGATAAGATGGATGAGTCGGACACCCCTCGGGATACGCTCCCGGTAATAACCAACTGCCATGCGTCGCCTTGATCCGAGCAATCCCATCGCAGTGAAGAATTTCCGGATGGATGTCATACGACTTCCGCCCCGAAAGATGCACTTCGATGCGGCCGCCAAAACATTCCGGACGCAGACGCCGGTGTACTAACCACTTATGATAATAGGCACCTTTCTGGCCAAGCAAAGAGGCCTGCGCGACCAGTGACAAGACGTTCTTATTTCCAAAAGTGATATCGCCAAACTGCGTTTTCGAGCCGCGGTAGGGATTGGTCGGAGAAAAAGCCTCACCGCCAAGGCGCAACATGATTAATGCGGCGTTTACATAGGCTTGAAAGCTAAAATCCTGATGCACATATTCGGCAATTTCGCGGTTGCTGCAGATGTACCGCGGCTCCGAGTCAAACTGGAGCCTGGCGGCGGGCTGGGCGCCTCGTTGGCAGGCCAACCAGGCAGCAAAATCGGTAAGGAAACGCTGGCTGCGGCTGGGGAAGAGATAACGCTGGTCGATGGTTTTGATTCCGTACGGAATATCGAGCCATAAGAACTGGCTGATAAAAGGCCCAATGAGGTCGCCAATCGTCTCACCACGAAATAAAGTTCCGGAGGTGATCTTCCCCGCCGGACTTGAGCCCAGCGGATAGGAAAAGGCGTTAAGGTCAGCCAGCGCAGCCGCGGTCAACGGGTTCGCTTCGTAGTTCTGAAATGGCACATCAGCAGTCAGCGCCAGCCAGTAAAGCTCGGCCATTTCGACGGCCATCTTGGCGCTTGCAAAGGCAGGCGGTGGCGGCAGATGAGTCGCGTGACTATCGATGCCGACCATATCAAACGCGTAAGTTGCCTGCGGATCGTTGAGTTTGGCGACCGCCAGGGGATCGCGGGGTATTTGCTCGAACTGACCGGGATCACCACCGGCAAGAATCGAGATCCAAGCTGCATAGGAATCCAGCTCGACTTCACCTATTTCGTCATGAGGCAAGGTTTTCGCAAAGTTTGCTCGTTTGTCGGTATAACGTTCCTCGTCACCATTCGTCGTTGATAACGGATTTTCTCCACAGGTGTCGGCACGAGCGGAATCGCAGCGGATTTCGAACGATCGCTGCGCACGCCGACCGGCTTCGGGCGGTCCAGTCTTGACTGCTGTATAGGGGTCGAGGGGTTCAGCGAGCGTCGCGCTGAGACCAGCACTCGTTGCGGCAATTGCCACGCCCGCCTGGCTACTTCTCTTCAGAAACTTTCGGCGAGAGATCACGGCGTGCTCCAGGGGTAGCTCAATTACCTGCTCTTGCCCAAGTCTCATGGCAGAATTGTTAGGGCAATGCAAGGCTTGTTCGCAAGTCGACTTATTACTTGCTGAGGTCGGCTGCCCGGGCCAAACAAATCAGCAATAGCGATAACGAGCGTCCGATTGATCCTCATCGTTGTAGGCACGGCTGCCTATCTCGGCGTGGCCGTTCTCGGTCGGGGCGGATTTTCGGCCTTTTTCTCACGCCCGGCGCTAATCGCGCTCGCGATCGCACAGTTCGCGCTGTCTGGCGTGGCTCTTTTTGCCGGCGGAAATCTGAGCCCAGGGATGCGCGAGGATCGCGGCAACCGTTGGGTGCTCGTTGCCTTCGCTCTGATCGGGGTTTTGGGCGCGTATCTGCCTGCCTATACGGACCGGAAGGAGTTCTGGACCTTCGACGGCGAAGGCATTCGCTGGCTTGGCGTCGCTCTATTCGCTGTGGGAGGCGCACTACGACTCTGGCCAGTCTTTGTGCTCGGTCACCGATTCAGCGGCCTGGTGGCCATCCAGCCCGGGCACACCCTGGTCACGAGCGGGGTCTATAGCGTCATCGGCCCCCCAGTTATCTGGGGTTGCTCGTTAACTCGCTAGGCTGGGCTCTGGCTTTTCGTTCTTAGGTCGGCGTGTTGCTCACGGCGTTCACTATCCCGCCGCTCCTCGCGCGCATCCGGGCGGAGGAGGCGTTGCTGCGTACGCAGTTTTCACAAAATGGACGTTTGGCTTTGGCTGAAATCCGGATCGAAAACTTCTGGCGAGTGGACTGCCAAGACCGAGGCGACAAACAAAATTTTCTACAATCTTTCTTCGGTTTTTCCGTCCAAGTTGTTCGGGCGATAACGCTATTTTTTCGAGGTCATGAAAAAGATCTTCTTTAGGTTTCTTTGTATAGCGATCGGATTGGCGGTTCCCAGTTCATCGTGGGCCCATGGGGGTGGGGGCGGAGGTGGTGCTGGAGGAGGAGGTGGGAATGGCGGTGGCAATGCCGGAGGTGGGGGCAATGGCCATGGCGGAGGTAGTGGCAATGGCCATGGATTCGGACACGCCGGCACTGACGACACGGCGTCAACCCGCGGTACCCATTCCCAAGACCCTGGGCATAAAGGAACAGCTCACCATGGACGGACTCTTTCAGCCCACAGCCACTTAGCGATGACACACCACGCCCACGCTCATCATCTCTCGGCGCACTCTTCGAAAGCGGCGCGGCACGTGGCTTTGAACGAAAGACCTCCCGAGAGAAGAATTGAGACAGTCACGCCTGACGTTGATACTCCGGCTGAGAAAGCTCTTCCTCCTGGTATCGAGTTGAACGTCGACCGTGGTAAAGCCGTTCCTCCCGGTATTCGGTCGCAGCCGGGGCTGATTACGCCGGACGTTGATACTCCGGCCGAGAAAGCTCTTCCTCCTGGCATCGAGTTGAACGTCGATCGTGGTAAAGCCGTTTCTGCCGGTGTTCGGTCGCAACTGGGGCCGATTACGCCTGACGTTGATACTCCGGCCGAGAAAGCCCTTCCTCCTGGCATCGAGTTGAATGCCGATCGGGGTAAGCCTGTGCCCCCGGGAATCATCACGTCGGACAGAGATGTCGAACATGCGGAAGCTCCTTCAGAGGGAGGAGATGCCGGTCATCGATAGAGTTTGGAGTTCTTGCGAGGATTCCGGAGAATAGCCTTTGCTTCCCTGATGAATCGTGCTCGTGCTCGTCGTCGTGCTCGAACGGCGCAGCTAGCTAGAGGCTGTAATGCGAAAGTGGTTACTAATGCCTGCTCGCTAAGGGACATCGACCAAATCCGGCGTCCAGACCGCGAAGCGGTCAGAGGAGAATAGCCCAGGCCTTCAGGTCTGGGAATCAACGCCCGCGGAAATGCGACCTGAAAGGGCGCCACACCAACGTAGCCCCAAATAGGATTATTTCAGGAGGCGGTGATAGAAACCGATTCGGTTGCCCCTACAGGGCAATTTTCATTTCTCTGGCTGCTCTGGGTTGACGTCGTTTGTCATGGATCTTATTCTTTGGTTCATGGGGGACAAATCTCCAAAAGCCGCGCAAAAGCATGCGGCGCAGAAACAGCTAAAGGCGGACGCCGCTAAGCAGAAAAAGAACAGCGGCGCTAGCGCCAAGCAAGCTCCGAAGACCAAGAAATAAAAGTCGCACCCGCCGCCGGTACAGTTGCTCGATATGTTACGGGTAGTGACTGAATCGCACGCGGAAGAACGTTGGTGTGCAGTCGTTTTCCCGAGTCCGCATGAGGGCGGGAGCCATGCATTGCGACAGAATGCTTTCGAACCTCTTGCGCCTTTAAGCGGCTCCTTTGCCCATGAGTATCTGAATTACTGTCTGAAAGTCGGTGTAAAATACCGAGAGTTCATAACTCATGAAAAACGCGGCCAGGTAAAACGCTGCCTGATGTCGTTCCCAGATTCGTGATAGCACGGCGGATGCTCTCACTGTCACCGGAATCCGCTGAGAGAGAGCAACCGCAATTATTCCGAGCGCCGCACCTGCTAAGATGTCCGTCGTGTAATGGAAGCCAAGCGCTATCCGGCAAGCACAAAGCACCGTCGTCCATACGAGCATCAGTAAGCCAAGTTTGTGGTGACGACAGAGGATTGCGGTAGCTAAACCAAAGCAAATGGTTGCGTGATCGCTAGGGAACGAACTCCAACCACTTAGTGAGCCGGGAAGAATATCATGAGCCAATTTCAGATGCAGCGCAGAGTTGTACAACGGACGAGCGTGAAACGGCAGGTTGAGTTGGATCGCTCTGCTCAGGAGCGCAGCGGCTACCGCTGTCGCCACCCCGATCAGGAGTCGTACGCGATCTCGGACATCGGAGTTCTTGAACCACAAGAACCAAACGACGCTGAGGTACGTAGCGCCGCTGAACACCGAGGTTCCGTTCACGAGTCTAGTTAGAATCTCGTCAAGGGCAGGGGACCTGCCGACGAAGCTGTTTAGAAAAGAGCTTATTGCGTAGTCTGGATTCATCACATCCCGCCGTATCGACGTATCGGCGTGTTGACGTAAGACTTAAGCGCTCGGCGACAGGAATTTTATTCGCATCGGGATCAAATTTGGGACGGCACAGAGGCCATCCCTCCCCGAACAACCGATCGCTACCAATAGGGTCTTGCCTCCTACAGGAGATGGGAAGCCCTGGTCTTTTTATATTTACGCCGCAAGACCGAAGCGATAATCCCTCATTTGAACCGAACTTCGATGATGGAGAAATCGTCTTCGAGGTGAGGCGATCCCCGAAGCTTATAGACATGTTCCAGGAGTTCATCCATAAGCGTTCCTTGTCGTTCGCCCAGAGACGCCAGGTACAGAACGCAAGCATCCAAATTCCAGGTCGCACGTCCATCGCAGAAGATTTCAAATACGCCGTCGCTGAAGATCAGCAGTCGCGCACCGGTCGGGATGCCGCAGGACTGAGCCGGAAAATCGACACCGCGAAGCATCCCCATCAGCGGGCCGCAGGAAGCAAGGAGGAGCGGCTTCGGTTTGCCGGGAAGCAAAACGACGGAAGGGGGATGACCGCCACCGGCCCAAGTCATCGTGCGGCTTGCGCAGTCGTAAACGCCATACCAGATCGTGAAGAATCTCTGACCGTGCTGTTCACCTTGAAAGGCGTCATTGAGTTTGGCCAGCACTTGATCGGGCCGCTTCATGTCAGCACCGGGTAGCGCGTCCGCCCGAATCACGTTTGACACGCTGACGGCCAGCAACGCGGCATCCAATCCATGTCCCGTGACATCGACGAGATAAAGGGCGAGGTGATTTTCGTCTACCCAATGGTAGCCGATGGTGTCGCCGCCGAGGGTCGAAGCTGGGAAGTAGCGCCAATCAACAGAGACAAGACCGTCCATCGGCTGCGGGATGCAGTCGCGCACGTATTTGATGCCGGCAGCGAACTCCGCGCGCATACGCTGGTCGCTAAGGCTCTCCACTAAAGTTGCCGCGTCCATCAGATCTGGCGTCGTGAAGCCCTCGGTGAAGACCCTGTAGATCGTGCTGAGAGCTGTGAGCGCTTCCTCACGACGGCCCTGCATTTGCCAAAGTCGGGCGAGACTTGTGGTGGCGCGCAGTTCCCACGCTTTGCTCTCCTGACGGCGGCTGGTCTCGATCGCCCGAAGGAAGCATTTCTCAGCTGCGGTTTGATCGCCCGACTCGGCGAGCAGCAATTCGCCCCCGAGGCGATAGAGTTCCGCTTCCTGAAACCGTTCATCGTTATTCTCGACAAGTGTCAGTGCCTCGTTCAGCGCTGCGCGCGCTTCCCCGAATCTGCCCGCCTGCGTATAACCCTCCGCAAGTATGCTCAAGTAATACGGAAGCGCCAATTCTGCGGCTGTGGCTCGGTAGGCTTCCAGCCCGGTCTCCAGTAACCGAAGGCCCCGCTCCAGTCGGCCCTGTAGCAGCAAGCCGCTCGCGGCGTACAGAGTACCAGACGCATGCCAGAAGCGAAACCCTTGCTCCGCAGCGATCCGAATTTGCTCATCACCAGCCTCCTGCGTCCGCGTCCCCAGCCGGCAATGCTGGTAGAGCCAGCCAGTGTGATGCAAAGCGTATTCGAGGCTGAAGGGGTGACCGATGGTGCGCGCGAGCTCCAGCATCGCGGCGTTCAGTTTTAGCGCCTGGTCCGGGAAGCCAAGGTGCCACAATGCCAACGCCAGGTAGCAACGATGAGTGACGCCGGCATCCTCGCCCACGAACTCGACCCAGAACGCCGTGCGTGCGCGGTCGTCGAAGTCCGTAAGCGCGCGCTCGCAACAGTCACGAGCTCCGCCAAAATTCCCTCGATAGAGCCGCGTGAGGCCCCTTAGAAAGAGAGCCTCCATGAGGATGCCGGGATCGTTGAGCCGTTCGCCAAACGCCACTGCTTCGTCCCCTAATTCTGTACAGATACGCAAGTGGCCACGCACTATATGAAAAGCGAAATTTCCCCACATCATCGCGAAGAGCTGCGGCGTTTGCCCGGCCCGTTCGCACAGCGCGGCAGCGCGACGGAACACCGGACCGACTTCAGGCGCCGCATATCCGCGCGAAGCGATGTAAGCGGTTCCCAGGGGACCGAGTAGATCCAGTTCGCGCGCATCCCTTTCAGGCGACGCTTCCAGCGTTTCAAGCAATTTCAGGCCTTTCGTGAGGTGGCTGATCGCCTCGACATGGGCGAATCGGTCTCGGGACCGCAGCCCCGCCTTCAGGCAATACCCGACTGCCTTCTCGATGATTCCGGCTTCGATGAAATGCTCCGCGAGCAGTTCCGGTTGGGTCTCAACCAAGTGTGTGAACCGCGCTTCGATGACCTCAGCGACCTTTTGATGAAATTCGCGGTGCATTGGCGCGTCGATTGCACTTCGCAACGCCTCCTCGAGTAGCGCGTGCTTAAAGACGTAAACGCATGTTGGAGCCTTACCTTTGACAAAGAGGAAGCCGGCTGATACCAGCTTCGCCAACTCGGCCCGCAGCGTCTGCTCGTCGAGGGTCACGATTGCCGCCAACAGCTCGTAGTCAAACTCGTGGCCAAGCATGGCGGCGAGTTGGGCTACCTCGCGTTTGCTCGAGACCCGATCGAGGCGTACCATCACGAGCTCCTGCAGCGTCGCGGGCAGTTCTCTCGTTCGCGCCGCCGCGACGCGAGAAGGCGCAGCGCCTGCGGGTTCGAATACCGCTGACTCAAGCGCCATGCGGATAAACTCTTCAACCAGCAGCGGCACCCCGCTGGTGCGCTTGTAGATTTGCTCGACCAATGATTCTGGTAACGCTCCGCCGGCATCTCTTTGCATCCACTCGGCCACTTGCCGCCTGGTCAACCGGTTGAGTGCCAAGGTCGTTTGATGGGCCAGCGCGGGCCAGGGAGTCTTGAATTCAGGGCGGAAGGTGAGCACCGTGAGGATTCTGTCGTGCGGGCCATCGCTGATGAACTGCCCAAGGAACTCCTGACTCGATGCGTCGATCCAGTGCAGGTCTTCGACCACGAAGAGCACCGGGCGCTTTCGGGAATGGGCGTGCAACCATTGACGGAGCACACGAAAAGTCTCCTCACGCTCGCGCGCCGGGGGCAGACTAGTTGCCGAATACCGCTCGTCTGGCGGCAGAAAAAGTAACTTGGCAAGTAGCGCAACGACTTCTGGCTGACCTAGATCGCAGTCGTCCAAATGCGACGCCAATCGGTCGAAGCGAGCCGCTGTCGAGCGGTCGCGCCCAGTTCCAAGGAACCGCTGAAGATAGTCGGATACCGGGTGCAGTTCCGAGTTCTGGAAATGTTGTGAGCAGCGCCATTCGATGATAGTAAAGGTTTGGTTTGCCGATTTGGCAGTCACCGTCGGGGAAGCGGCACCTCCCTGGGCCTGTACACGCCGCGTCAGCGTCTGCACGAGCCGGGACTTGCCCAAGCCGGGCTCGCCGATCACAAGGACCACTTGGCCCATCCCCTCTTGAGCCTGCTCCCACCGATCTTTGAGCAAACTGATTTCGGTCTCGCGACCCGTCAACGGCGAAGCCGCTTCGGGCTCGATTCTGCCCCTGGAATCTGAATTCGTTCGTGGCTCTCCGGCATTTCTTTGCCGCTTTAAACGACCAGCGAATCTGAAAAGATTCATAGGATCTGCTCCGCCAAGCCGTAGAACCAGCGACGAAAATCCCGCGACGTTGATTGATCTGACCCTGGCGTCCTGTCCCCGAAATAAGCATGCCTTTCGGCCGGCGGCCCATTTTGATCGCAACGAAAGATATGCTTATTTCGGGAACAGGACACTAAAAGGGTACAAGTCGCGACCGGAGCTTGCCCTCGTAGAGGTCCGCCGGGCGGAATACGTCGTTTCACATGCCTTGCCTCCTCGCCTCTTTTTTTGGTTTCTGCTTATGTGCGAAACTCTCCCTCTTTGCAAGGAAGTATGTTATGTCACGGTCTAGCCAGGGAATTTTCAAAGCGCGGCGAATTTGGCAACCAAGGTCTGTTTCGGATGCTAGGCCTACTCGCGCATTTCATCGCCTGCATAAGTCCGGCCAAGACAGTATTCGCGGTAGGGTCAGATCTCTGAGCTGACCAGCGAGAATAGGGCCTTTGCCTTTGGAGTCTGCCTCCTTGTAACGGCCAGCTCGGAGATCCGGCCCTATCCGGTCCGACCCCGCGCTTGGGAGGGTCCGATCTCCGAGCTGGACTAGAGCTCGAAGGCCATGCATCGCAAAAAACACGGTCGCCTCTGAGTTGCGACCCCACCTGCCTTGCGCGCTTTGGACTAGCGACAGCCGTAGAACTGAGAATCGTTGTGCTCTACCTCAAAACCTCGAGCGCTTTGGTCCGAGAGATTTTTGGGCTAAATCAGAGTGACATCGATTTGTGTCAAAAGCCTTTCGGATCTGGATCTCGCCACCGTGAAGGAAATGGCGGCAAAGAGGAAAACCACGCCCACCAAGATGCTGAAGCTGCCCCCGATGAAAGAATACGCATTTTCGGTGGACAAGATACCGCTGGTACAGCTTGGCTGTTTGCTTATAAAGGAGATGAATCCAAGAGCGGAAAATCCGAGCGCCAGGATGACGAGACTGAAGCTGGTTGCTAATGCGCGTAACTGATTTGGCGTTTTCATTGACGGGTGGCATTCTTCCAATGCTTGAGGAATTCTTAAGCACGTCTCATGCCACGCGGAGATCCCGCTTTCCAGAAGGAGATTTCTTCGACGGAAAAGCGATCAGACTGAAGCCGTAGCGGGATTACGGATGCCATATTTTACCTCGAGGTTACCTTGGAGACCTGAAAGAAGGCGGAACGGGTGACGGATCCGTGACGTGCGTGAGTGAAGTCAGATGGGTTTTGTGGCCACCGTGTATCGAAAATGGGATCTAAGATCTCAATCTTGAGAATGGCGGGGGTCGGTCATAAGTCAATTGGGGCGCAAGCCGCACGCAGAATGGTGATAAAACGCACGGTGGTATAGGTTATGACAACGTCAACGGCCTCGACTTGGAGAGCCTTACAAAATCCAGTGTTCAGGAAGTTGTGGGCGGCAAGTCTTGTCTCCGGAACATGTGTGGCGGCCCACGACACAGCAACAACATGGGTGATGAATACGCTTACCCCATCACCTCTCCTGATATCGCTGATGTCAACTGTGGCCTCATTGCCGTTCTTTCTTTTCACGCTTCCTGCTGGAGCCCTCGCAGATACGGTGGACCGCAAGAAGTTCCTGATTCTTATGAACCTCTGGCTGGCAATCATCGCAGCTACTCTTGCTGTACTCGGATGGCTTCATCTTCTGAGCACCTACGTCATTCTGGCTTCAGTTTTTCTGGTCGGAGTCGGCTTTGCATTTGAGGCGCCTGCCTGGACCTCAATCGTTCCTGAAATTGTTTCTAATGCAGAGCTTGCTTCGGCG
>Ga0306924_10008329_pt1 | contig 10445 bp, 11 predicted proteins | sample sta12Can44000111_FD_203756 | JGI IMG/M metagenome (GOLD analysis project Ga0306924, IMG submission 203756) | Lab enrichment of tropical soil microbial communities from Luquillo Experimental Forest, Puerto Rico - statanox.12C.anox.44.000.111 (v2)... | ecosystem: Environmental > Terrestrial >...
AAGTCGTCGTCGCTCCACTCGCCGGATAGGCGAGAAGCCGACGCGCGCCTGAGGACTAGCGAGGACATGGTCGCAGTCATCGCCACGCCTTGGGACGAGCGAGCGCCTGCCTGCCGGCGTCCGTTATTCGCACGCGAGTAACTTGCATCGCCCGGTCGTCTGCGACCACGCGCTCGGTCGACACGCTTGCGAGCCCCGCGTTGATCAGCTCCACCAATCGGTCACTCTTGAAGCCGTGCGCGAGCAGGATCGCCGCAGTGCAGCCATCGGGCGATGCGGCAAGCAATTCGAGCGCCCGCCGGCGCTGCGGGTCCTCTGCCATTTCCGCCATGCATTGGATGTAAGCTCTGCTAGCTCTGCTTACGAGATCGGCGAGTCGAGATGAAATCGCGCCCTCGCCGCGCCTTGGCGCCCCTGCACCGGCAGGTCGGCACGTTTTTCACCTTTCAGAATACGGTCGACGTAGCCGGCAGCGCGCCGAAAGCTATCGACGGAATCTGGCCCGTATGCGATCAGGCCACCGTCGGTTACGAAACAGGTGGTGAACTCGCCGCGCTTCATATCGGGCATCAGGATTCCTCCCGCCTTGGCGTCGGCAGTCGGTCTATTGCACGCTCAACCTGCCGCAGAAAGGTCGGCAAGTCCTTGGGGCAGACCTGAATTGTTCTGAATCGAGGCGTCGGGCGGCCTGCCCCTCAATGATGCCTGCGCAGTCACCCGATTTTACGTATTCATGTCAGGCCAGTACGGAGCATTTTCAGCAATGCGCTGAATTTCCGCTGCTCCGCAATCGCGGCCTTGGTGCGATCGCCATGACGGTACTGGCCATTTCGCTCACCAGGAGGGGCACCGCTACCGCGTGCGCCGCCGTGCAATCGACAGCGCGCTTTTTTCGTTGCTGGCGACCGGCAGGACTGCCCGCTCTTGGTCCGCGCTCCGTCGTCGCTGGTGACCGGCAGGGTCTCCCGCTCCTGGTCCGCGCTCCACACGGACGGGCTCTCTTGAGGGGACACTCTGAGCTTGACTAATTGACGCGACACTGGCGGTGTCGCTATCCGGCCGCCGCCACGGGGCGGCGATATTTTCGCGTCCTCCAGCCGTTTTCAAGGCGGTGAAAAATGACCGGCAACCTGCCCTGGAAACGATCTTGGCTGCTACGTGTCGCGCGGGGCACGCACGATCACGTATCCGCGCCGCTCAAGTCGTTTGGCGAGCTCGGCAGCGTCGCTGAGGTAACCGTGGTAGTGGCCCTCTGTGTCCTCGCCCGCTCGCCCCGCGTGAAATTCTTCTAATTTTCCGTCCAAGGATGCCCAGGCTTCGGCCAGCGCCTCGATTGCCTCGCTCATAGTGATGATCCTTCGGTAACTACTGCTATCGCTCTAGGCATATACAATCGTCGGCGGCCCGCTGTGTCGCCGATCCCACAAATACCATGCATGGTTGGAACTCGGCGCCGCCTTCGGGCCCATTTGCGTTGCAGCCCAACTGCCGCTGCCGCCCTCCGTGATGCGCTCGATAAATTGCGGCCGTCACCCAGACACGGCTCAGAGAGACCCGACTGCGTGGCTGGGGTGGGAGGACTCGAACTCAGAAATGTCGTCGCAAAATATCCCTTTGAAAGGTCGCACAGATTTCCGGGGTCCAGCCGAATTTCGGCCACAGAGACTATTCGCGTTCGAGCTGCGACGGTGGGAGGCGCAGCTTGAGAACTCGATCAACCGGCACCGATATACGCCCTGAGACCTTCGTGGTGACGTTCGCTATCAAGACCTGACGGAATCGAGCAGATTGGACTTACACATTGATACCGTCCTTGAATTTTTTGCCTCATTAATTTTTCCGCGGTTCTTTATTAATGGGTGTCGACTGGGTTGTAGCCTCGCTCGACTCTTTCTGTCTGGCTGCCTGTACAGGCGTCCCATGCGCGTCCATCACATCGATCGTATGACCCAACAGGATCGGGAGTAGGCGGGTTGTAGCCTCGCTCGACTCTTTCTGTCTGGCTGCCTGTACAGGCGTCCCATGCGCATCCATCACATCGATCGTACGACCCAACAGGCTCTTGACTAGGCGCTCGGCATAACCGCCAATGAACCCCAGCAGCGCTGCCGTCTCCCAGACAAGACCTTCACCTGCACCTTTGGCCGTTACCTTCGTAAGCGTTTCGTCGCCCAGCAGCGTATGGGCAAACAAGACTAAAGTGACGGCGGCGATCACTCCAATGGCGACGCGGATCGCGCCCATCCAATAGTTCATGACTGACTCCTCGCAAGGCTCTAAAGCAAAATCGCTCAATCGCGTCATAATAGAAAAAACGGAGCCGACAGCTCCAAACATAGCGCTCACGACATACGGCTTCCACATCGCCGCCGTCGTCGAGCCAATCAAATGGGGCAAGAGAAGCAGCGCCGCGGCGCCCATCCCGATCACAAACCACCCAAACGTAAAGCAAGTGGTCAGGTAGCGAATTGTGTTGTCATTCGTAACTCTTCGCACTGCCATCGCCAGCGCAGTTTTCGCTATGGCTCTTGCCTCATCGGGCTTGTCCTCCATCAGCAGCATTAGAGCTTGAGCCATATTGTTCTCGTACAGAGCGTGGTCGCGATGGCCGCCCTTCGATAGCATTTTTACGATCCAGGGCGACGCTCGATCATCTGGTTTGCTAGGAAGCGCAGATCACACAATTCTGGGCAGAGAACAGTGAATTTCTTAAGCTGCTCCTTTTCGGTTTCGGGGTCATTAGAAAACTGTATATCGACGCCCTCTGTTGACAAATAAATCGCATACTGTCGTCCAATCCATATTATCTGTCTTATCTTGTTGCCAAGTTTGTCGCACTTACCGATTTCCGACTTGTCCAGTGGGGACGGGCTACAAGGGGCCGGTCCATCCTTGTCAGCATTAGCGGTTGGCATTTTTACGACATCAGGCATTCGACACTCCACTCGCAATACTGCGCGGACGGAAGTGTAAAGCTCGCCGCCGAGCGACATCACCTCCGTCCAGCCGACGATCGCCACCATACTACGAACAGCGAGCACTGAACGTGAGTTAGCTCACACAGGCCAAAGAGTTTGGGTATGTAGAGCGGTCCGGGCGACTGACAGGCGCTCCGTTTTACGCCATGCTCAGCCTGCCACCAGGCCGGTCGGGAGGTCCTTGGGGTAGGCTAGGATCAGAACTCGTTAATTTTTCCGCTCTGACAATACGATCCTGATTCGTTTTGGAAGGGGGATTGGGATCGTGCGCAGGAACCTGTTTTGGCTGAGCGATGAGCAATGGAAGCGGATCGAGCCTCGCCTGCCGACGGATGTCCGGGGCGTCGAGCGGGTGGACGATCGCCGCGTCATCAGCGGCATCGTGCACGTGCTGAAGAGCGGCTGTCGCTGGTGTGATTGCCCGCCCGACTATGGGCCTGCGACAAGGATCATCTATAACCGCTTTGTGCGCTGGGCACGGCGCGGCGTCTGGGAAAACCTGTTCCGAGAGCTTGCTGGGAACGGACGATCCACCGACACGCAGATGATCGACTCAACGCACGTGAAAGCGCACCGCTCGGCGGCGGGTGGAAAACGTATGGCCCGCCCCGTCGGCAAGTGGTTTTTTGCACTGGCATAAACAGTCTGCACAAACATATCCGGCCTTTCGGCTACGCCGTTGGTCAAGATGGAGATCCGCGCGTTCCGGTCCTCATAAGGGGGACGGCATCGAGGTGCCATTTTCCGCCGTAGGTTTGCAGAACGCCGATCGACTGTCAGGCCATCTTCTCTCAACCACCCGCAGACATCATTGACCGGCTTATAACGGGAGCCGACCAGTCGCGGAGTCAACCAGCGATTGCTCGCGGTTCAAACCTTGTGCCGTACCGCAGGAGTGCCCAGACAATGCGCGCCATCTTGGCGGCGAGCGCGACAACGACCGTATTGGAATGAGCTCTCGCGAGCAGACCACGCAGCCACCGAGGCGGGTGTACGTGGGCGTTCGATGAGGCCAAGCGCCTCATGGTATCGAAACCCTCTAACATCTCACTGACACTTTCCAGGACTGGAAATGGTCGACCTTGCTCGAAGTTGGCATAAAAGTGGGAAGCATCGGATCCGAGCACCACCCAGCCGCGTCTCGTCATAATCCGCACAATCTGCAATCCTTTTGAGTGTCCACCGACTTTGTGAATCGTGAGGTTGGGGGCAAGCTCGGAAGTGCCATCATGAAACGTGACTGGACCGGCGAAGATCTTGCCGACCATATCGGTAACGTCGTCCAGCTCAAACGGAATTCGCAAGGCGTGATGGCACATGCAGCGGCCGGTGCAGTATTTCATTTCGGCATCCTGCACGTGGTAGCGCGCGTTCGGAAACAGGGCATGATTGCCGGAGTGATCGAAATGCATGTGCGAGATGATCACATCCTCGACCTTGTCGGGATCGAGCCCTATCATTCGCAGGCCTTCGCCGACCGGACGAAGTAGCGTGCGATCTCTCTTCGCGGCTCGCGCTACGTCGAAACCGGTGTCGAAGATGAAGCTGCGTTTCGTACCCACGATCGCCCAGACGAAGTAGTCGAGCGGCATGGGCGCATCATGTGATCGCCACCGATGAAATTGTGCGAAGCGGTCCGGTGATGATGGCCGTAGCGGATCGCGAACAGATCGTAAGTCTCGCTCAAATCGGTCACCTCCCGTCAAAAGGGCAACCTGCCGTTGCCGAGCTTTTGAAAGCGTTCGTGTGCAACTAAAAGTTAGAACGGCGCCGAACCTCAACACCTCCCCATTGCTCGACTGTCTTGCAGATCGACGTGAAGTCGGATTGCGGACCGTAGAGAGCGTTGGTGATCGACAAGATCTGCTGCACGACCGAACCGACCGGCATAGGCACTCCCAATGCATCGGCTTCCTGGAGACAACGCCGGATATCCTTGACTGACAGGCCAGTCGCAAAACCAAAGTCGAAAGTACGCGGCAGCACGGCACGCGGAAATTTGTCGGTCGTGGCGCTGTTGCGGCCGCTACTCGCATTGATGATGTCCAGCATGACGGACGGATTCAGGCCGGCTTTAACGCCTATCACCATGCCCTCCGATGTGATCGCGAGCGCGGCGACCGAAAGCATGTTGTTGACGAGCTTCATGGTTTGCGCGAGGCCGGCTTCTCGCCGACATAGAAGACTTTGCCGAAGACCTTCAGAATGTTCTCGACCTCCTCGTATGTTGAACGCGGTGCCGCAACCATGATGGCAAGGCTGCCGCTGATGGCGCCATTACGGCCGCCGCTCACCGGGGCATCCACGAGCGGCGTCACCCCTATTTAGCTGGTAATTGCATTTTTCAATGCTCCGCTGTAGAAACGGGCAGGGATGCGGTGTCACTATAGAATTACGTGGCCGTGACGACTTCCCCTGGCTCCAAAGCTGCTGCCCTGAACCAGCAGGGCATCGCTTTCAGCGCCGCGGGGGAGTTTGCGAAAGCTCTCGACTGTTTTGAGAAGGCGCTGGACCTCGAGCCCAATCAGCCCGACATCCTCAACAACGCAGGTTTGACTTTTTTTAGGGCGGGCGATCTCAGCACTGCGATTTCGCTTTACCGCCGCGTGCTGGCCATCGAACCGGGCCATGTGGACGCATTGCACAACCTGGGGTGTGTCTTTGCCTCGCGCAAGATGTATGCCGGGGCGATTCTGTATTGGGTCCGGGCTCTGGGGTGGGATTCCAAGCGGCCCGACATCGTCTACGAGTGCGGCATTGCCAATCTCATGCTGGGCAATCTCCTAACGGCGGCGTCGCTGTTCACTCGCGTGATCGAGCTGGACCGGAGCAAGCGCGATGACATGGAGGTCCTGAATTACGCCGGTTACACATTTGCGGCTCTCAACAAGAAGCCAAGCGAGCTGGCGCACGTCGATCAGTCGCTGGCCGACGCTCCGGCCGACATTCATTTATATCTCCGCTCCCGCGTAAAACTTGCCCTGGGACAGACTGAGGAGGCCTTGAGGTTGCTGGCCGGGGCCATCGCGCGGGATTCCGCGCTGGCCGCGGTCGCCAAGGAAGACACGGAATTGCAAGAGGTTCTCGCCGCGGATTCGCGGTTCCGCAAGCTGGTGGGCTGGACGTTCTCGCAGAGCGAGCTCAAGGCCAGTGAACGGCTGAGCGCCAAGGCCGCGGCCGTCTACGAACGCAGGCAGTATGAAAAGGCCATTCCTTTCCTCACCCAGGCCCTGGCCGAGCGCCGCAGGCTGTTCGGCGAGCACTCCAGCCTCGGGGCGATCCTGCGGCAACTGGCCAGCGCGCATCTCGAAACCGCCCGCTTCTCAGAGGGCGGCCGTTTGCTTCGCGAGTGGCTGGTACTCATCAGGCAGACCCGAGGGTTCAATAGCGACGAATATTTGCGTACCCTCGCCCAGGCCGCCGATCTCTATCACCGCTTCGGCCAGCATGGCATGGCGGCGATGCTGTACCGGCGGGCCATCAACATAACTCGCTGGGCGTTGGGGCCGTGGCCCAACTATGTGGAACTCCTGACCAGCGCCGCCATTTTCCACCTGCGTCTCGACCGTTATCAAACAGCCGAGGCGCTCTACAAGGAAGCGCTGCGACTGGAGCGCGAAGCTGGGGTGCAGCACCCTGCCAACCTGGTTATTTCCCTCGGCAACCTGGCGCGCCTGCACCTGCGCCTGGGCAACTATAAAGAAGGAGAGTTTCTTTGCAAGGAGACGGTCGAGATCGCCCGCAAAAGGCTGGGAGCCAACAGCCTCTATTTCGCGCAAAGCCTTTCAACCCTGTCTTTCTTTTACTCGACGCTGGGCGACGATCGCAAGGCAGTGTCCCTGCTCAAACAGAATCTGGCGATCGTCCAGGGGGCTACCGGGCGCCGCAGCCGGGAGACGGCGCAAGCATATAACGATCTTGGGCAGGCGCTGTCCGGCCAAAAAAAGTATAAGCGGGCGGAAAGCCTGTTCCAGAGGGCCATCAAGATCTATGAATCAACGGCCGGCGAGAAGACCCTCAACGCGGGTTACTTGAGCAACCTGGCGTGGGTCTACGAACAGATCAAGAAGTACGGCAAGGCCGAGCGGCTGTACAAGCGGGCCATGGCTATCATGCGGCGCCGCGGCCAGGTGTTTTATGCATCGCTGGTGGGGGCCAACCTGGCTGGTCTGTATTGGGAAAGGGGCGCGCCTGGCAAAGCCCTTCCCTTGTACACGGACTTCCTCAAAAGTTACACCAAAAAGTTTGGACCCAATCATCCTGACTTGATGGGACTCAGGACACAGTTGGCGGGCGTGCGTGAAGACCTGGGTGATCCCGGCAAAGCCCTTCGGATCCTGAAAGACGCTCTTGCAAGTTTCGACGACATTATCAGACTGCTTCTCTCCATTCGCTCCGACGATCAACGCCGCGCTTATCTCTCGCGAATTCGCACAACCTTTGATCTCTTCATTTCCCTTGTGTTGCGCCACTTCCCGCGTTCGCGGCCTCTCAAGTGCGAGGCGTTGGACCTGGCGCTTCGCCGTAAAGGCATCGGGTTGGAGGCCTCCTACGCGCAGAGGGACGTGCTGATGCGAAAGTACGGCCGCATGGCGCCACAGCTCAAGAAACTCAGACGCCTACAGGCGGAGGTGGCGAACCAGTCCATCCTGGGGCCGCAGGGCATGGACCTTGACCCTGGGGCCTACAACAAGCTGCTCGCCAAGCTGACTTCCAAAAAGGAGCGTCTTGAGCAGGAGCTGGCCCGGCAAATACCGGAGGCGGATCTTGAGGCCAGGCTGCGCGCGATCGATCGCGGACAGATTGCAAGAGCGCTACCGCACGACTCGGTGTTGCTGGAGTTCGTTGCCATCCACATGCAAGACACACGGAAAGGTTGGCGCCCTCACGATCTGCGTTACGTGGTGTTTGTGCTTCATGGCGGCGAGCCGGACCATGTGGACCTTATCGACGTGGGGAGCGTGGCCGTTATTGACGGCCTGGTGAAGGCGCTCCGGGAGTCGTTGATGTCCTTCGAGACGCGCGCCGCCCTCGCCCGGGAGAAGGCCGCGGGGTTGCTTGTGAGGCGGGCTGTCTTCGACGGGTTGGTGGACGCGCTTGGCGGCAAGACGGAAATCTTGATCGCGGCAGACGGCAATCTCGTGCTCTTGCCTTTCGAGATCCTTCCCACCGACGACGGTGGCCGATTGATTGACAAATACCGCATCAGCTACCTGAGCACAGCCCGGGACGTGTTGCGCTTCAAACGCTCTACGGAGACGGCCGCGGCCAGCTCCGTGGTGATCGCCGATCCGGATTTTGATCTGACGGATGTCCCCGTGAAAGACGCCGCGGCGCCATCCGAGTCATCGCAGCCAGGTTTTCTTCGTTCGCGGAGCTTCAATCGCGACGAGGTCATGAAATTCGAGCGGCTGGAAGGAACTAGAGGTGAAGGAAAACAGGTGGCCGGCCTGTTGGGCGTGGATCCCTGGCTGGCGGGAGATGCGCTGGAGGGAAAGCTCAAATCGGTTGCGTCGCCGCGCATATTGCATATCGCGTCACACGCCTTCTTCCTGCCCAATCAGGAAAAGAACGGCGCAGGAGAAGACTTGATGGCCGCGCCCACGGAGATGGAGCAGGGATTCGCGCGCTTGGAAAGCCTGGAGAATCCGCTGCTCAGGTCGGGCATTGCGTTAGCCGGCGCCAACGTGACCCTGCAAGGGGGCGTTCCCGCCGACATTGAAAAGGCGGCCGAGGACGGCATTCTCACGGCGCAGGACGTGGTGGTTAACCTTGATCTGGCGGCGACGGAGCTGGTGGTGCTGTCGGCATGCGAGACCGGCCTGGGCGATGTGGAGACCGGCGAGGGTGTCTTCGGACTGCGGCGGTCGTTTGGCCTGGCCGGGGCGCAAACGCTTATGATGAGCCTGTGGCAAGTGGACGACACCGTCACGCGAAAGATGATGGGCTTGTTTTACGGGCACTTGTTTGCAGGCGAGTCATGCGCCGGAGCCATGAAAAAAGCGCAGCTGGAGATCCGAAAGCAGTGGCCGGCGCCTTACTTCTGGGGCGCATTAATCTGCCAAGGTAATCCGCAGCTAATATCCCTTGAGAAACGCAAGCCGCCAACAACCGAGGGGAGGTAAGGACATGTGGCCGTTGAAGAAGACCGATCCGCTCATCCGGAAATTGCTTGACGATTACAATATCAACCTGTTGTCCCCGCCTCGAGAGACGTATCGGGTCGGCGACGTGTGCATGAAAGCCGGCGATATGGTGCAGCGAATCGGTTCGATCAGCGACCTGCTGGCGCCGCCGGTGGAATTGCCGAAGTCGCGCCGCGAAAAGATCGCCGACATATCCGGCCAGATCAGCGCATCGGCCGATGTGAACATAGCGGTCGACTTCCTGGCGGGGTTCCTCACCCTGATCGGCGCCGGCGGCATCGTGAACAAGATCAAGACCGCATTCGGCAGGAACACCAAGTCGACGGTGAAGATCTCCTTCCCCAATACGACTCGCGATTTCGTGGACGCCATTCACCTGGCGAAATCGGTGGTGGACCACGGGTTTGACCAGGCGAACCCGATTTACAAGCCCGCGAACAAATACTATGTGGCCGGCGGCGTGTTGCGGACGTCATCGATCAGCTTGATTTCCGACAACGATGCCATCGGCAGCATTAACGCCGAGGCCAACGCAGCGGTGATGGCGAATGTGTCCGTGCAGGCCAAGACGCAAAAAGGAAGTGAAAGCCAGATCACCTTTAGCCACAAGCAGAAGACGCTGGCCTACGGCGTGCAGTTATTCGAACTGGCCGCGGATGAGAACGGAAAGTGGTCTTTGGGCAACTCGGGATACTTCGAGGTCCGTGGTTTAAAGGGGTCTGCGAAGAAACGCAAAGCATTCAGACCGCCGGCCTACGCGAGGATAGGAGAGGCAGATGGAGACATCAGCGTGAGCATACTAGGGGATTAAGGCGGCAAATAGCGAATAGTAATCCAGGTGTAAGAGTGAGAAGGTACTCCGCCGCTATATAAGGAAGGGGTCACTGTTTAAGGGAAATGTAGTGGATGCGCTCGGTTTTTGAGGTACCAATTGGGCTGATGTGAGCAATCTTTTGCAATGGAAAAAAGAGCAAATTCAGCATGGATAAATTAATCCGCTGTTCGACGACTCCGGAGAGCGGAGGCGAACGCGTTCGCCTCGTGCTCCTCGCGGTCGGCCATGCCCCCGAGGCCCCGCCGAAGCACCGCCTGGTCGTCTGATTCCCGACGAGTTTGGAGCAGTTCAAGGCCGGCTTGATCGAGAATTGCCTCATCGAGGGTAAAAATATCACGATCAACTACCGTTTTGCCGAGGGCGAAATGGGATCGGTCGTGCTCGCATGCGTGTCGTTCTTGCGCTTTTGCCCATGGAAGTTGGCCCCGCCGTCATCATCGCCGCTGCCGTCCTTGGGGCGGAAGCTCTTCTGTGAGGCCCAGGCTT
>Ga0306924_10008336_pt1 | contig 10442 bp, 5 predicted proteins | sample sta12Can44000111_FD_203756 | JGI IMG/M metagenome (GOLD analysis project Ga0306924, IMG submission 203756) | Lab enrichment of tropical soil microbial communities from Luquillo Experimental Forest, Puerto Rico - statanox.12C.anox.44.000.111 (v2)... | ecosystem: Environmental > Terrestrial > Soil...
GCCAACTCGAGAAGTTCCCCTGAGGTGCGTTTGAGCGTCGCGACGTCCAGGCGCAACATGATGAGGAGGCTCACGAAGCACAGCGAATAGGCAATCGAGTTGAAATGCTCGATCCGCTTCGCCTCCTCGATCGCTTCCCAGCCGGCGGCCATCGCCTGATCGAGATGGCCCAGATGCTGGAGCGCGAGGCAGAGGTGCGCCAGCGCCGCCGTGCGCGGGTGCTGGCTGAAAACGTAGGCGAGCTGAGCGTGCTCGGGGCGATATATGGATAGAGCGCGCTTGAGATGTGAGCTCCCCTGCACGGTGTCACCCCGCCATACGAGCGACGAGCCGTAGATCCGGTGCCCCATCATAAGAAGGCTGACGTCATCTTGCTGCTCGGCTCGGCGCAGGAACCGCTCGGAATTCTTGAGCGCCTCCGCCATATTGCCGCGCACGTAGGGGATGACCCACTGGCCGTACATCACGGGAAAGGCATGTTTGTCATCGCCGAGCTCGGTGCAGAGCTCCCAGGCTCGGGCATAATTCTCGGTCAATTCAGAAGTGATGTAGCCAGCTGTCGCGATCAAGGGGCCGCTCAGTTTGATTCGCGTCACCAGTTCGCTCGCATCGCGCTTGGGGCTTGCCGGCAACAGCCGAAGGAGTTCGATGACGCGATCGTAATGGCTTACCGCCTCGCGATTGGCCGAGCGCCTGATCGCGAGGTCGCCTGCTTTCTGCCACCACTGCAGCGCGATTTCGGTCAGACCCGCGTGCGTGTAATGGTGGGCGAGAATTTCGGGTTGTGTCTCCGCGGTTTCGGGAAAATGGGTTTCCAGAACCTTTGCGATCCGCCCGTGAAGCTGTTTCCGTTTGCTCCTCAGGAGTGTCTCATAGGCGGCATCGCGCACGAGTGCGTGCTTGAAGATGTAACTTGCAGCCGGCGGTGCGCCGTGTGGGAAAATAAGCTCGGCAGCGGCGAGCTTGGCCAGTGCGTCCTTGAGCTCCGCTTCGCGCATGGAGGACACCGCTGCCAGCAGGGAATAGGAGAACTCGCGACCGATGCTGGCACCGATTTGTGCCACCTCCTTGACCGGTGCAAGTCGATCCAGCCGCGCCATGAGCGAATCCTGCAGCGTTGCCGGAATGGCAAGCTCGAGCAGCGGCTCTGTAAGGAGCCAGGCGCGATCCTTCTCCTGCAACAATCCCGACTCAAGCACCGTCTTAGTGAGTTCCTCGACGAACAGCGGCACGCCGTCGGTCTTGGCGATGATCTGCTCCATCACCTCGGACGGCAGAGTCTTTTGAGCGATCGACTCGACCATTGCCCGACAGTGCTGGCGCGCCAAGCGGTTCAGAAGAAGCGCGGTCACTTGCGGATGCTGGGCCCAGCGGACTTTAAACTCCGGCCGGCCAGTCATGATCAGGAGGACGCGCATCTCCGAAAGCCGCAGGATCGTACGACCGAGGAACTCGAGGGTGGTCGGGTCGGCCCAGTGCACGTCTTCGAGGATGATGAGAACGGGCTCCGCCTGAGCCAGACCTGCAAGTTGATCGATGAGCGCATTCAGCGTGCGTTCCTTGCGGCGCTGCGGATCGGGGTCCGGGGGCGGACAGCGGCCGTCCGTGGGGATCGAGAGCAGTGCTGCAAAAAGCGGAATGACCTCTTCCAACGGGGTATTGCTGCGCCGCAGCAAGGCCTCCAGCTTATCGAGCTTCACCGATGCGGAATCCTCTGCCGTGAGACCTGCGGCATGCTCGAGCTGGCGAATAATTGGATGGAGCGCACTATCGATGTGATAAGGGGAGCACTGATAGCGCAGCGTGATATGCGATTCGTTGGAGACGAGCTCGCGGAACGTCTCGACAATGCGCGACTTGCCGATGCCCGCCTCTCCCAAAAGCACTAGGACTTGTCCCTCACCCTGAATCGCCTGGTGCCAGCGATCGGTCAGCAGGGCCACTTCCTGATCCCGGCCGACGAAGTTCGTGAAGCTCACGGCGTGGGCGGCGAAACGGCTCGTTACCTCCTTCTCTCCAATCACGCGCCAAACGGTCACCGGCTCCTTGCCGCCCTTCAAACGGCCGAGCTTCAGTTCCTCCAAGCTGAAAACGTTGCCAACGAGCCGACGCGTTGCGTCGGAAATCAGAACATTATTCGGTTGTGATTCGGATTGGAGATGAGCTGCAAGATTGGGTGCCTCACCGACCACTGTTTTTTCTTTGGTCAAGGGCTCGGTGCCGTCTTCACCCACGACGACAAGCCCGGTTGCTATACCGATCCGGACCCTAACGCGCGCCTTGCTCTTGGGATTTACCGCTCGGACAGCGCTAATGATGGTCAGCGCCGCGCGGATCGCCCGCTCGGCATCGTCCTCGTGGGCGCGTGGATAACCGAAAAGCGCCATGACGCCATCGCCAATGTAATTCGCGACTAGGCCGTCGAATTGGTGGATCGCGTCGGTGCAACAGTCGTAATAGCGACGCGTGATCTCATTGAGATCTTCGGGATCGAGCGACCTGGCGAGAGATGTCGAACCCACGATATCGCAAAAAAGAACCGTGAGGTGCCGTCGCTCGCCGCCGGAAATTAAATTGGTTTTGCTTGGCGACGGCGGCCTCGCTGTCTGCGCGGTGAAACCATTCGAGGTCCGCGTAGCGACCGCCAAGCTGGCGCCACAGCTTCCGCAAAATCTATTTTTTGGTGAGTTCACAGCCCCGCATTGAATGCATTTGGCGGGCAGCGCGGCGCCACATTGCGTGCAGAAACGCCCACTCTCCGGATTATCCGCTTGACAGCTCAAGCATTCCATGAAGCGGTCCAGTTGCTTATAGCCGTGGATGTTTTGCCGATATCCGCAACGGGCCGAAAAGCTCAGTAGACCATTTCCCGCCCCCCGCCGCGGAACCCTTCGGTTGCTGCTCGTTTTTATCTTTTGATCAGCGGACAGCCACCCTCTTGCAGCGGCCGAAAGGCTTGGTCGCCCGGAACAGTGGCGAGCAATTTGTACACATCCCAGGACCCTTTCGATTCGGCCGGCGACTTAAGCTGCATCAGATACATGTCGTGCACCATGCGGCCGTCCTCGCGGATACGTCCGTTCTTTGCGAAAAAATCGTTGACCGGCGTGGCCTTCATTCTGGCCACGACCGCCTTCGCATCATCGGTGCCGGTCGCATCGATGGCTTTAAGGTAATGCATGAGTGCCGAATAGACGCCCGCCTGGAACATAGTTGGCATGCGCTTGGCCCGCTGCATAAAGCGGTTGGAGAATGCGCGTGTCTCTTCGTTCATGTCCCAATAAAACCCTGCTGTAACGATCATCCCCCCGGCCACCTGGAGGCCAAGACTATGCGCATCGGTGACGTCGAACAGTAGAGCCGCTAGTTTCTGTCCACCTCTCTGGAGTCCAAACTCGGATGCCTGCTTGATAGCGTTCTGCATATCGCTGCCGGTATTGGCCAGTCCGATGACTTTGGCTTGAGATGCCTGCGCCTTCAGTAGAAACGAGGAGAAGTCCTGAGTGTTGATCGGCGCACGCACCGCACCAAAGACTTTCCCGCCTGCCGCGGTGACGACGCTCGCCGTGTCGCGTTCCAGCGTATGGCCGAACACGTAATCGACTGTGATGAAGAACCAGGTATCTTCTCCGCGCGCGACCATGGCATTGCCGGCCACCTTGCCGAGGGCGTAAGTATCGTACGTCCAGTGAATGCCATTCGGAGAGCAGGCCGGACCGGTGAGATCAGAAGAGGCCGTGCCGGACATCAGGAATACGTGATTCTTGTCTCGGGTAATCTGCTGGACGGCGAGCGCCACTGACGAGGTCGGAACATCGACGATGACATCGACCTTGCCGGTATCGTACCACTCGCGCGCAATGCTCGAGCCCACATCCGGCTTGTTCTGATGATCGGCACCGATTACCTCGATCGGCTTAGCTTTCACGTTGCCGTTGAAATCCGCAGCCGCCATTTGAGCGGCAATGAGTGAGCCCGGGCCGGTGGAGTCGGAGTAGAGGCTGCTCATATCGGAGAGCACCCCGATCTTGACAATATCATTGGAGATCTGGGCACCCGCAGGGGTCGAACCAACTATTGCCGCAGCGAAGCCAAACACGGCGAATGGCTTTCTCATCTGCGCTCCCAATGGCCGACGTTGCACGTAGCTGAAATGGCGGGCCTCACGTTTGGTTCATTTTGTCAAAAAGGGGCGCGGAGCATTGCGTACTGTCCAACATTTATCACACTTGCGGACCCCAGCTCCATATGAAGCACTCAGTACTTCGTGCTGACATGTGTGAAGTAGCTCACACATGGCGTGGGGCAACCACGCTAGCTTCGACACCCTGGCTGTGAGATGGGGTGCGACCAGCCCGATGACGGAGCATTCCTAGGGTTGGCTAAGAACGAGATTGCAAACGATCATGAGCACCGCCGAACACATCTACAGTATCGCCGACAATCACGTTCAAACGGTTCAGGTCTGCATTGAGCTGCACGAACTCGGCGCAAACGAGCAACTCAAACTGTTGACCGGAAGGTTGCGAAAGTTGGCCGTCCGAGCCACACCGGGAAACAAAGACACTAAGGCCGCTGGGATCGTCGTCCGCGTCGCCGTCTGACCAAGGATCGAGTGAAGCGCCGCGAGTTCATCACGCTGCTTGGCGGCGCGGCGGCGTGGCCGCTCACGGCATTCCAGCCGATGCTCCTGAAGCTGTGCTGGATCGTGCTTACCTGCTTAATACTCATTGGGACCACCGTTGTCCCATCTCAAGCGCAGCGACGCGCTCCGACTGTTGGTATTCTCAACTATGCCGCAACTGGCGACGTCCGTGTCGTTCAATTTCTCACTGCGTTGCGCGAGCTTGGTTATATCGAGGGAAGAAATATCGCACTTGTTCAACGACACGCAGATGGCGCGCTAGACAAGCTGCCGGGGCTGGCCGCCGAGCTGGTCGCGGCCCATGTCGATCTGATCATCGCCCTGGGGCCAGCAGTATGGGCGGCAAAACAAGCGACCGCGACAATTCCGATCGTCATCGCATTCAGTGGCAATCCTGAAAGGCAGGGCGTGGTAGCGAGCCTCGCGCGGCCTGGCGGAAATCTCACCGGCTTCTCATACATGTCCGCAGACTTGGCCGGAAAGCGGCTCGAACTACTTTGCAGTGCGGTGGCCAAATGCAGTCGCATCGCCATTCTCTACAATCCCGAGGAACCGGCGACGACAGCAGAGCTCGAAGAAGCGGCGGCGACTGCCCGTAGTCTCGGCGTCACCATAGCGCCTGCGGCAGTCCGACGAGTCGATGAATTGGAGCAAGCTTTCGGCGTCGCTGCGCGAGACCAGGTCGAAGGAATGGTGGTGTTGACGCACGGCTTTGCGGTGCTGAACCGTACGCGCATTATGGAGTTGGCTGCACGCCTACGGCTGCCAGTACTGTATGGGTGGCGCGAATTCGCCGAGGAGGGCGGCCTGATGTCGTACGGCCCTGATATACAGGTCCTGGTTAGGCAAGCCGCGACGTATGTAGATCGCATCATAAGGGGCGAAAAACCGAGCAACCTCCCTGTCCAGCAGCCCACCAAGTTCGAGCTTGTCATCAACCTCAAAACCGCGAAGGCGCTCGGCCTCACCGTGCCGGATAGCCTGCTCGCCCGCGCCGACGAGGTGATTGAATGAAACGTCGCCAGTTCATCACGCTCCTCGGCGGCGTGGCCGTTGCGTGGCCGCTCGCGGCGCGCGCGCAGCAGCCGGCGATGCCGGTGATCGGGTTTCTCAGCGGCTTGTCACCCGCGGACCGAACACGGTTTGTGACCGCATTTCGCCAAGGCATTCGCGAGACCGGCTATGTCGAGGGCCAGAACGTGGCGATCGAGTATCGCTGGGCGCTGGACCAATACGATCGACTGCCCGACCTCGCAGCTGATTTGGTACGCCGTCAGGTAGCAGTGATCGCTGCGCATGACACCCAGTCGGCAATTGCGGCTAAGGCCGCAACCACGACGATACCAATCGTCTTCACAACCGGGGGCGACCCGGTCAAGGACGGCCTCGTCGCCTGCCTCAACCGCCCCGGTGGCAACGTCACCGGTGTCAGTTTCATCGCAGCGGAACTTGGCACGAAGCACCTTGGGCTCTTGCGTGAGCTGCGGCCGGGAGCTGCGCGCATTGCCTTACTCGTCGATCCCAGATGGCCCCTTACGGAACGCTTTGTCTCAGAGGTCCGAGCTGCGGCTTTGACCATTGGGCAGCAAATCGAAGTCTTCTACACCAGCAGTGGTCGCGAGATCGATACGGCCCTTGCGAGCCTTTCGCAAACGCTAGTTGATGCGATCTTGGTCGGTCCCAGCCCTTTTGCCTACAGCCGCCGCGCACAGCTCGTTACGCTAGCGGCTTACCATAGGGTGCTTGCGATCTATTTCCAGCGTGAGTTTGTCGAAATCGGTGGTCTGATGAGCTACGGAACGAGCATCGTCGATGCAAATCGCCTAGCTGGTATGTATACCGGCCGCATTCTCAAGGGCGAAAAGCCCGGCGACCTACCGGTCATGCAGTCGATCAAGTTCGAGTTCGTGATCAACCTCAACACCGCCAAGGCATTCGGCCTAAGCTTTCCACCGGGGCTGCTCGCCATCGCCGACGAGGTGATCGAGTGATGTGAACGGAGAGGGAGGTTCAAAATGAAACTTCCCCGCCGAAATTTTCTGCACCTAGCCGCAGGCGCTGCCGCGCTGGCGGCACCTTCGCGCATCGCACGGGCACAGAACTATCCGTCGCGGCCCGTGCGTTTGATTGTCGGTGCCCCCCAGGAGGCGGATTCGATATCGTCGCACGCCTAATCGGCCAATGGCTGTCAGAACGGCTCGGCCAGCCGTTCGTCATCGAGAATCGGCGAGGGGCGAGCTCCAATATTGCCACCGAAGCGGTCGTGCGTGCGCCTGCGGATGGCTACACGCTCCTCCTCGTCACTGCGGCAAACGCGATCAATACTTCGTTGTACGAAAAGCTTAGTTTCAATCTCAGCCGCGACATCGCGCCGGTTGCCAGCATCACCCGTGTGCCCGACGTCATGGTAGCGAACCTCTCGGTTCTATCGAGGACGGTCCCCGAGTTCATCGCCTATGCCAAGGCCAATCCCGGCAAGCTCACCATGGCGTCGGGTGGTGTCGGAACCCCCTCCCACCTGGAGGGCGAGCGGTTTAAGACGATGACCGGCGTCGACACGCTGCTTGTGCCTTATCGCGGCGTCGCCCCTGCACTGACGGACTTGCTCGGTGGACAAGTGCAGGTGACGTTCACCTCCATGCCCTCGGTGATCGAATACCTCAGGGCTGGCAGGCTGCGTGCGCTCGCAGTAACCACCGCGCCGCGCTCGGACGCGCTGCCGGACATCCCGACCATGGACAGTTTCTTGCCGGGCTACGAGGGGGGTATTTGGTACGGCCTCGGCGCACCGAAGGCCACGCCGGCCGAGATCGTCAACAAGCTCAACAAGGAGGTCAACGCGGCTCTCGACGACCCTAAGATGAAGGCCCGTCTCGCTGACCTCAGCGGCACGCCGCTGCCGGGATCGCCGGCTGAGTTCGGCAAGCTGATCGCCGCGGAAACCGAGAAATGGGGCAAGGTGATCCGGGCCGCCAACATCAAGCCGCAGGGATGAAGTCTCGGCCGAAGATCGGAAAGACTTTCCATAACGCTTCGTCCCGCGAATAGCGGCCGACGGGGTGATCGAGTGAGCCGCGAGTTTATCGTGCGGTTCTGTTAGGATTGGTAAACTCGCTCCTTAGCCGGGCCGACCGGAAGGGGGACCAGTGACTGTGCCGACGAGGTGACCTTGGCTCGCAAAGGGGCGAAGAGCCGAAGACGCATTACCGGTCTTCGTTCGAAGACAACGAAGGCGAGAACGGGCGTTGGTCGGAAGCGCCCGCTCCGCACTCAGCTGGAACAGCAGCTTGAAGTCTCAAGGCGCGATCTTGGAGTGGCGCGAGAGCATCTTGCGCAAGCTATGGAGCAGCAGACGGCGACAGCTGACGTCTTAAATGTCATTAGTCAGTCACCGAGCGAGTTGCAACTTGTTCTCGATAAGATCGTCGAAATCGCCGCGCATCTCTGCCGAGCAGGCTACTCCTTTATTTGGAGGCTCGATGACGGCATTTTTCGTCTTGCCGCAATCAACAACGTTGAGGCGGCCTTTGCAAAGTTCGCAAGGGAGCACCCCCATCGCCCAAATCCAGGTACCGTGGCCGGCCGGTCTGTACTGGAAAGGCGCGCTGTGCACATTCCAGACGTCTTGAGGGATGCTGGATACGACTGGCTGGAAGGGCAGAAGATCGGCAGTTACAGAACGCTGCTAGGTGTACCGCTGCTGCGCGAAGGCGTACCGCTCGGCGCATTCGTGCTTATGCGCAACACAGTCAGGCCGTTTACCGAGAACCAGATCGAGCTGGTCACGAACTTCGCCAATCAGGCCGTCATCGCGATTGAGAACACGCGGCTGCTCAACGAGCTGCGGCAGCGCACCGACGATCTGAGCGAGGCATTGGAGCAGCAGACGGCGACCTCGGAGGTACTGCGCGTGATCTCAAGCTCGCCCGGCGAGCTTGAGCCCGTGTTCCAGGCTATGCTAGCGAACGCCACTCGCATCTGCGAAGCAAAGTTTGGCGTCCTGTTCCGTTACGATGGCGATGGCGCGTTCCACGCAGCGGCTTCGCTTGGCGTGACGGGTTCCTATGGCGAGTTCCTTCGACAGCGCGCGTCGTTTCGGCCGGAGGCGGGCGCGCCACTCTATCGCCTTCTGCAGACAAGAGAGCTAGTTCACGCAGCCGACGAAACGGTGGGGCCTGCGGTCAAGTACGGCGGCGCGCGGTCGTTGATCGCCGTGCCGATGCGCAAGGAAAAGGAGCTGATCGGAGCCTTCGTCATCTACCGCACGGAGGTCCGGCCGTTCACCGACAAGCAGATCGAACTGGTGACGAACTTCGCTGCGCAGGCTCTTATCGCGATCGAAAATACTCGGCTGCTCAACGAGCTGCGCGAATCGTTGCAGCAGCAGACCGCCACGGCCGATGTACTCAAGGTCATCAGTCGCTCGACGTTCGATCTGCACACCGTGCTGGACACTCTGGTCGCGTCGGCCGCGAAGCTGTGCGAGGCCGACGTTGCAGCCATATGGCGTCCGAAAGGCGACGTGTACCAATACGTTGCGGGCTACAGCCATTCGCGGGAATACGATGAATACATGCGAGATCACCCGGTCGCGCCGGGACGAGGAACAGTGTTTGGGCGAACGCTCATCGCGGGCAGACCTGTGCAAGTGCCCGACGTTGCGGCCGATCCCGAATACACGCTGAACGAAGCGCAGAGACGCAGCGGATTCCACACCGTGCTCGGAGTTCCGCTGCTGCGGGAGGGCACCCCGATCGGGGTTGTCTCCTTGGCCCGGCGCACGGTGCAGCCATTTACCGATAAGCAGATTGAGCTGGTCACGACCTTCGCGGACCAAGCAGTGATCGCCATCGAGAACACGCGCTTGCTCAGCGAGCTGCGCGAATCGCTGCAGCAGCAGACCGCGACCTCGGAAGTTCTGCAAGTAATATCGAGTTCGCCGGGTGAGCTTGAGCCCGTGTTCGAGGCCATGCTGGCAAACGCGGTGCGCCTCTGCGAGGCGAAGTTCGGCTCGCTCTACCTCTATGAAGGAGATGCGTTTCGGATCACCGCGATGCACAACGCCCCGCCCGCGTATGAAGAAGTGCGGCGGCGCGAACCCGTCATGGATTCCGCTCATCCTGCCTTCCAAGCTATCCTCGGCCGTCTCGCCAAGACCAAGGAGATCGTTCACATCGCTGATCTGCTGGCAGTCCCGGGTACCGAACGCGGTGCGCTGGTCAGGTTTGCAGGAGCTCGCACCCTTGTCGCCGTGCCGATGCTCAAAGAGGGCAAACTGATCGGCGCGATCGTTATTTACCGCCAGGAGATGCGGCCGTTCTCCGACAAGCAGATTGAATTGGTCAGGAGCTTCGCCAATCAGGCCGTTATTGCCATCGAGAATACGCGCCTGCTCAACGAGCTGCGCGAGTCCCTACAGCAGCAAACCGCTACCGCCGAGGTGTTGAAAGTCATCTCAAGTTCGCCCGGCGAACTTGGGCCCGTGTTTGAAACCATGTTGGCGAATGCGGTACAGATTTGCGGAGCCAAGTTCGGCGTCATGTCGTTGCGTGAAGGTGATGCGTTCCGCGTGAGCGCCACTCACGGAGCGCCGCCGGCTTTCGTGGAGCAGCGGCGGCAAGAGCCGCTCATACGACCGACGCCAGGACATAATCTGGAGCGTATGGTGCGCACGAAAGAGGTCGTACATGTTCCAGATATATTGGCTGACCCGGAATCAGCGCCCATACTTGCCAAGTTCGGCGGCGCGAAAGCTCTTGTGAACGTCCCGCTGCGAAAGGATGGCGATCTAATTGGC
>Ga0306924_10008338_pt1 | contig 10442 bp, 13 predicted proteins | sample sta12Can44000111_FD_203756 | JGI IMG/M metagenome (GOLD analysis project Ga0306924, IMG submission 203756) | Lab enrichment of tropical soil microbial communities from Luquillo Experimental Forest, Puerto Rico - statanox.12C.anox.44.000.111 (v2)... | ecosystem: Environmental > Terrestrial >...
CGCGTGCGGTGAGGATCAAAACCGGCATGGCCCGGCCGGCCCGCCGCCAGGCCTCGAGTACCGAGATACCGTCCATCTTTGGCAGGCCAATATCCAGGATCACGGCGTCGTAAGGCTCGCTCTCGCCGAGATAGTGTCCCTCTTCACCGTCGAAGGCGCGATCGACGACATAGCCCGCGTCCGTCAGTGCGGTTGCGAGCTGCCGATTGAGATCGGGATCGTCCTCGACAACAAGAAGCCGCAAGAAATAGCTCCGCTCAGCGCTCGCCGACCAGCGTCCCTTTGGCCGCGTCGACGACTATTCGCGCCACTTTGCCATCGCGGGCGAGAACTGTCAGCACATAGACGAGGCCATCCTGGCCGTGGCACAGCCGCGCCTGCACCACAGTACCCGGCATACGGCTTTTTGCCGCGCGAATCGCCGTAGCGAGGCGAACGACCCCGCCAGAGGCTATTTCCGCTCGCCGCTCCTTCTGATCGAGACAGGCGTGCTCGGGTGGGGCACGGACCGGACGCGCCTCCTCGCCGCGCGCGCCAGCGATCGCAATAAGCAAGGCGAGAGGGGTGCCCAAGGCGAATCGGTACACGGCGGCCATGATATGTGTCCTAGGCGCGCCGCAGTGAACCTGCCGTGAACGGCCGGTTTATGTCCGTATGTTCTAGGCTGTTCTCATACGTTATCGAAGTGCCTGTTTTCCTTGCCCTTTTCGGCATGTACCGTAAACAATTGGAAGCATGGATTCTCATTCATTATCGAATCCGCACTTCCACAGACGCTTCCACGGCAGCCACAGGGGGCGAAAACCATGGCGCGAATACTCGACCAGAAGACCGTCGACCAGCTCACTTTGGCCGATGGCCAGTTTATCTTCGACAGCGAGCCAAGCCTGCGCGGGTTTGCGGTTCGTCTTCGGCGCGATGCCAAGGGGCGGCTCGCGAAAACATGGATCGTCCAATACCGGACACCGGACGGCCAGCGCCGACGGACCCTCGGCAATGCCGCTCGCATGACCGCCGTCGTCGCGAGGAAGAAGGCCGCCGCGTGGATCGCCAAGGTCGAGGCAGGAGACGATCCCGCCGCCACCAATGACGACGAGCGCAAGGCGACCGCACTGAAGTTCTCTAAGGCCGTCGAGCAGTATCTCTCCATGAAAGAGAGCGAGGTGCGCGGCAGTTCGTTGAAGATCATGCGGCTCTATTTAACCGGCAGGTATTTCAGCAGCACGCTGCATTCAATGCCGGTCGCTAAGATCACCAAGAGCCACGTAAGCCAATCGCTCGTTGCGCTCAGTTCCGAGTCCGGCAGGTCGACTGCCAGAGCTGCAAGGCGGCATCTGGCGGCATTCTTTGCTTGGTGCGTTACGTGTGGTCATTCTGACATCAACCCATGCGTCGGTGCTGTTAAGTTCAATGCGAGCGACAGCCGCGATCGAGTTTTGAGCGACGATGAACTCCGCGCTGTTTGGAATGCATGTGGCGATGACCACTACGGTCGGATCGTTCGGCTTTTGGCTTTGACCGGATGTCGGCGGGAGGAAATTGGAGGCTTGCTTTGGGAGGAAGTCGACCTCGACGACGCCACGATCACGTTGCCGAAGGAGAGGACAAAGAACGGCCACAAGCACCTAGTGCCGCTCGCGCCTGCTGCGGTCGATATCCTCAGCTCCATTGAGCGGATCGCCGGTCGCGAGTTCGTCTTTGGCAGTTACGGCCAAGGCTTCAGCGGCTGGGCGGAGAAGAAACAAAAGCTCGGTGACGGTATCAGCGAGCCATGGACCCTGCACGATCTTAGGCGATCATTTCGAACCGGACTGGGAAGGCTCGGCGTGCCGCCGCACATCGCAGAGCGTTGCGTCAATCATCACCAAGGCGGAATGGAAGATGTCTACAACAAGTATCGTTACGAAGGTGAAATTGCCGACGCAATGATGCGATGGGCCGACCACGTCCTGTCGGTTGCCAGCGGCACCGCTCGCAAGGTCGTTCCGATCAAACGAACGGCGTGACGCGCCAACGTTATACACAACCACGTTGTTTGGTTGTTTTCCGGGAATCAAGAATAACGTAATATAATGGAATCAGTTGACGTCGAGCCTACGTATCCGGCGTCCGGCAAGCGGTCAGCGATGCAGAAGTCGACCCTTCGCGGGTAACTGACGTCGAGCTTACGGACGGCGGGAAACGGACAGGCGGTCACCCCACAGGGGTTGGCCGCCTTTTTGTTTGGTGACCTCCCCAAACCAAGGAGGTCACCATGTCTCTGCAAGAGGCACGGCGTGGCGGTGTCCGCCAGAGCAAAGTCGACCGCGATGCAGAACGTCGTCCCATGCCACTGCACGGAAACGACGCCAGAGCGCGGATAGGGCACAACCGTGGTCCGCCGCTGAAACCAGAACAAGCGCTCGATCCGAACCAAGTCCTCCGCTTCAAAGAATGGATCAAACTCGCCGGAGTCTCACCGGCGACCGGCTGGAAGCTGCTGCATTCCGGCGAAGGCCCAAAGTTTCTTCGCATCGGTGAGAAGCGCGTCGGCATTCGTGTGCTTGATCACATCAAATGGATCGAGCGGCTTGCGCGGTGAGTGAGATGATCGATCTTGCGGTGATTGACAGCCTCACCAACGGCCAGATCGGCACCATTGACGTTGCCTGTCCTATCTGTGGACCGGAGCGCCGCTCGCCGGTGAACCAGCGCCGTCGCGTTCTGCGCATCTGGCGCGATCCAGGCTTTGCGAGTTTCAACTGCGTTCGCTGCGGTGAGCATGGCTATGTCCGTGATGGCTCTGCTGCACATGTTGATCCGGTCGCCTTAGCACGCGCCAGAGCTGAAGCGGCGGAGCGGGATCGTCAGTCATCAGCAGACCGACTGTCGAAAGCGCGATGGCTGTGGTCGCGGCGCAAGCCGATCATCGGAACACTTGCTGAAACTTATCTGCGTGATGTGCGCGGCTATGGCGGGCCGCTGCCCGCAACATTGGGCTTCCTACCAGCACGAGGTAAGCACGACCCGGCGATGATCGCAGCCTTCGGCATCGCATCCGAGCCAGAACCCGGATTGCTCGAGATTGCAGATATTCAAGTTCGCGGCGTTCACCTAACGCGACTTGCACCGGATGGTTCGGGCAAGGCTGGCACCGAGCGCGACAAGATCATGATCGGATCCTCGATTGGCTATCCGATCATACTAGCGCCGCCAAATGATCTGCTCGCCCTAGCCTTCGTCGAAGGCATTGAGAATGGGCTGAGTGTTTACAAGGCAACCGGCTGGGGTGTGTGGGTAGCAGGCTCGGCATCGCGCCTTCCAGCCCTTGCCACGGCGGTGCCCCGGTACATCGAGAGCGTCAGGATCGTCGGTGACGATGATGCTGACGGCAGGCGTTACGCATACCAGCTGGCGCGCCTACTCAAACGTCCACACCACGATGTGAGCGTCATCTTCCCGAACGCAGAGCCTGGAGCGACCCATGAAGCCGCGTGATCCAAACGATATTGCCCGCGAAGAAGGTACAGACCGACTACGGGAAACGCTCGACCGCGCCTCATCAAAGAAGAAAGAGGGCGGGTCACGGCACCCCGACTACCTGCACATGGTCGAAGACATACAACAAGAACAGGAACGCATCGTGGAAGAAGGCATCGACTTCCACGGCATACCACTCACTGCTGGCGAGTGGTTGGAACGCGATCTTCCGCCGCCTGACTTCATCTTGGGTAGCTGGCTGACAACAACAAGCCGCGCAATCATGAACGCACCGACGGGGCTAGGGAAAACAAACCTTGCTCTGGCGCTGAGCGCTCACATGGCAGCAGGGAAGGACTTCTTACACTGGAAGGTGCCGCGCCCATCGCGTGTGCTGTTTGTTGACGGCGAGATGTCGCGCCGATTACTGAAGCAACGCTTGCAAGAGGCAGTGCATCGCTTAGGCGTTCATCCTACCGGTCTCCATCTCCTCAGCCACGAAGACATCCCGAACTTCCCGCCGCTCAACACCCACGCGGGCACGCGGATATTGTTTCAGGCAGTCGAAAAAATAAAAGCCGAACGCGGCGCTCTAGACCTCGTCGTCTCCGACAATGTCATGAGCTTGGTAGCTGGCTCGATGAAAGACGAAGAGGCTTGGCAAGAAACGCTGCCCCTCATCCTCATTTTGACCACACAGCGCATCGGCCAGCTGTGGGTTCACCACACCGGCCACGACGAAACCAAAGGCTATGGCACCAAGACGCGCGAATGGCAGATGGACACCGTGCTGCACCTGACCTCGGTCAAGCGGAACGACACCGATGTTAGCTTCTCACTTAAGTTTCATAAGGCGCGCGAACGGACGCCTGAGATGCGCCGTGACTTCGACGACATCACTATCGCCCTCGTCAATGACCAATGGCGATCCAGCGTAAAGACCATCGAGAAGGGCAAGCTCTCGCAGCCGAATAAAAAGTACCTCGACGCGCTGACTAACGTCTTCGCGAGCGGTCCAACGGAGAAGTTTGAAGGCAAGACGGTGGTCAAGGTTGAACACTGGGTAGCTGAGTGCGCGAAGCTCGGCCTAGGCAACCCCGACAACCCCGTGAGCGCCAAAAACTACTTCAACACGCGAATGCGCGAGCTGGTCGAGGAAAACCACATCTCCGCCCATTATCACCAATACGTCTGGAAACTATAGGGCGACGGAACGACCGCCGTGGGAATAACGGTCCGTTAGACCCAATCCCCGCCGCCAATTCGAAGAGGGTCTAACAAAATGCTGAAGGGCGACGCAAAGACCGCGTATCAGCGGGAGTACATGCGCAAGAAGCGCGCCGGACTGCCGACCGCCACCAAGCCGAAAGCCGAGTGGAGGCCGACGCAGGCGATGGTCGATCAGATCCAGCACTGGCGACAGATGCGGGTCGATGAGCCTTGGCGTCTGCGCGATACCGCTCTCCGCGTTCTCGACGGCCTTACCAACAAGACGTGGACCGAAGACGACATGATGGAAGCGTGCCGCCGCCTCAAGGCGCATCAGGACGAGCGGGAGGCGGAGCGCGAGCGGCGCGAGGATGAGTTGAGCAAGCCGGTGGTCTGGCACTGCTTGTTCTGCGGAGAGCCAGAATCACCGGAACGTCTGCTGTACGGCAAAGGTATCTCGATCTGCGAGAAGTGCATCGACGAAGCCGCCGCCGCTATGGCTCGTCATCGGAAGAAACCGTAACGCGCTCGGAAACACATGCCCCCATGCGTTACACGCATTTGGGGGCAAATGTTTCCGTCAAATGTTTCCAGAAATGTTTCTGCATGTTTCTCCGTATTTCTATTGATGTTTCTGCATGTTTCCATTTTGTGTTTCTGACATGTTTCTGGGCATGTTTCTGGGGTGTTTGGAAACATCGAAATTCTTCAATGTTTTCAACGAAAGAAACATCGAGAAACATTTATGGCGGCGCGGATTGCGGCTCGCTCTGCGGTTGCAGGGGACAATAAAATCTGCGGTTGCAGGGGACAATAAAAGATGAGCCGCCTTGTGCGGTTACTGTTGGTAACCAAGTGACGGAATGAAACCCCACATTTCATGCGGGTTTCTTGCATGTCCAAACGGCCGGAATCCGGCGGATTTACCCTGTTGAATCAGGCGTCGCCGTTAATTGAGGGTTAAAAATGACCGCTGTCCTATCAATGGGTTAGGCGGCAAACATGGGTCGTGGAAGCTGCTGAAGAACCAAGATATTGACGGTTTTCTGGCTCTCGATATGCTGCCGGTTCCCGCCTATGGGATGGCGTGAGCGACGGCGGGTCCATTCTACCGTGAGTTAACGAGGCATCAGCGCGCTCGACTGGTTTCGGGCGGGAGATATTGGCCTCGTGGTCAATCTGAATTTCAGCACCACTGCCGCTGGTCAATTAGCCCGCCGTTCGTTTGGTAATCGGCGCTCGATTCAGCGCCGTCGTGTTCGTATCGACGGCCGACTGAAACCGGGTCAGGAAATCAAGCGCAGGGTGGCGACTTACCGCAAGGCCCTCGGCCAGGCCGCTCGCGATCCACTGGTTCTGGCGCGTATCGTTGAACTTTCCGAACTCGAAACACTGACGGCGAAGGTGAGAGCCGACGTGCTCAACGGCGAGGTCGCCGGTTCTGTGTGGTCGGTCCTGTTTGAATTGAACCGTTTCACCAACACCATCGGCAGACTGCGCCAGTCGCTCGGTTTGAACGCCGCGCCGTCTGACGCGGACGGTATCGTGCCGACGCTCGAGGATTTCATGCGGGCAGCGGAGTGATCGCCATGGAAGTCAGCACCGCTCGTGTTGCTCAGTACAAACGGATCCTGCGGGAGACGGCGCACAGTCTCGGCGTCAAGCAGTCATCGGAAGCGGCGCAGACCGCGGCGACGTTGAAGATGACGGCGACGATGATGCGCGAGGCTTGTCAGATGAAGTTGATGTCTGGCCAGCTGATCGCGCCTGATGCGCTGATCAAGTTGGAGACCAGTCTGCGGGAGCTGATACCGGCTGCAGCAGAGCGGCCGATGCCGGTGTCGGTCAACATTGTGCCGTCGCGTCTGTGTCCGCGGTGTCGGGCCGAGATGTCGGCCGAGCCGAAGCCACCTGTGATGGCGTTGTCCGTGCCGTCGCCCGATGCGGCCCAACCGGAAGAGCGCATGGGCGACGATCCTGCTGCGAAGGAGACGACCTCCAAGCCGACGAACGTCGTGCCGATCGACAAGAACAGATCGCGCGACTTCCACAAGGGCCAGACGGCGCTCAAGACCGACATCGCCCACGATCCGATGATGGGCGGCTTCAAGCAGGACGCGAGTGCGCGCGATCCGCATCCTGTCGATCAAACGTGGCCGACGCCGCGAGGTGAGCGATGAGCGTCGATCACATCGAAATGGCAACGGCTCGGAGGGCCTTTTCCGGAAGCGCATCGCCCTGCTGGTGCAGTTGGCGTTGAGTACGCACGCATTATGGTGAGGTTGAAATGGCGGACGAACACAGCGCCAAAATGATTGAAGCGACCTTGGCGCTGCTCGAGCATGAGCGCAATAAGTTTTTAGATCGGCAAGCTCAGCATGCCGACAAGAGGCGCGCACTGGCCTTTGACGCGCATGCTGGCGATGCTGAGGCGATTAAGCTGCTCGATCAGCTGCAGCGCGAAGCGGTGGAGCTACAGACTCAGATCGATGGCATCAACGATGCTATTACCGAAGGGCAGCGTCGCCTGGTTCTCGCACGTGCGCGCGAACGGCAAGAGCAGAACGGAATCAAGGCAGAGGCTCTCCGCCAAGTGCTTGGCCGGTTTACCGCGGCGGGCCGTGAGCTCGAGAACGCGTTGACGGCGTTGGTGCGTTCATCGCGAGAGATGCGGAGCGCGTTAAATGATCTGCACGCCGGCGGCATTCATTTCCCGCGACACGAGGTGATCGAGGGACTCGGTTATCGCGCGTTGGCGACCGAACTCCGCAAGACGATATGGGCTAACCACTTCCGGCCGCTGGGTCATGATGATCGAAGGAATTTCGCTGATCTGATCGCTTCATGGAGCACGGCTATCGAGCGCGCCATTACGGCGCAGCTTGGCGAGCGAACGGACGAAGCTGCATGAGCAAGCAAGCAGAGGTGATCAATCTTTATCGGCGCAGAATCAGGCGAGCCCGCAACACTGTGAGGGTTCACACGATGTATCGGCTCGAAGGCGAACTGGCCTTGGCCCTAGTTTTAAGGCTGATCGAGCGGCTTCAGCATGATCTCGATACTGCCGTCAGAGAATTTCGCGAGTTGCGACAGAGAAAGAAAGTGGGGTGAGCGCGACCCAAGTCATGGCCGCAGCCAAAATGAAGACACTTGAACGACACGTGATAGCGCCATAGGAGGCCACCATGAGTACGGAATTTGATGCGATCTTGAAAGCGACTCCCGGCCTTGCTCACACGTCCATCGCCAAACGGATGGTCGATGCGGTGAGCAACGGGCAAATGAGCGAATACCGCTTCGGTCTATTTCAGCAGGAGTTCTGCAAGGCGCTGTTCCCTAACGACTCGCTCGGCATCGCAATGCATAAGGCGATGAACACGGAAGCCGGTCGAATCCTGTGGGGACCGCGCCCGATGGTGACGACTGCTCAGAATAGCAAGCTGATGAAGGTCGAGCGCGAAGATACCTACAACAAGGTGCCACACATCAAGCCCTATGGTCCCGATGATGGCGACGACGATGACCACAGCGCCGCTAACGAGCTGGAACGGCTTGTCACCGCGCATCGCAAGGCAAATCCGCATCTCAGCAAAGACCAATGTTACCAAGCGGTCGCACAAACTGATGAAGGCCCAGCGCTGATGATGGCCGCGAACCGTGCTGCGGTGAGAAAGAATGTCTGATGTGCGTCAGAGAGAAATATTTTCGAATGCGCGGAGCGATCAGGCAGAAACATCGTCGGCAACGGCGGAAGGTATGAAGCTGGCCGAGATCGCTCAAAGCGCGGGGCCGCGTGGGTCGGGTTAAAAAGTACGTCCTGCCACGCGGCCTTGGCTTTCACAGCTTTGCGTGAAGCGACAGCGGCACCGGGGCGAGCCCATCGCTCTGTCGCGCGACCGGGCGGTCCAAAAGCAGACATTGGGACTTAGCCGCGAAATGTCCGCTTTGTGCCAAAAGCGGACATCAATGCGCGAAGTCTTCGGTCACCCGCTGGTTCAGGATGAGGGCTTTGCCAGCACCGAGAAGCCGTAACCCTGGAATATCGATTTGGCCACGTCGGACCGCAGAAACGTCAGATATTGGATCGTCTCCGGCTTGGCGTTCACGGTCGCCGCCACCGGATAGATGATTGGATCGTGCGAATTGTCGGGGAAAACGCCGACGACTTTCACGCTGGGCTCGATCTTGGCATCGGTTGCGTAAACGATGCTGAGCAGCGCCTCGCGGCGGGCGCAGTGGGCTAGAGCGGCCGCGGCCTTTGCGTACAGCCCGACCGGGACCGCCTCGACGTCACCGGTTGCGATCCGACCACCGCCGGCGAGCTTGGCGAGATCGAGCCCTGGTTCGATGTCGACGTGGTCGATTTTGGAGTCTTTGACGGCGATCAGCACCAGAACGTTGCCGAGCAGATTGATGCGCGTGCTCTCGTTTATGACCTTTTTCTCCACGCCGTAATCCATCCACTTCAAGTCGGCAGAAACGAACGCATCGGCGGGCGTGCCGCCCTCGATCTGCTTCATTAGCGCCGAGCTCGCATCGTAGCTAGTGACGACCTTGATACCAGTTTGCTTGGTGAAGGCCGCATCGACGTCGTCGAGCGCATTTGTCATCGACGCGGCGGCAAATACGGTGATGGTCTTGTCTTGAGAATCAACGGCGATTGGCGAGGCCTGCTGCACGTACTGCCAAACGACAAAAGCAAGCGCAACGACGCCCAAAACTATTAGTGACGCTCGCAGATGTTCGGCTTCTGCGCTTTTGACCTTCCACTGTGTTGCTACCCGCCATAGGAGCAGACACACAAGAACGCCAAATCAAACGTGTTTGCGTTAGATCAAAAACACGGCGAGCAAACGCCGCACCTATACCATCGTTTACGGCCATGCCAGGCAAGGAACGATCCATCTCGGATTGCTGCTGCATAACCGTATCGCCACAGATCGACTGACCGTCGGCTCTTAAATTAAGTCTGCGACGCGCACGCTGAAAGCGCGAGGCCGACGGCCATCGTCGAAAAGACCTTGGAACGCAAGGCGACCCCTCCCGAGAAACACACCCTAGCCAGGCGACAGCGTGGCGGTCTAGTGCATGTGCCCAAAATGGGTAATCATCTTTCTCAGGCGATACAGGAGTGTTTCGTCATGCAACGTGAAGAAATGGAGCTGCTGGCTGTGCGCGCCACGCTGTGGCGGATGGAGATCGAAGTATTGCGCGAGATACATCGCTATCGTTTCGCCAAACGTGGTCGTCGCTTCGGGTCTGATGTGGAACTGATGATCGTATATGGAGCCGCGATGGCTCATTACGGCTTCGGGACGTCAGTGCGAGCATTACCAATCTCGCGTTACCTAGAGATGCCGCGCGAGACCGTGCGCCGCCACATGGGTCGATTGGTGGCGCTCGGTCTGTTTGAACGCACAGAGGATCAAACCTTCGTCCCTACCAAGGAACTCGGGAAGGTTGAGATCGAGCGAGCGTTACGATTGCTTCGCCAGGGAACTGCGGGACTACTGTGATTACCCGCGGCGGCTTTACGTTGACCTCAGCGCAACAACCCCGGCAGCTTGCGATGTTGGCCGCGATCCGTCGCGTCTCATTGACTGATTGCCAGTTTGCGCCAGCGCGACCATGTCCACACCGTTAGGCCGAAATAGATAACCGCTCCACCTAGGATCACCCACGGCGATTCCTTCAAAGGCAAGAACACCGCCCGCCAACTACCCGATGCAGTCATCAGCTGATCGTACATCACGACTGCCAGCCCGTAGAACACG
>Ga0306924_10008340_pt1 | contig 10442 bp, 4 predicted proteins | sample sta12Can44000111_FD_203756 | JGI IMG/M metagenome (GOLD analysis project Ga0306924, IMG submission 203756) | Lab enrichment of tropical soil microbial communities from Luquillo Experimental Forest, Puerto Rico - statanox.12C.anox.44.000.111 (v2)... | ecosystem: Environmental > Terrestrial > Soil...
AGCCGTGGCGCCGTCCTCGCAGGTGAGGCGTATCGGCGAGAGCAGATTTTCTTGTGCGTCCGCGATGGCGATCGGTTCGCCGACATTCGCCGTGATTAAGGCTGACGTGCTGCTGGCTGCCGTCGCGCACACGGCCTCCCGGCTGTGGCTAAGGTCATCGGCGTTGTCACAAGGGAGACCGAGGGCCGCGAGAATCCGCCGCAGCACGGCGATGGAGACACGGCGCTGCTTGCCGGCGTGGTCTTCCCATTCGACCGCGACACCCGCGGCCCGCGCGACGTCGCGCACCGCCGCATCGCTCACGACCCGGGCTCCAGCAGCGCGACGGTCGTGCGTGGCGGCAGGATGCCGCCCTGCAACGACTTCGCGCCGCTCGGCGTACTCTCGAACAGCACCCGCCCGGCAGGCGCGGGCAAGTGTGCTGCCGTTTCGCCGAAGTTGGCCGCAAGCGTCAGGACGGCGCCGTCATTCATGCGCCAGCGCGCAAGCACGGCGGCGGGCCCGATCGCCTTCGCGTCAATAGCGCGCGCTCCGGCAAGCCGCGGCACCAGCTCGGTGCGTCGAATGGCGAGGAGGCTGCGGTAAAGCTCTTCGCGTGCCGGTCCGCGTTCGGGATCGGGTTTCGGAATGGACTGGTCAAACGTTTCGATCGCATTGGGATCGGGGAGGGCGCCGCCATGGCGAGCGAGGAAACTCGCGAAGCTGGCGAATTCACGCCGGCGGCCCTCACGCACCGCCGCCGCCAATTCCTCGTTGTGATCGGTGAAGAAAAGAAACGGGCTGCGGCTCGCCGTTTCTTCGCCCATGAACAACAGCGGAATCTGCGGGCAGAGCAGTACGAGCGCGATCGCGGCTTCGAGCGCCCCCCGATCGGATAGCACCGTCAGGCGCTCGCCGAGCGCGCGGTTGCCGATCTGGTCGTGGTTCTGCAGGAACAGCACGAATGCGGTCGCTGGCAATCGGCCGCTCGGCGTGCCGCGCGGTTTGCCGCCGCGATAGGGCGACCGCTCGCCCTGATAGGCAAAGCCTTCGGCAAGCACCCGCGCCAGCCGCCCGGCCGGATCAGCGCCGTAATCGGCGTAGTAACCGTCACGCTCGCCGGTGAGCAGAACATGCAGCACGTGATGACCGTCGTCGTTCCACTGCGCGTCGAAATCGCCCGCGAGATGGCTTGCCACGTTGCCGTCATGCTCGAGCACGAGATGCACGTGACGTTCGGGTTCGACGATCGCACGGACTTGCGCCGCCATTTCGTCGAGCCAATCCGGTTCCGGAATCGCATGGACGGCGTCGAACCTCAGGCCGTCGAAGCGGAACTCCATCAGCCAATAGAGCGCATTCTCAGTAAAGAACCGCCGTACTTCGGGCCGGCCGAAGTCGATAGCTGGACCCCACGGAGTCGAAATGTCATCACGAAAGAACTGCGGTGCGTAAGCCGCCAGATAATTCCCGTCGGGGCCGAAGTGATTGTAGACGACATCAAGAAATATCATGAGGCCATGGCCGTGAGCGGCATCGACCAGCGACTTGAGATCGCCCGGGGTGCCGTAGGCTGCGGCCGGTGCAAACGGCAACACGCCGTCGTAACCCCAGTTGCGCTGTCCCGGGAAAGCCGCGACCGGCATCAGTTCGACGGCGGTGATGCCGAACGCCGCAAGCCGCACAAGCTCCCGCTCGACCCCGCGAAACCCGCCGAGCGCGCCCGCGTGCAACTCATAGATCACGGCTTCGGGCCACGGGCGGCCGCGCCATTCGGTATTGCGCCAACGATACGAGCCGGCATCGACCACGAGACTTGGTCCGTGCACGTCGCCTGCCTGCGCGCGCGCAGCGGGATCGGGCACGAGCCGCGCGTCATCGAGCCGATAGCGATAGCGCGCGCCGGCGCCGCATGGAGCCTCGGCGGTGAACCATCCGTCGTCGCTGCGCGTCATCGGCATCGCGCCGCGATCCTCGATCAGCAGCGCCACCGCACGCTGCGCCGGCGCCCACAAGCGAAAGCGCGTACGGCTTTCGCCGATCAGCGTTGCCCCGAACGGCAATGGCCGCGAGAACGCCGCCGTCATGTCGGCTTTGTTTCGAAGCGCGCCGCGACCAGCACGGCGCCGTGAGCCGGGACGCTGACCTCGTTGGCGACAACAGGTTTGTCGGCCGTTTCGGGTTTGCTGCTGTCGAGGAGCACCCGCGCGGGAAGCGTGGACGGCGGCAAGCGGAAACCAAGATCTTCAGTCGAAGGATTGAGACACAGCGTGAGGATGTTGACCGTCTGGTCGGAGGCTCTCTCCGCCCGGCGTACCGTGAGCACGCGCTGTTCCGGATTGTTCCATGCTTCGGCGGAAATGGACTCGCCGCGCTCGTCGAACCACGCAATGTCCTGGATATCCGGCAGCGGTTCCTGGCGGCCGTGGAGAAAGTGGTGCGCGTGGAGTACCGGATACTGTCGACGTAAATCGATCAGGCGCGCAACGAATACAGTCAGCTCGCGGCCTTCCGGCGACTGAGCTTGCTTCCAATCGAGCCACGATATGTCGTTGTCCTGCGAATAGGCGTTGTCGTTTCCGCGCTGCGTTCGCCCGAACTCGTCGCCGCCCAGCAGCATGGGCGTCCCGAGCGAGAAAAACAGCGTTGCCAGCATCGACCGCACCACCCGGCCGCGCGTTTCAATGATTTTTTCGTCCTCGGTCGGACCTTCGACGCCCCAGTTGTGGGAATAGCCCTCGCCGCCGCCGTCCTCCTTGTTTGCTTCGTTGTGGCGCTGCGAATAGCTGACCAGATCGGCCAGTGTGAAGCCGTCATGAGACGCGATGTAGTTGATCGACTCCCATGGGCGGCGCGCCTGACGGTCGAACATATCGCCTGACCCGGCGAGGCGCGCGGCGAACTCCTGGCGCTGGCCCGCGTCGCCGCGCCAGAACTTGCGAATGTTGTTGCGATAGCGATCGTTCCACTGGGCAAATCCCGGCGGATGGTTGCCGAGCTGATAACCGCCCGGGCCCACGTCCCACGGCTCGGAGATGAGCTTGACCCGGGTGAGGACGGGGTCCTGCCGCAGCGCGTCGAAGAAGCCTGCGCCCGGGTCGAAACCGTAAGACTCGCGTCCGAGCGTGACGCCGAGGTCGAAACGAAAGCCGTCCACGTGGAACGACGTAACCCAATAGCGCAGCGAATCCATCACCATCTGTAGCACGCGCGGGTGCGACAGGTTCATCGTATTGCCGGTGCCGGTATCGTTGACACAATGGCGCGGATTATCGTTGACGAGCCGGTAATAGCTCGCGTTGTCGAGCCCGCGGAACGACAGGGTCGGGCCGAGTTCGCTGCCTTCGGCGGTGTGGTTGTAGACGACGTCGAGAATGACCTCGATGCCGGCTGCGTGCAACCGCCGTACTGCGACGCGCATCTCGTTGATGGTGCCGTCCGAGAGATAGCGCGGCTCGATCGCAAAGAAGCCGATGCTGTTATAGCCCCAATAGTTGCGCAGGCTTTTCTGCAAGAGATGACGATCCTGCACGAACGCGTGGATCGGCATCAGCTCGATCGCCGTGACCCCGAGCCGGCGCAGATGATCGATCACGCGGCCGTCGGCGAGCGCCGCGAAGGTCCCCCGTTCGTTGGGACGGATGTCGTCGCGCAACATGGTCAGCCCGCGTACGTGGGCTTCGTAGATGACGGTGTCGGACCAGGGGATGTTCGGGGGACGGTCGTCGCCCCAATTGAAGCCGTCGTCGGCCACCACCGCCTTGATCATGCCGGGCGCGCTGTCGCGCCGGTCGAACGACAGGTCGGCGCGCTGCGAATTGACGCGATAGCCAAACAGCGCGTCGGACCAGCGCAAGCTTCCGCTGATGCAGCGCGCGTAAGGGTCCAGCAGCAGCTTATGAGAATTGAACCGGTGGCCGGCCTGCGGCTGATAGGGCCCGTGGGCGCGGTAGCCATAGAGGAGGCCGGCGCGCGCGTTGGGCAGATAGCCGTGCCAGATTTCGTCAGTGAACTCCGGCAACGTGAGGCGCGCGATCTCCCGCCGCCCGGACGGATCGAACAAACAAAGCTCGACCCGCTCCGCATGGGCCGAGAACACTGCGAAATTGATGCCTAAACCGTCCCAGGTGGCGCCGAGCGGGTAGGGCGAGCCGGCGATGAGCGCAGGGATCGGCGGCATGCCTTCAGCCTTCGTGCCGGAACAGGATCGTCGCGAGCGGCGGCAGCAGCAAATCGAGCGACTGCGCTTGACCGTGCGCGCCGGAGCCGCTCGTATCGATGCTGCCGCTGTTACCGGCGTTGGAGCCGCCGTAGAGCGCGGAATCGGTATTGATGATTTCGCGCCACCGTCCTGCGCGGGGCACGCCGATCCGGTAGCCATGGCGGGGCACCGGCGTCATGTTCGAGACCGCGAGGATCGGTGGCGCATCGCCGGTGAGGCGCAGGAAGGCGAATACGGAGTTCGCGCGGTCGTCGCCGATCACCCAGCGGAATCCGTTCGCGTCGGCATCGAGCCGGTGCAAGGCGGCTTCAGTGGCGTAGATGCGGTTGAGGTCGCGCACCAGCCGCTGCACGCCTTGATGCTCCGGGTGGTCGAGCAGATGCCACTCGATCTGCGCGTCGTGGCTCCATTCGTGCTCCTGCGCGATTTCGTTGCCCATGAACAGAAGCTTCTTGCCCGGATGCGCCCACATGAAGGCGAGGTAGGCGCGCAGGTTGGCGAAGCGCTGCCAAACATCGCCCGGCATCTTGCCGATCAGCGATCCTTTGCCGTGCACGACTTCGTCGTGGGAGAGCGGAAGAATGAACCGCTCGGAAAAGGCATAGAGCAGCCCGAACGTGATGTCGTCGTGATGATACGGCCGGTGGATCGGCTCGCGCGCCATGTAGCGCAGCGTGTCGTGCATCCAGCCCATGTTCCATTTGTAGGAAAAACCGAGGCCGCCGTGCTCGATCGAATTGCTCACCCCGGGCCACGCGGTCGATTCTTCCGCGATTGTGATCGCGCCGGGACAGCGTTCGGCAACCACGGCGTTGAGATGGCGCAGAAAGCCGACGGCTTCGAGATTCTCGCGGCCGCCGTGGACGTTCGGGATCCATTCGCCTTCGCGCCGGCTGTAGTCACGGTAGAGCATCGAGGCGACCGCGTCGACGCGCAGGCCGTCGACGTGAAAATACTCGAGCCAGAACAGCGCGCTCGCGATCAGGAATCCCTGCACCTCGCGGCGCCCGAAATTATAGATGAACGTATTCCAGTCGCGGTGAAACCCTTCGCGCGGATCGAGATGCTCGTAGAGCGCGGTGCCGTCGAAGCGCGCGAGCCCGTGCGGATCGGTCGGGAAGTGCGCCGGCACCCAGTCGAGAATGACGCCGATGCCGGCTGCGTGCGCCGCGTCGACGAACCGCGCGAAGGCTTCGGGCGGGCCGAAGCGGCCGCTCGGCGCGAACAGACCGAGCGGCTGATATCCCCACGATCCGCCGAACGGATATTCGGTGATGGGAAGAAGCTCGATGTGAGTGAAGCCCATTTCGACGACGTAGGGGATGAGGCGGCGCACCGCGTCGTCCCAGGCGGTGTCGGCGACCGCGCGTTCGCCGCGGAACCAGGAGTCGAGATGGACTTCGTGGATCGATATTGGCGCGGCGGGCGATTGCCGTTCGCCGCGGGTCGCCATCCAGACAGCGTCCTGCCAGCGATAGGGACGCGGGTCGGCCACGACCGAGGCGGTGGCGGGCGGCGGCTCGGCTTGGCGCGCCACCGGATCAGCCTTCTGCGGCAAACGTCCGCCGTCCGGCCCGATGATGTCGTATTTGTAACGCTCGCCCGGCCCGATGCGCGGGACAAACAATTCCCACACGCCGGCCGGGTAGCGCACGCGCATCGGGTGGCGCCGCGCGTCCCACGCGTTGAAGTCGCCGACCACCGCGACCCGGCGTGCGCTCGGCGCCCATACGGCAAAGCGCACGCCCGTCACGCCGTCGACCGTCGTTGCCCGCGCGCCGAAGGTCTCGCCGAGCCCAAAATGCCGGCCCTCGTTGAACAGATGCAGATCGAGATCGCCGAGCAGCAAACCGCAGGCATAAGGGTCCTCGGTTTCCTGCATGCCCCCGGCCCACGCGATGCGCAGGAGATAAGGATCGCGACCGCGCACCAGTCCTTCGAATAGACCGGAATTATCGCGCGCCTCGAGCGGGCCGAGCACCGTGCCGTCCGCGCGTGCCAGCACTTCGACGCCGCGCGCGCCCGGCAGGAACGCGCGCACGATCGGTCCGGCTTCGCTCTCATGCCGCCCGAGCACCGCAAAGGGATCGCCGTACGTGGCGCTGGCCAGCGCCGCGGCCACGCCGCGGTCGAGCGGCCGGAATGGCGCGACGGCGCTCTCAATCATGGCGGCCTCGCCGCTGGTGATAGAGCACGCGCCGCATGAGCCGGCACAGGCCTGCGAGCGGCACCCGCAGCCACGTGGGACGGTTCGCCGCCTCGTAGCCGATTTCGTAAGCGGCTTTCTCGATGAGGAAGAGATCGAGCAGCGCGCGATTGGCCGGGTCGCGCCGCCCGCCCACGGCCGCTCCATATGCCGACATGAAGGCGCGGATCACGCCGATATGGAAACGGGCGATGAATTCTTTGCGGCGTTCCTCGGGCACATAGGCGGTGCTCACGCTGTCACCCTCGACCATCGCGGCGGCCGCGTAATCGAACGAGCGAAGCAGGCCGGCCGCGTCGCGTAACGGGCTCGCCTTGCCGCGGCGCTCCGCCAGCGGGCGCGCCGGCTCGCCTTCGAAATCGATGATGTAGGCTTCACCGCTCGCCACCAGCACCTGCCCAAGATGAAAATCGCCATGGATGCGCGTCATCAGGGAGCCCTCACCCGCGTGAGCGAGGCGGCGAATGATCGAGAGCAAATCCTTGCGATGGCGCAGCACGTCGGCGGCGCGGGCGGCGTCCTCTTCGCGCTGCCAATCGGAGCGCACCGCCAGCGCCTCGAACGCGGCCTCAAGCAAGCCATGGGCGCGCTCGCACCAGCGCGTCGCGTCCTGCGCGGTCGCCCGGACTGGTGCGAAAGCGGGATCATCAGTAGGGCGCGCCAGGATTTGATGCATCTGTCCGAGGCGCCGGCCGATGGCGGCGGCAAGCGCGATGCAATCGGCGAGCTGCGGCGTCTGGGAATCGACGCTCGCCGTCTGGACCGTGAGATCCTCGAGTGCGCGCGTCAGGCGATCGATGGTCCACGACCACGCATCGCCCTGATTGCGCACGAACGCGAGCGCGATCGCGAGTGAGAACGGCGTGCCGTCGCGCGCCGTGCGCACGATTTCTCCGAGCAGCGCCGGCGCGTGAGTGAAGCCGCGGGCGGTGAGATAGCGCCCCATTTCGGCTTCCGGATGCTCGCCGCCCGCGACGCGCCGGAACATCTTGAGCACAACCGCATCGCCGACGATCAACGAACTGTTCGACTGTTCGGCGCTGATCCAGTTCACTTCCGCATCTTGCGGCAGATGCAGGTCGGCCGCGCGCTCCGGCGTCGGGAGGAAAGCAATTTGGCCCTCGCTGGTGTCGAGCCGCGCGCCCGACGCGAGCGCCTCCACGTTGCGATGCGCGAAATCCGGAACCGCGAAGGCGTCGGTCAACAGCCCTACGTGGCGGCCGCGCCGCACGCGCGCGACGGCGAGCCGGTGCGGCAAGGCCGCGCTTGGCTCGTCGTCCCACACCACCGTGAACGGGAGGAGCCAACGCGAAGTGCCGCGCTCCGTCTGCGCTTCGATCTCGGCGAACAGGATCTCGCGGTCCCCACCGGCCAGACGCGCAAGATAAAGCGCACGCGTCGATTCGATCGTCTGGTCCTTGGCAGAAAACCAACGCCGCTTGGCGAGATAAAGCGGGAGCGCCTCGCTCTCGAGCCAGACAGCCGAGCCGCGCAGCGCCTCGGCGAGCGAGTCGCGCAGCACGATCGTGATGAAATCGGGCAGCGGCTCCGGCGCCGGCACATGCCAGGCGGGATGATTGGCTTCGGTGGCGAGCACGAACCAGTAGAAGCCGTAAGGCGCGAGGGTGAGCAGATAAGTGAGCTGCCCGATCGGCGGGAACAGCGAGCCGGCGTTGAGCTCGATCGGCACGCGCCCTTCGAACTCGCTCAGATCGAGTTCCACCGCCTGTGAGCTGTGGGCGACGTTGGCGACGCACAGCAGCGTCTCGCCGCGGTATTCGCGCAAATAGGCGAGGACCTTGCGGTTCTTGGGGTAAAGGAAGCGCAGGCTGCCGCGCCCGAATGCCGGATGGTTGCGCCGCACCGCGAGCGTGCGCCGCATCCAGTTGAGCAGCGAGTGCGGGTCGCGGATCTGTGCCTCGACGTTGATCGCCTCGTAACCGTAGAGCGGGTCCATATTGGGCGGCAGCACCAGCGCGGCCGGGTCGGCGCGCGAGAATCCGCCGTTGCGGTCGGGCGACCACTGCATCGGCGTGCGCACCCCGTCGCGGTCGCCGAGATGGATGTTGTCGCCCATGCCGATCTCGTCGCCGTAGTAAATGATCGGCGTTCCCGGCATCGAGAGCAGCAAATAATTCATCAGCTCGACGCGGCGCCGGTCGCGTTCGAGTAGCGGCGCGAGCCGGCGGCGGATGCCGAGGTTGAGCCGCGCGCGCTGGTCCGCCGCGTAGGTTTGCCACAGATAATCGCGCTCGGAGTCGGTCACCATTTCGAGCGTCAGCTCGTCGTGATTGCGCAGGAAGATCGCCCATTGGCAGTTGTCGGGGATCGCCGGCGTCTGGCGCATGATGTCGGTGATCGGGAAACGGTCTTCGCGGCCGATCGCCATGTACATGCGCGGCATCAGCGGGAAGTGGAACGCCATGTGGCACTCGTCGCCGTCGCCGAAATAATCTTTGGTGTCCTCCGGCCATTGGTTCGCTTCTGCGAGCAGCATGCGGTCGGGAAAGCTCGCGTCGAGCTCGCGGCGGATGCGCTTGAGCACCGCGTGGGTCTCGGGGAGGTTCTCGTTGATCGTGCCTTCGCGCTCGACCAGATACGGCACCGCGTCGAGCCGCAGCCCGTCGACGCCGAGCTGCAGCCAGAAGCGCATTACCCCGAGCACCGCCTTCACCACGTGCGGGTTGTCGAAATTCAGATCCGGCTGATGCGAATAAAAGCGGTGCCAGAAATAGGCACCGGCGACCGGGTCCCAAGTCCAATTCGAGCGCTCGCTATCGATGAAGATGATGCGGGTGCCGGCGTATCTCTGATCGGTGTCCGACCAGACGTAAAAGTTGCGCCATGCCGACCCCGGCTTCGCGTGCCGCGCGCGCTGGAACCACGGGTGTTGGTCCGAGGTGTGATTGACGACGAGTTCGGTGATGACGCGGATGCCGCGCTTATGCGCCTCCGCAATGAGCCGCTTCACGTCGGTCAACGTGCCGTAGTCGGGGTGGACGCCGCGGTAGTCGCTGATGTCGTAGCCGTCGTCGAGGCGCGGCGAAGGATAGAACGGCAGCAGCCAGATGGCGTTGACGCCGAGATCGGCGATGTAGTCGAGCTTCGAGATCAGCCCGGGGAAGTCGCCGATCCCGTCGTTATTGGAATCGACGAACGACTTCACGTGCACCTGGTAAATCAGCGCGTCCTTGTACCAGAGCGCGCCCTCGCCGGTGGGTGCGGCGCGTTTCTCGGGGGCGTGGGCAGTATGGACAACGGCGACATCCATGGCCTTGCCTCACGCGAGCGGCGCGATGCGCCAAATGGCAAACGGGAGGTCGCCGGGGTCGAGCCGCACGCGCTGCAGCTTGCCGGTCCAGACGAAGCGGTGGCCGCGCATGAGATCTTCGGCCGCGAGCGAGCCGTGGTCGGGCAGGCGCCATTCCCATAACGGGATTTCGAACACAGCCTCCTGCACACGATGCGGGTCGAGGCTGACCGCGACCAGAACCATGTCCTCGTGCGAGGCGAGCGCCTTGCCGTAGACGAGCACCTGATCGTTGAACGCGTTGTAGAATCGCAGCCCGAGATGGGACTGGAGCGCAGGATTCATTTTGCGCAGGCGGTTGAGCGTTGCGATCTCGGCAACGATGTTGCCGGGCGCGGTGCGATCGCGAATCCTTATTTGATACTTCTCCGAATCGAGATATTCCTCCCGGCCCGGCAACGGTGCCGCCTCGCACACCTCGAAACCGGAATACATTCCCCACAGCCCGGAGAGCGTCGCCGCCAGTGCGGCGCGGATCAGGAAACCGGCGCGTCCCGAAGTCTGGAGAAAGTACGGGTTGATGTCGGGCGTGTTGACGAAGAAATGCGGACGGAAATAGTCCCGCACACCGGTCGTCGTCAGCTCGGTGAGATAATCCACCAGCTCCTGTTTGCTGTTGCGCCAGGTGAAGTAAGTATAGGACTGCGAAAACCCGAGCTTGGCGAGCCGGTACATCATTTTCGGCCGGGTGAAGGCCTCGGAGAGGAAAATCACGTCGGGATGGC
>Ga0306924_10008342_pt1 | contig 10441 bp, 7 predicted proteins | sample sta12Can44000111_FD_203756 | JGI IMG/M metagenome (GOLD analysis project Ga0306924, IMG submission 203756) | Lab enrichment of tropical soil microbial communities from Luquillo Experimental Forest, Puerto Rico - statanox.12C.anox.44.000.111 (v2)... | ecosystem: Environmental > Terrestrial > Soil...
TGTTGAAATCGTGACCGGTCTGCTCGCCGACATAGGGGATCACAAACAAGAACAGCAGCAAGATCAGCATGCCGTAACGTTCGAGGCGGGCGAGCGGCAGCGCCAACGAATCCGGCAACAGCCCGACCGCAACCCTCCCGCCATCGAGTGGCGGCAACGGCAGCATGTTGAACACGCAAAGCACCGCGTTGATTTGAATGGAGTGCACCAGGTTTGCCGCAACCCAGTCGGCGGGGCTCGGTGACATGAAACCAACTCCGTAGAACAACAGCGATGAGGCGATCGCGAGCAGCACATTGGTGCCAGGTCCGGCCAAAGCGACCCACACCATGTCGCGCCGTGGTTTGTCGAGCCGCCGGAAATTGACCGGCACCGGCTTCGCGTAGCCGAACAGGAAAGGCGAGCGCAGCAGGATCAGCATCGCCGGCAGGATGATCGTACCGAACGTATCGACGTGCTTGAACGGGTTGAACGTGACGCGGCCCGCCTGCCGCGCGGTGTCGTCGCCAAAATGGGAAGCGACAAAGCCGTGCGCCGCCTCGTGAAAGGTCACGGCAAATATGACAGGCAGCACCCAGGTGCTGGCTTGGTAGATCATAGCGGCTGTGCCGCCCGCCGCATTCACTACTTCGCAACCTCCAAAATGGCCACGCCCGCAAGGAGCGCGTCGAATTGCGCCTCGGCAGCGCCCCGATCGAACCCATTCTTGGCGGAATTGCGACGCATTGTTTCACCGCGGCGAAGCCGTGCCGCGGTGAGTGGCGAAATCGGCGCAGCTGCCGCGACTACTTCCGCCATCTCGCCGGGATCTCCATTGCAATGCAAGGCAAGGTCGCAGCCGGCATCGAGCGCCTGCCGCGTCCGCTCCCCGAGCCCGCCGCCGAGCGCGCGCATCGACAAATCGTCAGAGATAAGAACGCCGTCAAAGCCGATCTCTCCCCGGATCACCTCCGCGATGACGCGCGGCGACAAGGTCGCGGGGGCGGCCGGATCGACGGCCGGATAGACGATATGCGCCGTCATTGCCCATGGCATCGCGGCCAGCGCGCGAAATGGCGCGAAATCCGTGCGGGCCAATTCGTCATGGCCGGTCTCTACACACGGGCAGGCGTGGTGGCTGTCGACGCGGGCCCGGCCGTGCCCCGGTATGTGCTTGATGACGGGCAGGACGGCGCCTTCGAGTAATCCCGCGCACACTGCGCCGGCAAGGCTCGAGACCCGTTCCGGCTCGCCCCCATAAGCTCGGTCGCCGATTACCGGATCTGCTCCGGATGCGGGAAGGTCAAGTACCGGCAGACAATCGACAGTGATCCCGAGCCGCGCCAGGTCGTCCGCGATCAATCGAGCGCCGACCCTGGCCGCCTCTTCGGCCATCGGGTCCGACATGGAGGCGATCTGCGCGGGGGATGGATAACGACGCCAGTGCGGCGGACGCAGCCGCGCCACGCGGCCGCCTTCCTGGTCGATCAGAACCGGTGCTTCGTCGCGTCCGACGCAGCCGCGAAGAGAGCCGACCAGATCGCAAACCTGAGAGGGCGAGTTGCAATTGCGCCGGAACAGTATGAAGCCGACTGGATCGACTTCGGTGAAGAAGTCCCGCTCGAAGGTAGTAAGACGCTCGCCGCCGCAGCCCAGTACAACTGCGAGCGGCACCTTATCGGACAATGAAGCACCCGACGTTACGCCGTTTCAGCTCACCGCAGAGCCGCTCCGCATCCGCGACGGGCCCGCTCACGAGGCGGTAAAGCGTGCCCTTGTCTTCGGTCTCGGCGCGCGCAGGAGTAACCGAAATACTCCCGAGCAGATCCGGGTTCGCTCGCTTGATGCGATCCCATTCCTGACGCGCTGCTTCCTCGCTATGCACCGTGCCGAGCTGGACCCTGAGCCCGCCGGCCTTTTGCGGGGTCGCCGGTTTCCCGGCTGGCGCCGCAGCAGGCCCCGGCTTAACGGGAGCCTGCGCGGGTTGGCCCGGTGGCGCATTTGCGGCCGCATTGGACGCCGCCAGTCCCGGGCGTGGTTGCGACGCATCACTCGCAGGGACGGCAGGCGATGCCCCCGGGCGGGCCATTGGCTTTTCGGGCGGCGGCAGCAGATGTTCCACCGCAGCACGTTTCTGGGTGTAGATCAGCTTGTCGCGGTCGGGAACTTCCATCCCACCCGGGTTTTCAGGCTTGACTTTGGTTGGACGCTCGTCGGCGCGGATCAGCGGAACGTCTGCAGCTCCCGTGACGGCGCCCCCGTGCTTGAGGCCTTGCTGGTAGGCGAACCATAATCCGCCGGCAAATACGCCGACGACCAAGATTGCCACAAAACTGGCGACCAAACCGCGAAACCGCGGCCCTGTCTCTCGATCCCGCGGTTCGGCATAAAGATCGGTTCCCGTCTCCGCGTCAGCCGAGCCAAGTTGATACGACATGCTCACATCTCCTGCGCCGGTTCGACCCCGAACACGGCCAGCCCCGAAGCGATGACGAGCGCGACGCCGCGGACCAAGGCCAGACGCGCGCGGGTCAATTCCGCATCGGAAGCTAGGATAAACCGCAGTGTCGCTTCGTCCTTTCCCTTGTTCCAGAGTACGTGAAACTGCGCGGCGACTTCCTGAAGATAGAAGGCGATTCGGTGCGGCTCATGCGTTTCGGCGGCAGCCTCGACCAGCCGCGGCCAGCCCGCCAGCTGGCGAATCAGGGCGAGCTCCGAGGGATCGGAGAGCCGGTCGAGCGGGGCGTCAATCAGCCCCGCATCGGACAAGTCGTCTTGCGGAAATTGCTCCGCGGCATGTCGCATCACCGAGGCGGCGCGGGCATGGGCGTATTGCACGTAGAAGACAGGGTTGTCCTTCGACTGCTCTGTGACCTTAGCGAAGTCGAAGTCCAGCGGCTGGTCGTTCCTGCGCGTCAGCATGATAAAGCGGAAGACATCCTTGCCAACCTCTTCAACGACCTCGCGCAAAGTGACAAAAGTTCCAGCGCGCTTCGACATACGCACTGGCGCACCCTTGTCGAACAAGTTCACCAGCTGGCAGATCTTCACATCCAGCGAAGCGGCGCCGTTGGTCAGCGCCTGGATCGCCGCCTGCAGACGATTGACGTAGCCGCCGTGATCCGCTCCCCAGACGTCGATCATGTTGTCGAAGCCGCGCTGGACCTTGTCGCGGTGATAGGCGATGTCGGCCGCAAAGTAGGTCCAGGAGCCGTCCGACTTCTTGAGCGGCCGGTCGACCTCATCACCGAATGAGGTGGCGCGGAATAAGGTCTGCGGGCGCGGCTCCCAATCGTCGGGCAGCTTGCCCTTCGGGGGATCCAAGACGCCGGTATAGACGAGCCCCCGATCCGTCAGAACCTGAACACAATCGTCGATTGCGCCCCGTTCGGAGAGGGCGCGCTCGGAGACGAAGAGATTATGGCAAACGCCAAGCAGGGCGAGGTCGTCGCGAATCAGCCGCAGCATTTCTTCGACCGCGAAATCGCGAACAGGCGCCAGCCATTCCGCCTCCGGTCGGCCGAGCCATCTGCGTCCGTCGCGCTCGGCAAGCGCACGGCCGACTGCCGCGAGGTACTCGCCGGGATACAAGCCCTCGGGAATGGCTCCGATCGTTTCACCCAGGGCTTCTCGGTAGCGCAGGCAGGCCGATCGCGCGAGCACGTCGACCTGAGCGCCCGCATCGTTGATGTAATACTCGCGCTGCACGCTGAACCCAGCCTTGGCGAGCAGCGCGGCCAGCGCATCCCCGACCACCGCGCCGCGGCCGTGGCCGACATGCATCGGACCCGTCGGGTTGGCGGAAACGAATTCGACATTGACGCGCTCGCCGCCACCGATCGCTGAATCACCATACGCCGTGCCAGCGCGCAGGATGGCGCGGAGCTGCGCGTGCCAGACTTCTGGCGCAAGTCTGATGTTGATGAAGCCGGGCTTCGCCAGTGTAGCGGTAAAGCCGCTTCCGCGATAATCACCGGTCAGGAGCTGGCGCCCGGCGAGCGCATCGGCGATCCGTCCGGCGAGATTCATTGGATTTTCTTTAGCCGCCCCGGCCAGGATCATCGCGGCATTGGTCGACAGATCGCCATGAGCCGGATCCCGCGGCGGCTCCACTGCGACCCGTACGTCAAGCCTCGGCGCGAGTTGCCCCTTAGCCGCCAAGTCACTCAGTGCTGCTAGCACGAGGCGGCGAAAGTCGGCGAAGATGTTGGTCATGTCCGCGCGTAAGTGTCGAACAAGCGATGATGCTCGTCGAGCGCGAAGCGGTCGGTCATCCCGGCAAGATAGTCGGCCGCGACCCGCGCGGTGCGCGGTTGGTCGGGGCCGGCAGCCAGGTCCTGCCATTCGCGCGGCAAGCACTGCGGCTCGGCAAGGTAAAGCGCAAAGAGCTCGTGAACTACCCTGTGCGCCTTGGAGCTCATTCGGTTGACCCGGTAATGGCGGTACATCCGCTCCAGCAAAAAATCCTTGAGGGCGCGGTCATTGCGCCGCATCTCGTCCGAGAACCCGACGACCGGCGCATCCAGCGCCCTCACCTCGTCGGCCGATTTGACCGACCTGCCGGCGAGGCGCCGGCGTGTTTCGGCAATCAGATCGCCGGCCATCCGATCCACCAGCCGGCGGATCGCTTCGTGGATTAGACGCGGCTCCTCCAGCTCCGGATACCGCGACGCCACCTCGTGGAAAACCGGGCCGACAAGCGGCACATCGGCGAGATCGACGACGCCAAACAACCCGGCGCGTAATCCGTCGTCAATGTCGTGGTTATTGTAGGCGATGTCATCAGCCAGCGCGGCGACCTGCGCCTCGGCACTCGGAAAGGTATCGAGCGCAAGCGGGTGGCAGCGGTCATATTCGGCGATCGTGGGCGGCACCGGCCGCTCGATACCGACGCCGCGCAGCGGGCCATTGTGCTTGACGGTCCCTTCGAGCGACTCCCAGGTCAGGTTGAGCCCGTCGAACTCGGCATAGCGCCGTTCGAGACGGGTCAGAATGCGTAATGTCTGATCGTTGTGCGAGAAGCCGCCAAACCGCGCCATCTCGGCGTTGAGCGCCTCTTCGCCAGCGTGACCAAAGGGGGTATGGCCGAGGTCGTGAGCCAACGCCAAGGTTTCGGCGAGATCCTCGTCGAGACCGAGCGCGCGGCTGATCGTCCGCGCAATCTGCGCTACTTCGAGGGTGTGGGTCAGCCGCGTCCGGTAATGATCGCCTTCGTGATAGACAAAGACCTGCGTTTTATGGGTGAGCCGCCGGAACGCGGTCGAATGAATGATCCGGTCGCGGTCGCGCTGAAACGGGGACCGCATCGGATGCTCAGGCTCCGGATGAAGCCGCCCGCGGCTCTCCCCTGGCTTCGACGCGTAAGGCGCTGGGCCGTCTGGCCGGACCATGAGCGGTTATCTAGGCTCGCTCACCCGGGTATGGAAGAGCACCGGTAAATGGCTGCGGCATTCCGACTGCGATCATCTTTAGTTAAGGTCGTGCAACTGTCGGGAATACCGCTATGGAATATATTCGCGTCACCTTTGATCCGGGCGACATTCGCGACGTCATCGCCAGCGGTTACGCCCTAGGCCCGACCGAAACGGAGCTCGCGGTACAACCAAACTATTATGTGATTTCGCTATCGGGCTCCGGCTACACGCCGCCCTACTGGTATGGTGTGGTTAGCGGCACGGCACCAGGCGATCCACTGACCATCCCATTCAACAAAATATAGGGCGGCAAATGCGCGCGCGATTTCTGCTGCCATTGCTCATTCTGCTGGCCGCAGGTTGCGCCAGCACCCATGTCGAGAACGCGCCATTGCAGGCAGGTGAGGCCAATCCCGACCGACGCAGCATCGAGCCGGCCAGCCCGGACCGTCCGGTAATTCTGATGACTTTCTCGGGCGGGGGTTCGCGCGCCGCGGCGCTCGCCGAATCGGTGTTGCGCGAGATGTCGCAAACCAAATACGCCGGCATCGATGGCCCGCATGTGCTTACCGAGGATGTGAAGTTGATCTCTTCGGTCTCTGGAGGAAGCGTTACCGCGGCCTGGTTCGGGCTCCATCGCAGCCCCGGCCATTGGGACGGTGCCCTCGACGGGCTGCGCAGCGATTTTCTGACCAAGGATAACATGGCGGCATTGGAACTCGACGCCGTCAACCCGATCACCTGGTTCGGCTTGGTCACCGGCAGCATCACACGGATCGAGGCCGAGGAGGCGCTGTTCAACGAGCGCCTCTATCACGACGCGACACTCGCCGCGCTCAACCAGCCAGGCAGACCCTACATCGTGCTGAATGCGACCGACATGGCCGGCGGCCAGACCTTCGCGATGGTCCCGCGCCGCTTCGACGACGTTTGCTCGAGATATGATGCCCTGCCTGTCGCGACGGCGGTCTCAGCATCCGCGGCGTTTCCGATCCTGCTGACGCCGGTCGGGTTTCAGAACTACTCCGAAGGTTGCCGAGGGAGGCTGCGCGACGGCGAGTGGATCAAGATCGATCTGTCCAACCCTTACACGCCTTATCTGAACCTGGCCGAGTACAGGGATGCCCGCTATTCCAACGATCTGCGGCATGGCCCGAACCCGTTCCGACAGATCGACTACCTGAACTTCCTCGACGGCGGGCTCGCCGACAATCTCGGCACCCAGTCATTACGGTCGGCATTGATCGCCAGTTACGACGACGCCCAGGTATTGCACGCGATCAATGAGGGCAAGATCCGGCGGCTTGTGGTTATTGTCGTGAATGCCCGTTCCGACCCGCCGAACAAGCTTTACCAACAGCCGCAGCAGCCGGGCGTCGTCGCCCAGATCCAGGCGGTGACGTCGGTGCCGATCGACGCCAATACGGCGAATTCGCAGACTGCGCTATCGGCTCTGCTCACCGAATTCGCGCAAGCTGCGGCCGGCGCGGGCAATCAAGCTAAATTCGGCGGCATGCTGGTTTACGGGGTGACGGTCGACTACGACCAGATACCGGCCGACACGCCGGCGCACCGTGCATTGCGCGACACGGCAAAGGACGTGCCTACCAGCTGGACTTTGACCGGCCCGCAATTGCAAGTTACCGAGGAAGCAGGCCGCTTCCTGCTGCGCCGCCACCCTTGCTACCGCGCGTTATTGGCCGACCTACGCGCGGCGCAGGCACCTATGGCGGGCGAAGACCAGCCGCTGACAATCCCGTGCACGACGAAAATCGATATCCCGAAACGCGCCGGACCGGTTCCCTCCAGTTAGGTCGCGCGCAACCGCGCGGTGGCGGCGTCGTCTAGGGTGCCGTCGGCAGTGACTGCGACCCGGTAGTCGTCTGCGGCCGCTTTGGGCGAGATCAGCCCGTCGGCCACATCGGCGGCGACCTGTTCCGGACTGCGCGCGGTGGCGTTCCCAAAGCCGCCGCCACCCGGCGTTTCGAGCCGGATGAAATCGCCGCCGGGCACGCTTTGCCGGCCCTTGGGGCCGATCGGCTTGCCGGAAACCAGTGTGACGCGGCCGGACGCACCACCCGCGCCGCCGTCGCGGCCGCGGGCCGGGTTGGAGACCCGCTCGAAGTTGCACAGCATCGCGATCGGGGTGCCGTCTGCGCCCCCCAACTCGATGATTTGGCCGAGACCGCCGCGGAATTGCCCGGCGCCGCCGGAACCCTCGCGGAACTCTCGCCGGCGGAACAATACCGGCGCGACGGCCTCGGTCGCCTCGACCGGGATCGTTCGCACGCCAGAGGGAAAAGCGGTCACGTCGAGCCCGTCCTTGCCCGGCCGCGCGCCCGCGCCGCCGCAGTGAAAGATCGCGGTGCTGAACGGCTTGATGTCAGGGGGCGTCCTTCCCTCCTCCGCGCCCAACTCGTCGAGCACGTCGGCGCCACCATAGATCTGCGGGATCCACAATGACGACGCGCCCTCGGCCGGCACGCCGCCTTCCATGACCTGGTGCAGGCAGCCGAAGACGACATCGGGCAGCATGTGTCCGACCGTGTGCCGGGCGGCGACGGCCCGCGGCCGCTTGGCGTTGAGCAGACAGCCCTCCGGCGCACTGACCGTGATCGGCGCCAATGAGCCGGCATTGTTCGGCACCTCGGGCGCGACCAGGCATTTGACCCCGAAGGCCGTATAGGCAAGCGTGTAGTTGAGCACGACATTGATGCCAAAGGCGCTCGCCGGCGAGGTCCCGGCAAAATCGACATGGATGCCATCCTCGCCGATCGTCATCTTGGCGGCGAGAGTCAGCGGCCGGTCATAGCCGTCCATCGTCAGGCTGTTGCTGTAGGAGCCCTTTTTCAGCTTTCCGATCGCCTCGATTGTCGCCTGGCGCGAGGTTTCGATGATGTGGTCGCCCAAGCGGTCGAGGTTGGTTATGCCGAACTCCTCCATCATCTCGATGAGTCGCCGGCTCCCCTCGTCATTGCACGCGGCGAGCGCATAGACGTCGCCCTCGACCTGCAGCGGCTCGCGGACATTGGCACGGATCACGCGCAGCAGATCGTCGTTCATCCGGCCTTCACGCGCCAATGCCATCAATGGGATCGACAGCCCCTCCTCGAAGACCTGCCGCCCGTCGGGACCCATGCCGAGCCCGCCGATGTCGACGACATGGACCGTGCTGGCAAAGAGCCCGACCGGCTCGCCGCGCAGAAAAGTCGGGCTGACCACGGTCAGATCGTGCAGATGCCCGCAGGTCAGCCACGGGTCGTTGGTGATGTAATGGTCGCCAGGCCGCATCGTCTTCAGCGGGAAGGCGTCGAGAAAATGCTTGACTGCCGCCGCCATCGAATTGACGTGGCCGGGCGTGCCGGTGACCGCCTGCGCCAGCATGTTGCCGTCGCGGTCGAACACCCCGGCCGACAGGTCGCCGGCCTCCCGCACCGTTGTCGAGAACGCGGTACGCACCAAGGTCTGTGCCTGCTCCTCGACGACCGCGATCAAGCGGCTCCACATGATCTGCATATGGATTTGTGACAGCGCGGTGTTGGATCTGCCGAGCATCAGCCTTCTCCTTCCAGTGCCGGGCATTGTGCGGCGGCGCGCCGCGATCCGCAATATCGGCTGCCGCCACTTACAATCAATACGTGCACGTCCAAAATCAGTTTGCTGTTATCTGCGGCGAATCTACAGCAAAGAACCCCGTAAAAGTTGAACCGCTCCTCAATCGGTTCCCTGGACCCTGCAACAGCAATGTGACGACTTTGCAGGCCTTCGCTAATGCGCGATCGCTTCGAGCGCGAGGCCTCGGGTGCGCGGGCCAAATCCGCCGATCGTCGCCACGACGATTGCCATTGCAAAAGCGATGAACGCGAATACGGCGTTGACGCCTCCCAGATTGAGCAGAAAGGCGACGACGAGCCCCGACAGCGCCGCCGATAGCCGGCTCCAGGAATAGACAAAGCCGATCGCGCGCGAGCGGATGCGTGTCGGGAAGAGTTCCGACTGGTAGCTGTGAAAGCTAAAGGACATCAGATTGTTGCACAACGTCACCAGCACACCCAGCAGGATCAGCGCCGCCGGCAATTCACTGTTCGCGAACAGCATGCCAAACACGCCGATCCCAAGCGCGCCGAGGCAGATCTGCCATTTGCGCTCGATCCGTCCGGCGATCAATGTGCCGAGGAGCGGCCCGACCGGATTGGCGACGGCGATGATAAAAGCGTATTCGAGGCTCGTGGTGATATTGATGCCCTTGGCGATCAGCAATGTCGGGACCCATGCGGCAAAGCCGTAATACCCGAAGGTCTGGAAGAAATTGAACACCGACATCAGGATCGCCCGCCGGTCAGAAGGCGGCTGCCAGATCTCGGTAAACGTGCCTTCGCCCGCTTCCTCGCGCTGCGGCGGACCGGGCGGCTGCAGTCGTCCTCCGCTTTCGATCATGACCCGGTTCTCGATGTTCGAGACGACCCGTTCGGCATCCGCCAGACGTCCGTGCCGCGCCAGCCAGCGCGGCGATTCAGGTAGCGACAAGCGAATGAACCAGATGAAGATCGCGCCGGCCGAGCCGATCAATACGACCCAGCGCCACCCGTCGAGCCCGAGAGGCGTCCGCGGCACGAGCAGCCAGGCGAGAAACGCGACCAACGGCACCGCGAGAAACTGCAGAAACTGGTTATAGGCATAAGCGCGGCCGCGATGGCTGGCCGGCACCAGTTCCGACACGTAGGTGTCGATCGTCACCAGCTCAATGCCGATGCCGACCCCGGCAATAAAGCGCCACAGATCGACCCCAAAGCCAGAAGTCTGGAACGCCATGATCGCGGTCGTGACCGAATACCAGATCAATGAAAACGTGAAGACCGTCCGCCTTCCGTAGCGGTCCGCGAAATGGCCGAGAAAGATCGCTCCGACGAACAACCCCGCAAACATTGCGAAGACGAACGTTCCGATCCCGGCCACGCCGTAAGGCGCGAGCACGCTGAAGGCCCCGAGCGATGCCGGCGTGAAGTACCCGGCCTTGACGAGCCCCGGCGCGATATAGGCGGTGAGGA
>Ga0306924_10008343_pt1 | contig 10440 bp, 9 predicted proteins | sample sta12Can44000111_FD_203756 | JGI IMG/M metagenome (GOLD analysis project Ga0306924, IMG submission 203756) | Lab enrichment of tropical soil microbial communities from Luquillo Experimental Forest, Puerto Rico - statanox.12C.anox.44.000.111 (v2)... | ecosystem: Environmental > Terrestrial > Soil...
TTGGCGCTAGACTGATCGCGCGTGTTGGCGCGGGCAGGGTCAAGCGAAAGACTGTGCCGCTGCCGGTGCTCGAGACGAGTGCCAGCTCGCCGCCATGCGCGCGCATCAATTCGCGGGCGATCGCCAAACCGAGCCCGCTGCCGCCGGGCCGGGCCGAGCCGAAGAACGGGCGGAACAGATTGTCCCGCGCCTTGGGCGGCAGCCCCGGACCGTCGTCGGAAATCTCGATTGCGACGACTCCGCCCTCGCGCGCCGCGGTGCATTGCAGCCGGTGCGCCCCCGCTTCGATCGCATTCCGCGCGAGGTTTAGGAGCACACGGTAAAGTTGGTCACGATCGGCCTCGACCGTGAGCTCGGGCGGGATCGTGCAGTCAATCGTCAGGTCGTCCGCGGAAAGCCCGAGACCAGGCTCGATCTCCGCGATCAGCGCGGCGATCGAAAACCGGCTAGGCGCCAATGGCGGCGCACCCTCACGCGAGAAGTCGAGGGAATGGGTGCACAGCGCCACGGCGCGGTCGATCGCGTCGAGCAGGCGCGGCGCCACGCGGCGTACTTCCGGTGCTGCACTGGCGGTCAGCCCGTCGGTGACGAGGCGTGCGGTCGCCAGGATATTGCGGAGATCGTGGTTGATTTTGCTCACCGCAGTGCCCAACGCGGCTAGCCGGGCCCGCTGCCCGAGCGCCTGGCGCACAGTCTTTTGCAATACCCCCAGCTCGCGCTCGGCGAGACCGATCTCGTCCTTCCTGCCACCCGCCGCGATCATCCTCGAGGCATCCTCCGGATCTTCGCGAAATTTTATCATGCTCGCGGTGATGCGGCGCATCGGCCGCACCAGAAGCCACTGCAGGCTGAGATAGACGAGCGCCGCCGTGACCAGCGAGATCACGACCGACAGCTCGAGGATGCGGATGCCGAAATCCCACATCTCGCCACGCAGCGGCGCTTCGTCGAGCAGCACCTCGACCGTTTCCGTGCGGTCGGTCGTGGATGGCCCCAGCACCCGCAGCACGCGGTTGCCATGGCCGAGCAAGGTGCGGAACGAGCCCCTGATCGCCAGCAGGATATCCGGATGGGTCAAGTCGATCGTAAAATCGGGTCGCAGCGGGTTGCTGCTATCGAGCCGCAAGGCCGTGCCATCGTGGCGATACAAGGCCGCGCCTCGGACGCCCGCCTGGGCGAGAAGTTTGTCCGTCAGGCCCTGCTCGAGCTCTCCGGTGGCACTCGCCTCGAGGGCTGCTGTCGCGATGTGCCCGGCAGCGAGGCGATTTTCGAAATAGGTCATGCGGAAGCGGGCGACTGACGGCACAAAAATCATCACCTCGCTCACCATGACGAAAAAGATGGTGAGGACCAGTAGGCGCGCCGACAGGCTCCTCAGCAGCACGACTCGCTCGCTTCAACCGAACCGCGCCAGAAGCCGGACGAACCGCCGGGTGCGCGCGGAGAATAGGCTCGGAGTATAATAGCTTGCCGCCGCGCGCTTGCTCACCTCGCCGCGCGTTGGGTAGGGGACGATCAGGTTGGCCACCGCGCCGATCTTGAGCTTTTGCGAGATCGCCAATGCCCAGGGGAGGATCAGGTCACCGGCCCCGGCGCCGAGGATCGAAGCGCCGAGGATGCGGCCACCGGCGAGGGCGACGACCTTGACCAGCCCCTCGGTCTCGTGCTCGGTCTGAGCCCGATCGTTGTCGGCGAACCGCCAACGCAGCACACGAGGTGCGCGGTCGGCGGCATGCGCTGCGGCCTCCGTCAACCCGACCTGAGCGAGCTCGGGATCGGTATAGGTAACCCAAGGCAATGCCCGGTAGTCGACTTTGGCCGGGATGCGGAACAGCGCGTTCCGGATCACGATCCCGGCGTGATAGAGCGCGATGTGGGTGAATTGCGGCCCACCCGCGACGTCGCCGATGGCAAAGGCGCGGCGGTTTGTTGTGCGCAGCCTCGCGTCGACGGTAATGCCTTGCGCCGTCGAAGCTATGCCGGCTGACGCGAGATCGAGTGCCTCGATAGTAGGGCGCCGTCCCGTGGCGATCAGGAGATGGGAGCCGGAAATCTGCTCGCCGCCTGTCAGGCGCACTACCACGGTCTTCTCGGTGCGCTCGATGCCGGCGATCTCGACCCTGGGTCGACAGACGATGCCTTCATCCGATAATCGCCTGGCAAGCAGGGCGCCGAGTTCAGGATCGTCGCGGGGCAGCAGCGGGCCGACATCGAGCACCGTGACCCGTGCGCCCAGCCGGCAATGCGCCTGCGCCATCTCGACGCCGATCGGTCCGCCGCCGATCACGATCAGATGATCGGGCAAATCACGGTTGGCAAAGATGGTTTCGTTGGTCAGATAGGCGACATCGTCGAGCCCGCGGATCGGCGGTATCGCCGGCCGCGAACCGGTTGCGATGACAAAGCGCCGCGGCCGAATTTCGATGTCGCCGGCACGCATAGTGCGGGGGCTCGTAAAGCGCGCTTCGGCGCGCACTACCCGAACGCCGAGTCCCTCGAAGCGCTCCACCGAATCATTAGGGGCAATGCCGGCGATCACCCTCTGAACACTGTCGCCGACCGCGGCGAAATCGATATATGGGCGAGCGTAGGCGATGCCGAGCTCGGCACCCCGCCGCCAGAGATCGGCGATGCGTGCTGCGGCAAGCAATGATTTCGACGGCACACAGCCGAAGTTCAGGCAATCGCCGCCCATCGCCCCACGCTCGACCAGCACGACTTCGGCACCCATCTGCGCCGCACCGGCAGCGACCGCCAGCCCACCCGACCCAGCCCCGATCACGCAAAGGTCGGGCGCGATGGGCGAGGTCATGCAGTGCTTTTGCCACGCCAGCGCTTATACCCCACCGGGATCAACGCCAGTGCGACCAGCCCGATGATCGGCCCGAGTACGCTCGGCCGCAACAAGACCCCGAGACCGGGCTCACCGACCACGTTGCCGACGCCGTTCCCGAGGCTCGCATAGACGAAGGTGCCCGGAATGATCCCGAGAAAGGTGGCAACAATGAAGGTCGACAACCTGACGCCGACCAACGCCGGGACGAGGTTGACGAGCCAGAACGGGACGATGAAGACGAGCCTCAGAACCAGCAGGTAACTGAACGCGTTGGCGCGAAACCCCGCTTCCAGCTTGCCGACGAGTGGTCCCGCCCGCTGTGCGAGCCCACCGAGACCGGCCCGGGCAGCGAGGAAAATCCCGGTGGCGCCCAACGTTGCGCCGACGACCGCGTAGAGCGCGCCGAGCCACGTTCCGAACAGAAACCCGCCGGTGATCGTCAACACGGCGGCGCCAGGAACCGACAAGGCGACGAGGCCGGCATAGGCCGTGATGTAGAAAAGGGCCGCGGCAAACCCCCACTGTTGCACGAGGCCGCATAGCCAATCGCGGTTCTCGGCGAGGGCGGCGAAGGTCAGATAATGGTGTCCCCCTGCGGCGACAAAGGCGATCCCCGCGGCGACGAGCAGGCCAAGCGGTATCAGGCGCCGTGCCGATAACCCGTTTTGCTGCGAAGTCTCGTAGGGCATCGATGTCATGCACAACCTGGACGACGACCGATGCTAGCGTGTCGAGGGCAGCCAGGCAGTCACCTTCGTGTGAGGTCGAAGGATGGCAAGCGATGGCACCCAGGGGTGCGCCTGCATGGAGGGCTCTGCCTTTCCCTGATGGACGGGAAAATAGTGGGAAAAAGCCGATTCCGACCCGTCCAACGGCCGAGTTCCGGGCCCTAAGTGATTGATATCCGGCTACTCCCGAGAGCAAATTCCCTAAACGAGCGAACAGGGAAATAAATCGGTTGAACAGGGAAATAATTTAGACGAACAGACAATGAGATCCGGCGAGCACGGAAGGTCGTCAGCCGGTCGTCGCCGACGGCTTCGATTGACATCCGCTTGAGGCTGGACACTATGCGGGCCTGTCGAGTCCCAACCGGCGATGCCTGGGATTTCGTCGCCGTCAAGCCGCGGCGCAACATCACCAAGCCTGAGGCGGTCATATACCGGCAGCGGCCTCGTGAAGCTCGGCCGTCCAGTCCGGACTATCGAACACGCTCGCCGGCCAGGGCAGACCGTAGTGCTCGCGCAGCATCGTCCCGGTGTATTCGGTGCGGAACCGGCCGCGCCGCTGCAGGATCGGGATCACCTCAGCGCTGAAGGCGTCAAGCTGTGCGGGCAGCAAGGGCGGCATGATGTTGAACCCGTCCGCGGCACCGTCGGTGAACCAGTCTACGATCAGCGCGGCAATCTGTTCTGGCGTCCCTGCGGTGACAAAATGCCCCCGCGCGCCGGCGAGATAGCCGAGCAATTGCCGCAATGTCGGCTTGTCGCGCCGGACCAGATTGAGGATCACCTCGGTGCGGCTGCGCGCCGCTTCTACCGAGGCCGGGTCGGGGAAATCAGCGGCGGAGAGCGGGCGATCGAGCGGCAGATGCGAGAAATCAAAACCGCCAAAGCGGCCCGACAGCCGCTTGCGCCCGACCTCCGGATCGGTGAGCTCGTTGACCTCGCGCGTCAGGCGCTGCGCCTCGGCTTCGGTCCCGGCAATCATCGGGCTGAGGCCGGGCAGGATCAGCATCTGCTCGGGCAGCCTTCCCTCGGCTGCCGCCAAGGTCTTCAGATCGGCATAGAATTCCTGCGCCGTCGCCTTTGCCATGTGAGCGGTGAACACGGCATCGGCGTGCCGCGCGGCGAAGCGGCGACCGGTGTCGGACGAGCCCGCTTGCACGAGCACCGGCCGACCCTGCGGGCAGCGCGGCATATTGAGCGGCCCGGCCACGGTATAGAAATCGCGGCGGTGATTGACCGATCTGATGCGGTCGCGCCGCGCGTAGACCCCCGCAGCCCGGTCGTCGACGACCGCGTCGGCGGCCCAGCTGTCCCACAGGGCCTTCACGACCTCCATGAACTCCTCGCCGCGGGCATAGCGGTCGGCGTGGCTTACCTGCCCCGCGCCGCCGTAATTTTCCGCCGCTGTTGCCAGCCACGAGGTCACGATGTTCCACGCAGCGCGGCCCCCGCTGATGTGGTCGATCGAGGCGAATTGGCGGGCGAGATTGAATGGCTCGGTGTAGGTGGTCGAGGCGGTTGCGATCAATCCGACCCTGCTGGTCGCCACCGCCATCGCGGCCAGTACAGTAATCGGCTCGAGCCAAGTGCGCGGCGCCTGGCCCACATCGCCGCCCAGCGCCAGCTGGTCAGCGAGAAAAACAGAATCAAACAGTGCCGCTTCGGCGCGCTGTGCCAGATCCTGGTAGTAGCGGATGTCGGTCAATGGCAGCGGCGAGGAGGCGGGATGGCGCCACGACGCCTCGTGATGGCCGCGGCCGTGGATGAACAGATTGAGGTGCAACTGCCGTTTCATCGGGCCGCTCCGTAATGGTCCCTGGCGTCGGCCCTCGAGGGAAGGGCGGGCACCGCGTCAGAAGCCTATGCTCCGGCGGTGAGCCCGGGCAAGACGCTTGCGGACCAAGCGAATTTGCTGCCCCGATGGCCGCCCGGCGCCACCCGAACTGGACGCGTTTTTGCCACGCCGACCCGCGGGCCCGAACGCGCGTCCCGGCGCCGAGGATCGGACGAATTTGGCCGAGACCACGCATGGTCTCAATGATCGGGGTCAGACCGATCCCCGCAAGTGGCGAGGTCGTATACTCATAAATCGGTTTGGTTGATCCGGCCGCTCAACGTCCGCTCTTGCCCCGACAGTGGTGCAACAACGGACCTCGCGACGGGTCCGAGTAGTGCCAATGGCGGGCCCTCACTGCCGGCGAGGTCGGGGATGCCCAAGGAGTGTGGTCGCCGCGCATGGAGCACATTAAGCACCGCCCCCTCCGCTTGCAGATCGGGCGTTTCAAAACTCTCGGTGAACCACCCTGGATCGGCGCAAGGAGTTCAGGGCCTTCAGGTCGGTGCCCGCAACGGTGTGTGAGCCTGTAAGGCAACCCGGTGGCCCGCGCTCCAAGCTCATGCGCCGGTGTGCCATTTTCAAAAAGCGCGAAACTCGCACCACGACTGGCAGGCGAAACTCACGTTGTACCAATGGCTTCGAAGCCTTGTGGAATCACCAGAGTTTCCGCGGCTCGATAGGCCCCGGCCAAAAAGACAAGCGTGGCCAAGACGATCGTCACGGCTATGAGGCCATCATTGAGACGACCACAGAATCGGTTGATCCGCTCGGCTCGGATCACTGGCCGGTGACGCTGGAGCACAGCAAGACGGCCCCGGTCGCGAGCAAGGCGAAGGCCACCATGCGACTCAGATTGTCCGCGGCGACACGCCAACCGCGCGCCAAACCATGCGGCCGCGGCCTGAGCCGGTGCGATCGCCATCCAAATGGCTAATTCTGCCTAGCCGTGTCGGCGCAGCGGCTCCCGATGCAAATGCAGCGACAAGGGTGGCTGGCAGGCTAACCACAATACCCGCTACGGCGGCGCGTCCGATACTCTTGTGCATCGGCATCCCGGCAAGCGTCATGACGATGTTGGTGAGAATGCAGCCCCCGACCCCGGCCAAGCCGGAGCACAATCCGATCGCGGTGCCGGCGATGCCGCGGAAGCTGCCGGCGGGCGATCGCTCCAAGACTGGGCCAAATCGGCTGGGAAACGCGAAGCGCGCCGCGAAGGTCAGGCAAAGCAGGGCGAAGATCCCGGTCATCACGCTGCCGCGAACGTCCGGGGCTGCGAGCTGCGCGACGACAACGCCGGTGACGATACCGGGTCCCCATTCTCGGAAAGCGGATATCGGTGTGTCCCAGCGCGCCAGTGTGCCAACGAAGAGACGAGTGCGGTCGGCAGGATAGCCGCCGGTGAGGTGCCGACTGCGACGTGCGCGGCCTGGTCAGCGGGAGTGCCGGACTCGACGAGCCCGTAAAAGACGACCGGAACGATGACGACACCGCCGCCGAAGCCGATCAAGCCAGCAAGCAATCCGGCTGCAGTGCCCGAAAACATGCCCAAAAGGACCAACCAAAAGGAGCTCATCGGGCTTTGTCCAACAAACTGGAAGACAGGCTCCACCGATCGCGCGATTCTCACGAACCAGCGGAGAAGTTTGCTTAGCCGCGCCGACCGGCAGGGGGGGGATTTACGCCAAAATTCTTGGCGTCCCGTTACCAGCTCCGGTCTTTCCGCGGCGGTGTCTGGATCACTCGATCGAGCTCTGCCTCCGGGCCCAAGTGCGCTTCGATGGCAGCGTGGTGGTCTTGAAGGATGAAGCGCTCCGGCAGGCCTCCGCGCGTGGTCCCGCAACATCAACCCGACATTAAGTGATGGGGGTGAGGCCGAACTGATCGGTGCCTTCCCTTACTGTGGCGCTATGAAATCGGCGCCGGCCCACGGCTGACGCCGGCAATTCTGCTGCGGCTCAGGTTACAGCCTATCGTATGGTGCGAAGGCGATACCGCACGAAGCGAGGCGACATTCAGTGCATTGGTCTGTGAGGTGTCGTGTTCACGAGCTGCCCGATCGCATCAGTTACCCATCGCCAGATCGCCGCGCCGGCGATACCGCCATCCGCGGCAAGCTCCTCAGGTCGTCTTGCGCTTCTCCCGTCGGCCTTATCGCCATGCACTTCAGCATCAAGTTTGGCGACACGCCAAATGTCTATTTCCGAGATCACACCGTGCAGGCTACCCTCTGAACCTCTACTGACGGTTAACTCGCCTTTGTACAAGGAACCTTGTGAACACGTAGAAGGTATCTGGAATGGGGTCAGTGTGGATTTGGTCGGAGCGAATCCGTGCCTCACGCGGTCATTCCCAACCGCTCCCACGGCGACGCGCTTGATTTCCTCGGCCGCCGGCACAGCCAATCAACCTCCAACAGCGGACCTGTTTGCGGACAGGCCGACACAGCCGGTCAGTGCCAATAAGGGAGATTCCCGTTCCGCCATCGCTCCTGGTTGCAGGCGTCCTCATGATGCCCCCAAGCCGAGCAAGTTCGGCTAGATGAGGGGTTGGTGCTCTCGGCGTTCCAACGGGTTTACAACCCTGCCATCGTTGAACTCGAGCTAATATTGTTTGGCAAAAGTATTATCGCTCCCCTGCCGCCACTTGTGAATTCCGCTGCCGCAGGCGATTCGGGGTGCTTTCCGACAGGTGCCGCCGACTCATACGTCGTTTTAGCACCCTGTGGCTTGACCTCTCGGCAGATGGTTGCAGCGACCGTTCCTCCTTTCTAGCGTCTCGCCGAGCCCAGCAGCAACGAACGGTGCCTCGGCACCGTATCTGTGCGGAAATAGCTTCGGGCCTTACTAGAAGTCGAGGCCATACCAATGTTTCGATTTTACCCTGGCCAGGAGAGGACGTCTATTCGGAGACGCGCGCTCGTGATGGGCGGGCTTGCCGGCGCCGTCAGTTGTGTTTTTCCTGCATTCGCTCATGCCGCAACAGCATTGGTCTTGCCGACCGCGACAGCCGATCGACGATTCTCCGTCCTCTACAAGGGCATCAGGATCGGCACCCATACGGTCTCATATTCGTCGGCAACCGGTGAAACGCGGGTCAATACGGACATCCATCTCGAAGTCAAGCTCGCTTTCGTAACCGCCTACGCGTTTAGTCATCGCTCCAAAGAGACTTGGCGCGCAGGGCGGCTGACGTCGCTGAGTGGTGAAACTGTAGAGCACGGCGAGACCCTCCAGATCGAGGGCGCGGCGACGCCCCAGGGGTTTCGCGTCGTGAGCAAGGGTGGCCCGTTTATCGCTTCCGCTGCCACCCTGACGTCGAATAGCCTTTGGACCCCGGCGATGCTGGAGCAGGCTACCGTCGTCGATGCACAGCGAGGTGGCATCATCGGTGTCAGCGCGCGCAAGCTCGCCGACGAGCAAATTGTGATTGCCGGAAGCCAGGTTCAGGCAACGCGCTACACGTTCATCACGCCTTATTACGCAGGCAGCGTTTTGTATGACAAGGCGAACCTTTGGGTAGGCGCGGAGTTCGAGCGTGACGGCTCGAAGGTCCAGTATCAGCTTGAAGCGTAAGCCCCGCTCAGGTGGCGGCAAGGGAGCATTAAGCCATGTCGTTTAGGCACCTGGTATTTGTTTGTGCGGCGATCGTGGCAAGCGTCGTCGCAGGCCGCATGGCGGTCTCCGATGCCCTCGCTCCGAACCCTGTTAGTCTAACCACCGGGATCCCCGGCGGTGTCTATCATCCCGTCGGCAACGCGATCTGCCGCATGTTTAATCTGGAGGGCGAACATGAGGTGATGCCATGCGTCGCAGTGAGTTCTGACGGCTCGGTGGCGAACATCCAACGCATCGAGGGTGGAGAGTCAGCGTTTGGCCTTTCGCAAACCGACGTTGCCTTGGCCGCTTTCCATGGTGAGGGACCGTTCGCTGCGGCCGGTCCCGATCCGAAGCTTCGCGTGGTAATCGCGCTGTACCCGGAAGCATTTACCGTTGTCGCTCGCGCCGATACCGGCATACTCGATTTTCAGGACTTGCGTGACAAGCAGGTGGGCATTGGCACGAGCGGTGTCGGATATAACTTCACCCGAGATGTCATCCTCAGATTTTATGACTGGACGACATCTGGTCCCGAGCGTGTGCTGGAATTCGCACCTGCCGAGCAGAACCAGGCGCTTTGTAGCAACAAAGTTGATGCGATTATATTTGAAGCAGGACATCCCAATGGGCTGACCCAGGAGGCTACGACGGACTGCCGAGCGACGCTGGTGCGCGTCGCTGGCCAGCCGATCGATCGTCTACTTGCAACGCATCCCTATTACATCCCCTCTATCATCCCAGGCGGTATGTACGCTGGTAACCTTGGGGATGTCCCGACAATCGGCACACGGGCCGTGCTTGTCTCATCGAGTAATCAGCCAGCTGAGCTGGTCTACGCCATGGTCAAGGCGGTGTTCGACAACTTCGCCGTTTTCCGGCAGTTGCACCCTGCGCTGTCGACTTTGGAGATCCGAGAGATGGTGCCTAGCGGATTGGCCATCCCTATACATCCAGGAGCGCTGAACTATTATCGTGAGGTCGGCCTTATCCAGTAACAGGTCGCCGGGCTGCACGACATTCCAGTCAGTCCGCCAAGTCGGTGTTTCTGTTCGTACCCATAGCTGCAGCGCCGCCTCTTGGCGGATTGCGGCCAAACCGAGAATCACCGGCACGGCACCGGCGCAACACCGCCGGTCAAACTCCAACAACGGAAGTGGCTACGGACAGGCCCACACAGCCGGTGAGTGCGAACAGCCGAAATGCACGACCGGGATCAGTACGCTGAGACCGTGCTCGCGGCGTTACGGATGACATCAAGGACCACATCTGGCTTCGATAGCATGGGAACGTGAGATGACGTGACTTCGGTCGTGGCAGCTTTCATCCGTTTCGAGACAAAATGTTGCAGATCCGGGGGAACCGTCTGGTCCTGGGTGGCGAGGACATACCAGCTCGGCTTGGCGTTCCACGCTGTGCCCTCGACCTTCTGGTTGAAGAGGTCTG
>Ga0306924_10008344_pt1 | contig 10440 bp, 12 predicted proteins | sample sta12Can44000111_FD_203756 | JGI IMG/M metagenome (GOLD analysis project Ga0306924, IMG submission 203756) | Lab enrichment of tropical soil microbial communities from Luquillo Experimental Forest, Puerto Rico - statanox.12C.anox.44.000.111 (v2)... | ecosystem: Environmental > Terrestrial >...
CCAGGCGCGTTCACCCTCGACGACCCGCCTTTCCTTGTCACGGTAAGGCATTCGAGTGATCAGAAGTGGGCACGACGCGGGCCGAGCCGCCCCGGTTGACCGCCGCCGCAACCCTGCCTTACGGCGAGCTCGCGCGCGCGGCACCCGTCGCGGTCGTCGTCGGCGCGTTGAGCGGACTGATCAGCAGCTCATTTTACGCGCTCGTTCCGGCCTGGATGCAGGACGAAGGCATCGCGCGAGACGATCACAATGTCCGTGCTGGTGGCGGTGCTTGGCGGGCTCGCGTTCCAGGTTCCAATCGGCTGGCTCTCGGACCGCTTTGACCGGCGTATCGTGCTGGCCGCGCTTGGCCTTGGCTTTGTGGGCGCCGCCGTCGCTCTGGTCCTTCTGGACATAGATGAAGCGCAAAAGGTTAAATCTCGATAGCGCCTCTCGCGCGGAACCGGAAGTTCGAATCCATCTCCCTCCAGCAGCGAGTCCGCGAACCATCGGTTCCGCTGTGGGGTGGAACGCTCTGCCCGGCGTCGAAAAGCGCAGCAAGGTTGGCGAGCAGAAGCGGAGTTCGCTCGTTCTCCGCATTCCCCTGGCTATAATTGGCGACGAGGTTTCCTTTGTTGTAATTGTCCGGGATCGTCCATGGCCCGTCGGCGTGAACGTATTCGGCCGCAACCAGAAGGTTGCCGCCTCCCACGGGACGCGAGGCAGCGCCGAGCCCACCGGCACGACCTCGGGCGGCGCGCTGTCGAAATCTTGGCGGGCAAAGAAGCACGCACCCCCCGCGACGCGACCCCGAGCAACCGCTTCCCGGTAACGGCTTGCCCGCGTTGCCTCATTTTTTGGCAGGGCCGAGCGGAAATCTTTTGCAAGCTCGACGCCCGGTCCGTTCTGGAAGACCGAGGGCGTTCGGCCATCAGACGGGAAGCGCCAGCCTATATTCACCGGCTCTTCGCATACGTGGTCGCACGTATTGTCACGGCGCACCAATAATGCTCGTCTCCGAATCCCGCTTAGGCTGACCGAGAGCTGCTCGCGGCGTCGTTACAAATCTCAAACAACCAGGGAGGTAAATTCGTGAAAAAACTCATGTTCTTAGGCGCCTTGATGGCATTGGCAAGTGTGGCACTGGCGCAAGATGCCATGAAGGTAACCACAGTCACGCCTGACGCGCTGACATGGAAAGACAATCCAAACATTCCGAAGGGTGGCCAAGTGGCCATCCTGCTAGGAGACCCGACAAAAGTTGGCGATGTGATCGTCCAGCGCGTCAAGTTCCCGCCCAACTACCAGGTTCCGCCGCACACTCATCCCTATGCCGAAACCGTGACCGTGATCAGCGGTAGCCTCGGTTTTGGTGAGGGCGAAAAATTCGACAACAAGGGCCAACTGCTCAAGCCGGGTACATTCTTAGAGAACCCGGCGAAACACGCACATTACGCTTGGACAGGAAACGAGGAGGCGATTGTCCAAGTTCAGTTCATCGGGCCGGGAGGGATCGACTACATCAATCCGGCTGACGACCCTCGTAAGAAGACGAACTAAGAGCCTGTCGTCAATATCTTGGCGAACCGGCGGCGGCGGGCGTAGTATTTTTGGGGATCTAGTATTCCCAGGCAGTTCCGCCAGGAACTGGCCCGCTGCCTTATTTCGCCACGATCCGGCTAGATCAAATTTCGCTCGATGGAACTTCTCGACGGTTCACTCCGAGGCACCGGCTCCGTCGGGGTCGAAGGTAAAGATCGGGATCCAGAGGGTCGGATCATTGGTCTATAGCCGACCCGCTTACAATGAGCGCGAGCCGACGCGATTGACTACAGCCGATGTTACGAGGACGCGCGAGGATTGGGTCAGCGTCCTGGCCCGGCGACCGGCGGGCGTAGTTACGAAAGAGCAGCGTCCACCCTGGCCGGCTCGACTGGGGAAAAACTTTCGACGTGTGATGCGCTTCACACTTTGCTCCTTCGGGAAGGGATTCAATTAACCGCGCCCGCTTCACGATGAGGACGGACGCGTATCGGAAGGAGGCAAGCGTGGACGTCGCGACTTGGCTGCGCAGCCGCAAGAGGCAGCAATACGGGCCGGTGCATCAAGGCAGCGCGATCGACACCGCCGTATTGCCGGAGCTGACGACGCAGGGCCTAAAGGACTCCGGCGTGAGCCCAGTCGAGCTTCGTCGCAAGCTGCTCGCTGCGGTCGCAGCGTTGCCCAGCGATATTGGTCCAGGCGCCTACCACCATGCGATGGTCAATACTGTGGTGCCGTTTGAGAGTTTCGCCGCCAAGTATCTGGGCGACTGTGCGTGCCTTTCCGGTGACGAGTTTGAGCTTGGCGGCAAGCGGGTGCCGTTGCACAAAGAGACCCCGATCCAACAGCCGACGAGGTTCGAACTCGTCGTCGACATGAAGATTGCTGGAATAGTCGCTCTGACGATCTCGCCATCTTCCTCTCTAGTGGCGATGAGGTGATGAATGCAACGCCGCGATTTCCTGCGGCTCGCGAGCGCTGCAGCGATGGCCTGGAAACCGGCCGCGGCCGACGTCGAGATCCCGCGCATCGGCTTTATTCAGTCCGGGTCGCGGCAGGAAAAGCAGAGCCTTCTCGACGCGTTCGGCGAAAACCTCTCCGCGCTCGGCTGGACCCACAGCGGCAATATTGCTGTTCTCGACCGCTGGGCTGAGGACCGCACCGAGGCGCTGTCCGGCATCGTCAAGGAGCTGATCGGCTCCGGTGCCACAATCCTGGTCACCGCCGGGACGCCGGCCACGCTCGCTGCCAAGCGTGCGGGCGCGACCATTCCGATTGTCTTAGTCGGCGTCGAGGATCCCGTTTCCCTCGGTGTCGTCGAGAGCCTGGAGCAGCCCGGCGGCAACGCCACTGGACTATCTCTGACCTCGTCCGAAGTGATTGCCGAACGGTTGGAGCTGCTGCGACAGCTCGTTCCTGGCCTGCATCGCCTCGCAGTCATCGTCAGGGACGATCCCGGCCTCGATCAAAAGTTGCAAGACATTCGCAGAGATGCTCGGCGGAAGGGGATAGAGCCATTGATGCTCGAGGCGACGACGGGCAAGGCCCTCGAACTCGCCTTCGCGCGGCTGCGCGCCGATCGCTGCGAGGCAGTCTACGTGGCCTCCGGCCCGCTCGGCCCCGCCAAGCGCGCCCGGATCATCGCGCTCGCCGCGGAGTCTCGACTGCCCGCGATCTACTCCTTCCGCATCTTTCCCGTCGAAGGGGGATTGATGTCGTTCGCCGCCGATTACGGCGACCTGTTCCGCCGCGCCGCGGGTTTCGTCGACGCGATCCTCAAGGGTGCCAGTCCTGCCGCCGTACCGGTGGAACCGCCCCGCAAGTTTGATCTGACGGTGAACCTGAAGACCGCGAGGGCGCTCGGCCTGACGATCCCGGCCACAATCCTCGCCAGCGCAAACAAGGTCATTGAATGAGAAGACTGCAAGTCACCCAGGTTACAAGAGAGATGTGACGCGTACCGGCAATGGTTTGAACCAATGGGAGCCTTAAGCGATGACCTACTTTGCGGGCGAAGCTATTGAGCTAGGTTGGCTCACCGAGCCCGGCCGGTAGCTGCGAGGCCGTGAGGGAGCGTCTGGCGGGGATCGGCTGCGCGCCTGGCCTCGCTAACGCCGAGCGCTTCGAACGCCCGAAGGAGATAGTGTTTTCCTCGGCCGACACCATGCCGATGAAGCGACCGAAGCGGAGCCGCGCCTCAAACGTGTCGGCGCTGGCAAGCGCCGCGCCGAGCAGAATCAAGAAACGGTCGAGAAAGCGGTGGTCCTGGATGAGATAGTTCGCCATCACCAAAAGCGAGACCACCACCACCGACGCCTCCGCCTTCGATATTCTCCGCTAGGTCGTCCAGTACGTGCCCCCGGCATCACCGATTAACTTTTGAGGCGCCAGCGACCCGGTGCGGTTACTTGCCTTCAGCCGGCGGCGCGGCGACCAATCAATGACAACCCGCGGAGCACGTCCATCGCCTGGATCAACTGCTCGTCGCTCGCCGAGCCGATGTCCTCGGTCGCAACGGCCGGACTCTCGTCGGGGGCTGGTGTCGCGGTCGCGCCGGGCGGCGCATCGGCGGGCGGCTTGGCGGCGGCTTGGTCGGGGTTTTTGAGCGCTCCCGGCAAGTCCGCCTCGCGACGGATCCGGCCCTGAGCCAGTCTCGCAAGCTTGAGGGACGTAACGGCGAGGTCGGGATCTAGACCCTTGCCTCGGATTTCCCGCCCTGAGGGGGTTGTGAAACGGGCGGTCGTCAAACGGATTGCACCGCCACCGCTCAATGGTATCACGCTCACGATCGAGCTCTCGCCGAGGGTTTTGCTGCCAAGCAGTACCGCCCGGTGGTTGTCCTGTAGCGCGCCGGCGACAAGCTCGGCCTCTCGCGCGGTGCCGCCGTTGACCAGTGCCACCAGCGGCAAGCCCTTGGCGAGGTCGCCGGGGGTGGCGCTGATCCGCTTAACGTTTGCAGCTTTGCGGCCCTTGACGACGACGATGTCGCCCTTGTCTATAAAGCCGTCGGCCACAGCGACCGCAGCGTCAAAGGAGCCGCCAGCGTTGTTCCGCAGGTCGAGGACGAAGCCGATCAGCTTGCTGCCGGTCTTTTGCCGGAGGTTCTGCACCGCAGCGGCAAGTGCCGCTTGCGTTCCGCCGTCGAACCCTGCGATGCGGAGATAGCCGATGTTCCCCGCTTCCACGCGCCCGACCACGGTCTGGAGCTTGTACGGCTCGCGCTTGAGCGTCAGATCAATCGGTTTCTCGTTGCCATGCCGCAAGGTCAGCTGGACCTCGCTGCCGACCGGGCCGCGCAGCTTCTGCTCGGCCTCGCCCAAGGTCAAATCGTAAACCGGCTCCTTGTCGATCGTATAGATGACGTCGCCGGGCCTGATCCCCGCCCGCGCTGCCGGCGAGCCGTCTTCCGGGGAAATCACTTTCAGCTGACCGCCCTCGATGGTTACCGCCAGCCCGAGGGTCGTGGTGTCATCATTTGCCGGCGTCTGCATCGCACGAAATGCCGCCTCGTCGATAAAAGAGGAGTGCGGATCGAGGCCGGACAGCATCCCGGCAATCGCCGATCCGATCAGCTTCGTGTCGGTGACCGGGTCGACCGCGTCCTGGCGAATGCGCTCGAATGCCTGGTCAAATAGATTGAGCTCCTCGTAGACGTTGTCCTTACCGGCCTTTTGCTGCGCGAAGACACCGCCCGCGACGAGCGGCATGCTAAGTAGGATCGCGATCGCCAATCTACGCACCCGAAACATCCTCCATCACGGCACCCGCGTCGGCCGCCGCCGACCGTAGCCGAACAATCATGGTAAATACCATGACGATCCCGGAGTCGGCTTGATGGCGGTTCTTCGCCACCCTCAGGGCCGTGTCTATCTCTGCGCCTTACCCTCGCCCTCGCATTAGGGCGACATCGCGAACCGCTGGCGACCTCGCCAGAATTCAGGTTTCCAGACATTCGCCAGGCCCGTACTGGGTTCCGTTGCAAGGCAATATTCGCGCCGTACGAACGCGCGAAGGGACCGGTTTAAAGGTTCCACAAAAAAGGGGCGGCCGTAGCCGCCCCCTAACAACTCGACGCGTCGATTACATTGGGCAGATCTTCCAGACAACCCCGGTGCCGGGAATCTGGACGAGCGAACCATTGCCGGTACCGACAACATGTGAGTTCGCGCCGGCGTCGCGCACCGCGCCATAATCCGGGACATAGGCGCACCCGTCCGGGCCGAACCGGACGTTGAGCGGGCGGTTGAACCCGTTGATATTGGGGGTGACGAACGCCTGGTCGCCGGTGCTGTTGCGAGCAAAGTTCTGGATCTGGAGCAAGAGCGGGGTGTCAGGCAGCTGGTTGAAGTTGACCAGCTTGACCTCATGGCCGATTACCGGGGCGGGTGGGGTGGCATTCTCGGGTGAGAACCCGAAATCCCCCTCCAAGCTGTACAGCACCACACCCGGTCTAACCGGCCCTGTCACAAAAGCATCGGGAACAAAGTCGATCCCGGTGAACGACGAGTCTGCTCCCTCGATGGCGAGCGGCGCGGTGATTGGCTGCGGCGGAGACGCCAGCACGTCGTGGATCGGGACATCTTCGGTCAAAATTTTCTGAAGACTCGCCGGTGTGCATCCGCTTGGGGGATTTGTGGGATCCGGGACGCAGAGATCATCGCTGGTCCCGCCGATCGGGTTGAACACCGCCTGGCTCGATGGCAAGAAGCCAAAGCGGTCCGGCCAACCGTGATAGTCGGGAGACCCATCGGGGTTCTGGCGGGCCAGTTCAAGCCTATCCGGGGCGCCGTTGGTGGGTCTCGCTCCCCGCTCATCTTCACCGTCGATGCCAGCGAGGATCCCTCCGGCCAACGGGTGATCGGAGGGCGGGAAGCGAATGGCGTATGGGTTCCGATATCCCCACGAGAAGGGCTGAATGTTGCTTGGATTACTCAGCTGCGCCCGCAGAACGGCGCCCCGGTTGGCGGCGCGGTCGGCGGAGACGCGCAGGATCGAGCAATATCGCGCCAAAGAACACCAATATCTCTGTCGGACCATATTCCAGTACCGCGCAGTGCCGCCGGCGCGGTTTAGCGACTGCGGCGGGGCTGGCTAGCAGGTAAGCGGGTTGACCAGGCCTTGCCGATGTCGGTTAGGCGTTGAGCCGGATCGGGCTCATGTAAAGCCGAGCACGGTCCGCTGCTGATGCCAGGCCAGTGGCAGGCGTGAGTGCGCCAGCAGCTTGTCTCCGGTCAGATCGCGCGGCTGGCGCCCATCGAGGATGGCTTGGGTAATGTCCGGAGCGAGATAGCTGAGGCGGACAAGCCGCGTGAAATAGGAGGGGCTCACCCCTTCCCGCTTGGCCAGGGCGGCAAACGGCACGCCATCGCTGCTGAGCGGTTCGACCCAGCTCGCTTTGTCCCGCAACAGAAGATGTACGGTCGAAGGCGCTTTGGGCAGCTCCGTGTCGATCGCCGAGGCAAACGGGTGCACGAGCTCAGGCCATTGCTCATCACTGACCCAGAGCGGTGTGCCGCAGCGCTTGCAGTAATGTCGGTCGGCCGAGCCCTTATGGCCCTCGATCGGTGCATTCCATACTCCGAGCGCTCTTTTGCCTTTCACTCTTAGAGTGTCGGCTAGGCCCATGATGTTGATTGCGTATCCGCCGCCACCAGCGCTCTTGCGGCAGATCGAGCAGTAGCAGCGCTCATACGGGTACGGTGTGTGGCTGTCGACGCTGAAGCTGATCGCGCCGCAGCGACAGGAGCCCTCGAGACGCATCGGCATTGCGCAAGCCTCCTCGGAACGGCGATAAAGGTGACGCATACTACCCTCGACCGTTCCAACCGTCATCCGGCCACTGTCAACCAGGCGTCACCGCGATCCGCGTCGCCTCACCCAACAGGAACCAGGCAATCGCCCAAAGTGGGAAAGAGAATGAAAATATCTCTCACCGGTCGCCGCGAACTGGCGCGAGAAACGCTACGGATCACTCTGCGATTAGACCTATCAAAGCGGCGGAACCCACGGGCATACCTTATCACACCGAGTCGGTACATCTCGTTGCCGCGATGCTGGGCCGTGTCTTCATCCCAAGAAAAGCGGCAAGATCGGCGAGCGGCAACTCTACCGCTTTCTCCGCACCCCGTCGGCTAGGCTTTTGAAATTGTAGCCCATCAACGAATGCAGAGGGGACCTCACAAATGAATGACATCTCCAGTAAGACCGCGATCGTCACCGGTGCCGCGTCAGGCATCGGGCTCGGAATTGCGACCGCACTTGCAGAGGCCGGCGCAAACGTGGTCATGGCGGACATTCAAAAAGATCTGGTCGAGCAGGCGGCTCACGGTCTCTCCGGCACAAACAAGCGCGTGCTGCCGCTGCGGATCGATGTCACGCAAGAACAATCCGTGCTCGATGCTCTGGCTGAAGCCGAACGTAATTTTGGCAAGCTGCACATCGCCTGCAACAATGCCGGCGTGCCGATGCATGGCACCAGGCTGGTCAACGTGCCGCCGGAGGATTGGGAGTTCGTGATCGGCGTCAACATCTGGGGTGTTATCCATGGGATCCGCCACTTCGTCCCTGCCATTCTGAGGCACGGAGAGGAAGGGCATGTCGTGAATACCGCATCGGTGGCGGGTTTTCAGAACCGCCGCGACGCAAACCAGGGACCGTACTCGATGAGCAAATACGCCGTCCTGTCACTGTCCGAAGCGCTGGAGCACGAATTGGAGGGCACCAATGTGGGCGTCTCGGTGCTGTGCCCAGGTCCAATCAACACGAATATCCCTCGGGGCGCCCGCAACCGTCCGGAGCATATGGGCGGGCCGCAAATCCGGGCCAATGAGGAAGCAGTTTTAGCTGAGCGCCTCGCGACGAGAGGTCTTGACCCGAAGAAAGTCGGCGAACGCGTCGTGGACGCCATCCGTACAAAAACATTCTACGCCTTCGTCAGCGCCGTTCCCGCCGAGGTCATCAAGACCCGACACCGTCGCATCGAGGAAGCCCTCAACAGCCCGTGGGTTACCCATTACTGAGGAGCAAAGAAGGACCGAACTCGGCCGCCATCTTCGCTGTTAGCACCGGATTGCGGTAGGGCAGCACCAGCACGGAAGTAACGAGCCGTAGCCGGTCGGTTGCCCCGCCACCAATCCGAGGATCGAGAACGTCTCCAGCGCGTCGCCGATGCTCGGGTGCTTGCCGTCCAACGTGTAGGGATAGGTGGACTTGCTCTCGACCGACAGGACGATGTGGTCCGCGACCATTGCCGAATACAAGCCCAACCGCTCACCTTCGCGTGCCAGGGCGAGGATGCCGTCGCGCGTAGCGGTCGGGCCTCGGGTGGGGAGGTAGAAAACCGTAGCGCATTTGGTGGGCTCTCAATCTGGAGGGAGCGTCGCTGGATGTGTTATCCGGCAGCCGGCTCACGTTAGGCATCGGCGTGGGCTGGTTGAAGGAAGAGTTCGAGGCGCTGAACAGCCCCGGCTTCGAGGTGCGCGGTGCGGTGACCGATGAATGGATCACGATCTTCAAGCAGCTGGTCTCAGTCGCCGGCCAGCTTGGAGATCCGAAAGCGTTTCGGACTTCGCCCGACTCTCCGCTAGAGAAGAACCGTTGGTCCCCCCTCGAGAAGGGACCGGCTATCCGCCGCCGATCGAGATCGTGTTTCGGCCTGCTCGGGCAACTGCGAAAACGACGGTGGGACTGATAGTTCGAATCCGGCTTACTCCAGCAGTGAGGCTGCGAGCTTTCGTTTCCGGTGTCGGCACGACCGGATTTCGCGGCCCTCCCGCAATGCCGATCTGATCCGCGGGTGACCGAGCCTCCAGTCGGTATGGCTGATCTCGCAATCCGAGACCGATTGGAGGAGCGTCTGGGCGACAGGAGAGTTTGACCCGCGACAGTCAGAGTGGGACCGAGGGTTCGGATCCGGCTTGCTCCAGCAAAAAGTCTGCGAACTTTCGGTCCCTGCGAGGCTGCGCCGACGCAGGCGAGATCCTGGCGCTGCGAGCCCGGCTCAACGAGATCTACGTCAAGCACACCGGTCAGCCGCTGGAGGCGATCCAGGCCGCGGTCGAACGCGACAAGTTCCTGTCGCCGGCCGAGGCTAAGGAGTTCGGCCTCATCGACGAGGTGGTCGAAAACCGCCCGGGCGCCCCGGAGTAGCCTCTCCGCCAATTCGATCGCCTTGCCGAGGTGGGCGGCGGCCCCCTCGCACGGTGCTCGCGTACTGGAAGTTCGAATCCGTCTCCCTCCAGCGGAGAGTCCATCAAACCTCGCCGGCAACGCTACAGACGCGCGGAGTGGGCTCTCCACGAGAATGGGTTTTCGTGCATAAGTGGTTGCTTGAACAAAAACGCTCCTACTTGACTGAGAAAGGGCTATTTTCGCGCAAAGCCGTCAAAGGCGACGCGACCGAACCCATAAATTTCATAAGGGAGGAAAGCCATGGCGCTCGAAGTACGCCAGGTAGGCGGGCGTCAGCAACGCCGCGTGTGAGACGCCCCACAATCGACCTTGACGAAATCGCCCGGCCCGAGATCCTCGATGCGGGCCGCATAGAAAGGGACCATGTTCGCGAGCGAGTTCTCTGTTTGTTCGTCGCCAAGAAAGCACCCGTGGAGGCTGTCGTCAACCGCAAACCAATTCTCGCCCCCGTATCCGCAGCAGGCCGAGACTATGCGGCTTTCTTGAATTGCTCGAACCGAAGCGCCAGCCGATTCCGATCGGGGTAATCCTCACTTCGTCGCGGCAATTGGATCAACTGCCCAGCGATCCGCTTGAGGCCGAGTTCGAGAAATGGGCCATCATGGATTTCGAGCAGTCGGTCGGAGACGTGAATGCAGAAATCCGGGTCGATCCCGATCAGGTGGGCGTCGAAGGCTGCGTGGTGGATTTTGGTCAACAGTAAACCATTCGGAATTACCGGCTGTCCTA
>Ga0306924_10008347_pt1 | contig 10438 bp, 11 predicted proteins | sample sta12Can44000111_FD_203756 | JGI IMG/M metagenome (GOLD analysis project Ga0306924, IMG submission 203756) | Lab enrichment of tropical soil microbial communities from Luquillo Experimental Forest, Puerto Rico - statanox.12C.anox.44.000.111 (v2)... | ecosystem: Environmental > Terrestrial >...
CACCTCCCGCGAGGCCAACATCGACTCGCTCTATGGCACCATCGTGGCACAGGCGCGAAATCCCGCCTTTTACCAGAGCTATGGGGTGCCCGACACGGTCACCGCCCGGCTGGAGATGATCATGCTTCATGCCATATTGGTGCTGCGCCGCCTCAAGGACCATACCGGCAGCGGCCGAGAGCTGGGGCAGCGCCTGTTCGATCGATTCTGCCAGGACATGGATGATAATATGCGCGAAATGGGGGTTGGAGACCTCGCGGTCCCGGGCAAGATGCGCCTTATTGGCGAGGCATTCTACGGCCGACAGGCGGCTTACACGGCAGCGCTCGCCGCGCCGCATGCTGATGGCTTGGCCGAAGCGCTCGCTCGCAATGTGTTTGCCGGCTGCTCAGGTCCCGAGCGGGCGACGAGGCTTGCGGCCTATTGCCGGGAGACCTTGCGGCAACTGAACACTCAGGGTGAATTGACCTGCGGAGAGGTTTCGTTTCCCGACCCGCAACAGGTAGGGGTCCATGCGTGAGAAGCGCCAGACAGGGCCGCAGGCGGCGGTGCATGCGTGGCGGGTGCCGGTTGCGCAGGCCGAGGTGCCGGAAACCGGGCTGCACTTTGACCTCGTTGCCGACGCGCGCGTGCGCGCCGGGCTTGCCGAACTCGCGGGGCTTTCGAGCCTGCCGCGCCTCACCGCCACTTTCAACGTGAAGCGACATGGGCGCAGCGGCTTGCACGTGCTCGGGCACGTATCAGCGACGGTCGGACAGATCTGCGGCGTGACGCTGGAGCCGATCGAGAACAAGGTCGATGAAGCCATTGACCTTCTATTCGAACCTGCTGCCGCCGACCGGGGCGGCATTGCTGAACCCAGAGAAGTGCACGTTTCGCTCGACGACGCCCCGGAACCGCTGATCGGCGGCAGGGTCGATCTGGGCGCCTTGGCGAGCGAATTCTTCGTGCTTGGCATCGATCCCTACCCGCGCAAGTCGGGCACGGCATTCAAGGCACCGAGAGCTCACGATAAAGCGCGGCCGTTTGAGGCACTGGCCGCGCTGAAAGGCAAAGGGCGCGAAGGGGAAGACCGCTGATCGAGGTCCCTGTTGTCTAGGTCCGCTGACGCGGTATTGTCGCGCCATGCCCCATAAAGTCCGCATTGCGCTCGACGCCATGGGGGGAGACCATGGGGCTGCAGTCGTGGTTGCCGGCGCCCAGCATGCGCTCGCCCACCATCCCGACATTCAATTCCTGCTGTTCGGCGACAGCGCCGTCATTGCGCCGCTACTTGCCGCCCGGCCTGATCTCAAGGCCCGCTCGGAAGTGGTGCACACGGACGTCGCGATAAGGATGGAGGACAAGCCGAGTCAGGCGCTGCGCAAGGGACGCTGGAAATCATCCATGTGGCTTGCCATCGACGCGGTGAAGAAAGGCCAGGCGGATGCTGCAGTTTCCGCCGGTAATACCGGGGCGTTGATGGCCATGGCGAAGTTCGAGCTCAAGACGATGCCCGGCATCGAGCGTCCTGCCATTGCGGCGATGTGGCCCACTCTGAGAGGCGATTCGATCGTGCTCGATCTGGGTGCCTCGATCGGGGCCAATGCCGAGCACCTCGTCAATCTCTCTGCGATGGGCAGCGCCATGGCCCAGGTGCTCCTGGGAGTGCAGCGTCCCACCGTCGGCCTCCTCAACATAGGCGTGGAGGAGGTGAAAGGGCTTGAGGAAGTGCGCCAAGCGGCGGTCCGGCTGCGCGAGGGCAAATCGCCGCAATTCGACTATTTTGGCTTCGTGGAAGGAGACGATATCGGCAAGGGAACCGTGGATGTGGTTGTCACCGAAGGCTTTACCGGCAACATTGCCCTCAAGGCCGCGGAAGGCACGGCGCGTCAGCTGACGCAGATTCTCAGGCGCGAGATCGAGCGTACGCTGATTCGCAAGCTCGGCTACCTGCTGGCGCGGGGCGCGTTTCGCGCCCTGAGCGCCAAGATGGATCCGCGCAGGTCGAACGGTGGCGTCTTTCTTGGGCTCAACGGCATTGTCATCAAGAGCCATGGCGCAACCGATGCCCAGGGCTTCGCCCGCGCAGTGGATATCGGCTACGACATTGTACGCCGCGAGCTGCTCGCGAAGGTCGGACGCATCCTAGGCAACGACACGTCTCGAGCAGCCTCTTCAGGCACCGCGCCGCTCCCCCGGAGCCTCGCCTCGTGAGTGTCATCCGGTCGGTCGTGATCGGCTGTGGTAGCTATCTGCCGAGCCGGGTCCTGAGCAATTCTGAGCTGTCGCGGATGGTTGATACCTCCGACGAATGGATCAGGCAGCGCACCGGCATCCGTCACCGGCACATTGCGGAGGAGGGCGAGACCACGGCGGACATGGCGCTTTACGCCGCGCGGGCCGCACTTGCCTCCGCCGGCATCGATGCGTCCTCGATCGATCTCATCGTGCTGGCCACCTCGACGCCCGACAATACCTTTCCGGCGAGCGCGGTCTCGGTACAGGCAGGGCTCGGGATCACCCATGGCGCCGCCTTCGATCTCCAGGCGGTGTGCTCGGGTTTCATGTTCGGGCTGGTGACGGTCGATAGCCTGCTCAAGTCCGGCGCGTTCCGGCGTGCGCTGGTGATCGGCTCGGAGACGTTCTCGCGCATCATCGACTGGAAGGACCGCTCGACCTGCGTGCTGTTCGGCGACGGCGCCGGCGCGGTCGTGGTCGAGGCCAGCCGCCAGGCCGGCACGCGTGAGGATCGTGGCATTCTTGGCGCGCGCCTGCGGTCGGACGGCCGGCACAAGTCCAAGCTCTATGTTGACGGTGGTCCTTCCTCCACGCGCACGGTCGGGCATCTGCGCATGGAGGGGCGCGCCGTCTTCAAGCACGCGGTGGCAATGATCAGCGACGTGGTCGAGGATACTTTCAAGGCGACCGGCTATACCGCAGCCGATATCGACTGGTTCGTGCCGCATCAGGCGAACCAGCGCATCATCGACGATTCCGCGAGAAAGCTCGGAATTGCGCCGGAGAAGGTGATCAGTACGGTTGCGAACCACGGCAACACATCGGCGGCTTCCATACCGCTGGCGCTTGCTGCAGCTGTTGCCGCGGGCCGCATCAAGCGCGGGCACCTGATCATGATGGAGGCCATGGGCGGGGGCTTCACCTGGGGGGCGGTGCTGGCGCGCTGGTAAGCAGGAGATTGCGGCAAAGGCCGGCACCGCCCCGTTGACCATGCGCCGCTGACCTAATATCCTTTGATAATTCAGAGGGATATGTTGATCGCCAAAGGTGGGCTGGGCGATGACAGGAAAAACGGTCACGCGCGCGGATTTGTGCGAGGCGGTCTACCAGAAAGTAGGCTTGTCCCGCACCGAATCGGCGAGTCTCGTTGAGCTGGTGCTCAAAGAGATCACCGATTGCCTCGAGCGGGGCGAGACTGTGAAGCTGTCCTCCTTCGGCTCGTTCGTGGTGCGCAACAAGGGCCAGCGGATCGGGCGCAATCCAAAGACCGGCAAGGAAGTGCCGATCTCGCCGCGACGGGTCATGGTGTTCAAGCCGTCGGCTATTCTCAAGCAGCGCATCAACACCCATCCCGAGGAGCCTGAGACAAAATAATCATCGCGTGCCGCACGACCTGGCGCCAGGCGGACCCCGACATGGACAAGGCACCGGACGCTTTTCGTACCATCAGCGAAGTCGCCGTTGAGCTTGAGATTCCCCAGCACGTGCTGCGGTTCTGGGAGAGCCGCTTCCACGAGATCAGGCCGATGAAGCGCGGCGGCGGCCGCCGTTTCTATCGTCCGCAGGATGTTGATCTGCTGCGCGGCATTCGGCATCTGCTCTATGGCGAGGGTTACACCATCCGCGGGGTTCAGCGTATCTTGCGCGAGCACGGTCAACGCTTCGTGCAGAACGTCTGGCAGCCGGGCGCCCCGCAACCCACTCGGATGCCGGCCGATGCCGCCTCCGACGAAAGCGTCGAGCAGGCCGGGGGTGCTGCATCCTCACCGCAAGAGCCGGGCCAAAGCGGCAGCCCGCGCGAGCAACAACAGCTCGATGGCGCAGGGGCCGCCGAGCACGCTCCGGCTCCAGCCGCGGCGGCGCCGCGCCTGAATGTGCGCAAGCTGGAAGGCGTGATCAACGAGCTCGCCGCGTGCCGGGCGCTGCTCGATGCCGCGCTGAGCGAGTGCGCATCAAGCGAACATGGTGCCTGATGCGGGACAGAAAGACGCGGGACACCTCATGCTCAATGCACTGATCCCGTCCCAGGTCGGAGAGGTCATCACGCTGCTCGACGGCCTGGCGCAGGCAAGAACGGCGAGAACGGCGGAAGGCAGGAAGCAGACCGCCGACGAGATCATCAACGATCCCGGGCGCCGGCAATTGACGGATTATCTCTACGCGCTGACGAGCGAGGCGCGCAAGGAGCTGATCGCCCTGATGCTGCTGGGCCGCGGCGATTTTGATCATTCCTATCGCACTGCGCTCGAGACCTGCTCGAAATACACCGATGCGGACGATCAGGTCGCCTATCTGATGACCAAGACCGTGCGGCTTGCAGAGTATCTGGGCATCGGCTTGACCGCGCTAAGCCGCGATGAGCAGAGCGAGGGTGAATGAAAGCCATCGCGCCGGCAGCTTGAAAAGGCAGAGCCTGGCGCTAATGCTGCCGGGCTCTCAGAAGGACAGAGGGATAGCCTCTTGCGCGGGCATTTAGCCTCCGCCTTCCACCATTTTTCTGTTCTCTGCCAATACCAGCTCCGGGCTCAAGCACGCCGACCAGATTGCATACGGCAGGACGATCCACAGGAGGATGGGCATCGTCGTTCTCCGATCTCCTCCCGTGCAGAGACAACGCGCGGCGCACGCGCGGGTTCCAGCAACAGCGCAAGCGCAAAGGGCAATCAACGAGAGGATCTGTGCAGTAGCGGAGCGCTCGTGACCGCGTGCGCATCGCGAGCAAATGAAAAGGCCCCGGGGAGGTTGAATCGCCGGGGCCTTCGTGGTCTTTCGAGGTACCTTGGGGGGTTCCAATGATGACCACGCAAAAATCATGGGTGAGAATTCCGGCGGAATAGAGGAGGGATGCATGCGGCCTTGCACGGCCATCGTAACAATCCGGTAATCCTGCTCCACTGACCATTGCGCATTCGGCCGCCGCGAGCCTGCTGTTTCTGTTCTGCGCCATTAACGGCTTCCGGAGAATGAAGATTGAGAGCTGCCTTGCCGGTCCGGTACGATGCTACTCTGCCGTGACTCGATCAAACGCCCACAATAGGCTACCTCGTGTTTGCGCATCTATCAGCGAGCGCATGGGATCGTGATGTCGCCGCTCGAGCGAATGTAATGGGGCGAGCGACCTGACAATGAGACCGCGATACCGCGATAGCGCCCGTCTACTCGATCGTCTCGTCCACGATTGCGAGCACCCCTGACGGGATGGTCAGGCCGAGGATCTTCGCCGTTTTGAGATTGATGAGAAACTCGAACGCTGTCGGCGCCTCGATCGGCAGCTCGCTGGGCTTTGTGCCTTTGAGAATGCGGCCGGCGTAGATGCCGGCGACGCGGTAGGCAAGCGCAAGGCTCGGGCCGTAGCTCATCAAGCCGCCTTCATCGACGAACTCGCGGAAGGGGTAGATGGCCGGCATCCCGTGGCTGGCGGCAAGGGCGACGATCTGGCTGCGGCGAGCCATGAACAGCGGATCGGCGCTGACGATCAGCGCGCGCACCTGCTGCTCGACCGCGGAAGCGAAGGCAGCATCGATGTCGCCGCTGCTGCTCGCCTTGAGCACGAACAGCGGCCGCCCGGTGGTTCGCGCCGCCGCGATGACGTTCTCGATCTCGACGTCCGCGCTCGTCGATTCCGGATTGGCGAGAATGGCAACGTTGCGGACCGCAGGATCGAGATCGTAGAGCAGGTTGAGACGCTTGGTCGCGAGCTGCGTGGTGATGATGGTCGTGCCGGTGATGTTGCCACCGGGCTTGTTGTAGCTCGCCACCAGCCCCAGCTTGACGGGATCGAAGCCCACCACAAACACGATCGGGATGCTGGCGGTCGCGTTCTTGGCGGCTTGGGCCGAGCGCATGCCGCCGGTGGCCGCGATCAGGGCGACGCGGTCCGCCACCAGCTCGCGAGCGAGCGTGTCGAGCTCATCGAAATGACCCTCGGACCACCGATAGCTCATGGTAACGTCGCGGCCTTCGATGAAGCCTTGGTCGCGCAGGCCCTGCTGGAATGCCTTCAGGAACTTTCCGAACGCGCGCGGCGATCCGCTGCTGAGAAATCCTACAATTGGCAGCAACCGTTGCTGCGCCGGCGCGCTGGGTGTTGATGCCGCCACAAGAGCGAGCCCCGCCAGGAGGGAGCGCCGCGTCATGGTTTGGGGGCATGGGCCGCACAACGCCGAATGATCCGATCGCCCCATGAGCCACAATCCCGCATGACCAAGCCGGCCGGGAGCATGCTAGCATATTGCCTGCTCCGTTCCATGGCTCGCCCCACACTTCGCATGCGGCCAGCTGATCGAGTGTGAGATAGCTCACTCATGCGTGGGAATGTCGAGGTCGTAGGCGGCGGCATCGGCGGGCTGTTCACCGGCTACCTGTTGGCGCGTGACGGCTGGCGGGTGCGCATCAACGAGCGGCACCCGGAAATCCGCGAGATCGGCGCCGCTCTTTTCCTCAAGAACAACGCGGTAACGGTGCTCGAGCAGCTCGGGATCGCCGATCTCATTCTCAAGCGGGCCGTGCACATCCAGCGGGCCGAGATTCGCGATCATAAGGACCGGCTGCTGCAGCGGCGGGCTCTCAGTGGCGGCGCGCGCGCGGTTAACCTGCCGCGCTCCGACCTGGTGCTCGCCCTGGCGCAGGCCGCGCAGAGCGCGGGCGCACAGATCGTCACGGATTCGCCAGTGCGAGCCGTGGATGCTGCAGGCTCTGTGGCGCTCGACGGCGGCGAGGTTCGCAAGGCCGATCTGGTGGTCGTCGCAAGCGGCTTCAGCTCGAGTTTGCGCGATGAGCTCGGCCTCGCGCGCGTGGCGAGGGAGCTCTCGAACGGCGCCACGCGCGTCCTGGTGCCGCGCAGCGGGTTCGAGGCCGGGGATGTCACGCGCGAATGGTGGTCGGGCCGCCGCCGGGTCGGCATCGCGCCGGCGACGGCGGAGCTCACGCACGTCTACATGAGCTGCCCGCAGTCCGACCGTGCGGGAATCACATTGCCGGTCGACATTGCAAGCTGGCGACGATCATTTCCGATGTTATGGCCCGCGCTGGAGAGATTGCGCGATGCTGCCGGTGCCACGCGCTACCCCTACACGTATGTTCACTGCAGCGCCTGGTCGAAAGGATGCGTTGCACTGGTGGGCGACACCGCGCACAGCATGCCGCCAACGCTGGGGCAGGGCGCGGGGTTGACGCTCATGAATGCCTATGTGCTGGCCCGCGAGCTCGCGCGCGCATCCGACGTGCCGTCGGCGCTCGATTCCTGGGAGCGCAGGATTCGCCACATCACGGACGCGACCCAGAAATGGGCGCTACGATACGACGCGCTGATGTCGAGCTGGCCATTATGGCTTTCCGAGGTCCGCCGCGGCGTCATCTGGTCTTTCGGTCGCGTGCGCTGGCTTAACGCCAGAATGCGTGTTGCCGATCGGGCCAATGTGCGCTGAGGGCGCTGGTCGGAGGCCCTCCAACAGCACGTTGCGAAGCGCGCCGAGGTGGAACGGCAACTCGTGGGGGGCGTTGGTCTCCAAGCCCCGCAAGGAGGCACTAATGACCTATCGAGACCCTGATGATCCGCGCACGTTTACGAATCCTGAGGTGCGCTATCGAGACTCCGCCGACCCGATGCGCCGCACATATGACGATCCGGCTCGTCCGCGCGCATGGAACACGGGCAGCGCCGTCGGCGCTCTCATCGTCCTCGCGCTGATTGTGGTGGCGGCAATCGCATACGCGATGAATAGCGGTTCCATGCAGACGGCCAGTGGCCCTGGCACGAGCCATCCAGCGCCCAGCACAACGGGCCAGGGTGGTCCAGGCGCTGCTCCGACCGGGGCAGCTCGTTAGGCGGCGGCTAGCAGAACGGAGCCGCTGAGCCTCGGTGTCGTTCCAGTCGTGCCAAACGCAAGAGCACGAGGCATGTCGAACCAAGTACGCAACGGCAGTGGGGATCGAACCGGGCGGTCCCGCATTCGACGGCCGATTGAGATGAGTGCACAGGCGCAAGCTTGTGAGCGTAAAGCTGCTGAGTGCGGGCGTAAGGCGCTGATGGCGACCGATCCTGAACTGAGGGACACGTATCTGGAGCTTGCCGAGCAGTGGCGCGATATGGCGCGCCAAGCAGAGTTTCTTGAAAGGCGTAACGAGCAAACGAAAGCCTCCCCAGCTCAAGGCGGCGCGGCCTCCCACCGCCGATATGGATGAATGGTGCTGGTCTGACTGTGCATAAGGGACCTTATGGTCACGAAAATTGCGCGGCGAGCGGCTGCTGTTTCGGCCCCGCGGGCGACTGTGAACCATCAGCATAAAAATGTGAGCCAACCGGAACGAAAGGGCGGTCATCCTAGTTAGAGTCAGGTACCCGACACAGAGGTGCTCACCATGTGGCGGAAATCCAGTCGGGAAAGATTAGACCTGCGGCGTGCCATTCGGCGGCAAATCGAGCGGCTTCTGCGAGGATGCTACGGAAAGTTCCGGGCCGAGGGAACTCCTCAACGCTTTGTTGGACTCCTCCATGAGGCCGATACGATGGAAACAAATAATTCCACTGACAATCGGCGATAATGCCGGAAATCGAGCCGGGTCTTCGAGAGGGATATTCCGTCAGCTGCGGACGTATGGCCCTGAATGCTTATGGCTGCCCAGTGCGGATCACCGCATAGAGCGGCCAGCTCCCTGGTACGCCCTTGAGCGTATGGGTGCTCCGCTCCTCGAATTGTAGCCCTGACCCCGGCCACGAGATCGCGCACTGTTGCCAAGACCAGCACTTCGTCCGGCCGGGCAAGCGCGCCGGGCAAGCGCGGCAACACGGGCGCCAATATGGACGGCGATGCCGCCGATTTTTGCGCCGATCAACTCACATTCCCCGGTGTGAACCCCAACCCGGACGTTGATGCCGAGCGAGCGCACAGCCTCGCAGACGGCTCGGCCGCATCGGATGGCGCGCGCAGGGCCATCGAATGAGGCGAACACGCCGTCGCCTGCGGAATCGATCTCGGTTCCGCGGAAACGCGCGAGCGCGGCGCGAACCGCGCCATAGTACGATTGCACCACGTCGTGCCATCGGCGATCGCCCATTCTGGCCGCGAGCTCCGTTGAGCCCACGATGTCGGCGAAAAGCACCGTTGCGAGAATTCGATCAAGCTCGCTCGCATCCCGAGTCCCGGTGAGAAATTCCCGGATCTCGGCGACGAGCCGTTCGCTGTCTTCGGCAAAGAACAGATGATCGACACCGGCCAGCTCGACGTAGCGGGCGGTGGGGATTCTTTCGGCGAGGTAGCGCCCATGTTCCGGGCCGGTGAAGGGGTCGCCGGCCTTGTGCAGGATCAATGTCGGTACGCCGATCGCCGAAAGCACGCCGCGCGCATCGGTGTCAAACGCCCTTCGAAGAAGGGTCACGGCAGCGCCGGGGCTCGCCGCCTGACGCTGGTAGCGAGCCCACCAGTTGCGCATGGGCTCGTTATCGGACTGGCTCGCCACGAGAGCTTCAAATGCAACCCCTTTGCCCCAATCCATCTCGATCGCTTCCAGCAGCTGCTCGGCAGCATTGGGCCGAATGCCATAGGGGTAATCCTCGGCCCAAGTCAGCCGCGCATACGAATTCAGCAGAATGAGCGCGGCAACGCGATCGGGGCGTGTTGCCGAGAAGAGCAGATTGAGCGCCCCCGCCTCCGATGTACCGAGCAGGGCGGCGTGCTGGGAGCCGGCCGCGTCCATCACCGCGCGCAGGTCATCCATTCGCTCTTCCAGAGTCGGCAGCTTGTCGAGCGGCACCGGATCGGAAAGCCCAGTGCCCCGCTTATCGAGCAGAATGAGACGGCTGAAGGAGGCAAGACGGCCGAGAAAGCGGGCGAGACTGGGTTCTTCCCACAGATGCTCGATGTGCGAAATCCAGCCGTGCACGAAAACAAGATCAACGGGTCCCTCACCCGTGACCTGGTAGGCGATGTGGAGGTTGCCGCTTCTGGCGTACCGGGTCTCGGGAACCATTGCGCATCATTTTGCATATGGCGAGGTTCGGCCCATGACCTTACCACGCTTGGGTCGCGCAGTCCGCGACCCGACGGCGATGCTCCGTTCTGCAACGCTTAGCTTTCTTGCGCGGGCCTTCTTGCGGGACCTTCTGGCGGATCAACGCCGTGCACCAGGAGCGGCGACCATATTGTCCGCGCAACAACAAGAGGCAAAGTAGCTCAACTGTCACACGAAGGCAGAATTACCCTGACTAACTTTTACCATC
>Ga0306924_10008351_pt1 | contig 10434 bp, 9 predicted proteins | sample sta12Can44000111_FD_203756 | JGI IMG/M metagenome (GOLD analysis project Ga0306924, IMG submission 203756) | Lab enrichment of tropical soil microbial communities from Luquillo Experimental Forest, Puerto Rico - statanox.12C.anox.44.000.111 (v2)... | ecosystem: Environmental > Terrestrial > Soil...
TGTTCGCCTCGATCCATTCCCCGACACTGATGCGATCCCACTCGGCGGCCTGCTTGGCCTCCCAGGGAGCTTCGCGCGGAATCGATTTGCACATCTTCTCTAGCGCGAGCAAGCCAAGACCCAGGTTGGTGACCGCCCACGGGCTCATGGTCCAGGGAATCGTGCCGCCGTAGCGGTGCTTCTTGCCGTCGACGATCATCATGGCGTCACCGTCGTGGTGCTGCTTGTATTCCCGCACACCGAACTCGTCCATCAGCGCATGAATGCCATCCTGACCCGGCCCGACCCACGCGCCCCCGCGATCGACCCAGGTTCCGTCGGGACGGTATTCCGTGAACGTGCGACCGCCGACCCGGTCACGCGCCTCGAGCAAGGCCACCGACCGGCCCGCCCGTTTCAGCCGCAGGGCGGCCGTCAAACCTGCGAATCCCGCACCGACCACGCAAAAATCGACGTCTGACACGACTGGCTCCTCACTGGCTCAGTTCGGGTCCCGCCCCAGCAGCAAACTACACCGATCGCGACACCGGCACTGGCGGGTTCACGCGGATTTCTCTTGCCTAGTGTGCGGAATATGTTGGTCCTGGACGCGCTGAATGTGGCCGTCAATCCGCGTGTTCTGGACGACGCGCCGGCTATAGCACCGGGGATCTTCCGGCGACTTCCGTTGTGCGCTTAAGGCTTTGACCGTATGTCCAAGGCGGAGATTTCGCCGATTTCCCGCCGAGAGCGCACACTCGAACGCCTCTTACGAGTGTCCGCCGTACTGCCACACCAACGTGTGGTCGCCGGTCATGGTCGGGTTGCACCACATCATCCGGCCGTTGACGTCGTGAGTGGTGGCATACAGCGCGGTGCACTTGTCACCCGGTGCGGGGGCGTCGGCTCGGGCTATACCGCTTGCGGCGACGATGGCGATCGGCAAGGAGGCGGTAATGATTGCCAAAGCAACGGACCGGAGTCCGCTCATGATGGATATCTCCTAAGCGGTTTGCCGACCCGACTCCACGCTATCGGGCAAAGCACTCTTTGCCCAACCTTTGCACGCTCGTCTAGAACGCGTTCTAGTCTTTCAAACCATGGGATTTCTCAAGCCCGACCTGCCGCAGATCGAGATGGCTGAATGGAACAAGGGCACCCGCAGCGAGAAGATCCGCCCGATGGCCAGGCACTGGGCCGAGGTGGGCTTCGGCACGCCGGTCGCGCTGCATCTGTTCTACGTCGTCAAGATCCTGCTCTACATCCTTGGCGGATGGCTGTTCGCCTTGACCACCAAGGGCCTAGGGGGGCTGGACGGCTTCACCAACGTCGCGTCGTGGTGGTCGGAACCGATCGTGTTCGAGAAGGTCGTCCTGTACACGATGCTGTTCGAGGTGATCGGACTGGGCTGCGGATTCGGGCCGCTGAACAACCGGTTCTTTCCGCCGATGGGCTCGATCCTGTACTGGCTGCGGTTCGGCACCATCCGGCTGCCACCCTGGCCGGATCGCGTCCCGCTGACCAAGGGCACCACCCGCAAGCCGGTGGATGTCTTCCTGTACGCGGCGCTGATGTTGATGACGCTCTGGGCGTTGTTCTCCGACGGCACCGGCCCGATACCCGAGCTGGGCACGAAAGTCGGGCTGCTGCCGACGTCGGAGATCGTGCTGATCCTGCTGCTCCTGGGCGCGGCGGGGCTGCGCGACAAGGTGATCTTTCTGGCCGCCCGCGGCGAGGTCTACGGCACGCTGACGGTGACTTTCCTCTTCGGCGGAGTCGACATGATCGTCGCGGCCAAGATCGTGTTCCTGGTGATCTGGGTTGGCGCAGCGACGTCAAAACTCAACAGGCACTTCCCGTTCGTGATCTCCACGATGATGTCCAACAACCCGCTTGTGCGCCCCCGGTGGCTTAAACGGCGCTTCTTCGAGAAGTTCCCCGACGATCTGCGGCCGGGGTGGCTGTCGCGGTGGCTGGCGCACCTGAGTACCGCTATCGAGATGCTGGTGCCGCTGGTGCTGTTCTTCTCCCACGGCGGTTGGCCGACCACGGTGGCCGCCACCGTCATGGTGTGCTTCCACCTGGGAATCCTGCTGTCCATCCCGATGGGTGTGCCGCTGGAGTGGAACGTCTTCATGATCTTCGGTGTGCTGTCGTTGTTCGTCGCGCACGCCCGGTTGGGTTTGGCCGACCTGAAGCACCCAGTGCCGGTGGCGATCCTGTTCGTCGTCATCGCGGGAATCGTCTTGCTGGGCAACATTTTCCCGCGCAAGATCTCCTTCCTGCCGGGCATGCGGTACTACGCCGGCAACTGGGACACCACGCTGTGGTGCATGAAGCCCTCGGCGAACGACAAGATCGGCCGGGGCATCATCGCGATCGCCAGCATGCCGCAGGCCCAACTGGAGCGGTTCTACGGCAGCCCGGAAGCGGCGCAGATTCCGATCTACATGGGGTACGCGTTCCGCGGGTTCAACACACACGGCCGCGCGCTGTTCACGCTGGCGCACCGCGCGATGGCTGACCAGAACGAAGACGACTACGTCATCACCGACGGCGAGCGGATCTGCAGCACCGCCATTGGCTGGAATTTCGGCGACGGCCACATGCACAACGAACAACTGATCGACGCCATGCAGAGGCGCTGCCACTTCGCGCCGGGTGAAGTGCGAGTGGTCCTGCTGGACGCGCAGCCGATCCACAAGCAGACGCAGGAGTACCGGCTGGTCGATGCCGCGACCGGCGAGTTCGAGCGCGGCACAGTCAAAGTCGCCGATATGGTGAGCCGACAGCCCTGGGACGACGACGTCCCGGTCCAGGTGCTGTCGGACTAGGCCAGGGGACCAGGCCCCCGACCGGCGCGGCTCGAGGCCCGAGCCGGGTCAGCGAGCCAGCGCCTCGGCGATGGGGACGCCGCCGTTGTTGAATTCGATGGTGCGACCGATGGTCGAATCGTCTTGCAGTGCCGCGGCGACTACTAGCGCGACGTCCGCACGTGAGACTGCACCCTTTGCCTCTCCGATCGCGATCCGTCCCGTTGGCGCGTCGAGCGTGAGGTGGCCAGGTCCCAGCACCGTCCAATCCAGGTCGCTGACGCGCAGGTGGGCATCCGCGGCAGCCTTGGCCTCCGCGTAGGGAAAGAACGAGTCGCCTTGAGATACGCCATGATCCGGCCCCGCACCGAAGTACGACACCATCACGAACCGCCGCACACCGGCCTGGGCGGCGGCATCGATCACCCGGATGGCCGCGTCACGGTCGACCGAATAGGTCCGCGCCGGGTTGCCGCCGCCGGCCCCGGCCGAGAAGACGACCGCGTCGTGCCCGGTCAGCAAGCCGGCGAGCGCATCGGTGTCCAGCCGCTCGATGTCGGCGACTACCGGCTGAGCGCCGGTGGCCGCGACGTCGGCGGAGTGGTCGGGGTTGCGGAAGACCGAACTCACCTCGTCGCCGCGCTCGGTCAGGATGCGGGCCAGTTGCAGCGCGACCTTGCCGTGGCCGCCGATGACGACGATGTGTGCCATGCCCCCGAGGTTAGCGCGCCGAAACCTCAGGTCAGCTGCACCCTGCCCATGATCAGGTCGATGATGGGCTTGCCCGGCGGGTAGGCGCCCGTGAGCGACGCCATGGTGTGCCCGTAGTCCACCAGCAGCGTGATGCCGTTGATGCCAAAGGCGGCTGCGCTGTTGAGGAAGCACATCACATCGCCCATCTGCTCCGGCGTGTGGTGTTTAGAGCCGGTTTCGTCGCGGTAGTCCTGCGCGAAGGTGAGCCAAAGGTCGGCGTTGGCCTGGGCCAGGGGTGTGTCGGTCGGACCGGGGCAGATCGCGTTGATCCGGATGCCCTTCTTCAGCATGGGATAGCCCTGCGTTGCCACGTAGGCGTTGACGGCCTTCTTGCTGAAGCCGTAGTGAATGATGCCCTCGGCCTCGTGTGTCGACACCCATTCCTGGGCGGTCGCGAAGTCGGGCGCGGCCAGGAACTCCTCCAGCAAGGGCAGGTCGTTCTCCCAGCCCATGCCGGCCACCGAGGAGATGAAACAGATCGCCGAGCCCGAGGGCAGCCGGCCCTTCTCGAGCAGGCGCTCGATGAGATAGCGGTGGGCGATGAAGTTGATCTTCATCAGGTCTGGCCCGTCGGCCACCCCGGCGGCGGAGAACAACGCGTGGACCGGTCCGCCCACCTGCTCGAGCGCGGCGTCGATCGAAGCCGGATCGCGCAGGTCGACCTGCAGCGCCTGGGCGACGTCATACTTCACCGGCGCGTAGTCCATGACTATTACTTCGGCGCCGAGTTCGGCCGCGGACTTGGCCGCCGCGGCGCCCATGCCCGTCGCCCCGCCGACAACGAGCGCACGCTTGCCGTCATACCGCAACCGATCCATTACAGACATTGATTTCCTCTCTTGGGCCACCTTCAAGGCCGTTACTAACTGCCCTACTGTATGAGGAACAGTTATTTGGTTCAATACCTACTTGCCCCGAACCGCGACACCACGCAAAACCGTGTCACGGGCATGTACCAGGGCCGCGCGTGTCCCGATCGCGCGAAGTATGTTCTCCGGTATCCACTGCACGCCGATCACGGCTCGTGCCAGCATCGCGGTGGACGGGGCTTCGATGCGTATCTCGCCCGACTGGATCCCTTCGGAGAGCAGTGATTTCATCTGCCGAAGTCGTGTGGCATACGACCAGCCCGGGTTTGCTGTCGGCGGTGATTGCCGCATCCAGGCGAGCTGGATCCTGAACTCGTCGGAAAACTGATTTAGCGCGTTGACGTTGACCCAGCTCAGTGCATCCAATTTCTCGATGGGCGCGGCATCCGAGTGCAGCACGCTGACCCAGCCCGCCTCAACCTTCTTCCCGAACGAACGCATGATCGAGTCGAGGAGTTCGTCCTTGGATCCGATCACCCGATAGACGGTCCCGGTGCCAAGGCCGGCCGCGGAGGCGATGTCCCTGATGGTGGTGACTTCGTACCCCTTGCGACCGAACTCGGTTCGCGCCACCGCGCGGACCTGGGCCGCCTTGTCACTGGGATCCGCGTCGCGGTCGTCGGCCCACGTCTGGACGACGTCGTTCGCCGCCTTGAAGGCGTTGGACCCATCCAATGCCGCGTCGGTGGGCGGCCGGACTGCCAACCCCTGCAAGATGATTCGGCACAACACCCCGGCCACCTGGTCGGCGGAGGAATTGTGGCGCATGACGTCGAGCCCAACCTGCATCATCGTCTGGCAGATTCGGTCGGCCAGCCTGGGCAGATCGATGTCGGGTTTGATGTAGCCGCTCCATCTGCCGGCGCGCAGCGTTTGCAGCATCGCCTCCTGAATCGCGGTGGGCTGCTGTTGGGTCAACTTCATCAGTTCGGGGTCCGCGCTGGGTCCCTCGTAGAACGACATCTGCAGGGCGGCCCGATGTTGTACGGCGCAGTTGGCGATCGCCGAACCCAATTCGATGATCTTCTCGGACGGCGGTCGAGCGTCGGGCTCGTCCAGCCTCGCCTGCGCGTTCAGCCCGATACGGTTCAGATCGTCCTGATAGCGGCGGATCAGCTCGACGAGGATCGCCTCTTTGGATTCGAAGTGGTGATACAGGCTCCCGGGGAGAATGCCTGCCGCGTCGGCGATCTCCTGCAACGACGTCCGCAACCCCGAGGACGCGATCACCGACGCCGCGGTCTGCAAGATCTCGGTGCGGCGCGTCCCGGAGTCGTCGGGCTGATCCGAAGCGGCCGGCCGCCGGCCCTTGGCCAATGCATCGGCTTTGGCCACCCACCTGTCCTCTCGCCGAACCAAATCTTTGTTAAAGGCTATCAGACTGCCCGCAGGAAACGCGCTGCTTACGGAGGTGACAGTCCCCATTCTAGAGCGGAGTTCCATCCAAACCATCGCACGCGACCACCTCGTCGACGGGCCGACGACGGGCCGGTCGAAACGTGTGTTCTGCGCGCAGACGGCCCACCGGTAGCAGACAGCCCTGGACGTAAGTCTGCGGAATTCCCAGCAACTGCCGGACCTCGTCTTCGCGGTGCAGGTGGAGCGTCGTGATGCACGTCCCGTATCCGCGGGTGTGCAGGGCCAGCTGAAAGTTCCACACCGCCGGGAAGATCGAGCCGTAGAGCGTCGCCTGGTGAAACGACTCATCGCCGTCGATGCGCGGCAGGTAAGGCTGATAGCAAGGGATTACCAGCAACGGCACCCTCGCCATGTTCTCGACCAACCACTCCGTCGACGACATGAGCCGGCCCTCGGGCGTGCCGCCCGGCAGCAGGTCGGCGAGCATTTGTCCGCCGACGCGCAAGAGGTAAGCCTCGCGGTACAACTCGGCGATCTTGCCCCGCAAAACCGGGTCGGCGACCACCAGCCACCGCCACGACTGTTGATTCGAGCCGTTGGCCGCCTGCAAACCGATGCGCAGGCACTCTCGAATGTCTTCGATGTCGACCGGCGCGTCGAGGTCGAGCGACTTGCGCGCCGAGCGGGTTGCGGTGAGAACGTACTCGATATCCATGACTAGGTGCTCACGCCGAGTTGGGCCGCCACGGCGGAGACTTCCTCGAAGATCGAGCCGGGCACGGTGAACGGTTCGGTTGCCGACACCTTGGCGAGGTGAGCCTGGATGTCGTCGGCCGTCGGATTGCTGCCTTTCTCCGCGAACCAGCCTTCGCCGAGACCGATAAAGACACGCGCGAAGCGTCCCGCGCACGCCGAGTAGTTCTGATGGCTGAATTCGCAGGCGCTGCTCGCCAGGAAGACGACCATGGGCACCACCAGCTCGGGTTTGATCACGTCCAAAAAGCCTATTTGCTTAAGGGCTTCCGGGTCTCCCACCGTCTCGGTCACCATGCGCGAAAAGCCGAACGGCAGCACGGTGTTGGAGAGGATGCCGTGCTCGGCGCCCTCGATCGCGATCACATTCGACAGGCCGACCAGCCCGGCCTTGGCCGCCGCGTAATGGGATTCCAACGGCTGCCCGAACATTCCGCCCGAGGAGGAGATGAAGACGAAGCGGCCATAGAGCTGCTTTTTCATCACCCGGTACGCCGGCTGACTGAGATAGAACCCGCCGTCGAGATGCACGCCGAGCATCCGCCGCCAGTCGTCGGCGGAAAGCTCGTCGAACGGAATGCTGTTGAAAATGCCCGCATTGCTGACCACGGCGTCGAGCCGGCCGAACCGCTCGACGGCCAGCGCGACGATCGCCTCCCCGCCCTCCGGGGTGGCCACCGACTCGTGCGACGCCACGGCCGCGCCGCCGGCGGCCTCGATCTCGGCCACGACCTCGTCCGCGACGGTGGCGTCGGAGCCTTCACCGTGCATCGTTCCGCCCAGGTCGTTGACGACGACCGAGGCGCCCCGCCTGGCCAACTCGAGCGCATACAAACGACCGAGGCCGCGGCCCGCACCAGTCACGATTGCGACCTGGTCGGTGAAATCGATCATGCCGAACACCCCTTCTTTTTCGGCTTCGTCAGGGTTCTACCGAGTTCCGTGAGATAGCGGTCCGGTCCACCGAGCAAGGCGCTCCAGCTCAGCAGCCGCTTGAGATACAGGTGAGCGTCGTGCTCCCACGTAAAGCCGATGCCGCCGAACACCTGGATCGCGGTGTCGCCCACCGTCGCAAGCCGGCCGGCGAACGCCTTGGCCCGCAGCGCGGACAGGTGCCGCTCCTCGGCGTCGGCATTGTCAGCCGCCCATAGCGCGTGGATCACCCCGCTGCGGGCCAGCTCGACCGTTTCGTACATGTCGACGCACAGGTGCTGGATTGCCTGAAACGACCCGATGGCCTGCCCGAATTGCGCTCTCACCTTTGCGTATTCGATGGCCAGCTCCATGACCGCCCGGGCGGCGCCCAGGGCGTCGGCGGCCGTGGCGATGAGCACGTCGTCGACGACCGCCGCAATAGCGCCTGCTGGCGGCGCGGCCAGCGGCTGTGCGGCCACGTCGTCGAACGCGACCCGAAAATGCTTGCGAGTCTGGTCGATACCGCGCTCGGGTGTCACTGAGACGCCAGGGGAGTCCGACTTCACCGCGAAAAGCTCAGTGCCGCCGCCGCCGTCGGCGAACACGAGCAAGACATCCGCCGCGGCGGCGTCGGGCAAGGCGATCTCGCCGCGCAGCACGCCGCCGTCGACGGCCGGGATCGAGGCGTCATCGAGCGGGCCAACGGTCGCGGTCGTGGTGCCGTCGGCGATTCCGGTCAAAATCGAAGCGGCCGCCGCGTCCGCGCCGATGCGGGTCAACGTGCGCGGCGCGGCGACCGCGGTGGACAACCACGGTCCAGGGTGCAGCGCCGCGCCGAGTTCTTCGGCGACAATACCGGCCTCGACCATCGTCATGCCGGCGCCGCCGCATTCCACCGGCACCAACAGCCCGGTGGTCCCGAGGTCGGCGAGGCCGCGCCAGACGGCGTCGGTGGTGCCGGTCTCGTCGTCGAGCAGGGCTCGCACGTGTCCCGAAATCGGTGCCTTCTCAGCAAGGAAACGGCGTGCGGTGTCACGCAGCGCCACTTGCTCTTCGGTCAGTTCCAGGTTCATGTCCGCGGTAACCCCAGCACGCGTTGGGCGGTGATGTTCTTGTTGATCTGGGTTGTGCCGCCCGCGATGGTCAGCGAGCGCGACGTCAGGCGGTAGTCGGCCCATCGGCGTGCTCGGGAGCCCAGCACGTCGAAGGCCAGCGCCGCCATGTCCTGTCCGATTTCACCCCACACGGTTTTGGCCAGACTCACCGATCCCATTGCAGCGAGGTCCGAGCCGCCGTGCAGCGTCGCCGAGATCGACCGCTGACAGAGCACTTCCAAATACTTGATGCGGACGGCGATCTCGCCGAGGCGCCGCAGCGTCACTGGGTCCTGAAGGACGCCGTGCGCGCTTCCATCGTCGGCCGCCGCAAAGTCGTCAACCAATTCCTCCAGCCGCACCTGCATCTCGGCGTAGAGCCGCGCGGCCCCGGCGCGCTCGTGGCTCAACGTGGTGGTGGCCACCCCCCACCCCCCGTTGAGCGGGCCGAGCAAGGCGTCCGCCGGCACCCGCACGTCGTGGAAGAAGATTTCGGCGAAATCGGTGTCGCCGTTGAGGGTGACGAGCGGGCGAACCTCGATCCCGGGCAGCGTCATGTCGACAATCAGGCAGGAGATCCCCGTGTGTTTCGGGGCCTCGGGATCGGTGCGCACATACAGCTGGCACCAGTCGGCTCGGTGCCCGAGCGAGGTCCAGATCTTCTGCCCGTTGACCACGAAGTCATCGTCGTCGCGGACGGCACGTGTGCGCAGCGCGGCAAGATCGGATCCCGCCTCGGGTTCGGACATTCCCTGGCACCAGATGTCGTCCGCCCGCATCATGCGGGGGAGCAGCGTCAGTTTCTGGGACTCGGTGCCGTATTGCATGATCGCGGGAGCGATGTTGTTCATGCCAATGACGTTGAGTGGCAAAGGGGTCCGCGCGCGTGTGGTTTCCTCGGTGTAGACCAGCTGCTCTAGAACAGTCGCTCCGCGGCCGCCGTACTCGCGCGGCCAGGAAACGGCCGCCCACCCGGCATCGGCCATGTTGCGGTTCCAGGTGCGCAGCATGGCGAATGTCGCGTCGTCGCGGCCGGAGGGCCGGCGGGCGGCGATCAGCTCGTCGTTCAGATTCGCCGACAGCCAGTCGCGCAACTCGACGCGGAACTGCTCGACTTCCGCTGGATACGAAAAGTCCACGTTCTCCTGTTTACCTTGCACGATTGACTGCGGCCAAGCCCGGACTCTACGTTGGAACAGATATTTGGTCAACGAAGTCTTGGAGGTTGAGCGTGCCAACCGACGCTCTTGGTGACGAGCTGCACGCCCTCGGCATGTTCGCCTCTTCACTCGCGGGCCGGGCCGTGGCGGTCGCTGAGCTGCGTTCGGGGGAGCCTCCGTGGACGGACGGCCAGACGATTTACGTCGATGTTCACGCGCGGACCCGCGCGAAACTCGAGACCCTGAAGATCGTGGCCGTGCAGGCCTCGATGCTCGCCGCCGGCAGCCTGGACGCCGACGTCGTGCGTGCGCTGGTGCGGCACCCGCGCCTGGCGCGGCGGTATCTCGCGCTCGAGGGCCATCGCGCACTGGTCAGCAACAGCGATCTGCTGCCCGGCGTCTTGGCGTCGTTCGGTAACCGCGACATCGCGGGTCGCAGCGACTCGCCCGCCGCTTCGCTGAGCATCGCCGAGGGACGGGCGGCTATCGACGACCCGGCGCCGGAGTTCGGCGTGATCCGTGCGGCGAAGGTCCTGGCCCTGTGCTCTAAAGCGACCAGAGAACAGGACCGGGCGGCCCTCGGACATGTGCCGCGAGGCCCCGGGGCCAAGGAACTGGAGGAACTCCGGGACGGCGAGATCGACGATTCCGACGATCCAGACATGTTCACCAGCCCCGTCGGCGGCGGCGGTTTCATCGGCAAGTGGTTGAAGAAGATGCTGTCCTCAAAAAGGAGGAA
>Ga0306924_10008352_pt1 | contig 10434 bp, 7 predicted proteins | sample sta12Can44000111_FD_203756 | JGI IMG/M metagenome (GOLD analysis project Ga0306924, IMG submission 203756) | Lab enrichment of tropical soil microbial communities from Luquillo Experimental Forest, Puerto Rico - statanox.12C.anox.44.000.111 (v2)... | ecosystem: Environmental > Terrestrial > Soil...
CGGCTGGCAATGGTCACGTATTTACGGCCGGCCTCCTGGGCCATGGCGATGGCGTCGGGAAGCGACCGCTCTTCGCGAACCTTGGCGAGTTTGACCAGCATGGGAAGATTGATGCCTGCAAGCACTTCGACCTTCGGGCGGCTCATGCAGGAGATCGCGAGATTCGATGGCGTGCCGCCAAACATGTCGGTGAGGATGGCGACACCATCGCCGCTGTCGACGCGATTGACCGCTTCGATGATGTCACTTCGACACAAATCGGAATCGTCCTCTGCCCCGATCGTGACGGCTTCGATTTGCTTTTGTGGACCCATTACATGTTCGAGCGCGGCCTTGAACTCGTCGGCAAGCCGGCCATGGGTCACAAGTACTAGACCAATCATCGAGAACTCCTCGCGGGTGCTTTTGGTGCACCGCACGAACGCGCCACTTTGACCATCCAGAGCCCCCGCGCAAGAGGGGATCGTCGCGATTCTCCCGGAAATTAGTTGGGTGGGGAGGGAGCTTCGCGCCGGTTTATTCGGTCGCGATAGTGGGGTTGATATGGTTACCAATTCCCTTCCAACAATCCGCCGAAGGTTGAGCCGAAGATGAATTCGCTGACAGGGTAAGGGCGGCAACGACGAGCGGGAGTCCATCAAAGCCGTGAGCCACGGGGATTCGTGGTGTTATAATACCATCAAGCCGTAGCGACAAGGCGTCGGGCGCCGGCAGTCGCTCGGCATCCGCGGCGTCGAGATCGACCACGAGCCCGATGATGGCCTCCTCGGCGAACTCGCAGCGGCGGATCCCGAGCCCGCGGATTTCGATCAGCCCCGCGAGCGCCGGCGCCGGCCGCACCGTAACCACGCCCTCCCTCGCCGCAACGTGGACGCGGTCGTCGCCAACCAGAACGGTCGGGGCGATCTGCCCGGCGCGGCCGGCCAGGATGAGGTCGAACGCAAGACGCGATTTGCCGGAGCCCGATGGTCCGCGGATCAGCACGGCGCGTTTCCCCACCAGCACCGCGGAGGCGTGGATGCTGGCGCCGGGGGCCGTTGTCATGGCGCGGGCAGCCTGACCACGAAGCGAGCGCCGGTCACGCGCGGTGTGCCTTCGGCACCTGGTGGGCCGGCGCGGTTCTCGGCCCATATCCGGCCGCCATGGGCCTCCACGATCTGTTTCGAGATCGACAGTCCCAGGCCCGAATTTTGCCCGAACCCCTGATGGGGCCGGTCGGTGTAGAAGCGCTCGAAAATCCGCTCCAGCGCATCTTCGCGAATTCCCGGACCGTCATCGTCGACGACGATGTCGATATCCGATCGAATCCGCCGGCAGGTGATTCGGACCTTGCTGCCGACCCGCGAGAAAGACTGGGCGTTGGACAGAAGGTTCGAGATCACCTGGCCGAGCCGCGAGTCGTGGCCTGGCACCGAGAAGGTATCGTTGGCACCTCGTCCTTCGAAACGAAGTTCGACCGCGATATTGTTGCCGCGCCGGGTTTCGTTCGCGACCGACGCCAGCGCGGTGAGCAGGCGGCGAAGATCGACCGAGGTCATGTCCTGGCGCTGCAATTCGGCATCGAGACGGCTTGCATCGGATATGTCGGAAATCAGGCGATCGAGCCGCTTGACGTCGTGTTCGATCACCGCGAGCAACCGCGCCCGGCTGTTGTCGCTGCGTGCCAGCGGCAAGGTCTCGACTGCCGAGCGCAGCGAGGTCAGCGGGTTCTTGAGCTCGTGAGCAACGTCGGCGGCGAACATCTCGATCGCCTCGATACGATTGTAGAGCGCATCCGTCATGTCGCGCAGCGCGCCGGATAAATGCCCGATCTCGTCGCGGCGGCGGGTAAAATCCGGAATCTCGACGCGGGTCCGGATGCGGCGACGGACGCGTTCGGCACTGTCCGCAAGTCGGCGCACCGGCCCTGCGATGGTGCTCGCCAGCAAGAGCGACAACACGATCATGACCGCGGAGGCCACGCCGCCGACCTTCAGGATCGCAAGGCGCTCGGCGGTCACCATCTGGTCGATGTCGTCGCCCTGGGTCGAAAGCATCAGCCCGCCGTGGATGGCGCGGAAGCGCTGCACCGGAACGGCGACCGACACGATCACCTCGCCGCGGTCGTTGACGCGCACCACACTGCTCTTCTGGCCTTTCAGCGAGTGCGCGACTTCCTGGTAGCCGTTGCCGTTTTCCGGTCCGAGGTCGCGATAGAGCGGCAGGTCGCCGCGATTGAGCCAGGTCCGGATCGCGATCATCGTCCGCTCGGCGACGCCGGGCTTCTCGACCGAGGGCGGCGGCAATTCGAAACGCAACACGTCGCCGCGGCCGTACAGGCTGCGGCTGTCGAGGATGAGGCCGCCGTCGCGGTCGTAAATGCGGGCGCGGGTCTTGGTTGGCGAAATTAGCCGGCGCAGCACAGGCGCGACGCGCTCTGGATTGATCGGAAAATCGAGTCCGGAAGATTCGTCCGGCACGCCGTAGGTTTCGCCCGGTTTGAGATCCTGCAGGCGGTCGGGGTCGATGGTAATGGTGTTGGTCTCCACCGTCGCCGAGGCCGCAATGGCGCCAGCAATGATCTCGGCCTGTACCAGGAGGCTTTGCGCGCGCGCATCGATCAGCCCTGCGCGGAATTGCGAGAGATAGAGAATGCTCGCCACCAGGGCGACGAGGCCAGCGATGTTGAGCGAAACGATGCGCCGGGTGAGGCTGGAGAAGCTGAGCGTGAAAAAGAATTGGCCGACCCGGCGCAGCCAGTCGAGCAGCCGCTCGCGCCCCGACAACGGCGGGCTTTCGGTTGCAACGGTGTCGAGAACGACGGGCGTTGAGGCGTCGTCGGCACTCAGGCCTGCATCAGTTTGCGTTCGATCAAGCAATGGCCAAAACCGCCAGTTTCCAAAGGTCCCGCGATGCGGTTCAGTCGCATCCTACCCTAGTGCGGCGGATTTGACATTCGCCCCAATATCGCCGCGAGTCCCCATGGCGAATGTAAATCCAAAACCGCCTGCCCGTCAGGTTTCCTTGAAGCGATATCCGACGCCATAAAGGGTTTCGATCATCTCGAACTCGTCGTCCACGACCTTGAATTTCTTGCGCAGTCGCTTGATGTGGCTGTCGATGGTGCGATCGTCCACATAGACCTGGTCGTCATAGGCCGCATCCATCAGCGCGTTGCGGCTTTTCACGACGCCGGGGCGTGTGGCCAGCGCCTGCAGGATGAGAAATTCGGTCACGGTGAGCGTCACCGGCTCGTTCTTCCAGGTGCAGGTGTGGCGTTCCGGATCCATGCGCAACAGTCCGCGGTCCAGCGCCTTGGCGTCGGTTTCCTTCGGCACGGCGGTGGGATCTTTCGGCGCCGCGCGACGGAGCACGGCCTTGACGCGCTCGACCAGCAAGCGCTGTGAGAACGGCTTGCGGATGAAATCGTCGGCGCCCATTTTGAGGCCGAACAATTCGTCGATTTCCTCATCCTTGGAGGTCAGGAAGATCACCGGCAGGTCGGACTTCTGACGCAGCCGGCGCAGAGTTTCCATGCCGTCCATGCGTGGCATCTTGATATCGAGGATCGCAAGGTCCGGCGGACTGGTGCGAAAGCCGTCGAGGGCGGACGCACCATCCGTATAGGTCATGATGCGATAGCCTTCGGCCTCGAGTGCAATCGAAACGGATGTCAAAATGTTACGGTCGTCATCGACCAAGGCGATTGTGGGCATGAGCCTGCTTTCAGATACTGCTACTTAGGTTGCTGAAACGGCGAATAATTCGGTGAGCGCCGCATAAATTGGGCTTCGAACATGGTCAGCGAGCAATGCAAGCTGGGCTGAAGTGTGACCGAGTTCCTTAAAAGCGCCTCATCGGGCGAAGCGCCCCGACCCATATGAAGGTCCGTTTACCCGAAAAAAGGGCCTCAGTGCAATAGCTTGACGAGGTAATATCGATGCAATTGACCCCCGATTTCGACCCAGCAAGGTTGGCCCGTTCGCTGCTGCGGCGTCGCCGCGAGGGGGCATTGGCGACCCTGATGGCAGGCAGTGGCGATCCATATTGTTCGCTGGTGAATGTCGCCAGCCACGCGGACGGCTCGCCGATCCTCTTGATCTCTCGCCTGGCCGTACACACGAAAAATATCCTTTCTGACCCGCGGGTCTCATTGATGCTGGACGAACGCGGCAAGGGCGATCCGCTGGAGGGGGCGCGGATCATGCTGCAAGGGCGGGCCGAGGAAGTCGCCGCGCCCGAGCTTGAAGGGGTGCGCCGGCGCTATCTCAACGCTCATCCGTCCGCGGAAGCCTTTGTAGATTTTAAGGATTTTTCCCTCTTCCGAATTCGCGCGAGTGGAACCCATCTGGTCGCCGGTTTCGGACGGATCGTGGACCTAAAACCGCAACAATTTTTGACCGAGATTTCCGATGCGCCCGCGCTGCTGGAAGCCGAGCAAAGCGCCATCGACCACATGAATGCGGATCATCGTGACGCGATCAACCTCTACGCCACGAGGCTGTTGGGCGCGGAACCGGCCGATTGGCGCTGCACGGGCTGCGATCCCGATGGGTTGGACCTGCAGGCCGGAGCTCAAACCTTGCGGCTCGACTTTGCGCAGCGAGTTACCAACCCGGGCGAGTTGCGCAAGGTGCTGGTCAGCCTGGCGGACGAGGCGCGGACGAAGCAGTAGGCTATCCACAATAGATGCACGTCTATTTCAGCGGCAGCGCGCCCACAACTGCAGCGTGCCTCGATTCGCAGCCGCGTTCGGCGATCCCGCCAACTCCGGAATGCCGGATTCCTTGCCGAGATCACTGATGTTCAAAACATAACCGAGGCCGGTTTACCGCCTTGTCGCGGATTTTGTTTGAACGCGCAGTGACTTATCGGGTCGATTGATTGTGCATCGCAATAGGGGCCACGGGTGGTTTGGCCGGCTCGCGGCTGAATGTCGCTTCCAAAAGCGCCACGGGGAAGGATCCTTCCCTGATCATATGAAGTTGAGCCGGATCAAAATGACGCCTTTAATTAGCCCCCTCGGGAATAAACCAATAGCGAGGGATCGGCTTGGCAAGCACGGCGTTCCTGACTAATAGGTCGCCGAACCTTGGCCGCAAGGCTATATTCGTTTTGATGGTAACCGCGACAAAGGCGCGTGCGGCGGCCTTCGCGCTTGGATATACGCGGGTTCGAGGAGGATTGTTTCCGTGCAAGAGACTGGTATTCGCAACGGCGCGTTCGGCACCGACAAGTTCGGCTTAAGAAATCTCAGGTGCGTGCACTGGAATCTTGGAGCCCCACAGCTTTACCAGCACTCCCTTTCGGCCGGCGAGGCGGTGGTGTCCGCCGATGGCGCCTTGTGCGCAGATACCGGCGATTTCACCGGCCGCAGTCCCAAGGACAAGTTCACGGTGCGCGATGCCACTACCGACAGGAAGATGTGGTGGGCCGGCAACCAGTCCATCACCCCGGACCAGTTCGAGGCGCTTTATGCCGATTTCCTCAAGCACGCCGAAGGCAAGACGCTATTCGCGCAGGATCTCTACGGCGGCGCCGATCCGAATTTCCAGATCAAGACGCGCGTCTTCACCGAGCTCGCCTGGCATTCGCTTTTCATCCGCACGCTGTTGATCCGCCCGCAGCACTCCGAGCTCAGGGACTTCGTTCCCGAACTGACCATCATCGACATGCCGAGCTTCCGCGCCGATCCCAAACGCCACGGCGTGCGTTCGGAGAACGTGGTCGCGATCGATTTCGCCCGCAAGATCGTCCTGATCGGCGGGTCTTATTATGCCGGCGAGATGAAGAAGTCGGTCTTCACGACGCTGAACTATTATCTGCCCGCAAGGGGCGTGATGCCGATGCATTGTTCGGCCAATGTCGGGCCCAAGGGCGACGCCGCGATCTTCTTCGGCTTGTCCGGCACCGGAAAAACCACGCTCTCTGCCGATCCGCAGCGCACGCTGATCGGTGACGACGAGCACGGCTGGGGCAGCGACGGCATCTTCAATTTCGAGGGCGGCTGCTACGCCAAATGCATCAAGCTGTCGAAGGAGGCGGAGCCCGAGATCTACGCTGCCAGCAAGCGTTTCGGTGCGGTGCTCGAGAACGTGGTGCTCGATGAGGACACCAGAGAGCCTGATTTCGACGACGGCTCGAAGACCGAGAACACCCGCTCGGCCTACCCGCTCGACTTCATCCCCAATGCCTCGCGGAGCGGCCGCGCCGGGCATCCGAAGAATGTGGTGATGCTCGCCGCCGACGCGTTCGGCGTGTTGCCGCCGATCGCGAAACTGAGCCCCGCGCAGGCGATGTATCATTTCCTGTCCGGCTATACCGCGAAGGTTGCCGGCACCGAGCGTGGGCTGGGCTCCGAGCCGCAGCCGGAATTCTCGACCTGCTTCGGCTCGCCGTTCCTGCCGCTCGATCCCTCGGTCTACGGCAACATGTTGCGCGAGCTGATTGCTCGCCACGACGTCGATTGCTGGCTGGTCAATACCGGCTGGACCGGCGGCAAATTCGGCTCCGGCAGCCGTATGCCGATCAAGGTGACCCGCGCGCTGCTCACCGCCGCGCTCGACGGCAGCCTGCGCAACGTCCAGTTCCGTACCGACAAATATTTCGGCTTCGCCGTCCCGACCGCGCTGCCGGGCGTGCCGAGCGAAATCCTCAATCCGGTCAACACCTGGAAGGACAAGGACGAGTTCGACAAGACCGCCCGTGCGCTGGTCGGCATGTTCCAGAAGAATTTTGCCAAGTTCGAGGCCCAGGTCGATGCGGATGTGCGCGCCGCCGCGCCCGATGTGAAGCTCGCGGCGGAGTGAGATCATTCCGGGACGCGTTGAAAACGCGAACCCGGAATTTCGAATTGATGACCTCTGAATTGCGGATCGCTCCGAAGATGGAGTTTCCTCGGAGACTGAATAAAAGGGCGGTAGCGATGCCGCCCCTTTTTAACCTTGGCGTCATTGCGAGCGAAGCGAAGCAATAGGCGTCGTCCCTGCGAACGCTGGGACCCATAAGCCGCAGCCTCTCGGTTAAAGCACTTAAGTCGACACCTTCCGTAACCGCAAACGCCGGTGGTTATGGGTCCTAGCTCGCGCTCACTCTGCTCGCTTGGCCGGGACGACACCACCTGCAACTTCGATAAAAACTAGCTGACGCCGACGATTGCAGCCTCGCTCAACCCCTTGCGCCGCGCTGCGCGGAGGTTTGCGGCAGCGGCCCGTGCACCGGCACGTTCCAGATATCTTCGGCATATTCGCGGATGGTGCGGTCGGACGAGAACCACGCCATTCGCGCCACGTTGAGAATCGAGGCGCGTGTCCAGGCCGGAACGACCTGCCAGCGGGCATCGATGCCGCGCTGGGCCTGGTAGTAGGAATCGAAATCGGCGCTCACCATGTAATGATCGAGATAGCGCAGGGCATGCGCGATCGATTCGAATCGGCCGGGGTCGCTGGTAGAGAATTCGCCGCTGCCGATCGCGTTGACCGCGCGCAAAAGTTTTGGCGAGCGCCGGATCACGTCGGTGGCGTCCAGCCCCTGCTTGCGCCGCACCACCACGTCCATCGCTTCCATGCCGAAGATCGCGACGTTCTCCGCGCCCACCTGCTCGCGGATTTCGATATTGGCGCCGTCCAGCGTGCCGATGGTGACCGCACCATTGAGCGCAAGCTTCATGTTGCCGGTGCCGGAAGCCTCCATGCCCGCGGTCGAAATCTGCTCGGAGAGATCGGCAGCGGGAATGATCGCTTCCGCAAGACTGACATTGTAGTCGGGGAGGAAAGCGATCTTCAGGCGGCCGGCGACGATGGGGTCGTTGTTGACGATTTCGGCGACGTCGTTGATCAACTTGATGATCAGCTTGGCGTAGCGATAGCTGGCGGCCGCCTTGCCGGCGAAGATTTTCACGCGCGGAACCCAGTTGGCTTGCGGATCGTCCTTGATCGCGTGGTAGAGCGCGATGGCCTCCAGGATGTTGAGCAGTTGCCGCTTGTACTCGTGGATGCGCTTGATCTGCACGTCGAACAGCGCGGCCGGATCGACCTTGACGCTCAACCGCTCGCCGATCAGCCGCGCCAGCGCGATTTTGTTGTGGTGCTTGACGCTGCGGAATCTTTCCTGGAACGCGCTGTCGCCGGCGCGCGCCTCGAGATGTGCAAGTCTTGTCGGATCGTCGAGCACGGCCTCGCCGCAGGCTTCGCGCAGCAGTTCGGTCAGCTTCGGATTGGCGAGCATCAGCCAGCGGCGGAAGGTGATGCCGTTGGTCTTGTTGGTGATGCGCCCTGGATAGAGATAGTTGAGATCGTGAAACACGGTCTCCTTCATCAGGTCGGAATGCATCGCAGAGACGCCGTTGATGCGGTGTGATCCGACGAAAGCCAATTGTCCCATCCGCACCCGTCGGCCGGATTTCTCGTCGATCAGCGAGACCGAGGCGCGGAAATCGACGTCGCCGGGACAGCGCTGCTCGGCGAGCGCAAGATGGCCGTCATTGATGCGGTAGATGATCTCCAGGTGGCGCGGCAACATGCGCTGGAACAGCTCCACCGGCCAGCTCTCGAGTGCTTCCGGCAACAGTGTGTGATTGGTGTAGGAGAGCGTCGCGACCGTGATCTGCCAGGCGGATTCCCAGGGGAAGTTGTGCAGATCGACCAGAATGCGCATCAGCTCGGTGATGGCGAGGCTCGGATGGGTGTCGTTGAGCTGCACCGCCGCTTTCTGTGTGAGTCCGCGCAGCGGCCCGTCGGAAACGAGGTGGCGCTTGACCAGGTCCTGCAATGAGGCGGAGACGAAGAAATATTCCTGTCGCAGCCGGAGCTCGCGCCCCGCCGGGCTTTCGTCGTTCGGATAAAGGAACTTGCAGATCGATTCGGCGCGCGCTTCTTCGGCCACCGCACCGATATAATCACCGGTGTTGAAGACATCGAGCTTGAGCGGGTCGGGCGAACGCGCCGACCACAGCCGCAGCGCGTTGACGTGCTGACCGCGCCAGCCGACGATCGGGGTGTCATAGGCTATGGCCCGCACGGTTTCCGCCGGATGCCAGATCGCGCGGTCGCGTCCCCTTTGCTCGACATGCTCGACGCCGCCGCCGAAATGCACGTGATAGACAACTTCCGGCCGCTGGAATTCCCAGGGGTTACCGAAGCTCAGCCATTCGTCCGGATATTCCTGCTGCCAGCCATTGTTGATGATCTGGCGGAACAGGCCGAAATCGTAGCGGATGCCATAGCCGATCGCCGGGATGCCAAGTGTTGCCATGCTTTCCATGAAGCAGGCCGCAAGCCGTCCGAGACCACCATTGCCGAGTGCCGCATCCGGCTCGCATTTGCGCAACTCGGAGAGGCTTTCGCCGAGATCGCCAAGCGCGGCCTCGAACACCGCAAGCAGCCCCATATTGTTCAGCGCGTCGGTGAAGAGACGACCGATCATGAATTCGAGCGAGAGGTAATAGACGCGTTTGCTGCCGGTGTCGTAGCTCTGCTTTTCTGCGGTGAGCCAGCGGTGCACGATGCGGTCTCGCAGGGCGAGCGCTGCGGCATGATACCAGTCCTGCCGGGTGGCCATCCCGGCGTCCTTGCCGATCGCAAGCCTGAGCTTGGCGAGAATGGCGCTCTTGATCTCCGCCAGCGCCAGCTCGTCGACGGGCTGACCCGGCGCTGGAAAATTCACGGGGAATGAGGGGTCTGGCAAACTTCTCGATCCTGCGGCTGATTGAAACGAATCATACGCGCCTTACGCCACGATCGAAACACGCCGTGGTATCGGGTGCCATGCATGCACGGCTTTTTATGCAAAGACTGGGCCGATTTTGGCGGGAATATGCCGGATACGGTGGGGTCGCTCAGGGTAATTGAACTCGGGTCCGACTGGATGTTGGCAATAGGAAGTTGCATGCGATGAAACAACTTATCGCCGACCGGTCGCGTGCGCTCGCTCTCGTGCTGGTCCCAGGTACTCTTGCGGGTGCGCGTTTGAAGCGAGTTAACCGTCGCCTGCCGGCCCTTTTGGTTAACTGCATTGCGGCTGAAGTGTTGACACTGGCCCCTGCCGCGATCGGCTTGGGTGAGAGATGGTTGGGAGCCCATTTTGGATTTGGTTAGGCACGGTTGGCAGTCGGAAGTGACTGAGGGACTGCTTTTGCTCCGCGTAGTTCCGCTCTGCCAATCCTTCTTGCGATCTCTATCGGCTATTTTGGTTGGGGTTACATCCAAAGCGCGCGTCGAACAAATTAAGAACACTTTAGCAAGTCTTTGATATATCATAGTGAGTCGGCGCATCCGCCACACAACATCTAGCGTCTATCTTCCCTTGCGAGGACTACATGTCCTTTCAAAAATGCGATTCCCGGCCGAGTTTTGTGGATTTTTCATTTCGTTTCCACGTCTTTTTCCGCGGACGTCCCGCGGGAATATCAAGGTCTATCAGGAACGATCAAGGCGGCCGCTGCACGAAACTAGCCGG
>Ga0306924_10008353_pt1 | contig 10434 bp, 9 predicted proteins | sample sta12Can44000111_FD_203756 | JGI IMG/M metagenome (GOLD analysis project Ga0306924, IMG submission 203756) | Lab enrichment of tropical soil microbial communities from Luquillo Experimental Forest, Puerto Rico - statanox.12C.anox.44.000.111 (v2)... | ecosystem: Environmental > Terrestrial > Soil...
GGGCGACCAAAGTCTCCTCCCCCCGGAAGTGGGCGAGGTCGATGCCCCAGCCCCACGCCAGCACCGCAACCGCACCGATGATCAGGAACGCCCGAATGCCGCGCTCGACGCAGACCGCGAGCACGCTCGGCGGCCCGTCGGCGGCCTGCGGCAAACCAGGGGGGCGAAGCAGATTGTCGACCGCGCGCCTTGCGATGCCTATTGCGAGCGGCAGAGCCATGACGACCAGCACAAGCCAGAAGCTCGCCATAGCATGAATTACCCAAAATACCCACAATAGCACGATGCCGACCGACAGCGCCGTGTTGGCGGTGCCCCGCCCGAAACGATGCGTTACCCGCGAAGAGGCTTCCCCGAGTTCGTGGAAAGCAGCGGGCCGGCGCCAAACCGCATACAGCGCGATCGCGACGAGAACGAGCCCGAGCGCATAGGCCACCAACTGGCGCGCCTCTAACGTGTAACCGAGAGTGATCCCGAAGCCGACGAATACCCAACCGAAAGCAAACCAGCCAACGAACCAAACGAGCGGACGATGCCAGAAACGCGCCGCCGACGTATCCATCGGAATGATGCGGAACCGCTCATGCTGCGGCGCTAGCAGGAAGTGACTGACAACGTTCACGATCCGCACAACAAGAAATGCGACAAGCAGGCCGAACAACCCCTCGCGCAGCAGCGGCGGCCAGTCAAATGCGAGGAAGGGACCGATGCTGCCGAGAGCAAACGCAACGACCAGACCGACCGCAAACGCAAATCGTAGGGCCACGATATGCAGGCGCTCCTTTATCGTTTCCGAAGGGAGCGCATCTAGGTGGGCCCGACTCCGATGTGTCGCCTTGCGAAACAGCCATTCGACGGCAATGCCCAAACCGACAAAAACCGCGAGGAGCAGCAGGGCTTTGAGCCTCCCGTCTTCGCCAAGGTCTGCGGTGACGAGATCGTGACCGCGCTCGTACTGGTTCGGCAGATCGGGGATCGTGCCGGCGAGAGCAACGATATGCTCGCGGATCGCCGCAAGACGAGAATCGAGAACCTGCGAAACGGGCTCCTCTGTGGCGGCACGTTCCGCTGCGGCTTCAGCCTTGCTTTGTTGTTCGAGCCAATTGCGCACCTTTGCGTCGGCTAGCAAAGTCATCAGTTTTTGGATTTGCTTCGGCGACGCCTCTTCGTTCGTCGAGGCCTTCGTCGCCTTTTGCGCCGCCGCAACACCAGTCGACGAAGACATCAACAAAAGAATGACCGCAGCAACGCAGATTGCCGCGGTTCGCGTCCATTGCCGTCTGGCGAAGGCGAGTTTAAATGGGTTGATGCCTCTAAAAATGCAGCAAAGAGAAATATACCCGGTGCGCAACGGCCGCTCGTCAGTCAGGATGATTTGGTTCATAATGCCCGTCCCCTGCATCGAGGCTCGGTAAACAGGTCGAGCTTTTAGGGATAGTAATTACTAGCAGCAACGATTGTCTTGTTCAAGGTGCGGGACCCCGGGTGCGCTTACTCTGCATCGGCGGACGAGACCGACACCTGATAATCTCGGCCGTGCCATGCGCCGCTCTCCTGCCATTGCGACGTAAACTCGACGTGCTCGCCAGGCGGAAGGCTACTCACGTCGAGTGAAGCGACGTTGAAGCCGAGGCCGCTGTCGGAGGTCGACTCGTGCCAGCCACCAACGCCCCAATGCATTCGCGATCCTTTCGCAGCGGGTTGACGTTGCCTGCGAGCGACGGACAACATTACCACGGTTATTCTTGTTGAGACCCCTGGATCGGCACCGGCTTTGGGTTGGTGCAACGACATGCTAGGTTTTAACGTTGTGGTTGATCCTGTGCGATTCACATGAAGCTTGCCGTCGTTTTTATTTGTCTTCTTTCGGCACTGCTCGGCGGGTGCTCGTGGTTCCCTGGGCAAGGCCCCTCGACAAATGAGGTCCTCGAGCAGGGGCAGGTCGGGAACGAGATCCTGTTCGACGTCATCGAGGTCGATGATCGGGTCGTATCTACCGTCCTCACCCGACCGAAGGAAAGCTTTGCGCGTCGTTTCAAAGGGGACGCCCAGCCGCCGGAGGTCAAGATCGCTGCCGGAGATACGATCTCGGTACTGATATGGGAAAGTGCTGCGGGCGGGCTCTTCAGCGACGCACCACCGTCAGGGACCCAACCCGGCACGGCTCCGGGCATCGAGCCGCTCGCGCCAGAGGCGGCACCACCCGTGGGTCAGCTGCAAGGCGAACGCGGCGCCCCGAGCCCGTCAAGTCGCCGGCCTCCCGGCCTTCCCCGTGACCAAGAAGCTCAGCGGCCATCCGGCAACCCGTCGCAGCCGTTTTCCATCGAGGCAGCCGCAACGAGCGGCCGCCCGTCTGCGCTGATCCCCGATCAGGAGGTGGAAGCCGACGGTGCCATCAGTGTTCCCTATGCCGGGCGCATCCCAGCTGCCGGCCGCTTGCCGACGGAAGTGCAGCAGACAATCGAGGCACGGCTCGCTAGAAAGGCGCTCGAGCCACAGGCATTGGTAATCGTCAAGAAGAGCGCAGCTAATGCGGTGACGGTAAACGGTGAGGTCGTTGCCGGTGCGAGGATCTCCCTATCGCCTGGCGGGTACAAGTTGCTCGACATCATCGCTGCCGCCGGTGGCGCTAAGGCCCCGGTTCACGACATCTTTGTCCGGCTGTCGCGTGATGGGCGCACCGCGGCGATCCCGTTGCAGCAGCTCGTTTCCAACCCTTCTGACGATATCTATGCGCGGCCCGGAGATGTGCTCACCCTCGTGCGAGTGCCTCAAACCTTCAGTGTCTTTGGGGCGACCGGCAGAAATGCAGAGATCCCTTTTGGCGCTGAAAAGATCAACTTGGGCGAAGCGCTCGGAAGATCACAAGGATTGGCCGACGATCTCGCCAAGCCGGAAGGCGTGTTTCTGTTCCGCTACGAGCCCAATGCCGTCGTTCGCGCCCTCGATCAGCCAATCGCGACCGCCGCAGCTGGAGAGGTCTCGCCGGTCGTCTACCGGTTCAATCTCAGGGACGGCAAGACTTACCTCCTCGCACGAGAGTTTCCAATCCACGACAAAGACGTCATCTTTGTCGCCGACGCCCCGGCCGCGCAGATCTATAAATTCTTCACCTTGCTCAACACCGTTACCGGACCGTTTATCACCGGTATTGTCACTTGCCATTACGCGGGGTGTTAGCCAGCAAACTCCAGAGCTAAGCAAGGCCTTTGGAGACCATCTCGTACGTGTTTTTGCTGAGGTCGGGGGCGGCGAGGACGCGTTCGAGTTCGCGGCGCATCAGGGCTTGACGTGCAGAGTCGTGACGGCGCCATGAGCCGAGCGGTTGAACGAGACGTGCGGCCGTCGTCGGGTTGAGCAGATCGAGGGCGATGACTTCGTCCGCGAGCAGGACGTAGCCGGCACCGCTCGCATCGTGGAAACGTAGTTGGTTGGACTGCGAGAAGGTGCCAATGAGCGCGCGCACCCGGTTCGGGTTCTTACGCTCGAAGGCCGGATGGCCGGTCAATTCGCGCACCAGCTCTACGGTTTGGGGCAATGAGGAGCGGGCCTGCAGGGCAAACCATTTGTCGGTAACGAGGTCGTCATGTGACCAAAGATCGTAGAAGCGGGCGAGCGCCACAGCGCGCTCGAGGCAGTCGAGATCTGCGAGCACCGTCAACGCCGCCAGTACATCGGTCATATTTCGCCCGGCACCGAACTGCGCCGTCGCGAGAGCGACACCCCTCTCGGGGTCGGCAGCGGCGAGATAGCCGAGGCAGGCGTTCCGCAAAGACCGCCGGCCAATCGAGGCCGCGTCGATCCTGTACGTGCCGGCATCGGCAAGCGTGTGGTAGGCGGCGGCGAGCTCCGTACACGAGGCATCACCGAGCGCCGCGCGTGCGGTCTCGCGGGCAGCACGAATGGCGTCGACATCCACGACGGCGAGCTGATCGGCAAGAAACGCCTCGCTCGGCAGGGTCAGGGCCTCGGCTGCGAAGGCGGCGTCGCGATCGGCGTCGGCGAGGGTGCGCCGCATTGCTGCGACTAGGTCGGGGTCGAGCGATGCCGGGCTCTCGCCGCGCTGGTGCGCCGCGACCCGGTCGAGTAGGACCTTGGTTGCGACTTGTTGACCGGCTTCCCAGCGGGCGAACGGCTCGGCATCGTGTACAGCGAGAAACTTCAGCTGATCGAGCGGCACGCCCTTGAGTTTGACGGGGGCCGAGAAGCTGCGTAGCAGCGACGGCACCGGAGGTGTCGGCACATCGACAAACCGAAAACTCTGCCGGCCCTCAGCCAGTGGAATGACACGGGTCCCTGTGCTGCTCGCCGCTTCAGCTTCCAGGCGGGTCGCCAGCTCGGCGCCGTCCTGCCCGATCAAACCCATCGCCAGCGGGATCAGCATCGGCAGTTTTTCCGGCTGACCCGGGGTCGGTGGCACGTTCTGCGCGGCGGTCAGCTCGTAGCTGCGGGTCGCTGCCTCCCAGTGACCTTCGATCGTGATTTCGGGTGTCCCGGCCTGCTCGTACCAGAGTTTGAATTGGCTGAGATCGACGCCGCTTGCGTCCTGCATGGCGGCGACAAAATCCTCGATTGTTGCGGCGTGATTGTCATGCCGGCCAATGTAGAGATCCATCCCGCGGCGAAATCCCTCTTTGCCGATGAGTGTATGGATCATGCGCACCAGCTCGGCGCCTTTATTGTAGACCGTTGGCGTATAGAAATTGTCGATCCTGATATAGCTGTCGGGCCGTACCGGGTGAGCCAGCGGCCCGTCATCCTCGGGGAATTGAATCGCGCGCAAGCTGCGCACCTCGGCGATGCGCCGCACCGCGCGGCTGCCTTGGTCGGCCGAAAATTCTTGGTCGCGAAAGACGGTCAACCCTTCCTTCAATGACAGCTGGAACCAATCGCGGCAGGTCACCCGGTTGCCGGTCCAGTTGTGAAAATATTCATGGGCTATCACTGCTTCGATGTTCTGGTAATCGGTGTCGGTCGCCGTCTCCGGTTTCGCCAAGACGTATCGTGTATTGAAAATGTTCAGGCCCTTGTTCTCCATCGCCCCCATGTTGAAGTCGCTGACGGCAACGATATTGAAAACGTCGAGATCGTATTCGAGACCAAAGACCTCCTCGTCCCAGCGCATCGCCTTTTTCAGGGATGCCATCGCATGGGCGCATTTGTCCTCGTCGCCGCGGCGCACCCAGATGGCGAGCCCCACCTCCTTGCCCGAGCGGGTCGTGAACCGGTCGCGCACGGGCACTAGATCGCCGGCGACGAGGGCGAACAGGTACGAGGGCTTCGGATGAGGATCGACCCATTTCGCCCAATGGCGACCGTCATCGGCCTCACCGCGCTCGATCGGATTGCCGTTCGACAGCAGCACGGGAAAGCGCGCTTTCTCAGCGACGATCGTCGTCGTGTACCGGGCCATCACATCAGGCCGGTCGATGAAGTAGGTGATACGGCGAAAGCCCTCGGGCTCGCATTGGGTGCAGAAGTTCCCGCCCGACATATAGATGCCCGAAAGCGCAGTATTGCTCGAGGGCGAAATGCGGGCCTCGACATCTAAGGTGAAGCTCTCTGGTACATCCGCCAAGATGAGCCCACCCTCGGACGCGAGCTCGTATCGGTTGGCCCCGAGCGGCTCGCCATCGAGCGCCAATGAGAGAAGGGTGAGCTCTTCACCGTCGAGGCGCAGCGGCGCTTCGGGATCGAAAGCCTCTGGGTTGCGCCGGATTTGGAGGCGCGACTTGACCCGTGTATCGGCGGCGCCAAGCTCGAAGACGAGATCGACGGTGTCGATCAGAAAAGCAGGCGGTTTGTAGTCTTCGAGCCGTACCGGTTGAGGCGGGGCGATATCGGGCGAAAGATCGAGCATGGGCCGTGCCGCGGGCATAATTTGAGGGAAACGCAACCCTAACCCTTCGCTCCGGCGATGGAAATCCCCGGGGCCTGGGAATACGGTTGGGGAGCGAACCCGACCAAAGCGGAAGGATCTCGTGGCAGAGCTCGAAGAAGCCGGTATGCAGTCGGCCGCGCGGATCGGATTGCCGGCGATCTTTGCAGCTTTTTTCTGGCTCGGAGTGACGAGCTTTGGCGGCGGCACTGCTGGCTGGCTCTACCGCGAAATCGTCGAGCGCCGCCGTTGGATCGACGATGCGCAATTCCTATCGAGCGCGGGGTTGGGGCGGATGTTGCCTGGCTCGGGCGGTGTAAACCTCACGGTGCAGGTTGGCCAGCAACTGCGTAGTGCCCCCGGGGCGTTGGCGGCGGTACTGGGGCTCCTCTCGGGTCCGTTTGTGATCGTCGTGGGGCTCGCGATAGCGCTTACAAAGATCAACCGAAGCCCGGTGTTCGAGGCTGTGCTTGACGGCGTCGCGGCCGCCGCGATCGGGCTGACCTTTGCTTCCGGCATCAAGCCCCTGCAGTTCAAAGTTGCCGCCGCTGGTCCTCTCGCGATTGCCTTTGCAACCGTGCTCTGCGTCGGTGTGCTGCGTTGGCCGATGATACCGGTGGTTCTCTGTCTAGCGCCGGTCAGCGTCGGCTTGGCATTGCTCACAAGATAGAGCCGCCATGCCTGACGAGATCAGACGATTATTTGCACTGGCACTGGTCTTCGCTCCGCTGTCGCTGTTGTCGATCGGCGGTGGCGCCTCGCTCCTCGCCGAAATCGAGCATCAATCCGTCGCCGTCCACGCCTGGACGACGCAGCGCGAGTTCGCCGATTTGTTCGCAATCTCGCGCGCTGCGCCCGGACCGGGCACGATGCTCTCGACATTGATCGGCTGGAAGGTCGCGGGTTGGGCGGGCGCTTTGACCGCGACTGTAGCGCTTTACCTGCCCTCCTCCCTCCTCGTCTATGGTGCGGCCCGGTTATGGGGGCGTTGGCGCGGCTCAGTGTGGCACACCGCCATCGAGCGCGGCCTCGCTCCGATCGCTGCCGGCCTCATTCTTGCCGGCGGGATCGCCGTTCTGCGAGTGTCGCCGGGGGGCCCTGCAGTTTGGGCCGCAGCGATTGCGTCGACAGCGCTCATCTTGCGCCGGCCGACCCTTCACCCGCTCGCACTCTTCGCAGCGAGCGGCGCTCTGTTCGGGTTGGCAGCGCTAGGAGGACAACATGGATGACGATAAGCTGCCCGCCCGTTTCTTTGAACATTTGGCGATTGATTGTCCCGATCCGGTTGTCTTTGCCGACCGCGAAGGAAAGATCAGGTTCTGGAACAGGTCGGCCGAGAGGGTCTTTGGCTTTGCGGCGGCCGAGGCGCTTGGTCAAAGTTTGGATCTGATTGTGCCGGAGAGGCAGCGGGCCCGCCATTGGGAAGGTTACGACCGGGTAATGGCTGGCACCGCAAGCCGCTATGGCGAAGGCGTTTTGCTCGCAGTCCCGGCGATGCGCAAAGACGGACGCCGCATCTCCATCGAATTCACAATCCTGCCACTGCATGATGCTTCCGGGACCATTCTTGGTATTACTGCCTTTCTGCGCGACGTCACGGACCGGTTCGAGGAATTGCGCCATTGCGCCGCGAGCTCGCGGCGCTCAAACCCCAGGGCCAACCAAGAATGACCAGCCCTGGCCAGCAACCCTCGGCCCGTGTTAACGTTGATCCTGCACCGCTGCCAAAAGGCGGGCGGAATTCGGGAGGTTCGTCATGGCCAAATATTTAATCGCGGCTTCCTATACCGGCGAAGGTCTGCAAGGCCTGCGAAAGGACAAGGCGACTGGCCGCAGGCAGGCAATCGCCACCGCTATCGAGGGCCTCGGAGGCAGGCTCGAATGCGAGTATTTCGCTCTCGGTGAGCACGATGTCTATCTGATCGCGGATCTGCCGGACACGGCAAGTGCCGCGGCACTGGGCATCGCCACATCGGCGACAGGGCTCGTACGCACCCGTACGGTCGCGCTGATGACCGCAGAAGAGGTTGATCGCGCCCTCGAAAAGACCGTCAATTATCGCGCGCCCGGCAGGTGAGGAGAGGGCGCGACGCTCAGAACGTCGCGCCCGATTGCAGCCAGTGCCGCACGATCTCTTCGCCGGTGGCGAACCATACGCGATCGTGCGAGCGGATATATCCTAACGCCGCGTCGAGCCCGGCGATGCGATGGGGCACACCGATCAGATAGGGGTGCAGGCAGATCGCCATGACCCGGCCGGAATGCGCGCCTTCGGCATAGAGGGTGTCGAACTGGCGGCGGATCATTTGCTCGAATTCGCCGATCGTGCCGTTCCGGTTATTGAAATGCGGAGAATCGTTGATCTCGTACGAGTATGGGATCGAGACCAGTTGCTTGCCGCCGATATCCATAAAGTACGGCTGGTCGTCATTGACCCAATCGGCGACATAAAGGCAGCCCTCCGCAGCGAGGAAATCGAGGGTGTGCCATGTCTCTGCCAGTCCAGAGCCAAGCCAGCCGACTGGCTTCCTTCCGGTCATTTCAGCAATGCGCGAGAGGGTGCGCGCAATCGTCTGCCGCTCCTCCTCGGGCCCCAATGTGTCGAGCCAAATACTGTTGGTCTGGTTATGCCCGAGGATCTCCCAGCCGAGCTCAACAGCAGCCCGGACGATTTGCGGATGATGGTCGCAGATGTCGCTGTTGAGCGTCGGGCTGGCACGAATGCGATGCTTGTTCAATACGTCCATCAGGCGCCAGATGCCGACCCGATTGCCGTAGTCGCGGTGCGCCCAGGCGCGCACTGAAGGGGGCTTGCCCGCGGGCGCGCCGGGGAACGGAGCAATCCCGCGGGTGAGCGGGAAGAACTCGATATTCGGGATAACCCAGACTGCCAGCCGGGCTTCATCGGGCCATTCGAGCTTGGGCCGGCCGTTGATCGGGGTATAAGGAAACGGGCCGTAATCGCGCGGTTCCATGGCGTTGCCTCCTTGAAGCGCTCGTGCTTCGAGCGCGCTCAGATAGCACAGTAGCGCAGGCGGTGTGATAGCCACGAGCCATGCGCCGGTTGGAGCGGCAATTGCCGGTTATTCCCGTCGATCCGGGAATTTTCTCGATTGTTCGCCCAAAGTGCCGTCTTGTTACAAAAACAACGAGGCTACTCAATGATTTACGAGCGAATTCCCGTTGCCGGGTAAACGGGAATTTATTCGCGCCTAACCGGGAATTAAATACGCCAAACCGGGAATCGTGTCGAAGAATGGCTGACGCGGCGGCCACGCACCAAAACAGAACCGTAAAGAGACCCATCGCCCGCGAAACCCGTTAAAATACACGGATGAAAACCAATGCACGCTACCCTGAAACTTGGCCTTTTTTGCGGTCGATCAACCTGTGCGGACCCGAACTCGAGCCAGGGCAGAGGCACCCTTTGATGCTTAAGGAAGGGGCCTAGACCCGAGGCGTGGAAATAGGACCGGCATGTCGGTGACATCACCCGCATTCTCGATGCAGTGGCGGCGCTTCGAGGCGCTGACGTTGGACGAGCTCTACGAGCTGCTCCGCTTCCGCCAAAGCATCTTTGTCGTCGAGCAACACTCGCCTTTTCCCGATCTCGACGGCCTCGACCAGGAGGGTTGGCATCTATTACTGCGGGCAGAGCGAGCGCTCGTGGGGTATCTGCGGCTGATCCCCTCGCCGTTGCGGATCGGTCGCATCGCTGTTGCTGCTCCGCAGCGGCGGCAAGGGCTCGGGCGAAAGCTGATGGAGGAGGCTCTCTCACACTGCCGCGAACATTACCCGGGACAGCTTGTGGCCCTGACCGCTCAAATGCGTCTCGTCCCGCTCTATCGAGGCTTCGGATTCGAACCGGTTGGCGAACCATTCGACGATTTCGGGCTCACACATATCGATATGCAGCTCCGCCCGCACGATTAGGCGATAGATAAAGTCCCTGCATTCTGCAGTGCACGGACGGATAGACCGTCCTAATTGCGTCGACGAACATCCCGCCACGGAGCACGATGCGACCCGACTACGGATCGATGCGACGCCGGTGCACCCGGAATTTCCCTGCGCCCACGGCGTCGCCCCGGTCGATCATCCGGTCGGCGTGGCGCGCGGCCTCAAGCGCGTCCGGGCCGGGCTGCCGGATCAATTTATCTGGCCGAGCCCGGTTGCCAGATCTGTCGGAACGTTACACAATGCGTTCGCTTCCGCTATCTAGCTCTACTGTAACGATTACGCAACATTCAAGTCGCGGGGGGTCACTGGTTATGGGCAAGCGGTTCATCGCTGGAGGCTTGGTGTTCCTGGTTGCACTATTTGCCGGGGTTCACCGCGAACCGGCGCGTGAATCTTGGCTATATCGGGGTGTTTGCACCAGCGATGTGGGGACCTTTTCGCGCCTGCCACGATTCGCGCTCGACATCTTGCAACGCGTCTCAGCGCAGTCTGTCGCGTCGCAGCCCGTGTCTTGCGCCGCACCCCCGACAACCTACCAAAGCCTGCCCAGTGTCACCGGACGCGGCGACGTAAGCGTGCCGTTGTCGCTGGGCACC
>Ga0306924_10008354_pt1 | contig 10434 bp, 5 predicted proteins | sample sta12Can44000111_FD_203756 | JGI IMG/M metagenome (GOLD analysis project Ga0306924, IMG submission 203756) | Lab enrichment of tropical soil microbial communities from Luquillo Experimental Forest, Puerto Rico - statanox.12C.anox.44.000.111 (v2)... | ecosystem: Environmental > Terrestrial > Soil...
GACCTGGCCTCGATGTTCGAAGGCCGAGAACACGTAGGCGCGGCGAAGCAGCTCGACATCGGCGGCGGGACTGTAGGCCCGAACTTTTTCGAGCAGATCCTCGAAGCGAATCATGATTTTCGGTGTCTAACCTTGGTGTCGGATGGTTCGATCGTTGGCTTGACGTACGTTTTTTTGCTTCACTATACTGGCCCGGTTTAGGCCATACAATTTTTACTGTTTAGGGGGGCTCATGCGTTCTTTGTCGGGAGCATCGCTTGGATGTGTCGCGGTGCTGGCCCTGGGGTCGTTCGCGTCCACGGGGTGCGCGAAAGTTGGCGAGATTCAGGCGAAAAAGGCGTTCAAGGCTGCCAACTCGGCGTACCAGCAGCAGGATTACAAGAAGGCGTCGGACCTGTACGAGCAGACGGTGGCCGCCGATCCCAATCTGAACAGCGCCTACTTCTTCCTGGGCAACAGCTACGACAATCAGTACAAACCGAGCAAGAAGGGTGAGGCCGCCAACGACGCGATGCTCACCAAGGCGGTCGACAACTACCAGAAAGCCGCCGAGAAGCTCGCCGCGTCGCCCGATCCGGCCGACAAGAAGCTTGGCAAGTTGTCGCTCGAATATCTCGTGGCCTCTTACGGGCCGGACAAACTGAACGATCCCGCGAAGGCGGAGCCGGTCGTCCAGCGCATGATCCAGCTCGAACCGGGCGAGCCGACGAACTACTTCGCGCTTGCAAAGATTTACGAGGACGCCGGCGCCTATGACGAAGCCGAGAAGATGCTGGTCGAGGCCAAGAACGCCAAGCCGACCGACCCGGCGGTTTATATGACGCTGGCCGGCTATTACAATCGACAGGGTCATTTCGACAAGACGATCGAGGCACTCGAGGAACGCGCCGCCAAGGAGCCGAACAACCCCGAGGCCTTCTACACGATCGCGACCTACTATTGGGACGAGGCCTACCGCGACTTCAAGTTGAAGGAGTCGGAGAAGAAGGACTTCGTCGCCAAGGGCACGACCGCGGTCGACCACGCATTGCAGCTGAAGCCGGACTACATCGAGGCGATCACCTACAAGGGACTGCTCCTGCGGCTTCAGGCGAACCTCGAAAAGGACCCGGCCAAGCAGCAGCAGCTCCTGAAAGACGCGACGGCGCTGAGCGAGAAGGCGAACGCGATGCGCAAGGCAAAGACTGCCGGTACAGCGCCTTAAAGGGACGGAACTGTAGGGAATTGCGACCCTACGTGCGATTGGATCAAAGGCCGCCAGGGCAACCCGGCGGCCTTTTTTTGCACTACCGTCATACCGCGCCGCGGTAAAATCTCCCGGTCTTTCCGAACCCCATCCACTTTAGAAGAAATGGAGGCCGCGCATGACGGCCGTCCATGGAGAACACATGAGTCGCACTACGTTGTTTAGATCTCTGGCTCTTCTTGTCTGTTGCGTCCTGCTGTGGCCCGTTGGTCGCGCGGACGCGCAAGGCGTGACGACGGGCGCGATCGGTGGCGTCGTGAAGGATGACCAGAATGCGGTCATTCCAGGCGCCACGATTCTCGCGGTCCATCAACCGTCAGGCAGCACGTACGAAGCGGTCACGCAGGCTGACGGCCGCTTCATGATTCCCGGCATGCGCGTCGGCGGGCCTTACACCATCACGGCGTCGCTGCCCGGTTTCACGTCAGAAGTGAAGAACAACATCAGCGTGAGCCTGGGCGTCACGCAGGACATCGCGTTCGGCCTCAAGGTTGCCAACGTCGCGGAAACGATTACTGTCATCGGCCAGAGCGATCCGGTGTTCAGCTCGGGACGCACTGGTGCGGCAACCGCGGTGATGCGCGAGGATCTCGCGGCGCTGCCGACGATTTCCGGCCGTATCACCGACATCACCCGCCTGACGCCGCAGTATGGCGGTAACGGTTCGCTCGCCGGCCAGGACAACCGCGCCAACAACATGACCGTCGACGGCGCCTACTTCAACAACTCGTTCGGCCTCGGCGTCACCACCGGCGGTATCGGCGACCGCACCGGCGTCGCGCCGATCTCGCTCGAAGCGATCGAGCAGGTGCAGGTCAGCGTCGCGCCGTACGACGTCCGCCAGGGCAGTTTTACCGGCGCCGGCATCAACACGGTCACGCGCAGCGGCACCAACAACTTCACGGCGTCTGGCTACTATCGGACCCGCAACGAAAGCTGCTCGGATCTGACCAACGTCGACACCTGCTCCGGCTTCGTCGGCACCACTGCCTCGGGGAACCGGGTCAACCCCGGCAACTTCACAACGCACGTTGCCGGCGTGACCGCAGGTGGCCCGATCGTCAAGAACAAGCTGTTCGCGTTCGGCGCTTACGAGAAACAGACGGATACGCGGCCGCTGACGACGTTCACATCCAATCCGGGTGGCGCACCGGTGGCCGGCAACACGACGCGCGTCAACGCATCAGACCTGCAAGCACTCAGCAACTACCTGTCGACGAACTTCAAGTACGACACGGGTCCGTTCGACAACATCCAGAAGGTCACGCCGGGCAAGCCGTGGCTGGTGAAGGCGGACTACAACGTCAACAACGCCAACAAGGTCACCGTCAAGTACAACCAGCTCGACTCGAGCAGCCCGGTTCCGCAAAACGGATCCTCCGCACTCGGGACCGTCAGCCGGCAAACCAACACGACACAGTTCCTCGGCTTCGCCAACTCGAACTACTCGATTCTCGAGAACCTCAAGTCGAGCGTCGGCGAGTGGAACTCGGTGTTCGGTAACACGACGAACAACCTGCTCGTCGGCTTTACGCATCAGGACGAGAGCCGCGGTCCTGAGGGGCAGACGCCAGCCTTTCCGTTCGTGGTCATCGGCGCCGGTGACGGCAGTGCGTTGACCACTTTCGGCAATGAGCCGTTCACACCGTTCAATCTGCTCCGCTATAACACCTTCCAGGTGCAGGATAGCGTCACGAAGTTCGCGAAGAACCATTCACTCACCTTCGGCGGTACCTTCGAGAAGTTCCACTCGGACAATTCGTTCTACTTCGGCATCCAGAGCGCGTATTCGTACAACACGCTGGCCGACTTCTACGCCGACGCCAACAGCTATCTCGCCAACCCGAACCGGACGGTCTCGCCGGTCAACCTGCTCGGTTTCCAGGTCAAGTACCTGCTCCAGCCGGGTCAGACGACCCCGCCGCTGCAGCCGCTCGACGTCATCTACGCCGGTGGCTACATCCAGGACGAGTGGCGGCCGCAGACCAATCTCACCGTCACGGCCGGCATCCGCATCGACGTACCGAAGTTCGGCAACACGGCGTTCGACAACCCGGTCGCCGACAACCTGACCTTCCGCGATCAGAACGGGTCGCCGGTGAAGTACAACACTGGCGCGCTGCCCGGGGCGACGCCGTACTACTCTCCGCGCGTCGGCATCAACTGGGACGTCAATGGCGACCAGACGACCCAGATCCGCGGTGGCTCGGGCCTGTTCTCGGGCAAGCCGCCGTATGTCTGGATCTCGAACCAGATCGGCAACACCGGCGTGCTCTATGGATTCATCGACACACGGAACACGACCGCGTATCCGTTCAATCCCAGCACGGACAAGTACAAGCCGGCACCCACCGGCGGCACAGCAGCCAGTTACGAGCTCGACGTCACTGATCAGGGCTTCCGCTTCCCACAGACGTGGCGGAACAACATCGGCATCGATCGCAAGCTTGCGTGGGGCCTCGTCGGAACGGTCGACTACATCTACAACCGGGATCTCAACGCGCCGGTCTACATCAACGCCAATCTGCCGGCCCCGGAAGGCGCCTACACCGGAGTCGACAATCGGCCCCGATGGGCGGTCACCGCGCCGGGCGCCGCCCTCGCTCCCGGGATCACCGTCGCGCTTCCTGCCTGCGCAGCAACTGGCCAGGTGGGTCCGTGCGCCTTCAGGCTGAACAACGCTGTCAACAATCAGATCACGGCGAACTACGTGATCCAGAACCAGAGCCAGAATCGCTCGCAGAACATCTCCGGCTCCGTGACCAAGAACATGTCGCACGGCCTGTCGTTCAAAGGCGGCTTCAACTACGGCGTCTCGAGGAGCCTGGTCGAACCATCATCGACGGCAGGAACGTCGTGGGGAGGCAGCAACCCGATCGTCACGGACCCGAACAACCCTGCACTCGCCTACTCGGCCAACTCACCGGGCAAGCGCGTCTTCCTGGCGGCGACGTACTCCAAGCAGTATTTTGGCTGGGGCGCGACGACGTTCTCGATGTTCTATGACGGGCATACCAACGGCAACACCAGCTATGTCTTCTCCGGCGACGCGAACGGCGACCAGGTGAGCGGCAACGATTTGATTTACATTCCGAAAGATCAGTCGGAGATGAATTTCAAACCGCTGACGGTCACCGCCAGCGGCGTCACCAAGACCTACACCGCCGCGGATCAAGCCGCCGCGTTCGATACGTTGATCAACAACGACAGCTACCTGAGCTCGCATCGCGGCCAGTACGCCGAGCGCAACGCGGTGTTCCTGCCGATGGTCAACCGCGTCGACCTCAGCGTCACCCAGGACGTGTCGGGCATGATCGGCGGTCACAGGCATAGCGCCCAGATTCGCCTCGACATCACCAACTTCGGCAACCTGCTGAACAAGGACTGGGGCGTCGGCCAGCGCCTGGTCAACACCCAGATCCTGACCTCTCCGACGGCGGATTCCACCGGCAGACTGTCGTATAACCTGCAGACGTTGAACGGCAACCTGATCACGTCTCCGCTGCAGACCTCGGCGACCATCGCGTCGATCTCGGGTCAGGCGTCGGACGTCTACATCATGATGCTGAGCTTCCGCTACACGTTCTAGTCAGAGACAGCGACAAGGACGCAAGGGTCAACAGAGGCCACGGAGGGCACGGCGCCCTTTGTGGCCTTTGTTTTTTCCTCTGTGTCCTGTCTTAGTTCTTCCCGAGCGAAAGCAGATTCGCGAGCAGCCGGTACGCGCCCGGTACACCGTAAGGCAGCTGACGATGGAATGCGTAGGCGAAGTACGTGTAGTGGCCCCTGCCATACACGGCCGACAGCCAGCCGCCCCGTTGCGGCGCCTGACCCTGATCGTGCGTTGAGAGCATCGGCTTGTAGGCCGCGTCCCATTCGCTGAAAAACTTCGAGCCCCGCTGCTCCACCCAACCGTCGAAATCCGCGAGTGTGATCCGGTTTGGCGATGTGAACACGCGATCTGTCGGCGCCAGAATCTCGACGGGGGAATCCTCTTCCGAGACTTCTTCCGCGCGAGCCGTGAGCTGGGCCGGGAACGGCGCGTACGCATTCGGAACGAACTCCTGCGTGTTGTAGAGCACGATGAGATTGCCGCCCTGCTGCACGTAATCGAGCAGCCGCCGGTTGTAGGTTTTCAGATCCTCGCGTACCGCGTACGCGCGTGTGCCGGTCACGATCGCATCGAACCGATTCAGATCGGCCGACGCGAGATCCTGTTCGCTCAACAGCGTGACCGTCGCGCCCAGCTGCGCGATGCCGGCCGGGACGTCGTCGCCGATCCCCATCACATAGCCAACGCGCAGCCCCGGCGCAATCGCCACGTCGACACCGTGGACCGAAGTAGCAGCGGGATGATACAGATACCGCGTTTCGAGATCGCGATGCTCGATGACGTCGTAGCCCTGCGTGTACTCGCGACCGGCGATAGTTGCCACGGCTTCGATCCGGTAGTCGCGATTCTCGAGCGCAGGCAGGGAAACGCTGAAGCGGTAGCTGAAACGCTCGCCCGCGCGCTTGAACGCGAACGCTGTCTCGGCCGGTACGCTCGTCCAACCCGGCGGCAGCCGCAGCGCCAGGCGACCGCGGCTGCCTTCCTCGACGTTGTTCAGCAGCTCGACGCTGATGTCGATCTGCTTCTTCACGAGCGCGAGCGGAACGATCGCGACGCGCGGCGTCACGTTGACCGCCACCGCGGGCACGACCATCAACTCGCGCAGCTCGTCGCCGTACGGCAAGTGCGCCTCGCGGCGGCGGACGATGGATCGAGCCTCGACTGGAACGCCATCAACGGTGTAGTGCGCGACCGAGGTCATGGCTGGATCCGCAGCCGGCTGGAACATCTGCGAGGCGTCGAGGACCGCGTAGCGAGTCTCGGCAATGCCGGCGCGCTCGAAGTACGGACGCGTCAGATGCGCATCCGCCGGCACGGTGACCGCCGCTGTCTGGCGCACCGTCTGATTGAGCCCCACTCGGCCCGATGACTTGTCGCCAGGCTCGATGCGCCAGCCGGAACCCGCCATCAGCGTGATGTCCGCGAGCTGGATGTCGACCCCGCCTCGATTGGTCAACGTCGATCTGACCTCCAATCGTTGCCCGGGTACGACCGGTCCGGCCGTGGTCAGCGCCTCGAAGTCGATCCCGAGGGCGGTGTTGATCGTATCCATGAACTGGCGTTCCTTCGCCCGCAGGATGAAGACGGCATCCGGGTCGGCGCTCAGTCCGTCGATTGCCTTTCGCGTTGCCGCCAGTCCACGCGCGAGCGCCGGCACCGACGCGGTCGGGTTCTGGATCGAGAACGCGGCGATGGCTGCGCGGACTTCGACGTCGATGGCAGAGAGCATCGCCGCGGCCGAAGGAGGCGCCGGACGATGAATCGCGTTGAAGAGGCCGGGAATCGACGTATCGATGCCGTCGAAGAAGCTGTTTTCGGTGCCGGCCTGGCTCACGTTCGATGCGAGCCTCTTGAAATAGGCGATCGATGGTCCCGGCTGCAAGGCGACCCGTCCGCCGTTCTGCGACCGCTGAAACGCAAGCCCGGTGCGCGCGAACGTTTGATATGACTCGCCCAGCCAGGAGCTGTACTCACCCGTGTCGACCTTGACCGTCCAGTCCTCGTCCTCTCTCACGCCGCCCATGTACAGCTTCAACGGCTGCCAGGGCCGGAGGCCGTCGCGAATCTGCTCGGGGAACTGCGATGGGTCACCGGCCGCGCGGTACGCCAGCTGCGTGATCAAGCCCGCCGCTTCGTGGTTGCCGTGTCCGTCGCGCGGGTTACCCTGAAAACGCGAGATGATCACGAGCGGTCGATCCATCCGGATGATCCGCACGACATCGCGCAGAACATTGTCACGACCCCATTTCCCCAGCGTTTCCTGGAGCCGTTTCGAGAACCCGTAGTCGATCATCGTCGTGAAGTACTGGCGATCGAGACCGTAATAGCGTCCCGCCATCAGGAGCTCTTCGGTCCGGATCAGTCCGACGGCGTCGAACAGCTCGGGGCCGATCGCGTTGTCGCCGGATTCTCCGCGATTGAGCGTCAGCAGCGACACACGCGCGCCTCGCCCTCGACTCAGCTGCGCCAGCACGCCGCCGTTCTCGTCGTCCGGATGCGCCGTCGTGTGCATCGCGCTCGCGGTCGTTTGCAGCTTGAGCAGCTTCTGCCACGTGCCTGCCGCACCCCGATCCTGCGGCAGTGGTTCCGGACCGGCAACCAGTGGCGGCGTCACGAGCAACGCGACAGCCAGGCCCGCCATTAGATGCACGACGCGCTGAAACCGCAAGGGCATCATGGTGGCGGATTATACTTTCCGCGCGTGCCGCGCATCGATCTCCTCACCGTCGGCGAAGCCTTTCAGGATCTGATCTTCGTGGGCCTTCCGCATATGCCGAGAAGCGGCGAGGAAGTGCGGACGCAGCGATTCGTCTCGACGATCGGCGGCGGCGCGCTCATCACGGCCACCGCTGCGTCCCGCCTCGGTCTCAGGACCACAGTCATCAGTGCACTGAGTGACGAGGCGTCGCGAGCGCTGAGGCGCGAAGGCGTCCGCGTGGTGAATCTCAAGCGGCGATCGGAGGCGCACGCCGTCACGGTTTCGCTGTCCACGACAACCGACCGGAGCTTCGTGACGTTCGACGGTGTCAACCCTGAAGTGGAAACGCGATTGCCCGCTGCGATCGCACGCCATCCTGCCAGGCACGTGCACCTGGCGTTCGCTCCCCGCCACTGCGCGAGGTGGACGGGCATCGTGGAACGGTTGCGCGCAACAGGCATCACGACATCATGGGATTTCGGCTGGAGTCCCGCATTGCCTGTCGCTGCCGGATTCCGGCGTTTGATCGGATCCGCCGATTTCGTTTTCGTCAACGAGGCGGAGGCGATCTTGTACGGACGAGCGAGGCGGACGGCGACGGCTCTGGCGTTCTGGCGACGCGCGGCGCGCAACACCATCATCAAGCTCGGGCCGCGCGGCAGCCGCTGGATCGCTGCCGGCCCGAAACCCCTGGACATCACGGCGCCCCCACCGCGAATCCGCGTTGTCGATACGACCGGCGCCGGCGATGCGTTCGACGGCGGCTTCATTACCGCCTGGCTCGATGGCCAGCCGCCGCGCGAATGCTTGCGTCTCGGTAACTTCGTCGGCGCCCAATCCGCAACAGCCGCGGGCGGGATCGCCGGATTGCCGAAAACTCCCACCGCTTCAGGACGGCGTTCATGAAGATCGCCGTCATCGGGGGCGCGGGCGTCCGCACGCCGCTGCTGGTTGGCGGCCTGACCGGCTCGGACCTGCCGATCGAAAACATCGCGTTGTATGACATCGATCAGGTGCGGCTCTCCGCCATCGGCGCCGTCGCCGCGCGTATGGCATCGAAGGGAAGAGTCACGCTCTGTACGTCGCTCCCCGAGTGTGTCGCCTGGGCCGACTTCGTCTTCACGAGTATCCGTGTAGGCGGCATCGAGCAGCGAATCCACGACGAGGGTGTCGCACAGCGCCATGGGATCGTCGGCCAGGAGACGGTCGGCCCTGCCGGTTTCGCGATGGCGATGCGCACGATTCCCGCGATGGTTCAATATGCCCGCGCGATAGCCGACTCGGCGCCACGGTCCTGGATCATCAATTTCACCAACCCTGTCGGCATGGTCACCGAAGCGATGCGGACGGTCAGCGACCGCGTTATCGGTATCTGCGATACGCCGACGGAGCTCTTCGAAGAGGTCGCCGGCGCGCTCGCCCTCGACTCGGAGGCGTGTTACTTCGATTACTTCGGCTTGAACCATCTCGGTTGGCTGCGTGAGGTGTACAGCGGCGGCGAGCCGCAGCTGGAGCGGCTCTGGCGCGACGCCGAAGGCCTCCGGAGAATCTACAAGGTTCCATTGTTCGATGCCGCGTCGCTGCGTGAACGGAAGCTGCTGCCGACCGAATACGTGTATTACTACGACCAGCCGGCGCGCGCGTACGAGAACGTCCGCCGCGCGGGACAGAGCCGCGGCCAGGCCATCCAGCAGCTGACGAGCGCGCTGTTCGACAACCTCGCCGATCCCTCGGCCGACGCCGTCGCCTGCTACAAGTCGTATCTGCACACGCGAAGCGCCGGCTACATGCAGATTGAATCGGGGAGCGATGCTCCCTCGACGCCGTCTCGAGCGATCGGTCTCAGCGGCTACGATCGCATCGCACTCGGCGTGCTCGGCGCGATCCACTTCAACACGAATACCATCATCCCGCTCAGCGTCGCCAATCGCGGCAACATCGAGTGCCTGCTTCCGGACGATGTAGTGGAGGTGCCGTGTGTGGTGAACGCCAATGGCGCCCGGCCGTTGCACGTCGGCCCTGTTCCCGAACAGGTCGTGCCGCTGCTGACGCGCGTCAAGGAGTACGAGCGCCTGACCGTGCGGGCCGCACTGAACCCCTCAATCGATGCCGCTGCTGAAGCGCTCGCGGTGAACCCGCTCGTGCCGGATGCCGGCACGGCCGGCCGCCTTATCGCCGATCTCTCTCCGCTATGGTGACGCTCGATCGCGGGATGGGCCTGATCCAGGCCACCGCGACGAACATCATCGGGATGGTCGGTGTCGGCCCGTTCCTCACGATCCCGTTCATGGTCACGGCGATGAACGGACCGCACATCATCTACGCGTGGGCGTTCGGGGCGGTCCTGGCCTTCTGTGACGGCCTCGTTTACGCGGAACTGGGCGCGGCGCTTCCCGGCAGCGGCGGCCCCTACGTGTACCTGCGCGAAGCCTACCGCCCGTTCGGCGTCGGCCGGCTGATGGCGTTCATCTTCATCTTTCAAGTCATGCTCGTCGCGCCGTTGACAATCGCCGGGGGAGCCGTCGGCTTCGCTGACTATCTGGGCTTCTATTGGACGACGATGACGCCGGTCGAGCACAACGTCGTGGCGGCCGGAGTGTGCGTCGCGGTGACGGCGCTCCTGTATCGGGACATCACATCAGTCGGCCGTCTTGCGCTCATCATGCTTGCGGTCGTCCTCGGCACGTTGGGCTGGGTAATCGTCGCCGGGTTGTTCACTTTCTCCTGGACGCAGGCATTCGATTTTCCGCCTGTTGCCCGCCACGTGGACGCAGGACTTTTGCGCGCGATTGGGGCCGCCGGCCTCCTGGCTATGTACAACTACGGCGGATACAACAACGTCTGTTACATCGGCGAGGAACTTCGAACGCCGGAGAC
>Ga0306924_10008358_pt1 | contig 10432 bp, 10 predicted proteins | sample sta12Can44000111_FD_203756 | JGI IMG/M metagenome (GOLD analysis project Ga0306924, IMG submission 203756) | Lab enrichment of tropical soil microbial communities from Luquillo Experimental Forest, Puerto Rico - statanox.12C.anox.44.000.111 (v2)... | ecosystem: Environmental > Terrestrial >...
AATCCCCACGGCGGTGGTCGATCATGGCCCTCATGGCAAAGACCGGGCCGCCTTCGAGCGTGCGCTCCAAGCGGAACTTGATGCGCACCGCGTGGACCTCGTTTGCCTCGGCGGTTTCATGCGGCTGTTGACGTCAGACTTCGTGCTGCAATGGCAAGGCCGCATGCTCAACATCCACCCTTCCCTGCTGCCTTCCTTTCCTGGTCTGGATCCGCACGGTCAAGCGCTGAAGGCGGGCGTGAAGATATCGGGCGCGACCGTCCATTTCGTCGTTCCAGAGACCGATGCCGGCCCGATCGTTGCACAGGGGGCGGTGCCTGTGCACGACGACGATACCACCGAAACGCTCGCTGCTCGCGTCCTGAAGGTCGAGCATCGAATCTATCCGCTGGCGCTCAGGCTCGTGGCGGAAGGGCGGGTCAAGATGAGCGCGGGGCGCTGTGTGATCGAGGGGGCACACCCCGCGCAAGGCACGCTGATCGTTCCCGAGGCGCAGGCCATTCATGCTGGCGAGCGTGGAAGAGAATAGGAATCCGGTTTCCGCGATCCGGCCTCGTCTGCTTGCGTCTTATGCAGGGGCAAAACAAAACCCCCGGCGCACGGCCGGGGGCTACGGGAAAACTCGTTGGCCGGATGACCGGCCTTCCCGCCACGTCAGGACACCTTGAGATTCTCCGCCGATGTCTTGCCGCGATTGGTCACGAGCTCGTATTCGACAGTCTGACCCTCGTTGAGCGTGCTGAGACCAGCGCGCTCGACCGCCGAGATGTGGACGAACACGTCCTTATCTCCGCTCGAAGGCCGAATGAACCCGTAGCCTTTAGTTGGGTTGAACCATTTGACGGTGCCCTTTTGCATCGTCTGTCTCCTAGTCAGTGAAGTCTCGAGTGAGCGAAACGCGACCGCATCGCTGCGGACCGCGCTACAACCCGGGTTTTGGGAAGATCCGAAACGAATGCGGCCTCTCAGCACGCAGCGGCCGGAGCGGCCAAAATCCGAATTGTGCACAACAAATACGAAAAATGCGGCCTTAGCAAGGCTTCCGGGACGTGTTGGCCTCCATCAAATCTCGGCCCCGCGCGAGCCTCCAAATAGCCAACTGGCTCGATTCTAGATCGATAGGGATTTGCACAAATCACGTCGACGGGAACTATCCTGTATTGATTCGCTCCTCTGGCATGGGCGCGGCCCGAGCGAATAATCCTGTCCGGCGTTTTATGGTGCCTGCCACCGGAATTTCCCGCGCGGTTTTGTGTTATGATTCCTCGGAAGTTTCAACGCAACCCATGGGGAAACGCATGAGCACAATAACGTCAGACTCACGTGCCGTGCCGGCAGGCGAGCCAAAACCGATCATCCCACCGCTTGCCTCGTTTTATTCGCATGCCCGCGACCTCTCGTGGCTCGTCGTGCGCCTCACGGCGGGCGGAATGCTGCTGGTCCATGGGATCATGAAAGTCATGCCGATGGCGGAGAAAGGCTTTGCCGCTACCATCGAAGCCTTTGCGGCCGGGAGCATGGCGCGGCGCGGGATCGAGCCCGCAATGTATGCCGCCTATGCAGTTTTCTTCATCGAGACGATCGGCGCGGTGCTGATCATCCTCGGGCTGTTCACGCGCTTCATCGCGGCTGCAGCAGCCATCGAGTTTGCGATCATCACCTTCCTTGCGCACTGGCCGGCGGGCTTCGCATGGTCGAGAGGCGGGTGGGAATACCCGCTATTTTGGGGGCTCATTCTGTTCGCCATCGCGCTCCGCGGCGGCGGCCCTTATTCGCTCGACCGCAAGCTCGGTTGGGAGCTGTAGCCGCTCGAGCTATCGGTTCCCGTCCGTTCTGCTCAAATGGCGGGGCGCTACTCCGCCGCGCTCGCCTTTTCGGCATGCTCGGCTTGCTTCGAGCGCCGCCATAAGCCGCCGACTATCAGAACCAAGATCGCGCCGAGGAGGGCCGCAAACAGCGTGACGTAATGGAAGCCGTCCGCCCCAAGACGGGGTTCGAGATAACCCTGGATGACGGGATCCGTGGCGACGACCTCGCCGACGATCCAGCCGAGCAGTGCCGCGCCAGCCCATACCAGAATCGGAAAACGATCTAGCAGCGCCATGATCAGCGCGGCGCCGGCCACGATCAGGGGAATGCTGATGGCCAACCCCAACACCAACAGCGCCATGTTGCCTTTGGCGGCGGCTGCGATGGCGATCACGTTGTCGAGGCTCATGATGATGTCGGCGATGGCGACGATCTTCACCGCCCGCCAGAGATGCTCTGTTGCCTCGGTTTCGCTCTCGTCCGGCTCTTCCGGCACCAGCAGCTTGGCCGCAATGTAGAACAGCGCAAGCCCGCCCACGATCTTCAGCCACGGCAGCAGCATCAGCGCCGCCACGAAAATCGTGAAGACGATACGCAATAGCACCGCGACTCCGGCGCCCAGAATCATCCCCCACACCCGTTGCCGATGCGGCAGCCCGCGGCACGCCATGGCGATGACGACCGCGTTGTCGCCGGATAGCAGGATGTTGATCCACATGATCTGCAGCAGGGCCACCCAAAATGTGGCCTGGCCGATCTCGCTCCAGCCGCTCGTGACCATGCCGAGCCAGGTGGCCGGATCCATCATCTGTGAAAGTGAACCCACCGGATGTGCCTTTTCCTCCACGCGGGCAAATCTTCTCGATGACCCGCCCCAAGCCCGACTAATCTACAAGCCAAAGCCCAGGCCTGGCCAGCGCGCCAAAACGCCACGCGGTGCCCGTTCCCTCAGCCGACGATTTCGTTACCGGAAAAGAATTGAGCGATTTCCTGTTGCGCCGTGTCGGGCGCGTCCGAGCCGTGCACCGAATTTTCGCTGATCGATTTCGCGTGGACCTTGCGGATCGTGCCGGACGCCGCCTTGACGGGATCGGTCGCGCCCATGACCTCGCGATAGCGCGCGATGGCACTCTCACCTTCGAGCACCTGCACGACCACCGGCCCGGATGTCATGAACTCGACGAGCTCACGGAAAAACGGCCGTTCACGATGCACCGCATAGAAGGTTTCCGCCTGCTCGCGGCTAATGCGCGTGCGTTTTTGCGCAATGATGCGTAAGCCCGCGCGCTCGATCATGTCGTTGATCGCGCCGGTCAAATTGCGGGCTGTGGCATCGGGTTTAATGATCGAAAAGGTACGCTCGATCGCCATTGCATTGTTCTTCAAGGAAGGAAGAGAGCGCGGGGTCCGATTGCGGCGGCTTATAGCGAGCGTGCCGAAGCGCGGCAAGGCGTGACGCAGGCAGGCGCGTGCAACCAAGGTGCGGTCCGGCCGACAAGCTGGACCGCCGATTTAAGGCGTTCCTGGTCCAGCGGATGTACTGGCCCGCCGGACGCGCATCCGGGCGCTGCTGCTATCCGCACGATGCCGCTCAGTTTTAATCGGCGGAGCGTTGAACCCCGCGGATGGTTGGTTCGACTGACAGGCAGGATGTGCGAGCACATCCAACAAAAGAAGGAGAAAGACCCATGATCCGCAAGACGATTTTCGCTGTCGCCACGGTCGCCGGCATCGCCGCCGCCGCGCTCATTCCGACCGAAGCGTCCGCCGGCGGCGGCAAAGGTGGTGGAATGGGTGGCGGATGTCACGGCCACGGAGGTCATGGCTATTGGGGTGGCTTCGGCGGCATCGTGGTGATCGGACCGAGCTGCTGGCGGTGGGTCCCTGGCCTCGGCAGGGTGTACGTTTGCTACTGATCGAGATCGTCTATTGCAACTAGATAGAGCGGCCCCGATCTCGCCTGGCGAGACCGGGGCCTCTCGATTTGTGAACGCCAGACCATCTCCCGGCGCTGTTCTAAATAGCAGCGTCCACATCCACGGCGATTCCCTCCGCACCGCGTTTGCCTTCACGATACGGCGCACAACCGCACCATCCGCGAGCACGTCGACGTCGTCGTCCCACTAACCGAAGGGACGAGAGGCCGATGCGCGTTTGAAGGTGAGGTAGTCCATTTCCATCTGGCAGTATCTCAAAACCGACCCGAAGCGCTTGTTGCAGCTTCGAGATGTCGCGCTTCCGGCTGATCAAAGTTCCGCTGGAGCGGCTCTTTGTCATTGCGGCCATGAAGCTGGATCACTTTCCAAGGAGCAACCATCCTTGGTATACGGAACGGGAACAAAGCGGACGACGCTCGGAGACAAACATGGACGCCAAGACCGACGAGAGCGCGGGCAAGTGCCCCGTCATGCACACGACCAGGACGAACCGTGACTGGTGGCCGAACCAGCTAAACCTGAGTGTTCTTCACCAGAACTCTTCCCTGTCCGATCCGATGGGCAAGGAGTTCGACTACGTCAAGGAATTCAAGAGCCTCGACCTCAACGCAGTGGTCAAGGATCTGCATGCGTTGATGACGGACTCGCAGCCGTGGTGGCCGGCCGACTTTGGCCATTACGGGCCGCTGTTCATTCGAATGGCGTGGCACAGCGCGGGCACCTACCGCATCGCTGACGGCCGCGGCGGGGCCGGCGCCGGCCAGCAGCGCTTTGCGCCGCTCAACAGCTGGCCGGACAACGCGAACCTCGACAAGGCGCGCCGGCTGCTGTGGCCGATCAAGCAAAAATACGGCCGGAAAATCTCCTGGGCCGATCTTATGATTCTCGCGGGTAACGTCGCGCTGGAGTCGATGGGCTTCAAGACGTTCGGTTTCGGCGGCGGTCGCGCCGACGTCTGGGAGCCCGAAGAACTCTACTGGGGTCCTGAGGGGACGTGGTTGGGGGACGAACGCTACAGCGGCGAGCGCCAGCTGCAGAATCCTCTTGCCGCCGTGCAGATGGGTCTCATCTACGTCAATCCTGAAGGGCCGAACGGCAAGCCGGATCCGGTCGCGGCGGCCAGGGACATCCGGGAAACGTTCTTCCGCATGGCAATGAACGACGAGGAGACCGTCGCGTTGATTGCCGGCGGCCACACCTTCGGCAAAACTCACGGTGCCGGCGATCCGTCACTGATGGGCCCGGCGCCGGAAGGCGCCTTCATTGAGGATCAGGGCCTCGGCTGGAAAAGCAAGTATGGCACGGGCTTCGGCGCCGATGCCATCACCGGGGGCCCAGAGGTCACCTGGTCGCAGACGCCGACGAAGTGGAGCAATCACTTCTTCGAGAACCTGTTCAACAATGAATGGGAGCTGACGAAGAGCCCAGCCGGCGCCTATCAGTGGAAGGCGAAAGGCGCCGCCGCCACGATCCCGGACGCCTACGACAAATCGAAGAAGCATGTGCCGACCATGCTGACGACAGACCTCTCGCTGCGGTTGGATCCTGCTTACGAAAAGATTTCGAGGCGCTTCTACGAGCATCCGGATCAGTTGGCCGACGCGTTTGCGCGGGCCTGGTTCAAGCTCACGCACCGCGACATGGGGCCGATCCATCGTTATCTCGGCCCGCTCGTCCCGAAGGAAACACTGATCTGGCAGGACCCGATCCCCGCTGTGGATCATCCGCTGATCGGGGAGCAGGAGATTGCTGGTCTGAAGGCGAAAATCCTCGCCTCTGGCCTGTCGGTCTCCCAGTTGGTCTCGACCGCCTGGGCGTCAGCGGCGACGTTCCGCGGCTCCGACAAGCGTGGTGGAGCGAACGGCGCGCGCATTCGCCTCGCGCCGCAAAAGGACTGGGAAGTCAACCAGCCGGCTCAGCTGAAGACGGTCCTGCCGAAACTCGAAGCGATCCAGAAGGAGTTCAACGCGTCGCAATCTGGCGGCAAGAAGGTCTCGCTCGCCGATCTGATCGTTCTTGGCGGCAACGCCGCGGTCGAGAAAGGCGCGAAGGCCGCCGGCCATGACGTGAAGATCCCCTTCACGCCGGGGCGCATGGACGCATCGCAGGCGCAAACCGACGTCGAGTCCTTCGCACCGCTCGAGCCTACCGCCGACGGTTTCCGCAACTATCTGCGCGGCAAGCAGCTCATGTTGCCTGAGGAGGCGTTAGTGGATCGGGCACAATTGCTGACGCTGACAGCGCCTGAGATGACGGTTCTCGTCGGAGGCCTGCGCGTCCTGGGCGCAAATGCCGGGCAATCCAAGCACGGCGTCTTCACCAAACGGCCGGAGACGCTGACCAATGACTTCTTCGTCAACCTGCTCGACCTGGGCACGCAATGGCAGCCGGCAGTTGGTTCTGACGGCGTGTACGAGGGCCGCCACCCCAAGACAAACGAACTCAAGTGGACCGGCACGCGTGTCGACCTGATCTTCGGTTCGCACTCTCAGCTGCGAGCATTCGCGGAAGTCTATGCGTGCGCGGACTCCAAGGAGAAGTTTGTGAAAGATTTCGTGGCGGCATGGAGCAAGGTGATGAATCTCGATCGCTTCGACCTCGCCCCCTCTCTGCGGAAAGCTGCTTGAGAGATTCTAAAGCGCAGCCGCGACCAAGCATCGGGCGATCAGAGGCCAGAGCAAGGCCGGGCAAATTCTGCATAAGCCTGCGGACGGTGACGGAAGCCTTGGACAACAAATCAGCACGGCGTTTCAAAGCAATTTGAAACGCCGTGCTGGCGCCAGTTACAATCCGCCGCGTCTCAGAAAGATTAGACGAGCGCAATCAGGCGCACGGGGCCCCCGGTTGCGTCCTTCACCTTCGCCAAGCCTACGACCAGCGTGGCCCCCGAGGCCGGCACTTTGTCGAGATTGGCGACATTTTCCAAACCCCAGCGGCCCGACGGCAACCAAGCGCGGTGAACTTTGAAATCTTTGGACGGACCATAGTCGAGCGATAGCGTGTCGACCGCCAAGCCCACGACCCTGCGTTCCTTCATCAGCCACTCGGCCGCCTGCGCACTAATGCCGGGGAAATGAAATACCCCCGACCCATCCTTGCCGGTGAATTTGGCCGGGTTACCCACGTGCTGCGCCCAGCCAGATTGCATCGCGACGCAACAATTGTCCGGCAGCCGACGATATCTCTTCTCCCAATCCGCGAGATCTTCGCGGGTAAGCAAGTAGTCGGGATTCTGCGCCGCCTTCGCCGCTACATCGACGACCGCGAGCGGCACGACGAGAGAGTCCGCTGGAATTTTCTCGACCGTGGCACCGGATTCCGAAAAATGGATCGGTGCATCCAAATGCGTGCCGGCATGTTCGACGAGCCGCCACCAATAAAGATTGAAGCCATCTTTCGTAAGATCGAATTTCTTCTCCATCTCGATTCCCGGCACGCCGAAAAAGGTCGGAAAATCAGGGGACATGGTATGAGTGAGATCGACGGCCGAGGTGAAGCTGCGCGCGGAGGCTGCGCTGGCCATGTCCGGCGCAGCTGCCGTGGCAACAAAAGAGGCGGCAAACGCCCCGCTGAAGAAGCCTCGTCGCGACAGTGCATGCCGCACCGCTTCCTGACATCCGGGAACACACATGCCAAACCTCCATCTATCGGCCGCCGCCACCGGCACCGTGCAACATTGACGCTGGCAGCGATGATGCGCAATCCAGCATTTGCCCGGCGTGGCAATCGCATGCCGGTTTGTCCAGCTCATCAGCAATCGAGAAGACGAGACGACAACAAGGCGCGCGCCGCCGCCCGACCTTTGCTGCGAAACCGGATCAGGTGCCGGCCGGTTTTTTTGCCGGCGTTTTCTGCGACTTTGCCGGTGCGGGTGGTGGAGTTGGAGCGCGGTCAATAGAAACGAGGCGCCCGCCTGCGAAGCGATAAATTCCCGGCCAAGGTCCGCGCAGATAGGTAAGCGTCACGATCCGTTCGCCCCGCTCATCGGAGGCAAAATCGATCTTGTCCACCTGGCCTGCGCGCCGCACGACGTCGCATTCCGTCATCTGCAGCGCGATGCCGCCGGAAACCGCGGCCGACGCATCGGTCCCGGCTTGCTCACCTTCGCCGGTACACTGGCCCGCAGCGTTGACGAGATCCGCTGCCGTCACCGGGCGCAGGGCGAATTCGTTCTTACCACCGGAAAAACTCGTCCAGTCGGGTTTGCGCAGCAAGGTTTCGGGCTTCGGAACCAGCGTGACGTTGTTCAGGCCAAGATCAGAGGAACATGCGACCAGGGCGCAGCCCACGGCCGTCACAGCAATCAGGCGCAACACGATTTGCCTCTGTCCTTGCATTGCAACGGCCTCGACAGCCGGCCTCGACCAAGGCGCCATCGTCCGGAATTTTTGCGTCAGCACCAGCATCGTGATCAACCGTCGATTTTGCTTTCGGACGCGCCAGTCGGGCAAACCCACGCGGCGTGTAGCGAGGCAATTACATCGGGCTCACTGCGGCCGCACCCGGGGCTGCGTGAGGCGGACCGCGATCACCCACGCGCCCCAGAGGAGCAGAAAATACATCGCCAGAAACGCCGGCAGGCTCGCTATCGGCACGTTTCGTTCAATTAGCAGCCCAACAAAATAGGCAACGAACTCGCCCACGATTACCAACGCGACATAGACGATGAGCAGGGACATGGCTCATTCCCGTGTCTCGAGCGGCACCGATATTCCAACATTTTTGTGCAATCTCCGCAATGGCCGTAGCCCAGCCCCCATGCAGTGGAGCGCGCATGCATCCGAGCAGCGTCGCCGATCGCGTCGGCGGTTCCGCCGCAGGTCATCCCAACCGCTGCCAGCGCCCATCCTCGTCGGGCCGCCAATAGGTAATCTCGAAGCCCTTCGCCTTGCCCTCATTCCAATGTGCGTGGGCCACGGCGACCGCTTCGTCATCCTCTCCATCCACTAGGAGCACGATGCGCTGGTAAGCCTCGGCGTCCCCGGGCATGGGCGCCCCATCGATCAGAAAGCGCACCGCCGCGCCGTTCGGGTTATCGCCGTCGACCGTCAGCAGGATCGGTTGCTCTCCGGCTTCGGCCTCGCGCCAGGTACCGTGCGGAAGGAAGCTATCGTCGCGAAAGGTCCACAGTTGCGCATCGAGCGCCTCGACTCGTTCCTCCGAGGCAGCCTGCACAATCACGCGCCATCCGCGTTCGAGCGATTTTTCGATCAGCGCGGGGAGCACGCGCTCGAGCGGCTGGCGTTGTAGCTGATAGATGAGAATTTCCGTCATGAGCTGTACCGGCGCCGACAAGTGTGCGCTATTTCTCGTAATATTCGGCAATGAGTCGGTCCAGCAGCCGCACTCCGAAGCCAGAACCCCAGCTGCGGTTGATCTCGGTTTGCGGCGAGCCCATGGCCGTACCGGCAATGTCGAGATGAGCCCACGGCGTCTTATCCACAAAGCGCTGCAACAGCTGCGCGGCCGTAATCGCGCCGCCGTACCTCCCTCCCGTGTTCTTCATGTCGGCGAATTTCGAATCGATCATCTTGTCGTATTCCGGCCCGAGCGGCATTCGCCAGACGCGCTCGCCGATCTCATTGCCAACTTCGACCAGACGCTCGGTGAGCTTTTCATCATTGGCGAATAAACCGGCATATTCCTGCCCAAGCGCGACAATGATCGCTCCCGTCAAAGTCGCAAGATCGATCATGAGCTTCGGTTTAAAGCGCTTGTTCACGTAATGCAGCAGGTCCGAGAGCACGAGCCGGCCCTCGGCGTCGGTGTTGATGATCTCGATTGTCTGCCCCGACATGGTGGTGACGATATCGCCGGGGCGCTGCGCTCTGCCGTCCGGCATATTCTCCACGAGGCCGATCGCGCCGACGGCATTGACCTTCGCCTTGCGCGACGCGAGCGCATGCATGAGGCCGACGACGCAGGCCGCTCCCGCCATGTCGCCTTTCATGTCCTCCATGTTGGCGGCGGGTTTGATCGAAATGCCTCCGGTATCGAAACAGACGCCCTTGCCAATGAAAGCGAGCGGTGCGGTGCCCCGCTTGCCCCGATTCCAGCGCATGATCACCGTGCGGCTTTCATGTTCCGAGCCCTGCCCCACGCCGAGCAGGGCGTTCATGCCGAGCTTCTTCATCTCCTTGACGTCGAGCACATCCACGGCGACGCCGAGCTTTCTCAGCGCGCCGGTGCGACGGGCGAATTCTTCCGGGTAGAGCACGTTGGCCGGCTCGTTGACGAGATCGCGCGCTAGGACCACTCCGCTCGCAACCGCAGCGCGGGAGGCAAACGCCTTCTCCACAGCCGGGACACGCGCGACGGCAATCTTGACCTTCACCTTTGCGGGTTTTTCTTCCTCCTCCTTGCGCTTGGTTTTGTACCGCTCGAAGCTGTAGGCGCGTAGTTCAACGCCGAGCGCCAAATCCGCGGCGCGTTCCGGATTGAAGGCACCGCCGGGCAAATCGGCGATGAGCGTGGCGTCGTCCGCCGCCGCCGGAATCTTGCCCATGGCGGTGCCGCCCAGTTTGACGAAATCCTGGACCTTGAGATTGCGTGACTTGCCGACGCCGACAATGACGAGGCGTGACACGTTGAGCCCCGGAGGCGCGACGAGGTCGAGTGCCGAGCCGTTCTTGCCCCTAAACCTGTCGGCTGCAGCCGCCCGGTTCACCAGATCGTCGGCCGGCCCG
>Ga0306924_10008359_pt1 | contig 10432 bp, 9 predicted proteins | sample sta12Can44000111_FD_203756 | JGI IMG/M metagenome (GOLD analysis project Ga0306924, IMG submission 203756) | Lab enrichment of tropical soil microbial communities from Luquillo Experimental Forest, Puerto Rico - statanox.12C.anox.44.000.111 (v2)... | ecosystem: Environmental > Terrestrial > Soil...
GCGCGGGTCTTCAGCTTCCGGTGCTGATCGAAGGTCTCCTCGCTCCCGGCGGCGCTCGTGATCACGAGCGGGATCGCGCGGAGCTGGTCGTCCTTCTTCAGCTTGTTGCAGATGACGTAGCCGGAGGTGCGCGGGAGCTCCACGGCGAGGACGATGGCCGCCGGCTGCCCGGCGCGCGCGAGGTCGACCCCGTCCTGTCCGTCGGCCGTGACCTCCACGCCGAAGCCGCACGCGCGCAGGCTGGCGGCGAGCGGCTGCGCGAATGCGTCGTCGCTCTCGATGAGCAGGATGGTCTTCACGAGGGCGCGATCGTAAGCGCCGCTTCGCGGAGGTGTCAAAGACGTTGGCGTGTAGGGTGGCCTGCGCCCCGGGTCACCGGTGGACCGGGTCCTCGCGCCCGTCGCCCTGGGCCGCGATGCTCTCCACGAGGTGCGCGAGCTGCGTCTCGTCGAGGTCGGAGACCAGCGAGTAGACGATCTCGTCGCGCCGCCAGAACGCCACGTTGTAGCCGCGGGCGGCGGCGAGGTGGATCACGTGCTGACCCACCTGCACGATGCGCCCGCCTTCGCAGCAGTGGCGATCGCGGTCCTCGACGATGAACAGACCGCCGAGGTGGCCTCGCGGCAGCTCGTACCGCATGTATGCCGCCGGCCGATCGCCCACGTGCGAGAGGCGCGCGCCGACGAGGCGGACGTCGGGCGCGGCGAAGCGCGGCGGGCGCGGGTTGAAGTCGAGCTTGCCGGCGAACCACGAGCTCACCGAGTCGGGACCGACGCTCGCGGCGGTGATCTCGAGCGGGAGATCGCGCGCGTGGCGGCGCGCGGCCTCCTCCACCATGCGGTCGGGCTGCGCGGGGCCGTGCGTCACGAGCACGAACAGCACGCCGGCGGCCGCAGCGGCGAGCGCGCCGAGCGGCACCGGGGAGAGCGCCCGGCGCCACCAGGGGCAACGCTCGTGGGCGATCGCCTCGACGATCCGGAGCCGCAGGGCAGGGGGCGCCTGGACGCCGTCGCGGAACGCGCGGGCCAGGCAGCGCTTCATGCCCTCGCGCACCCGCTCCTGGCGCTCTGCCAGCGTCCGGCACGGGGTGCACGTGGCGAGGTGGGCCGCGGCCTCCGCGCTCTCGCGATCGTCGAACTCGCCGTCGAGGTAGGCGTCGAGCGAACGCTCGATGTCCCGGCACTCCATCGCGGCGCTCGTTCCGGGGTCGAGGGACATGGCGGTGGGGTCAGGCCGACTTGCCGCGCTTGCGGCGCCAGGCCTCGAGGTCGATGCTGCCGCCGTCGGCGGGCACGGGGAGCACCCCGGCCTCCACGGCGTAGTTGGCGAGCGCCTTCTGCAACAGCCGCCGCCCGCGGAAGAGCCGGCTCATCACGGTGCCCACCGGCACGTCGAGGATCTCGGCGATCTCCTTGTACGAGAACTCCTGGAGGTCGGCGAGGATCACCACGAGGCGGAAGTCGATGGGCAGGGAGTCCACGGCCTGGAGAACGTCGTCGGAGAGCAGCCGGTCGAAGAAGAACTGCTCGGGGTTGGCGGCGAACTCGGCCGCCTCGCGGGAGACGAAGCGCTCGTGCACGGCGTCCCGCTCGGACCCTTCCACGATGTTCCGCTCCTTCACGGTGCGGCGGTACCGGTTGATGAACGTGTTCGTCAGGATCTTGAACAGCCAGGCCTTCATGTTGGTTCCCCGCTCGAACTTGTCGAAGAACCGGTAGGCGCGGAGGAACGTGTCCTGCACGAGATCCTCGGCGTCGCGGTCGTTCTTCGTGAGCCGGAGGGCCGCCGAGAAGAGGGGATCGATGTGCTGGAGCGCGAGCCCCTCGAACTCGTTCCGGGTCAGGTCGTTCTGGCGCAGGTCGAACATCGTCTGGTCTGTCTCCCGGTGGGGTCTTATTCCGGGACCCCGTCCCCCGCAGGAACCATCTTCGCGATCCGGTCATGGAACGGCCGGGCAGGCGACCCGATTCCCGGTGGCCCGTCCGGCGCGCGCCGGCAAGCCAGTATGCCGATTTCCCTCCAGATTTTCACCGCCTCATCGTCGATTTTCCGTGGCAGCGCTCGCACACCGACACCGGGAACGCGACGGCGTTGTGGCACGCCCCGCAGAACTCGCCGTTGAAGATGGCGGCCATGGTGTAGGTCGCGGAGCCACGCTTCGTGACCGGGAAGATCTCGGGATGGCAGAGCTCGCACCCGGTCCAGGCCGTGTGTTTCTTGTGAGAGAAGGTCACGCGGCCGAGCCAGGTCCCCTTCACGTCGATCGTCAGGTCGCGGTCGAGCTTCATCGCCGGACGCTGGTTCGTGACGCCCTCCAGGAAGTCGCCGGGCTTGATCAGGTCGCGCCGTTCCGCCGCGCTCCAGTCGACGTAGTCGGCGACGTCGCGCGGCAGCGTCCGCAGCAGCGCCTCGTACCGCGCATCGAGCGGCGCACGCGAGGAGCCGCTGTGGCACCGGGAGCACCCTCGGGCGGGATCGAGCTTCCTCCAGCCCGTGCACGCCTTGAAGATCGGCCTGCCGGCGTACGTGGTCTTCCCGTCGTGGCAGGCCCCGCAGTGCAGCCCGCTGCCATTCGTGTCGGCCGACACCCGCGTCTCGCCCGCCTTCAGCGCGAACGCGAGCTCCGCGTGGCAGACCCTGCACCTGAACATCACGCGGTGGCGGCCGTGATCGAACTGCACGGCGGGCACGCCGGCCTGCGTCGAGTAGTTGTTTAGGACCACGCGGCCGTGGACCTCCATCGTGGCCACGAAGACGGGGGATTCGGCCGCCGGTCCCGGATCCTTCACGTCGTCCGGCGCAGGCGCCGAGAGCAGCACGGCGAGCCCGAGCAGCCGGGCGAACGTCACGCGGTCACCGCTGTCCCCGCGACTCGAGCACGAACGCGTAGAGGTCCCGGCAGAGCTGGAGCCGCCTCGAGTAGACCTTCCGCTCCGACTCCTCCAGCTTCGCGATCGGCGGCTTCAGCTCATCGCACCGGGAGACGAGCGAGCGCAGCTCGTCGCTCGTGAGGGACATCGCGTCGTCCGTCTTCGAGCACACCTGCTCGAGCTCGTCCTTCCAGCTCGGGGCCGCCCACGCGAGCGGGCCTGGCGCGGGCGCACCGGACTGCGAAGCGACGCTCCCAGCGACCGTCACGAACATCCAGCACGAGAGAACCCTCGCTGCGACACGCATGGCTCACCTGCCCGAGCGGCGGTCCCTCACTGCACCGGCTTCGAGTGGCAGCGCTGGCAATCGGTCATGGGGAAGGCGACGTTCACGTGACACACGCCGCAGGACTTCCCCTGGAAGATGTCGACCATGTTGTACTTCGTGGTGCCCTTCTTCACGCCGACGAAGATCTGCGGGTGGCACCCCTCGCACCCGCTCCAGACGGTGTGCTTCGCGTGCGAGAAGATGATGTCGGGCATCCCCTCCAGCTTCGAGCTCAGCGCGAAGTCCTTCTGCGCCTTCAGCGACGATCGGCGGAAGGACACACCCTCCACGTAGTCGACGGGCCGGATGCGCTGGGTGCTCTCGGCGAGCTCCCAGTCGATACCGTTGCCGAACCGTCCCCGCGGGAGGCGCTTCGTGAACGCCGAGAACTCGTAGGCGAGCTCCGTCTCGGAGCCGACCGAGTGGCACCGCCCGCAGCCGGAGCGCCCGGGCGTCAGCGGGAGGGTGCAGGCCGCGAAGATCGTGTGGCCGTCGTCCGTCTTCGCGCGATCGTTGTGGCAGGCGCCGCAGTACATCCCCTTCGCGTTGTCGGCGGCGCGGACGTTGGTCTCGCCGGTCGTCATCGCGAAGCCGATGTCGACGTGGCAGACGCGGCAGGTGTACTTGGCGCGGTGTAGCCAGTGCTGGAACACCACGGGCGACATCTTCGCCTTCGACGCGTAGTTGTTCATCACGACCTTGCCGAAGTCCGCTGGCTGCACCCTGCGCTTCGCTCCGGGCGCATCGCCAGCGTGGGCGGTCGCTGCGAGCAGGAGGAACGCTGCGGCGAACGAGAAGCGGGAACGCATCATGGGGTCCCCCGTCGCGCGCCGGGACCACGAATCGTGCGTGCTCATCGTGGTGCCGCGCGCTCGAGCTGCGTCGACGGATAGACCCTATCAATCCACGTGACGTACTGTGCGTCGATGTGCGTGGGCGAATCGTCGCGCGACGCTGCATCTCCCGCGGAACGGGGAGAAGGGCGGGGTGAGCGAGGCGGCGCCGGGGCCGCCCGAGCTCAGCGGGCCGTGGCCGCGGATCCGTGCCGCCTGCCAGCCCGGCTCGACGCGATCGCGGCCTCGAGCGGCACCCACGGCACCGCGAGGCTCTTCGCGACGGCGTCGTGGGTGACGTGGCCGCCGAGCGTGTTCACCCCGCGGGAGAGCGCGCGGTCGTCCACCGCTGCGGCGACGCCGCGGTCGGCGAGCGCGAGGGCGTAGCCGATGGTGGCGTTCGTGAGCGCGAAGGTGGAGGTGCGCGCCACGGCGCCGGGCATGTTCGCCACGCAGTAGTGGACCACGCCGTGGAGCACGTAGGTCGGGTCGTCGTGGGTGGTGGGGTGGGCGGTGGCGATGCAGCCGCCCTGGTCCACCGCCACGTCGACGACCACCGAGCCCTCGCCCATCGACGCGATCATCTCCTCCGTCACGAGCTTCGGCGCGCGCGCCCCGGGCACGAGCACCGCGCCCACCACGAGGTCGGCGCGCTGCACCTCCGCCGCGATCGCGTGCGCGTCGGAGAAGAGGGTCTGGACGCGGCCCGCGAACACGTCTTCCACCAGCGCGAGCTTCGGGAGCGACACGTCGAGCATCACCACGTCGGCGCCCATGCCCATGGCCACGCGCGCCGCGTTCATGCCCACCGTGCCGGCGCCGAGCACCACCACGCGGCCGCGCTGCACCCCGGGCACGCCACCGAGGAGCACGCCCTTGCCCTGGTGCTCCTTCTGCAAGCAGCTGGCGCCCACCTGGATGGACATCTTGCCCGCGACCTCGCTCATCGGACGCAGGAGCGGCAGCGAGCCGTCGGCGAGCTGGATCGTCTCGTAGGCGACCGCCGTCACCTTCCGCTGCAGGAGCGCCTCGGCGAGCTTCGGCAGGGCGGCGAGGTGGAGGTAGGTGTAGAGGATCTGGCCCTCCTCCATCCGCTCGTACTCCGCCTCGATCGGCTCCTTCACCTTCACCACGAGATCGGACCGGGCCCACACGTCGGCCGCGCGCTCCAGCACCTCGGCGCCCGCGGCGGCGTAGGCGGCGTCGGAGATGCCGGAGCCGAGGCCGGCGCCCCGCTCGACGAGCACGTGGTGACCGGTCTGCACCAGCGCGTGCACGCCTGCCGGTACGAGGCCGACGCGGTACTCGCGGACCTTCAGCTCCTTCGGAACGCCGACGATCACGAATGCCTCCGGGTCCGGAGTGGGTTATCTCTGCGCGCGCGCTCACGCCGGGCGCCCCAGGAATCATCTCGTCCCGATGCCGCGATCGCGCCTGCTTTTCGCCGACTCCCGAGGGGTCGTCTACGACCACCCTCGGCTCCTCGCCGCCGCCCGATCGGGCGACGATCTCTTCGCTCCCCGTGAAGCCGCGATCCCGCTCCCCGAGGGGGCGCGCCTCTGCCTGCTTCCAGGGCGCCGGCCGGTGGGGATCGACCCCGACACGGGCGAGCAGGTGGTGCTCTCCGAGGTGAAGGTCGGCCGGAAGACCCTGGTGCCCCACGCCGTGGGCGCCACGCTCCCGCCCGGCTTCACCCGCACGCTGCTGCCGGCTGCGGCGCTACCGGCGGCGGTCCCCGGCTCCGCGCGGGGAGAGGGGGATGGCTCGAGGGGCGGCAGGAAGGGCCCGCTCGTCGCGCCGGCGTCCGACGAGTCGCCGGTCCTCCCGCAGTGGGCGTACACCGCGGCGGCGCTCGGGGACGACGGCCCGGTGGCGTTCGCGCTGCACACCGACCGCCGTTCGCACTGGAGCGTCGCCTCCCACTCCACCGACGCGCTCGCGCCGCTCGTGAAGGCCCGGCTCGCCGCGACGAAGAACCCGGTGTGGCACCAGATCGGCAAGTGCGCGCTCCACTTCTGCTGCTTCACGGCGCAGAACACCTTCTACGGCAAGGACGAGGGGGCGATCCCGTCGTCGGCCGCGTGCAACGCGCGCTGCGTGGGCTGCCTCTCCGAGCAGGAGGAGGGGATGCCCCCCGCATCGCACGAGCGGATCCTGCGTCCGCCCTCGCCCGAGGAGATGGCGGAGGTGGCCACCGAGCACCTCGCCCGCGCGCAGGGGCGGGTCATCGTGAGCTTCGGCCAGGGTTGCGAGGGTGAGCCGCTCCTCCGGTACCGCGAGATCGCGCGCGCGATCCGGCTCGCGCGGGAGCAGACCGCCCGCGGCTCGCTGAACGTGAACACGAACGGCTCGCGGCCGGACGCGCTCGCGGCGCTCCTCGACGCCGGCCTCGACGCCTGCCGCATCTCGCTGAACAGCGCGTCGCCCGACCTCTACGCCGCCTACTACCGGCCGGTGGGCTACGGCGTCGCCGACGTGGTGCGGTCGATGAAGGTCGCGAAGGAGAAGGGCGCGTACCTGGCCCTGAACCTGCTCACGTTCCCAGGCGTCACCGACCGCGAGGAGGAGGCGGAGCGGCTGTGCCGGCTCGTCGCCGAGGTCGGCGCGGACCAGGTGCAGACGCGCTCGCTCGCGATCGACCCCGACGTGTACATGGCGGTGGCGCGCGACCGCGGCGGCCGCGGGCGCGCGATCGGGATCCCGGCGCTGGGGCGCGCGCTGCGGCGCCCGCGGCCGGGGCTGGTGGTGGGGAACTTTTCGCGGGCCAAGGAAGAGCGGAGGACGGCGTGAGCGTGGGGACGGCGGTGCGGAGTGGCGGCGCGGGCGTGGCGATGCAACTGGAGCTCCGCAAGGACCTCGCGCGCCACCTGCGCGCGGGCCACCCGTGGGTGTTCCGGAAGGCCATCGATCGGGCGCCGCGCGGGCTCCAGGCGGGCGCGATCGTCGACGTGGTGGAGGGCGGCCGCTTCGTGGCCCGCGGCTACTTCGACCCGCACTCCGCGATCTCGGTCCGCGTGCTCACCCGCGACGCCGCCGAGGTGGTGGACGCGGCCTTCTGGCGCCGCCGCGTGGCGCGCGCCGCGCAGCTCCGGCGCGAGCTCGTGTCCGGCACCACGGGCTACCGGCTCGTGCACGGCGAGTCGGACCTGCTCCCGGGCGTGGTGGTCGATCGCTACGACCGGTTCGCGGTGCTGAAGCTCTACTCGGCAGGCCTCACGCCGCACCGCGCCCACATCGTGGAGGCGATCCGGGCCGCCCACGAGGACCTCGCCGGCGTCTATGGCCGCGACGAGATCCCGCGCGACGACGACGACGAGCGGGACGGCGACTCGCCGGCGCCGGCCGGGCGCGTGCTGTGGGGCGCCGAGCCGCCCGAGCGGATCCTCGTGGACGAGCACGGGATGAAGCTGCTCGTGGACGTGCGCCACGGCCAGAAGACCGGCACCTTCCTCGACCAGCGCGAGAACCGGCGCCTCGTGCGCGGGCTCGCCGCCGGCCGCCCGGAGGCGCTGAACTGCTTCTCGTACACCGGCGGCTTCTCGCTCGCGGCGGCGCTCGGCGGCTCCACGCACGTGGTCTCGGCCGACCAGGACGCCGACGCCATCGCGCTCGCCCGCGAGAACTTCCGCGCGAACGGGCTCGATCCGGCCGACCACGCCTTCGCGGTGGCCGACGTGTTCGACCTCCTCGCGCGCTACAAGAAGGAGGGGCGCCGCTTCGACCTCGTGGTGTGCGATCCGCCTGCGTTCGCGAAGTCGCAGAAGGCCGTGGAGGGGGCGCTCGCCGGCTACGCCTCGCTGAACCGCGCCGCGCTCGCGGTGGTGGCGCCGGGCGGGCTCCTCGTCACCGCGTCGTGCAGCGCGCGCGTGTCGGCCGAGCAGTTCTTCGACGCGGTGAAGGAGGCGGCCTTCAAGGCGCGCATCGACCTCCAGCTCGTGGAGGAGCGGCGGCAGCCGCCAGACCACCCGGTCCACCCTCAGTTCCGCGAGGGGCGATACCTCAAGCTGTTCGTGTTCCGGCGCCTCTCGTGACCAGCCCGCCCGCGATCAGCGGTGCAGGACGAGCCGCGCGAGGACGGCGAGCGCGACGAGGAAGGCGACGCCGATGGCGGCGATGCCCGCGAGCCAGCGCGGGATGCGGCGCAGCCGGAGCCGCGGGTCGAGGTCGGTGGGGTCCGCGGGCACGAGGGCGGACTCGGGCGGCGGCGGCTCGGGCGTGAGCCGGCGGTAGACCCCGAGGAGCGGCGCGAGGACGGCGACGCCGACGAGGAGCGTGGCGAGCGAGGCGAGCGGTCGCGGCTCCTCGCCCGCCGCGGCGAGATCGCCGCGCGTGGCGACCACGAGGATCGTGGCGACGGCGTTGTTCGCCGCGTGCGCCGCGACCGAAGGCCAGAGCGAGCCGGCACGCCAGGTGAGCCAGCCGAACAGGACCCCGAGGCAGAACACGGCGACGAAGCGCACCGGGTCGAGGTGCATCGTCGCGAAGAGGAGCGCGCTCGCGACGATGGCGGCGCCGGGCCGGAGCCGCGCGCGGAGGACCGTGAGCAGGTGACCGCGGAACGCCGCCTCCTCGCAAAACGGCGCGACGACGGCGGCGACGAGCGCGAGGGCGAGCCGCTCACCGGGCGCGCCCTGGAGGAACATCGGCGCGAGGTCGAAGAGCTTCACCCATGAGCGCGGCAGCGCGGCGGCGACGAGCGCCATGAGCGCGCCCGCCACGATGAAGCCGACGGCGCCGATCGCGAGGCCGAGGACCGGGGTCCCGCGCGGCGCGGGGCGGTCGAGGAGCAGCGCGCGCGAGGGCACGAGGTTCGACGCGGCGGCGAAGGCGGCCGCGGGCAGCAGGAAGCCGAAGAGCTGGGTCCAGCCGAGGCCTGCGGCGGGCGACGAGAGCTGGGCGACCGTCCCGGGGCCCACGTAGAGGAGGAGCAGCGCGCTGAAGAACGCGAGCGGATGGCCCGGGGCGCGCCGGGGCGGCGGCTCGACGGGCGGCTCCAGCGGCGGAGGGGGGAGGAAGGACTCGTCCACGGGTGAAGCGGGATGATAGGGCCGCTGCCCGCGCTCGGCACGCGGAGACTGACGACGAACAGCGCTGCGCAGCAGCGCCCGCTGGATGCCGCGCGAGGCTTAGCCGAAGCGCGGCCGGCTCCAGCGCAGCAGGGGTGGGGCGTCATCGAACCCCTGGGGCTTTGCCGGCGGGGCGGGGGCGCAGCCCCCGATTGAGATAGTATCCGCCGCCATGGACGACCTGCGGGGACGCACCATCGTGGTGGGCGTGAGCGGCGGGATCGCCGCGTACAAAGCGTGCGAGCTGGTGCGCCTGTTCGTGAAGGCCGGCGCGAAGGTCCGCGTGGCGATGACGCAGGCGGCGACCCGCTTCGTGGGCCCCCTCACGTTCCAGGCGCTGTCCGGCGCTCCGCCGATGGTGGACCTGCTCTCCGAGGAGAGCGAGAAGACCTACGGCCACCTGCTGCTCGCCCGCGAGGCGGAGCTGTTCGTGCTCGCCCCGGCGACCGCCGACGTGATCGCCCGGCTCCGCGCCGGGATGGCCGACGACGCCCTCACCACCACCGCGCTCGCGCTCGATTGCCCTCGCCTGATCGCACCGGCGATGAACACGCGGATGTGGTCGAACCCGGTGGTGCGCGAGAACCTCGCCGCGCTCGAGAAGCGGGGCTGGGCGGTGGTGGGCCCGGGTTCCGGGCAGCTCGCGGACGGTGACGTGGGGGAGGGCCGGCTCGCGGAGGTGGAGGACATCGGCGCCGCCGCGGCGCGGCTCCTCGGCCCGCGCGACCTCGCCGGCCGACGGGTGGTGGTGACGGCGGGCCCCACGCGCGAGGCGATCGACCCGGTGCGCTTCATCTCGAACCCGTCCACGGGGAAGATGGGCTTCGCCGTCGCGCGGGTGGCGGCGCGGCGCGGCGCCGAGGTGGTGCTCGTGTCGGGGCCGGTGGCGCTGGCCGATCCGAGCGGCGTGCGGACGGTGCGCGTCGAGAGCGCGGAGGAGATGGCCGGGGCGGTGGAGCGGGAGACCGACGCCCTCGACCTCTTCGTGGGCGCCGCGGCGGTGTCGGACTTCCGGCCGCGGAGCGCCCTCGGCGCGAAGAAGAAGAAGACCGACGAGGACGAGACGCTCGTCCTCACCCGCACGCCCGACATCCTCGCCTCGCTCGGGCGCCGCTTCGGCGGCAAGGATCGAGGACCGGTGCTCGTCGGCTTCGCCGCCGAGACCGAGGCGGTGATCGAGAACGCCAAGAAGAAGCTGGCGTCGAAGCGGTGCGACCTCGTGGTGGCGAACCGCGTGGGCAAGCCGGGCGAGGGGTTCGCGTCCGACCGGAACCGCGTGACGCTGGTGGGGCCGGGCGAGCGCGCGAACATCGACGGCACGAAGGAGGAGGTCGC
>Ga0306924_10008360_pt1 | contig 10432 bp, 8 predicted proteins | sample sta12Can44000111_FD_203756 | JGI IMG/M metagenome (GOLD analysis project Ga0306924, IMG submission 203756) | Lab enrichment of tropical soil microbial communities from Luquillo Experimental Forest, Puerto Rico - statanox.12C.anox.44.000.111 (v2)... | ecosystem: Environmental > Terrestrial > Soil...
TCAATGAATCGCGTTAGTGGCGGCATCAGCACCTGCGGGCGCACCAGCAGAATCCCCGCCGCCAGCGAAAAAATCGCGCCAGCCTTGATGAACGCGCTCAAATAGTCGCGCGGTGCCAACAGCAGCCACACCGGCAAAGCCGAAGCGGCGAACCCGTAAGCAATAATCGCGAACGCCAGCGACACCCCGCTCAACGTGAACACTTTGGCCAAAAGCGGCGAATCCGCGACCCACTGCCCCGCCACCACAACGAACAGGATCAGCGCGACGCCGATCACCGAAGCCTCCAGCACACGCCCCGGCCGGAAATAGCGCAGGTAAACTCCCAACAGTAGAGCGATCGGAATCGTCATGGCCAGTGTGAACGCGGCCCACGGTGAACTCTTCAGGCCGTTCACAACTACCAGTGCGACCACGCCCAGCAAAATGATCATGATCGCCAGCACCGCAAGCTGCGCGATGAATCCGCCGCGCTCGCTGACCTCTTCCCGGGCCATTTCGCCCAGCGTTTTTCCGTCGCGGCGAATCGAGCAAAAAAGAATCACAAAATCCTGCACGCATCCGGCAAACGCGGCCCCCGCAATCAGCCACAGCGTTCCCGGCAAGTAGCCGAACTGCGCCGCCAACGTTGGCCCGACGAGCGGTCCCGGCCCGGCGATAGCCGCAAAATGGTGACCAAAGAGAACCCACCTGTTGGTGGGCACAAAATCTCGTCCATCCTCCCTCCGCTCGCAGGGCGTGGCACGCGTGTTGTCCAGCACCAGTAATTTGGCGGCGATGAAAGCGGAATACAGGCGGTAGGCAACGACATAGAAACACGCCGCCGCCAGCACGAACCAGGTCGCATTGATCGGCTCACCGCGACGGAACGCAATGGTCGCAAGCGCCACGGCCCCCACCAGCGCCACCACAATCCAGACAATGACGGAGAAAAACTTTTTCATTTCGACATGCTCGATTGGTAGAACTGTCCCAGATCCTGCTTCAGCTTCGTCAGCGAAGCCAGGTGCACGTACATCATATGGCCCGCCTCATAGTAGCCGCCGGAAACGTGCCTGCGCAGCGAAGGATCAAGGCCGAGATGGTCGAAGGTATAGTCGGTGGCGAAAAGGGCGTGGCCAGGTCGTAATAGCCCTTGGCCACGAATACACGGAGAAAGGGATTCTCTGTCATGGCGCTGCGCAGCGTTTCAGCGACGTTAACGTAGCGGTTTTCGTAAGGCACGTAGCTCCACGGGCGCACCCGCGGCGTCAGGAATTCATAAAAAAGGTCGCTATCGAATTTCAAATCCCCTCGCACATAGTCGTTGAAGGTCGCAGTAAATGGCCCCACGATAGCCGCGAGGCTGGGATCGTAGTCGGGCCGCGCCCCCGCAGCGTCTTCGTCAATGCCCGTGAACCGCCCATCCAGCCGGCCAACGGTGCGTCGTTCGTTCCGAAGTAATTCCTTATCAAAACGCTGGATCTCGACGCGAATGTTGCTCCGTTCGATGTACTCCGTGGAAAGGCCCGTAAGACGGGCGAGCTTCTGCGCGATTTGTGTGCGGCGTTCGGCAGATAGATGGTCGCCCGCCATCAGCGCGTCGGCGTATTCCACCGAGGCAAACGTTTCCGCTTCGTTCAGCGCTTTCTGAAAATCCGATTGCAGATCCGGCGCAAGTTTCTTGTGATACCACGCGATAGCTGTATACGAGGGCAGGTAGAGGATGTAGGGCAAATCGTTGCCGCGATCAAATTCGGCGGTCTGGAAATTTAGAATCGAGGAAATCAGGATGATGCCGTTCAAATACATCCCGTAACGCCCCTGCAAGTAACCCGAAAGGCCCGCGGCGCGCGTGGTGCCATAGCTTTCGCCCGCCAGAAACTTCGGGGAAGTCCAGCGCCGGTTGCGCGTGGCGTACAGCCGGATGAAATCGCCAACAGACTCGATGTCTTCCTGAATCCCATGGAATTGCTTCTGCGCTTCTCCGGGAACGGCTCGGCTGTAACCGGTCGAGACCGGATCAATGAAAACAAGGTCCGTGAGGTCCAAGAGCGACGATTCGTTGTCCACCAGCTTGTACGGCGGCGGCAGCAGCGCGCCTGCGTCCCCCATCTCCACGCGCCGCGGCCCGAATGCGCCCAGATGAAGCCAGATCGATGCCGACCCCGGCCCGCCGTTGAACGTGAACGTCACCGGACGCTTGGCGAAGTCGCCGACATCGTCCTTTGTATACGCAACGAAAAAGACGCTGGCTTTCGGCGTGCCTTCTTCCAGCTTCAGAATAATCGTGCCCGCGGTAGCCGTGTATTTGATTTCTTGGCCACCGATCCGGATGGTGTGTTTGGTCTGGACCGTCTTTTCCTCGGGTGGCGCAGGCGTCTTCTTCTCTTCCTTTGGTTTCTCTGGTGGTTTCTCCCCAGGTTTCTCGGCAGGCTTTTCCGACGTTTCGGTTGGAGTCTGCGGCTTCTGCGCGGCACTCAGACCGCTCACTAGGAAGCTCAAAACGAAAACGGCAAGCCAGCGAGCAATCGTGTTCATGAGATGAACACTCTCCCCTCGGTTAGAAAATGCTTTCGACGTAAGCCGGAATCGTATGCGACCGAGCGACTCGCGTCAACGGATAGCCAAACCTTACGTAGCACAGACACTCCTGTCTGTATGGGAACAATTTCCATTCCACTCAAACTCAGCAGCGGTGTCGTCCTGAAGGTCACATCATTTGCGGTCCCAAGGATTTCAACCGAGCCACTTTACAAGATTCCGATCCCGAAGATGCTTGGCTCTAATCCTGCAAACTCGTGAATTTCAGCAGCGGATAAAGATCTTTAAAAATCTTGGCGATATCCTTGGGAAACTCAGCACGCATGGCCGCAGCCGTACTCATCTTCCGGCGCACAATCCACGCCAGAATCCTTTTCCAGTTTTCCGGCTCCGTGGGCCATCCATCGTGCTTCGTCCATTCTCCCTTTTCTGTCGTGTACCAGTAGCTTTCGTATTTCTTCGCGAGCCGTTTCTTCTGTTGCGCCAGCCACTCTGGGTTTGCAAACACACGCGGCTGGGCAACCAGCGCAAGGATCGAGTCCCTTCTCGTTCCTCCCGAATAGATCCGGAAGCCCACCGTCACGGCGTCCTTGGAAAGCCCGACGTAGAACTGGCCGTTTTCGCGGTTGCCAGGGACAGGTACGGAAAACTTCAGGTACATCTGCGTCTTATAGAGCGTCTTGTCCTTCGCGAAGCGAATATCTCGATTGATGCGCGAAAAGTTGGGGCCGGTTCGCCCGCTGGTGTCGAATCCACCGTTCATCTTCAGCACAGGTGTGGCCAGCTCGCTCAGCAGGTTGCGGAGCGGCTGCATGATGCATGACTGGTAGCGATCGCGATTTTCTTCCATCCACTCCTTCCGGTTGTTCCGCCCAAGTTCACGGAAAAATCGAAAAGTTTCTTTTTTAAAAACGGGTTTAGCGGCTGGCATGAAATCCCTTTCCCGGGCACGGGAATCCGACGACGAGATTCCCAATCTGCGGCAATTGGACTATTCTTTTCCGGCGCGCCCACGGATGTTGGGCGCTCCAGCACGCCATTCTATCAGCAGGTGACACGAATGCTTCGTAAACGCTCCGCCTTCTGCGGTCTTTTTGTGGGAATTCTGCTTTTCGCATCTCTTATGGCCGTCGCGCAAGAGAATAAGAAGCCGCCAAAGACGGAACCGTGGAAACCGGAAGACGTCATCTACGCCGAAGGAGCTTCGCAATTTCAGATTTCTCCAGACAGTAAGTGGCTGGCCTGGACCAAGTCCGAAGGTGACAAAGAGAAAGACGCGCGCGTCACGAATCTCTATCTCACGAGTCTCACCGAGGAACGCGAAATCGCCCTCACCCGCGGCAGCGACAATAATCACGAGCCCCGCTGGTCGCCCGATGGCGAATGGATCGCCTTCCTCAGTTCCAAACCGCGCCCGCGAGCCAAGCCCGATACGGCTCCCGTACAGATCTGGCTAATCAGCCCGCGCGGCGGCGAGCCTTACGCCCTCATGGAACTGGCGCGCCCTCCCCGGCAGCTTGCCTGGCTCGATAAAGACACGGTCATTTTCAGCGCCCAGGAAGATGCCAGTGCTTACGAGCAGGCGGAAAAGAAGAAAAAGGACGACTCGGAAGTTGTGGACGACGCCGACCACGAGCCACCGGTGCGCCTCTTTAAGATCAATGTGAAAGACAAGAAGATCACCCGGTTAACCAACAACACGGACTGGATCGAAGACTGGAGTTCCTCGAAGGACGGCAAATACGTCGTCGCCATCCATGCAAAGAGCCTGCACTACGTATTCGACCAGAAGGTCCCGCCCGTAACGGTCCTGCACAATCTCGCCACCGGCAGCGAAAAACAAATCCTCACCGAAGGGCGCCTTCGCCCGCGTGCTCTTGAATGGGCTCCGGACAATTCCGGCTTCTACGCATTCATCCCTTTTTCCAACGATCCGAAATTTCTGACCGCCACGGTGGAGCAGCTTTATTTTTACGATGCGGCGACCGGCAAAGCGATCCAGGTTCCGCTGGATTGGGAGAACGGTTTGGGATGGAGCTTTGCGGCAACGAAGGATGGATTCGTTACGCTCCTCGCTGCCGGAGCCCGCTTCGAAGTTGGGCGCTATCGTAGGGATCAATCTGGCGACACCTGGATTTGGAAGCGTTCCTCTCTCGAAGGAGAACACACAAAAAACATCGACGCCTTCGATGTAAGCGAAGACGGAAACGTCATCGTATACTCCTACTCGACCGCCAGCAAGATGCCGCAGCTCTATCGAGCGCAGTTCGATGGCAACAAGCTCGTCTCTCCAGTGCAGCTCACCAAGCTCAATGAAAATCTCGTCACCAGTCGCAAGTTCGCCAAGACCGCAGTGATTCGCTGGAAAGGCGCGAACAAAGAGGAAGTCGAAGGCATTCTCTATTACCCCACGAATTACGAGCGCGGGGAAAAATATCCGATCATCACCGCGATTCACGGCGGCCCGAAGGGCTGGGACATGGACGTCTGGGACGACAACTGGGCCTACCCCAACAACCTGCTCACGCAGCGCGGCGCGTTCATCCTGCGCCCCAACTATCATGGCAGCGGCAACTACGGTCTGAAGTGGGTGGAGTCCATCTGCTGCGGCAAGTATTACGACCTCGAAACACCGGACATCAATCTGGGCGTGGATTATCTCGTCGAAATAGGTCTGGTGGATCCCGACAAAGTTGCCACGCTCGGATGGTCGAACGGCTCCATTCTTTCCATCAGCCTGATCACTACGTATCCGTCGCGATACAAGGTCGCCAGCGTCGGCGCCGGTGACGTCGAATGGATCAGCGACTGGGGCAACGTGCAGTTCGGCGATTCCTTTGATTCCTACTACTTCGGCAAATCGCCGCTCGAGGATCCCGAGCTGTACATCCGCAAGTCGCCCTTCTTCAAGATGGACAACGTGCAGGCGCCGGTACTGATTTTTCATGGTACCGCCGATACCAACGTACCGCCGGCGCAGAGCTGGTCCTTTTTCCGCGCGCTGCAGTATTACGGCAAAGTGCCTACGAAATTCGTGGTCTTCCCCGGGGAACCGCATGGGCCGCGCAAGCTGACGCACCAGTTGCGCAAAGTGGAAGAAGAAGCCGCGTGGTTCGACAAATATTTCTTCAAGGCCGCGCCGCCCGCGAACGAAGCGCTGAAATCCGGCTCGCCGCTGGACGGCGCGCTGAAATCGAAGAGCGTTGCGCGTGCCGGCGGAGCCTACGGTGTGTCCTATGGCGGCAAGGGAAAAACCGTCCTGATTCCCGAAGTGGTCAAGCGCGGCGATCTGGAAGTGGGTCGCTATGAAGTCACGCGCGCGCAGTTCGCCGCCTTTGACAAAAGCTACAAAATAGAACCGGGAACGGAAAATTATCCTGCGAATGGCGTAACGTTTGCGCAAGCCGAGGCCTACGCGGATTGGCTCTTCAAATTGACGGGGCAAACCTGGCGCGTGCCCAACGAAAACGAAGTGGCGGCCATGGCTGACAAAAAAGATGGCGAGAATACCCTCGATTATTGGGCTGGTTATGCGCCGAATCCGGATGATACAAATCGCCTGCGCGAAAAGATCAAGGAACTAGACGGCAATGCTCCCTTGCTGAAGCCGGTAGGTAGTTTCCCCGGGCAAGGTGCAGAAACCGAAGAGCTCATGTTCGATTTCGGCGGAAATGTGGCGGAGTGGGCACTGACCGCGGAAGGAAAGGGAAAAGTCGTGGGCGGAAGTGCTGACTGCCCGGCGGACACGCGGTCGAACTGCACGCCGGCGGCGGAATACGTCGGATTCCGTGTGGTGCGCGGCGCCGCGAAACCCACCTTGATCCCCTCGTCCGCCACAACGGCCTCCACTGCTGCAAACGAATAACATGAGCTCCTTGGTCCGCACTGTGTCGCGCGGCCGGCTTGGCTCTGCTGGCTTTGTTTCTCGCACAACTTTGCGGCGCCGTGGAGCTCACCAGGGACGACATCGAATTCCGCAAATTCGTCTACACGAAAAAGAAGGGCGAGCAGTTGCCCTACCGCCTGTGCGTTCCACTTGGCTATTCCGCGGACCGGAAGTATCCGCTGGTGCTCTGGCTTCACGGTGGCGAAGGCCGTGGCTCGGACAACGTCAGGCAAATCTCCAAGGGAAATGAAAAAGGGAGTCACGTCTGGACCACGCGGGAAGCGCAAGACAAGCTCCCGGCGTTTGTGCTGGCGCCGCAGTGCCCCGTGAGCGAAAACTGGGCCGAACCGGAAACGAACCGGCGCTTCCTCTACGATTGACCGTGGACGTCCTGGCAAAAGTGGAAAGCGAATTTTCCATCGATCCGGACCGCGTCTTTATTGTGGGGCAATCCATGGGAGGCCTGGGCGTTTGGTCGTTGCTGCCAAGCTATCCGGGAAAATGGGCGGGCGCAGTGGTGGTCGCCGCCTACGACAATTTCTCGAACCCCTGGCGATCTCGCGCGTGCCCTTGCGGGTGTTTCAGGGCGAAATGATGAAGCAACTGAAAAAAGTGCAAGCCAATCTGCAGCATAGTGAGTATCACAAGATGGATCACAGCGTGTGGGACAAAGCGTTCGCGGAGCCGGAACTGATTCCCCGGCTCGCTTCCCAACGCCGCGCGCAAACCGTACCAAGCCAAGTTGGCTCTGGCGCGACTCCCAAGGACCAGTAAAATAGGTGCATGAGCCAATTCACCCCAACCGATCGCACGCAAGTCAAACGCCTGCCGAAACGCGGCAAATATGACGCCGAGACCGTCTACGGAATCCTCGACAAAGGATTCGTGTGTCACGTTGGCTTCAGCGTGGACGGCCAGCCGTACGTCATTCCCACGAACTACGGGCGCACGGACGAGACGCTGTATCTTCACGGCAGCGCCGCAAGCCGGATGCTGCGTACGCTCAGCAAAGGCGTGCCGGTGTGCGTGACGGTCACGCATTTGGACGGTCTGGTGCTCGCGCGGTCGGCGTTTCACCACTCGGTGAATTACCGGTCCGTAGTGATCGTCGGAACTGCCCGGCTGGTGGAAGATCCCGCGGAGAAAATGGAAGCACTGCGCCTCTTCACTGAACACGTGGTGAAGGGCCGTTGGGAAGAGATTCGCTGGCCCAATGAACAGGAAATGAAGGCCACAACCGTCTTAGCGCTACCCCTCGAGGAAGTGTCCGCCAAGGTCCGCACCGGTGGACCGATCGATGACGAAGCAGACTACACGCTGCCGGTTTGGGCCGGGGTTCTGCCGCTGGAAACTGTCGCAAAGGCTCCCGAACCGGATGCGCAGCGCAAGAATGATCCCGCGCTTCCGGAATACTTGAAAAGCTATGCCCGCTAACGAAAGCCACTGCAGAGTCGAAGACCGTCCCCTGAATCGCTTAAGCGACGGCGCTGTGCGCCGGTGACGCGGGAGTAGGTTGAGGCATCGGAAGAAATGGCAAGCGTTCCGGTAAGGACCAGCGAGATCGCGCAGGACCTAGAAGAATGCTGGAAAGATCTTTCTGCGCGCGGCGCATGGCCAGAAATTTCTTCGTCGTGCGCACGAGCCAATCTTTCCCGTAGCAGCCGCGGAAACCCTGCTCGAGCAGCGTTTCGAGAACGCCCAGCGCGCAATGCGGGTGATTCCAGACGAGGTGCTTGGTATCGAATTTCGACCAGTCCTTCTCAAAAATCCCGTAGCCGGTATCCAGTTCGCGCCACATTTCCGTTTGCGGATGCGGCGTGACGATGGTAATTTGGGTGACGTCGAGTCGTAGCGACGCCAGCGTCTGCAGATCTTCAGCGATGGATTCGGGAGTTTCCGGCGGCAAGCCGATGATGTAGTAACCTTGCGTGTAAAGGCCGGCGCGGTTAAGGCGTCCGGCCAGTTCAAACGCTCCTTGCACTTTCTCGTTCTTGTGCATCTGCTTCAAGATGTCCTGATGAAAACTTTCAATTCCGAAAAGCGCGCCTTCCATCCCGCATTTCTGCCAATCCGCGAAATTCCGCAGAAAGAGATCCACGCGCGATTGTACGAGCCAGCGCACTTTATGACGGGCGAGTAGTTCGATGACCGCATGAGCGTGCGACGGCAGATTGCCGAAATTCTCGTCGAGGATCAGCACGAAGTGGATGCCGTGCTGAACGTAGAAGCGCAGCACACGGTCGAGAGACTCCACAGTGATGGGATTGGGCTTCGGAGCAAACGCGGTGGTCTGGCAGAATGTACAGCGGAAGCTGCAGCCCCGCGAGGAGAAAAGAACGCCTACGGGAAACGACCAGCCGCCAGGCAAGCGGAACCGTGTGATCAGCGGAGGATGTTGGATCTCGTCGAGGCATACACCAAGCTTCTGCGCGACAGCGTCTTCGCTATAGCTTGTGAAGACATGATCGAAATGCGAGCGGATGGAGGGCGTCAAGGCGCCGTAATTCCCGGCCCAAAGTTCGCGGACGCCGGCGCCGCGCGCCTCCGCGGCCAAATCGAGGATGTCGTTGGTTTCTTCGAGGTAGAAGGAAAAGCCGACCACGTCCCAACCCTTCTGGAGTTGCGCGGAAAACTCGGCGCGGGTTGGATATTCGAGAATGGTCAGGTCCGGAATATTCTGGCGCAGAAAGCGCAAGCCAAAAGAGATATTGCGCGGCATGCCAAAGCGCCAGCGAAAATCGCGAGGAGCGTTTTCACGAAAATAATCGTAGAGGCCAGAATCGCGGCAACGCGTGGTCAGCAGGATCCGAGGCATGATGCCTCCTCTGTGAGCAAGACAGGTGGACCTAGGCACCGCGGAAACTCTAACACATCCTTGGCCGCGCTCTAGAGAAAAGCTGCGACGGGATTGTCTGTAAGTTGCGTAACCAGGCCGGCGGCATCCCAGTTTTGCCATGTTTCCACAAACTGGCCGTCGCGCACGCGAACAATTGATGTGCCGGTTATCTGGATGGGCTTGTCGGTTGGCGCATGGCGGAAAGCCGCGGACCAGTGGAGACACGCGAGGTCTCCTTCGGCCACGGCCAGGAGGGGTGTCACGCGGAAATCAAAGAATTGCGAGCGCAAACCTTCGTAGAAACGCAGAAATTCTTCCGGGCCACGGTACGTGGCGGCGCCATCATGCAGGACGCCTTCCGGAGCAAAGAGCTCGTGGATGGTCTCGCGGCGTCCCTGATTCCAAACCTCCTCAAACCACCGCATCGCGAGCTGCTTGTTCTGATCGAGGATCGAAAGTGGTTGCGGAGTGGACATGGGAGTACCTCCTGAGGGATGAGCTTCGGGAGCATACAGGAAAGGGGTGACAAACGATAGGGCGAAGCGTCAGAGAGCCTCCGGCTGGCCCGTTGTCGCGCTTTGCCGGTCAGGACGCGGTGGTCTGTTCCGAAGCGGCGGTGGCAGGATACAAGCGGTTAAATTCTGGGTCGTCGTGGAGCAGTGACAAGTCTGGATCGCGCCGCGCCCAGCTTGCATCTTTGAATCCGGCATCCCACGCCTTGCGAAGCGCCTCCAGGGCTTCAGATTTCTTGGTCAGTAAGCAATAGTTGCAGGCCGCGTTATAGAGAATGGAGGCTTCGTTGGCCCGCAAGGTCATGGCCAGGTTTGTTTCGCGCATGGAGTCTTCCAAGCGGTGCAGGCTCGCGTAATCGCCAGCCAGAAGGATGCGCGCCCGCGCGTCCTCGGGAACCTGCTTCAGGTGATTTTCCAGCGCAGCGACTCGCCGCAACAGGACATTGCCACGGATCTCCACTTTGCCGAGCGCGCCGAGGGCGTTCATGATCGGTACGTATACGTTGTAGTCTTCGCCGCTCGCCTCGAGTGCGGTCTCGACCAGGTCCGTCACTTCCTGATAGCGGCCCGCGGAGAAGAGCGCGCGGCAAAGCAGGTAGTACGCTCCTTCGCAGTCTTTCTTTCGTTCGATGGCTTTTTGTACCATTCTCACGGCTTCGTCATGCAATTCCGTCG